>Ga0097691_1000782_pt1 | contig 25758 bp, 25 predicted proteins | sample NGESurdeep072012_8_FD_72858 | JGI IMG/M metagenome (GOLD analysis project Ga0097691, IMG submission 72858) | Arctic peat soil microbial communities from Barrow, Alaska - NGEE Surface sample 210-1 deep-072012 | ecosystem: Environmental > Terrestrial > Soil > Wetlands > Peat ... | reverse complement strand
GACGAGTTGTGTGACCTAGGGAGTTGACCTCGTGACAACACCGCTTTGGCGTTGGGGAAGGTCCCCGGAGGCGTCGAATCCGTCTCTCCTGCTTGCCTACCCGCAGCGGTCACGGCACCGAGGTGCGAAAAGTGCTTCGTGTGGGCCGCCACACAGGGAAGGTGAGGCCACTAATGGCGAACCACCCGTGTCAAGGAATGGACCGCGGTTCACAGCCATCGCGAAGAGCCGTTCAGCAGGCAGCGGCTAGCGGCAGCGCAACGCTGGCCCCGCGAGTCTGGTCCCGGTGTCCTTCTGCGAGGCGCTCGGCCTCCCGGTACGGGAGAAACCCCGAGTCCGATCTACAGTCGTGGCATACGGTTAGCGCGCGGTGTCCAAGAAAGATGACTTCCACCGCGTGCGGATGACAGCACTGCACGCTGACTGCGTGATTGTGGTCGCGCCCGTGCGCCGCCATTGTTGTGCATGCTGCCACCCCGGCCACCTCCACCCGATATGGTTTCTGCTCCACGGTCCACCTCTTCTCGTCGGTTCGAGGGCCGTTCACCGACTCTCTTCATCAGTGCTTAGCGGTCGTCGCCCCAGACAACCCTCAAGACGTCATCCTGACGAAAGCCCTATGACCTGACTTAATATCACTCTGGCACTAGAGTCCTTTCGACTTGGGGCATTTAGAGACAAATGATCCGCGATTAGTCACAAGAAACCACAACGAGTGACCCGACGTGGCTATCCGGTCAAGCACCTTGGGCCCATCAGGACAGGTACTCAAGGTCCGGGGCCACTCTTCGAGTTGCTGCCAGATCCAAGACCCAGCCGAGGGGACCAAGTTCGCCGATCAAGTCGTGCCCTGCTCTGGCCGCGAACTGGAAGCTGTGTCTGCGAGTCCGACGGTCGCCCGTACAGATCATCCCGTCCAACCCAACTGCTTTCGACTCGCCGGTGAGCGGGCAAATGCCCATCTTGTCCCGAGTGTTCTCGTAAACTGCGTTGATCACAGATCGCGTGGGTGTCGCGGTCAACGTGGTCCGGGGCACTGGCCTGGTTGGGGCCGGTCCTGCAGAAACTTCCCCTCGCCGGCACGTATGGGGGTCCGTGCTCGGCGAGGGGAACTAGTTTGGCGGTGCGCGTTTACGTCGCCGGCCCGTGGGATCTTGGTTGCTTTCGACATCACGGAGTTGGAGTGAAAGCGGCTCAGGGATTCCGAGTTCTTGTCCCGAAGACACCGCCTGCGGGTACTGCCGAATATGCCATGGCAGCCTCATACGTCGGGGCGGGTGGTGCTGGGTCGCGAAGCCGTCAGATGGCTCTCGCTGGAGACAAGCAGGATCCCCCTCAGCGGGGATGGTCGGGCACGGCTGGCTCTCTTGACGGAACCTCATAGTGCCCCGGCACAGATCGCCGGACTTTCTGGCATTCTCAGCCCCCACAGGATCTTGGCGTTCGAATAGCGGCCAACGTCGCCGCCGACCCTCTCCGCACGTGGTTCCTCGAAGCTGCTGCGTGCACTCCCGAACTACTGTTTCGGTCCAATAGGTTTGCGGTACGGCGTCAGGACCCTGTACCGACAGCACCTGCCCCGCATCCCGATGCGGGCACTGGTGCGTCTGCATTTTCGGGTCAAAGGACGCGGTGATCCTTCACCCAGGATGCCGCCTCGAGCAGCGCCAGCGCGGCGCCTCGCGCCTGCTCTGGTGTCAGCATCAGGCTCTGCGCTTCGAGCGTGACGACGACACCGGCTTGGGAGTGGAAGCGGGTGCCGATCTGAACGGAGTCATCCCCGCCACCGTCAAGGCTCACGATATTGGGCCAGACCGGGCCGTCGTGGCCGTCGGCGTCCCAGTCGCTGACGTGTGGCGAGGTGCACCAATCCGGGCAGGTGGTGATGCTCATGCCGTCGTCGCCTTGGTGGCCAGAGCGTCACGCACCACGGTCAACAGGGCGATAGTGCGCGAAATCGTGACGAGATCACTCTGGCCCCGCGGCGAGTCCACCTGGATCCGGTTCTGGTCCGCGTCGTAGTCAATGTTCAGCGTCGCTAGGACGGCGCCCTCCGCATGACCCTCTGTGAAGATCGAGGAGTCCTCGATCGCCATCGTCAGGTCTCGGCCGGAGCTGTAGTCGATCTCATCGCCATTCTCGGTGACGATCCGCAGACCGATCGCGACACCGCCTACCGCTGGTTCGTACGTAGTAGCGCTCATGATCGGTTGCCCCCTAGTCAGGTGATCGGTCCAGCCCCCAGTCGTGTTTCATACTGGCCCCGGGGCCGCTCTCTGTTTTAGTCTCATCGACGGCCAAACGCCATAGATACGACTAGTCGGTACGGCAATGTTGACGTTGCTGGGCGCTCGATCGTCACCCGCCGCGGGCACTCCTGACCACCGGACTTCGCCCCGATCCTGTTCCGCCTCTTGTCACCGCAGGGTTAGCTGTTGTGGCGTGGCCGGGATTCCGATGCGGCTTGCCCACCAGATGTGTGGTCAACACTTCCGAACTGTGCCTGCCTGAAGAGCTGTGCGAGCCGCCGCAGGAGGCCCGTGAGTCGTGGGTCGTCATCGAGCAGGCTAGGGGGATCACCGCAGACAAGAACACGGTCACGATCGATCAGGCCTACCAGCAGATACGCAGACATGTTCGCAACAACAACGCTGGCCGGCGGATCGTTGCCGAGGCGATCGTCGTTGTGGTGCTTCAGGTCTGAGCTCGGCGGCCATCCGGCCCGAGCGGTTGGCTCCGGAGTCTCTCGGGTGTAACGTCGTGTGTTCTACGTCACCCCCAGACCCTTGGCGGCGTCGACTTATCTCCGTGCTACTCCCGAACCTCGGTGGCCCGTGTCCTTACATTCCAGGACCACCGAATCGAGTCCGCAATGGCGCAGCAACAGAGCAGTCCGCAGGCCCTGCCCACCGAGGAAGACCACCACGTGGTCCAATTCCCAACCCGGCAGGCGGCCTACACCCCGACCGAGCCCGCTGGGCGGTCAGCCGTGCGTCCGGCCGTCCGGTCGCAGGTGCGGGTCAGAAGTTACGTCATACGTCAGGTGGTGGTCGTTGAAGTTGTGGGCCGACTCAGTGACGCCCTCGTCGAGGAACTAGACCTGGCGATCCAGACGGCTCTGGCCGAAAGGTCCCGTGGCGTCGTGTGCGACCTGTCGGCGGTGCTCGAAGGTGCCGCGCCGGGCGCCCTTGAGGTGCTTGCGACGGCAGGTCGGCACGTTCGCGACTGGCCCGGAATCCCCGTGGCCGTGGCCTGCCCGGACCCGCGGGTTCGCGAGGGGCTACGCGCCCACCCCCTGGGCAGTCACCTGATTGTGACCGCGTCATTGCTGCCCGCTATGACCGCGGTGCTGGCGACCCGTACCCTCACGATTGAGCGGCTACACCTGTCCCCGCACCCGACGGCACCGCGCGCGGCTCGGGACTTCGTCACTCGTACGTTGTTGGACTGGCGGTTGAAGCCCGTCATTCCCTTCGCGAGTTTGGTGGTCGGCGAGCTGGTGGCCAGCTCGAGTGTGGACGCCGGCACCGACATTGACCTTTCCGTCGCCTGGAACCTTGGGGCCCTTCGCCTGACCGTTCGAGACCACGGTCCCGCTCTGCGAGGCCAGCAGTCTTCACCCCTGGACCTGCATGGGCGAGGTCTTGCGGTCGTGGCTGGCCTCTCACGCGCGTTCGGGGTCCTGCCCACCGCTGATGGTGGCAAGCTCATCTGGGCCGTGCTCGACGCCCCTCAGCCGCGCCTTTCGACAGGTAACGCGACACGTGACCCCAAACGCGAGCCCGTAAAGGGTGCCAGCATTGCTAAAGCCATCTGAACCGTGCAGGACGCTCGGGCGGCGTCACTTCGTCGCCCAGGTTGCAGGTTACTGACCGGGGAGGCGACGCCAGGCTGAGCTGCGCATGCGGTGCCTCGAATAGCCAACAAGTACCGAGTGCTGTCCGCGCTCGGCTTCCATCGGGTATGAGGCCGTGGGCCCCGTCATTTTGTAGGACAGACCGCGTGAGACCTAGCGGCATCAGAGGGCACTTCGGGCTTGTCTGCAAGTTGGGCACTAGGTTTCCGCGCCGAGAGGAAGCTCGGAACGGCGGCGTCATAGTCCCGTGACGGGCAGTGTGCAGAGTCGCCGCGTAGCTCAGCCTGCGCGACTGGCACGGCCATTTCGGAGTTTCAGCATGCGGCGTTCGTCCTCAGAAAGCCCGCCCCAGACTCCGGTGTCCTGGCAGGACTCCATGGCCCATCTCAAACAGGTCTGGGCCACCTCGCAGCGACAGCAGATGACTTTCGCCTCTTCGATCTGGAGAAGCGCGGGGTGGGTATTCCCGGTCGGGAAGAACAGCTCGGGGTCCCCGTCCAAACAGGCGGCGCCGTCACGCCAGTTCACCGGGATCGCGCTCCTGGAACCGAGGCTCGCTGTCTTGGGAGTGCGTTCGCGCGCATCGTTCGGTGTCACTGTGGTCCTTCGGTCTCACTGAGGTCGTGCAGAAGTCAATGTCAACGTCCCGTACGAGATGAGAACACTAACCGTCGTAGGCGCGTATGCAAAGAGCTTGAGCCCGCCGTCAATGGGAGCCGGCCCGCGCCAACCCTCTCAGTGCCTGGGGCACCGACGTGAGTGGTCAAGAGGGACGGATTCCACGCTTCTGGGTTGATCAGATGACATCTTCCTCGCTGTGAGGCACCCGCCGCGCGCGAGTGTTCGAAGCGATGGCTTCGCGCGCCTCGTCCACTCCCAGAAGCAACAGGACGGCACCGTAAGTACCGAGCTCGGCCACAGTTGCCATGGCAACGACAAGGGCTGCGCCGATCCAGCCTTTGGGTAGAAGCGGTGCCAGGGCTGCTGCGGTTGCGGCAGCTGCGGCAGCCCCAGCCAGTCCGGCGACTGCCATCCGGCTCAGGGCGCCGATCATGGAGTGCTGGCCCCCGCCATCGGCTCCGATGCCGGTGGGGCGTGAGGATCCGAGCCGCCGCCGCACCAGAGTGGTGGTGACCGCGGCACCGACGCAGTTGGCGGCGACGAGGCCGGCGGCCAGTCCGTAGATCCGGACGTGGGCAGGCAGTGTCGCGGATACCGCAACGTCGACCAGAACCATTGCGGCCGAGACAAAGACTTGGACCAGAGCCGGGGTCTTGGTGTCACCGAGGGCATAGAAGGCCCGCGACTGCACTTGGTAGATGCTGAAGGGCAACAGACCGAGGGCGAACACGGCCAGGACGCCACCGATCTGGTCGGCTTGGGCGTACGTGGTCTGGCCGTGTGCGAACAGCGCTACGGCCACGGGCTGGCCGAGCACGACGAGTCCCAGTGCCGCGGGGATCAGGAGCAATGCGCTCAGCCGCAGCCCCTGATCGAGATCATGGCGCATCAGGTCCAGTCGTCCATTCACGGCGTGCCGTGACATGCGCGGGAGCAACGTGGTGATCACCGAGACGGCGACCACTGCATACGGGAGCTGCCAGATGAGGAAGGCAGTGGCGTACTGCGGCAACTGATCGACAGCCGTGGCGAGCCGGGTAAGGACCAGGTACGCGAGTTGGGTGGCTACGACATAGACGAAAGTCCACGCGGCGAGCCGGCCGAGGCGACGTAGCCCCATTCCCCGCAGGTCCAACCGGACGCGCCAGCGGAACCCACTCGCACGCAGCGACGGCAGCAGCGCAGCCGTCATCGCCACCACTCCGAGGGTGGTGCCCACACCGAGGAACACCTGTTGAGAGATCGACAGGCTTGCGGGAGTAGCAGCTTGGGGTCCGGGCACCAACACGAACAGGGCAAGGGTGGCGATGACGACCACGTTGTTGAGCACGGGCGCCCATACCGGGGCGGCGAACTTTCCTCGAGTGTTCAGGACCGCGCTCACCGTGGCGGACAACCCATAGAACAGGATCTGCGGCAGGAAGAACCGCGCCCAGGCCACGGCCAGGTCCAGCTGTGCGGGGTCGGTGGTCGTGGAGTACAAACCCACCAACGACGGCGCGGCCACCATCGCCAGCGCCGTCAGGGCGGTCAGGGCCAAAAGGACCAATGTGAGGAGCCGTTGAACGTAGGCCTCGTCCTGGTCCTTGGCTCGGGCCTGAACCAGGACAGGCACCAGCGTCGAAGCCAGAACCCCGCCGAGCAACAGGTCGTACAGGCTGTTCGGCATCGTGTTGGACACCTCGAACGCCTGTCGCACACCACCGACACCCAACACCGTGCCGAGCATCGCGAGACGCAGGAACCCGGTGACGCGCGAAGCAACCGTCCCGATGGCCATGGTCCGGGTGTCCCGTGCCAGACCGCGCGCGTCTGCAGATGTGACGCTCGAGCGCAGGCCTGGGTTCGGGTCACTCTTGATCTGGTTGATGCGGACAGGCTAGCCGTACTGACCACGAACGTTGCTGACAGGCCGGCCGGACATGGGGCCCCCGAGTGAAGGGTGAAGCTATGTGAGAGCACACCTCTGTACTCTGAGGTCCTCATATCGGACCCAAATGTCCGCGGTGCCCCATGGATCTACCGGTATCGCGCCGGCGGGGCTCAGCACGCATCGCCTACCGAACACCGCTCGCGCGCTCGAGTGTGCACATGGACCTGACTCGGTACCAGGCCTCTGGACCGTCCGGCCACCGACGTCAGACCGAGCGTGTTGCGACGACGATGCCAGCCTCGGAGATGACGTTCTCATAGCGAACGTTGGAGAAGCCGGCGTCCTTGACGGCAGCGACCCACGACTCAGGAGGGCACGAACCGGAGCCGGCCGCTGCCGCTGCCGCTGCGACCAACATTCTTGACCTGTCGCCAGCACCTTGTCGGTCCGTGACGGAGCATCGCCGAAGCCTTCTGCCCTGCCCACCGTTCGTGCACCGGCGCGGACCGGGACGGACCGGCACGGACCGGCACGGACGCGATCTGACCGCTTCCCCAATGAGAGCGGTATCCGTATGCACTCCGAGCATCCGGCCGGGGTCACGGCGGTGCCTTGTTCTGATCGGAACGACTCCTTAGACTCCAGGCACGGCCGCTAACCAGCCGATTCCGATGCTGTTGTTGAGGAGATTGACGTGGCTCTTGAATTTGGTCTGTTGGCCTTGGTCGAAGCCAAGCCTGGAAAAGAGCAAGAGGTCTGGGATTTCCTCAACGGGGGTCGTGACGTTGTGGCCAACGAGCCGGACACCAAGACCTGGTACGCCTTCCGGGTCGATGAAGCCACCTTTGGCATCTTCGACACCTTCGAGACCGAGGAAGGCAGGCAGGCTCATCTGAACGGTGCCATACCTGCGGCCCTTGGCGAGTATGGCCCGAGCCTTCTTGCCAAGGACCCTGACATCCGGTTGATAGAGCTCATCGCCGTGAAGTAAGGGTGAAGTCGACACTCCCGCACGTCAGGACTGGCCCCTAACCGCCTGCCGCCCATCAACACGGGAAGTGCCGGAGCGAGCACGACCCTCTGACCCTCAGCGGCGGTTGTACCAGTCGAATGAGTCACCGTCAGAAGACCCACCGGCCTGAGGTCCGGGCCACTGGCCAACATCGGCTCCACGGCCCCGCCGGCGGCTTGTGCTCACCTTGAGGACTTCTGCTGCAGAATCGCGCGCGGATCGCAGCGGCGCCCGGACAGAGGTCGCGGCGGTCGTCGTGCGTTGCGCGGCTTCCCGCCCGGTTGGGCGACCGAACTCGTCACCCTCCAGGACTTCGGCTTAACCCAGGCTTAACCCTCGAGGACCGCCAGGACTATCGGGTCGTCCGCACCCCGCACGAACATGACTTCCACTGGAGCACTAACGTGCGACGATGACCCCCACGCAGCTACGCGCCTTCGCCGCCGTGGTCCGCCGCGGTTCGGTCAAGGAAGCAAGCGTGGATCTCGGCGTCTCGGGTGCCGCGATCTCGTTGCACGTCGCCCAACTCCGCAAGGAGCTCGGAGACCAGTTGTTCGTGCGTACGCCGGCCGGTCTGGCATTCACCCCGGGTGGACTGCGGCTTGCCAGCCGAGCGGCCGAGTTGCTCGGGCTGCAGGACCGCACCATCCTCGAGGTGAGCCAAGCCGGAGCTGGTCGTCGCCTGCTGCGCGTTGCTGCTTCGAACCTGTTCGCCGAACATGCCGCACCAGGACTCATCGAGTTGTTCACCAGCCGAGCCGACGACCTGGACGTCGAGCTGAGCGTCTGCAGCCCGCGCCAGTTCAGCACCTTGCTGCTCACACGTTCCTCGGACGTCGCCATTGGCCCGGTGCCCGCGGACGTCGACCCTTCGCTGGTCTGCACGTCGTTCCTGAAGTATCAAGTCGTCGCGGTTGTTGGGCCAGCCCACCCGCTCGCCGGTGGACACGCTTCCCTGGACCAACTGCGGGCGAACACCTGGCTGCTCGGCCCTGCGGCTGCCGAGGACGTGGGAGTGGTTCCGCAGATGCTGCGCCGCATCCGGGTGCCCGAACACCGCCAGCGGATCTTCCAGAGCGATGCAGCCGCGCTCGAGGAGACAAGGCGCAACAATGGCGTCTGCCTGGCGGTGTCGTTCGTCGTGACCAAAGACGTGTCGACGGGCCAACTGGTGAAACTGGCCGGTCCGGGCCTGCAGAGCGACGCAGTATGGAGCGCGCTGACGCTGCCCCAACCCAGCCCAACGTCCGCCGTCGCCGAGTTGACCCGGTTCGTCACCACTCCACGAGCGACCCAGGCCATGCTGCGCGGGTCGGGCGTCAACGTGAGCCACTTCAAGCCCTCCGTATACGTCACACTGTGGAGTTAGCGCACTGAGCGGCCTAGCTCGGCGACGACGGCGGCGAGTGAACGGAAGTCGTTGGCCGCCAGCAGCTCATCGCAGAACGGCAGCGCCGCAGCCATCGCGCCAACCAGAGGCGCGAAGCCGGGGGCTGCCACCCGCGGATTCATCCAGATCACCCGGTAAGCGCGGCGGTGCAACCGGGCCATTGCGACGGCCATCTGCTGCGGCGGTTCGCTGTCCCAACCATCGGACCCGAGAAGCACGATGCCACCACGCACGGCGTTGCCATGATGAGAGAGCAAGAGTGCGTTCACACTGGCCGCAATCCGGGTCCCACCGAATCGGTCAGTGACCTTGTCAGTCGCCTGCTCAATGGCCTGGGCCGTGGACTTGTGGCGCAGCACGGAAGTCAGTCGCGTCAGTGAGGTCGCAAAGGCGAACGCCTCCCCGCCGGCTACCACCGTGAGTGCTCGCATGAGGTGGAAGTACGCCGCGATCTGGGGCTGCATCGACTGACTGACGTCGCAGAGCATCACGACCTTGCGCGGCTTGGCCACCGGGCGCACCCGCACGAGCTCAATGGGTTCCCATCCCGTGCGACGCGCGCGAGCGATGGTGGGGCGCAAGGCGACGTGTCTGCCCGCCGGGCCAGACGCGCGGCGTCTCGACCGGCGCGTTGGCCAGGTGAGTAGCGCAGCCTCCAGCCACCCTTCGAGCAGCTCCATCTCAGGCTCGCTCAGCTGCTCGAAGGGTAGGTCCGCCAACCCCTCCAACTCGCTCGGTAACCGCTCAGGCACACCGGTGCTGCTGTCGGAGTCCTCCGACGACGCGACCACTGGTGGCAGCGTCACCCAGGGCAAGCCACTGCCCTCGCTCGGATCGCCGGCAGTCTTGGGCACAGACAGGAACGCATCCTCGGGCTTTGGGCTCAGCCCAGGCGCGCGCCGAGCGGGCTCGTTGGTCAAGAAGCCCGCCTGGGCGAACACTGCTTGGAAGACTGCGTCAAACGCGGCGAGCTCGGACTGCTGTCGTACCAACGCAATCCGGGCAGCCCAGTAGAGTCTGGACATCGACTGGGGCGGGCTGGCGACCAGGGCGCGAGTGAAATCCTCGATGCCCGTCAGCCCTACCTGAACGCCGTGTTGTCTCAGCCGGACGGCGAACGCGGTCGCGAACGACGCGCGGTCGACGCCACGCAGCAGCACCGGCGAGGGCCGGGCCTCACCTGACAATGAGGTACACCACCACCGCCACTACCACGACGATGACAACCAGCACCGGTAGGAGGCGCTTGGTCATCGCGCCACCTGCCAGGGCCATGAGATCCAGTGGTTCCTGGGCAGGTGGGACCTCAACCGGACTGGCCGCGGGACCGGGGGCGTGTTGGTCAACCACTGCCGGTTCGCCAACAGGCACCTCGGCCTCAGTGGTGACAACTGGTATCTGCGATGGCGCCGGCGCCGCGAGCTTGGCCTCGAGGCATTCGACGAACTGGCCGAGGAGCTTCTCGGACACATCCTTGATCATGCCCCCGCCCAGCTGCGCGATCTTTCCCGAGATCTTCAGGTCGGTGTCCACGGTCACCACAGTGTGGTCCCCATCGGCTCGCAGCTGGAGGGTGATCATGGCAGAGGCGTTGCCTGATCCCCGCGAGTCCCGCCCCTTGGCGTCGATAACCGCCCGGTGATCCGCGTCGTTCTTTTCCAGGAACTGAGCCGTGCCGGCGTAGTCCGAGATCACAGGCCCTACCTTGATCCGCACCTCACCGCGGTACACGTCACCCTCGACGCCAGTCAGGCGAGCACCCGGAAGGCAAAGGGAGACCCCCTCCAGGTCGGTGAGCACCTCCCAGGCCCGATCGATCGGCACGCTTACAGTGAACTCGTTGTCGATCTTCATGAGGTCCTTTCGGGTTCGGCCGCGACAGAGGGGCTCTGTGCTACTTGGAGGCCGACGAACGCATCGGAGATGGCTATACGATCATCCGGTGTCTTGGCGATCGCACTGAGGGTGCGCACGACCTCGGAGCCCACCAGATCAGCGACACCCAGGGCAGTAAGCGCCGACACCCAGTCAATGGTCTCGGCCATACCTGGCGCCTTGTCGAGGTCCAGTTCCCGGACCCGGCCGATGAAGTCGGTGGCCGAGGTGATCAGTGCGTCGTTTGCGGCGGGCACCGACCTGCGCAGGATCTCGGCGACCCTGGACGGCGCCGGAAATTCGATCCAGTGGTAGAGGCAGCGTCGGCGCAGCGCATCGTGCAGCTCGCGGCTGCGGTTGGAGGTCAGAACCACAATGGGGCGGCGCTCTGCGACGAACGTACCGATTTCGGGGATGGTGATCGAGGCCTCCCCCAGGAACTCGAACAACAGGGCCTCAAACTCGTCGTCCGCGCGGTCGATCTCGTCGATCAGCAGCACCGGCGCCACTGGTCCCACCGCCCGGATTGCCTTGAGGATCGGCCGCTCCTGAAGGAACTCCGCAGTGAACAGATCGGCATCGTCCAGGGTCGTCTGCCGGGACTCCGCGAGTCGGATCGCCAGCAGCTGACGCTGGTAGTTCCACTCGTAGAGCGCCTCGCTGGCAGTCAGGCCCTCGTAGCACTGCAGCCGGACCAGCGGCGCCCCCAGAGCCTGTGCCAGCGCTTTGGCCGCCGTGGTCTTGCCGACGCCAGGCTCACCCTCAAGCAACAGAGGTTGCTCGAGGGCCAGAGCCAGGAAGAGCGCCGTGGCCATCCCTTCGTCGACCAGATAGTCGATCTCGTCCAGACGCCGCCTAACGTCATCCGAGTCGACCATCGGCCCGCGGGTCGCAGCGCTCATGCGTGTGTCTGGGATTGGGCGTGCCTGGGATTCTCGTCCGGTGTTCGGGGCTGGTCGCCGGCCATCAGCACCTCGTAGTCCTGCCAGGTGTCGACGTCCACAGGCACTGCCCCTTCCACGGGTACCTCCCGAACCTCGAACAGGCCGGAGTTCAGCAGCTTCCAGACGGCCTTGTCACCGTGCAGCTGGCTCAGCTCGGCGAACATGTCCCGACGAAACCACATCGGGTGCCCCAAGCCGTTGTCGTAGCGACATACCGCCATCGGCGACCTCGCGTCCGCGGCGAGTCGAGCCACGGCCGAGGCACTGATGCCGGGCTGATCCCCTAACAGCAGCACCAACCCATCCGCACGATCGTCGACCGCGGTCAGGGCAGCGGTTATGGACGAGTGGCATCCCGTCGAGTACTCGGGATTCTCAATGACCTCAACGGCTCCCAGGTCCACCGACGAACGCACCTGCTCGCTGGCCGCACCAAGTGCCACGAGCAGCTGATCGAACTGGCAGGCTCGCGCGGCCGACAACGTAGCGTCCAGCAGAGTGGCCCCCCTGTACGCGAGGAGCTGTTTGGGCTGCCCGAGGCGACGTGAGGCACCGGCGGCCAGGACCAGACCTGTGACGAACAACCTCTACTACCCGCTCTCCGCGTGCGCCGGATGCTCAGCCTGGTAGCGGTCCCGGCAGCCGGTTCCGCAGAACCAGTGGTCACCCTCGGCGTCGATCACGTGCGGTGTGTCCTGGTCGACCACCACGGTCATTCCGCAGATCGGGTCGATAACCTGCACCGGTTGCGCGACAGGCACTGCATTCGCCGCCATGACACCGTCGACTCGGACGGCGCGAACGACCTCGGCCATGATCGACAACGCAATCTCATCAGCTGTGCGGGCACCAATATCGAGCCCAACGGGAGTCCGCACTCGAGCCCGTTCCGCGTGGGTAAGACCCATCTCCTCGAGTACCGCGGCACCTCGAATCCGGCTCGCGACCAAGCCGATGAACGGGACCCCACAGTCAAGGGCAGATCTGATCGATTCGGACTCACCGCGGCCGTGGCTGGCCACGACTACAGCGGTGGCGCCGTTCAGAGGCTGCCCTGGCGGCACCCGCTCGCCGACGAACCCCAGCGGTCCGGCCATCGCCAGCAGCGCGTTCGTTATGGGGGTGTCGCCAACAGCCACCAGCAAGGGCGCGGGCAGTAACGGCTCGAGGAAGATCTCGAGGGCGCCACCGGACAGACACGGGTTCACGACTACGCGAGCGTTCGGAGAGTCAGGGAACGGCTCCTCGCCCTCCGGCAGCACGCGCAGCAGCAAGGTCTGACCATCCGCTAGAGCGGTGAGCGCAGCCGACCGCACAGATCCCTCGGCGCAGTGACCACCGACGAAGCCTTCGATCGTCCCATCGCCCAGGATCACTGCGTCGTCCCCTGGCATGGCCGACGTCGGCTCCTGGGCGCGGACCACAGTCGCGTGAACGAAGGGCACTCGCGCCGTCGTCAGTTCGGCGACGCGTGCGGCCATTCGGTGTGCCATAGAACCTCCCGGGCTCAGAACGAGGGGGTGGGCCGGCCCTGCATGGCGTCCCACACCCGAGAGGGTGTCAGCGGCATGTCGGCGTGCCGAACCCCGAACGGCTTCAGGGCGTCTACGACGGCGTTGACGATGGCCGGCGGCGACCCGACGGTGGCCGACTCGCCCACGCCCTTGGCGCCGATCGGGTGGTGCGGTGACGGGGTGACGGTGAAGCCGGTCTCCCAGTCAGGCACCTCGAGCGCAGTGGGGATCAGGTAGTCCATCAGCGAGGCGCCCAGACAGTTGCCGTCTTCATCGAAGGCGATCATCTCCATCAGCGCCATACCGACCCCGTCAGTGAGGCCGCCGTGCACCTGCCCCTCGATGATCATCGGGTTGATGCGGGTCCCGCAATCATCAACCGCGATGAAGCGACGGACCTTGACCTCGGCGGTGCCTTTGTCGATGTCGACGACGCAGATGTATGCGCCGAACGGATAGGTGAGATTGTCGGGGTTGTAGCAGATCTGCGCCTCCAGACCACCCTCGATGCCTTCGGGCAGGTCAGCTGCGCCGTGCGCCCGCATCGCGATGTCCTGGATCGTGACGGACTTGGAGGGGTCACCCTTGACATTGAACGAGCCCTTCTGCCACTCCAGGTCGGCTACCGACACCTCGAGCATGCCGGAGGCGATGATCCGTGCCTTGTCGCGGACCTTGCGTGCCACCAGGGCTGCGGCTGCACCGGACACCGGCGTCGACCGGCTGCCGTAGGTGCCGAGTCCGAAGGGCGTGTTGTCCGTATCGCCATGCACGACGTCGATGTCGGCCGGAGGGATGCCGATCTCCTCGGCCACGATCTGGGCGAAGGTCGTCTCGTGGCCCTGTCCCTGGGACTGCACCGAGAGCCGCACGACTGCCTTGCCGGTCGGGTGGATGCGAAGCTCGCAACCGTCAGCCATGCCCAGGCCCAGGATGTCCATGTCCTTGCGCGGCCCTGCACCGACCGCCTCGGTGAAGAACGAGACGCCGATGCCCATCAGCTCGCCGCGCTCGCGCTTTTCGGCCTGCTCACGTCGGAGCTCGTCGTAGCCAGCAATCTCCATGGCGAGACGCATCGTCGGCTCGTAGTTGCCTGAGTCGTAGACCCACCCGGTCTTGGTCGTGTAGGGGAACTGTTCGGGCTGGATGAAGTTCTTGATCCGTAGCTGGACCGGGTCCATCTTCAGCTCGTAGGCCAGGCAGTCGACGATGCGCTCGACGAGATAGACGGCTTCGGTGATCCGGAAGGAACAGGCGTAAGCCACACCGCCGGGCGCTTTGTTGGTGTAGACCGCGGTCATCTTGCAGTAAGCGGCCTCGATGTCGTAGCTGCCGGTGAAGACGCCGAAGAATCCCGCCGGGTACTTCACCGGGGCAGCAGTGCCGTTGAAGGCTCCGTGGTCGGCAAGCACGTTGGTGCGGATGGCAAGGATCTTGCCTTCTTTGGTCGCAGCTATCTCGCCGCGCATGATGTAGTCACGGGCAAATCCGGTGCTGATCAGGTTCTCCGACCGGTCCTCCACCCACTTCACCGGCTTGCCGGTGACGATCGACGCCACGATCGCGCAGACATAGCCCGGGTAGATCGGCACCTTGTTGCCGAAACCGCCGCCGAGGTCCGGCGAGACGACGCGTATCTTGTGCTCCGGTATGCCCGCCACGATCGCGTAGAGCGTGCGGTGCGCATGCGGCGCCTGGGTCGTCGAGTACAGCGTCAGCTTGCCGTCGATGCGTTCGAAGTCAGCGACCGCTCCGCAGGTCTCCATCGGCGCAGGGTGCACCCGCGGATAGACAAGGTCCTGGCTGACGACGACGTCGGCGGCCGCGAACACGGCCTCGGTTGCCGCCTCGTCACCCGTCTCCCAGTCGAAGCAGTGGTTGTCGGTCTTGCCCTCCAGATCATCGCGAATCACCGGCGCGGAGGGGTCGAGCGCGTGGCGCGCATCGACCACCGGGTCGAGGATGTCGTACTCGACATCGATCAGCTCAAGCGCGTCGCGAGCGGTGTACCTGTCCTCGGCTACAACGAAGGCGACCTCTTGGCCCTGGAAGCGCACCTTGTCCGTGGCCAGCACGGCCTGTACGTCATTGGACAGCGTCGGCATCCACGCCAGTCCCTGCGCCGCGAGCCCCTCGCCGGTGACGACCGCCTTGACCTTCGGGTGCGCCTCGGCGGCGCTCGTGTCGATGCTGACGATGCGGGCATGCGCCACGGGGGAACGCAGAATCGCCATGTGCAGCATGCCTGGCAGCTGGATGTCGTCGATGTAGTGGCCCTTGCCGCGCAAGAAGCGCGGGTCCTCCTTGCGCAGCATCCGGCCGTGGCCAACCGGCTTCTGGTCGTTGTTCTCGAACACATGGGCGGGACGGTCCTCGACTGTGGTCATGACGCACTTCCGGCGGTGACGACGGCGTCGGAGACTTCGCCCTCAGCGGCTGCTGCAGCCTCGTTGGCGGCCGCCCACTGGATCGATCGCACGATCGTCGCGTAGCCCGTGCACCGGCAGATCTGGCCCGAGATGGCCTCGCGTATCTCACGCTCGCTGGGATCGGGATCTCGGTTGAGCAACGCGCGAGCCGTCATCATCATGCCGGGGGTACAGAAGCCGCACTGCAGACCGTGGCACTCCATGAAGCCCTGCTGCACCGGGTCAAGCTGACCGTTCTGCTCGAGGTCCTCCACGGTGCGGACCTCGTGCCCGCCCGCCATAGCGGCCAGCACCGTGCACGACTTCACGGGTTCGCCGTCCATCCAGACCACGCAGGTGCCGCAGTTGCTCGTGTCGCACCCCCAGTGGGTGCCAGTGAGTCCCAGGTGATCGCGCAGGAAGTGCACCAGCAGCAGCCGTCCCTCGATCTCGCGGACGACCTCTTCGCCATTGACCTTCATCGTCACCTGCATGGTCAGATCTCCTCATTGTGGATGCGCGCTACCGAACGGCGCAGGGCGCGTTTCGTCAGCTCTGCTGCCAGGTGGCGCTTGTACTCGACACTGCCGCGCATGTCCGTGGCCGGTCGGCAGTTCTCGGCGGCGATCGCCCCGGCCTGGTCATAGAGCTCCTCGGACGGCGCCTTACCTCGAAGCGCCTCCGAGATCGCAGGGATGCCTGTCGTGTTCGGCCCCACTGCTGCCAGCCCGACGCGAGCGTCCGAGATCACCGCGCCGTCCATCCAGACGGCGGCACCTGCTGAGACGACGGCCCAGTCGCCGGCTCGGCGCTCGACTTTCTCATAGGCGCTGGCACCGTTGGCCTTGATGGGGATCCGGATCTCGACGAGCATCTCGTCATCGCCCACCGCCGTCTCGTAAGGGCCACGGTGGAACTCCTCCATCGTCACCACGCGCTCGCCTGAGGAACCGCGAATCACGCAGCTCGCACCAAGGGTGGTGCACACGGCAGACAGGTCCTCCGAGGGGTCCGCCTGGCACAGGGATCCACCCAGGGTTCCCCGGTTGCGGACGACAGGATCTGCGATCACCCGCTCGGCGTCGCGAAAGATCGGGAAGGCTGCGGCGAGCCCGTCTGAATCCAGGAGCTCACGGTGGCGGGCCATGGAGCCGATGAGGACCTGGGACGACTCGATGTGGATGTACCCCAGCTCGTCGTGCAGGTCGTTGATGTCGATGAGGTACTCGAGATTGGCCAGCCTGAGCTTCATCATGGGCAACAGGCTGTGCCCACCGGCCACCAGGCGAGAACTGCTGCCCAGCCGCTCCAGAAGACCGATGGCGTGGTCGACGCTCGTGGCCCGCTCGTATTCGAACGGTGCAGGAACCTGCATGCTCAACTCCTCGCTGCTCGGTGCGTCTGGCTGCTCTGTGTCTCGCTGCTGGGGGCGCTCAGAATGCGTCGAGCGCTCAGAATGCGTCGAGCGCTCAGAATGCGAATGGCGGTGCGCTCAGTATGAGAGGGCCATCGTTTGGCGTGTCAAGCCTTACCTAAGGGAACCCTTAGGTCACTCGAGCCGGGCAAGCCTTTCGCTCAGGGGCCTGTTTGACATCCTGTTCACCGTCACCGATGCTGCCTCTCATGGTGGCCTCCGGGCGACCACATCGACATGCCTTGCACACCGCGATCGGGCAGGGCCTTCGGCTGTTGGAAGGAGCGGCCCGTGTCGGGACCCATATGGCTGAACTGGCCCTTCGCGGGCGTTATGGTCATCTTCGCGCTCTACCATGGCGTCCGGCTGGTAACGGCTGGTCAGCGCGGACGGCCCAACGGGTACGACATCGACCTGGCGCATCTGCTGATGTGTACAGCGATGGCCGCGATGCTCGTCATGACCTTCGGTGCCCACCTCGCCACGGCGTGGGCCGTCGTGGTGGGCGTGCCCACGCTATGGTTCATCCTTCGCGCCGTGATGGCGCTGGTCTCAGGCGGCGCGAAGGCGATGATGGCGCCAGTGCAGCAGGTACTCATGTGCGCCGCGATGCTTTTTATGCTGGTTGTCGCGGGTAGGCCCGCTTCGGCACCCTTGTCGACGGCCTCGGGTGGGATGAATATGCCCGGTATGGCCGTCGGTGGCCCGGTAAGTCACGACATGGTCACCTCCACATCGTCGGTGGCCGTGACCTCACTGGTGTTCGTAGGCCTCCTCGGCCTCGTCGCCGCCCTACACGCCCGCCAGCTGAGGGCTGCCGTTACGTCGCACGTCGCGTGGCCGTTGAACAGAAGACCGGACGTGCGCCAACGCTCGGGTGGGCTGCTCCTGGCGCCGGGCCTCAGCCTGGGATCTCAGCTGGCGATGAGCGCCACCATGATCTACATGCTCGTCCTGTTGGCCTAGTTGCGTGTGCTCAGCTTTGGTCTGGCGGTGTGGTGTCCGCGTGTGGGTGGGAGCGGGACTGCGTTCAGTGCAGCGGGTTGGAGCTGGCTGGCCGGCCGCTGTGTGGCTTCGGCGCTAGCGAGTCTCTGATCCTCGCGTATCTGATCTTGATGTTCCTACCGGCTCACCCGCCGATGTAGGACATCTCGATCTTCTTGCGCCCCGCCGCGGAAAGCTCGCCGGTCTGGAAACTACGCAACTCTGAGTAACGATCCGAGCGCTGCGCCCAGATACCGGCCATGACGGTTGAGAGCTGTTCGTCCGAGCAACCGCCACGGATCAGGGCACGCAGGTCATGGCCTTGGGTCGCAAACAGGCACGTGAACAGCTTGCCCTCGGTAGAGACCCGCACCCGCGTACAGGAATGACAGAACGACCTGGTGACACTGGAGATCACCCCGACCTCGCCGCCACCATCACGGTAACGCCACCGCGCACTCGTCTCGCCACTGTAGTTCGGTGCGACCTCCTCCAGAGGCAGCTGCGCATCGATACGGGCGATGACCTCAGCCGAGGGCACCACCTGTTCCATCTTCCAGCCGTTGGTGCTGCCGACATCCATGAACTCGATGAAACGCAAGATGTACGGCGAACCCTTGAAGTGGCGCGCCATCGCCACGATGTCCTGGTCATTGAGAGCACGCTTGACCACCATGTTGACCTTGATCGGCCCCAGGCCCACCTCATGAGCCACCTCGATGCCCCGCAAAACCTTCGCAACCGGGAAACTCACCCCATTCATCGCCTTGAACGTCGCATCGTCCAGCGAATCAAGGGACACACTCACCCGCTTCAGACCAGCATCCTTCAACGACTGCGCCTTAGCGCCAAGCGCCGAACCATTGGTAGTCAACGCAATATCGACATCGCGACCATCAGGGGTCCTGAGCGCGGCAAGCATACCCACCAGATCCTCAAGACCATGGCGCAGCAACGGCTCACCACCGGTCAGACGGATCTTCTGCACCCCGTGTGCCACAGCGATCCTGGCGACCCGGGTTATCTCCTCAAAAGTCAGCAGCTCATCGCGGGCCATGAACGCGAAGTCCTTACCGAAGACCTCCTTCGGCATGCAATACACACAGCGGAAGTTACACCGATCCGTGACCGAGATCCGCAGATCCCGCAGCGGACGGTCCCGGGTATCAACCACCGACTGGGAACCACCGTCCAAAAACGGGCCCGTGCCGATGTGGGGCGGGATACTCACGATCATCACCTCCTGGATCTGTCCTGGGCTGCGGCAAACGGTATCTGACTTCCCGCGGAGATTCTGCACCACCCCCACGATCCAACACCCACCACGTGACCCTCCCCCCGCGATGACGACCCTGGCAGACCAGCCGGGGTGTCGACAACGGTCCAGGTCTCAGGGGTCCGCCGACCCGAGCGCGCGGCCTTGCCGTCCCGCGCCGCGAAGGCAGCCAACCCGCCACCGCTCACGGCCGAGCCGATGCAGCGGTCCTGTCGAGCTGTCCGCAGCTTTGGTCCGAGGTAGTCACGGCGTCGGGACGCTTGCCAGTGGTTCCCCGTGGATAGGGGCGCTCATCGACGTCAACGGCTGGCCGGTGCCTCCCCACATCCGGGCGATGATCTCGGCGGCGATCGAGACCGCCGTCTCCTCGGGTGTACGTGCGCCCAGGTCCAAGCCGATCGGGGAGGACATCCTGGCCAGATCCTGCTCACTGACCCCCACCTCACGCAACCGCTGCAACCGGTCAAGGTGGGTCCGCCGGCTACCCATCGCCCCGACATAACAAGCCTTCGTGCCCAACGCGAGAGCCAACAGCGGCACATCGAACTTGGGATCGTGGGTAAGCACACAAAGAACGGTGCGCTCGTCGACCTCAACCTGCTCAAGGTACTTATGCGGCCACGCAACAACGACCTCGTCGACGTCCGGGAAGCGTCTGCGGGTGGCGAAAACCGGCCGGGCATCACAGACCGTTACATGGAAGCCCAGGAACTTACCGATACGCGCCATCGCCGCCGCGAAGTCAATAGCCCCAAAAACGATCATCCGCGGTGGTGGGGCGTAAGACTCCACAAACACCGACAACTCCTCAACCCGCCGTTCGCCGTCACGGCCAAGGTGAAGCAGCCCGGTCCTGCCAAGGCCCAGCATCCCCCTGGCATCATCGGTGACCGCCTGGTCAAGGCGCCCGCCACCCAGCGAACCGTACGTCTGGTCAGCGGTGACGAGCAGGCGCCCGCCCAACCCGTCGGCACCGGCCACCACCGTGGCGAGCGCGACGGGTTGACGAGCCTGGACAGCTTCGGCCAACACCTCCAAGTGCTCGAAGGAGGCAGCGTCCACCGGCTGCACGAACAGCTCCAGTGTCCCGCCGCAGGTCAGCCCAACCTGAAAAGCGTCGCTGTCGCTGACCCCGTAGGTGACCATCTGCGGCTGGCCGGACTCCAACACCTCCTGCGCAACCTCATAGACCGCCCCTTCAACGCACCCCCCGGAAACGCTACCGATGACCTCGCCGGTCTCAGAGACGGCCATCGCCGCCCCGATCGGCCTCGGCGACGAACTCCAAGTCCGGACCACCGTGGCCACAGCGAAACGCCCGCCCTCGCGGTACCAGGGCAGCACATCCTCCAAGATGTCACGCATGGCGGGCCGCCGGCCTCGATACGTTCACAGTGCCCCAGGACCAGCCGAACGAGATCTCGTGCGCCATCATCACCAACCAAGCCATCAGTACCTCAACTCTCCCGCGTCAAGGATGTCATAACCCAGATCGAAACCCTCATGATCTCACGCCCATGGTCACCGACCCAGTGGCATCGAGGCGCCGGCCTACCACCTCGCCCTCCAGTGCATGCAGCGGTGATCGGGCGCACTCCCACAATGGTCACCGGCCCCTGATTGGGACACCCGGCCGGGACCAAGGATGTGGCCATCCCCGAGCTGCGTGGCTCGTCCCACTCTGCCGGCTGGCTGCTGGAGTGGGGCCGACGGGTCGAGCAACCCGACCACTGGATCGAAGGGCAACGCTACTTTGGTCTCGGCCCGGTCCGCCTCACCGTGATAGACGACCAGGGACGGACACCTGACCAGATGCATCGCCTCCAGGCGTCAGCCTCGACCCGATCACTTGCCGATTGGGACTAACTCCCCCGCCGTCGTGTCAAGTTCGCAACACAGGTAGCCAACCATCACCGCAATCGCTGATGTGGGTGCCTTGTTCTCCCGTGAATATCGACCAATAGGTGCATCCGAGTCGCAAGTGCGGCTAGAGTTCCGGCTGTGTCCATCTTCCGTATCCGTGAAGCAGCCGACCTGATGGGCGTCAGCGACGACACCCTGCGCCGGTGGGCCGACAGCGGTCGCCTAGCCACCGCTACCGACCATGCCGGCCGAAAGGTCATCGAAGGTGCAGTCCTGGCCCGGTTTGCCGAGGAGCTCGCCGCGTCCACTGAGCGACCCGAACCGGCCCCCGTGGTCTCCGAGTCGGCCCGCAACAGGTTCGTCGGTCTGGTCACCCGGGTCGTCCGTGACACTGTCATGGCCCAGGTCGAGATCCAGGCAGGCCCGCACCGCATCGTGTCGCTGATGAGCCGTGAAGCAGCCGACGACCTGCGGCTCGAACCCGGCGTCCTGGCAGTCGCAGCGGTGAAATCCACCAACGTGGTGATCGAGATACCCGTCCATCCTTAGCCGCGCAAACCGGCTCCGGCCAAGGAGCCAACACCCCCCTCGACCCGACTCTTGGAGCAACCGATGCGTCGAATCACCGCCACCCTCACTGCCGTGATCGCGGCCGGGCTCCTGTTGGGCGGGTGCGCTTCGTCGAGCGTCGCCGACGGATCGTCCACGCACTCTCCGGCGTCCGGGTCGAGCCCGGCTCCTGTCTCAGGAACGGTCAACGTGTTCGCCGCTGCCTCCCTGAAGGAGGCGTTCACCAAGCTCGGTCACCAGTTCGAGATCGCACACCCCGGCGTCAAGATCGTCTTCAACTTCGGCCCCAGCTCCGGCCTCGCCGCCCAGATCACCCAGGGCGCGCCCGCCGACGTGTTTGCCTCGGCCAGCACCAAGAACATGAACCAGGTCGTCAAAGCCGCAGATGCGACCTCCCCGACGAACTTCGCCAGCAATGTCATGGAGATCGCTGTCCCAGCCAAGAACCCGACCGCCATCACGGCGCTGTCCGATCTGGCCAAGGCCGGGGTGAAGGTGGCCCTGTGTCAGCCCGTCGTACCGTGCGGTGCAACGGCCGCCAAGGTTTTCACCAATGCCAAGCTCACCGTGACTCCCGTGACTCAGGAAATTGACGTCAAGGCCGTCCTGACCAAGGTCAGTCTCGGTGAGGTCGACGCCGGGATCGTCTACCTCACCGATGTGCGGGCCGCTGGCGCCAAGGTCAAGGGCATCGAGATCCCCGCCGACGTCAACGCTTCGACCAAGTACCCCATCGCCACCTTGACCAAGGCGCCGAACAGGGCCACCGCCCAGGCGTTCACCGACTATGTCCTGTCCGCCGAGGGCACCAGCGTCCTGGTCGCCGACGGGTTCGCCAAGCCCTGACTGGAGCCGCCGTCGGACTTGACCCCAACACACCTGGGCTTGCATGACATCCTCTGACCCACCACCGGCCGGGCAGGTGCCTGCACAGCGGACCCGACAGGGTGCCCGCGCCGTTCAGGCCCGCGGCGCGATCCCATGGCCGCTCGGCATTCCGGCGCTCTTGGCGGCACTATTCCTGCTCGTGCCGCTAGCCGGCCTCTTGGTCCGCGCACCCTGGCGGGGCTTGCCGCACCTCCTGGCGGACAGCCAGGTCCTCGACGCGTTGCGGCTGTCGCTGGTGTGCGCAAGCGCCGCGACGGCCGCTTCTCTGGTGTTCGGCGTGCCCCTGGCCTGGGTCCTGGCCCGCTCACAGGCGCGCGGCATCTCAGTGCTGCGCGCCCTGGTGACGTTGCCGCTGGTGCTACCTCCGGTGGTCGGGGGGGTTGCCCTGCTGCTGGCGTTCGGCCGGCAAGGCATCCTGGGTCGGCTCCTGGACGAGTGGACCGGCGTCACGTTGCCGTTCACCACCGCCGGCGTCATCATCGCCGAGACGTTCGTCGCGATGCCATTCCTGGTGATCACTGTCGAAGGTGCCTTCCGTGCTGCCGACCGCGGCTACGAGGAAGCAGCCGCCACCCTCGGCGCCTCACGCCTGACCGTCTTCCGAACGGTCACGATCCCTCTGATCGCGCCGTCCCTGCTCGCCGGGGCCGTACTGTGCTGGGCTCGCGCGCTCGGGGAGTTCGGCGCCACGATCACGTTCGCAGGCAACTTTCCCGGGCGCACCCAGACCATGCCGTTGGCCGTCTACGTCGCCCTGGAGAGCGACCCCGAGGCGGCCGTGGCCCTGTCCCTGGTTCTGCTCGTTGTGTCCATCGCCGTGCTGGCGGGCCTGCGCGACCGATGGCTGAGCACTGGAACCACCCCATGAGACCGCGCCCCAGCGACGCACCTCTCTCTGGTGGCCACCACGAGGGCACCGACCCCGAGAGGTCGGCGGACGACCACGCCGGCGCCCTGGTCATGTCGGGCACCGTCGAACGCGGCAGTTTCAACCTTGAGGCCGACCTGATCGCCGCTCCGGGCGAGGTCCTGGGCGTACTGGGCCCCAACGGTGCCGGCAAGACCACACTGCTGCGGGCGCTGTCCGGGCTGGATGCTCTCAGCAGCGGCTCCATCCGCCTAGGCGACCTGACCCTGGACGATGCCCACACTGACACGTTCGTACCCGCGCAGCGCCGCCCGATAGGCCTGGTCTTCCAGGACTACCGCCTGTTTCCCCACCTGAACGTTCGCGACAACGTCGCTTACGCCCCCCGCGTCCAAGGAGCCGGCCGCCGGCAGGCCCGCGCGGCCGCTGACACGTGGCTGCAACGGCTCGACCTGACAGCCCTGGCTACCCGGCGCCCCCACGAGATCTCCGGGGGCCAGGCACAAAAGGTTGCCCTGGCTCGAGCTCTTGCCGCCGAACCCAGACTCCTGCTTCTGGACGAACCACTGTCCGCACTGGACGCCAAAACCCGTCTGGATGTGCGCGCGCAGCTACGCAGCCACATCGACCAGTTCACGGGGCCGGTCCTGATCATTACCCACGACCCCCTTGAGGCGATGATCATGGCCGATCGCCTCCTGGTCATCGAGAACGGCCGCGTCGTCCAACAGGGCACCCCAGCTCAGGTCGCCCGCCAGCCGGCGACCCAGTACGTCGCACGGCTCGTCGGGCTGAACCTCTACACCGGCACGCTCGACCCCGCCACCCGCCGCGTGCACCTCGACGACGGCGGCGTATTCACCGTCACCCTGGGCGACGACGACCTCGCGCCATCGCAGGGGGCCGCGCTGACGAGTCGCCGGGTGCTGGTCGGGTTGCGTCCATCGGCCATCACCGTCCATACGGCGATACCCACCCACGCCAGCCCCCGCAACGTCTGGCAGGGAACCGTGGCCTCCCTCGAACTGCTTGCCGATCGCGTTCGTATCCAGGTCGATGCGACCCCGCCGGCGCTCGTCGACGTGTCCTCCGCCGCCGTCGCCGACCTGGCCCTGCGACCCGGGACCGGCGTGTGGTTGTCAGCCAAGGCCACCGAAACCGAGGCGTATGCCTACCCAGGCACCGACCGCAAGTTCTGACACCAAGGTCGAATTACGGAAGGAGCTCGATGGGATCGCCGCGGGTGAGGCGGGTCGCATCCAGGCCGGGGGGATACTCCCTCCTCGGCGACGATGACCTTGGGACCCTTCTAGCCCGAAGTTACGAGCTGTCTGAGCCTCGACTTGCACCCTGACCTGCACCGTTGGTTGTTTTGCGCTCCTGAAATGTAGCCAGTACTTACGGCGTGTCGTCATCGCATTATCGGGGTATCGCCATTACGCTGGCTGGTATGACGAAGACACCGGGTGCGATGCACGTAGCCACGATCACGAATCGGCGCGTCGACAAGTCCGGTCAACCGCGCGAGTACGTCAGCCACCTGCTGCGCCGGACCTACCGCGACGGCAGCAAGGTCAAGCACGAGACCCTGGCGAACCTGTCCCCATTGCCGCAGGCTGCGATCGAAGCAGTCCGGGCCGCGTTGGCGGGCAAGACGCTGGTGGTCGCAGGTGAGGGACTGGAGGTGACCGGTTCCCTACCGCATGGGCACGTCGCGGCGGTCCACGCCCAGGCCAAAGCGCTCGGCCTGCCGGCCTTATTGGGCCCGGCCGGGCGGCACCGCGACATCGCGTTGGCCCTGATCATCGCCCGGGTATGCCGGCCCAGCTCCAAGCTCGCCACCACCCGGTGGTGGGCCGACACCACGCTGGCCGCGGACCTGGGCGTGGCCGACGCGTCCACCGATGAGGTGTACGCGGCGATGGACTGGCTTGTCGGACGCCAGGACGCCATCGAGTCCAAGCTGGTCCGCACCCACCTGACCAGTCCGGCCAACCCCGACCGGCTCGCCCTGTTCGACCTGTCCTCCTCCTGGGTGACCGGCCGGTGCTGCCCCCTGGCGGCCCGGGGGTACTCCCGTGACGGTAAGAAAGGACTCCCGCAGATCGAGTACGGGCTGTTGACCGACCCCGCCGGGCGACCGGTCGCGGTCCGGGTGTTCCCCGGCAACACCGCCGACCCCACCGCGTTCACCACCATCGTCGACGCGGTACGGGACACGTTCAAACTCACAGACATGGTGATGGTCGGGGATCGGGGAATGATCACCAGCGCCCGGGTCGAGGCTTTACGGGAATTGGGTGGGTTCGGCTGGGTCACCGCGCTACGCGCCCCCGCAATAGCCGCCCTGGCCGCCGACGACGGACCGTTGCAGATGACCCTGTTCGACCAGGCCAACCTGG
>Ga0097691_1000781_pt1 | contig 25764 bp, 27 predicted proteins | sample NGESurdeep072012_8_FD_72858 | JGI IMG/M metagenome (GOLD analysis project Ga0097691, IMG submission 72858) | Arctic peat soil microbial communities from Barrow, Alaska - NGEE Surface sample 210-1 deep-072012 | ecosystem: Environmental > Terrestrial > Soil > Wetlands > Peat ... | reverse complement strand
CCCGATCCGAGCCCCTCCGTGAGCCCTGATCCTTCTCCAGGCCCCGATCCGAGCCCCTCCGCGAGCCCTGATCCTTCTCCAAGCCCCGATCCGAGCCCCTCCGCGAGCCCTGATCCTTCTCCAAGCCCCGATCCGAGCCCATCTCCCAGCCCCGACCCGAGCCCGTCCCCGTCCCCGTCTCCCGCCCCGGTGACCATCACCCTCCACTCCGACGCACCGTCTGCCGGTCTTCATCGAATCGATCCGGGGGCCCAGCTTCGGCTCGTGCTCGTCGTCACACCCCAGGGGGACGTCGACGCGGGGAGGCTCGTCTCGACCCTGCCGCCCGGCTGGGCGGTCGTGAATGGCGACGGCGGACAGGTGGACTCCACCGGACGGACCCTCACCTGGGACGCGCTCTCGATCCCGGCGTTCACGACCGTCAGTGAGCAGGTCATCCTGGCAGCGCCGTCACTTCCCACTCTCGATGGCCGCTTCGCGGTGCAGGCGACGTTCGGAGCGGAGCTCTACCAGGGGGACGACCGCACGATCGCGCGCTCCGTCTCCGTCCTCGTCGCTCCGCGAGTCGTGCTCGAGCACAGCACCCTTGAGGTCGTCGACCGGAGCACGCTCGCCGTCACCGACCTCCCGCTCGACCAGGCGATCTATGGCGAACAGCGCTACTCGGTCTTCCGCGTCGGGTTCGTCGTGCAGAACGAGGACAGCTCCCCGGTCGCGTGGACACCCCAGCTGGAATACGCGCCGACGGGAGGAGGATTCAGCATCGTCCCATCGGGTGAAGCCATCCTCGGCCTTCCCTTCTACACGGCTCCCGAATGGCGTCCGAACAACGGTCCCGGGGGCGGAACGGCGCTGAAGACCGGCACAGAACCAGTGGCGGGATCGAGCCTCCACGTCGGGGGGGACGGCGGCCCGGTGAACGGCTTCCTTTCGATGGGGGTGAACCCGGGTCCCGCGCTCCTGCTTCCCGGGCTCTCCTACACCGTCGTCTCGTTCAGCGTCCGGGCCACCGCCGACGCCCCGTACCTGGGCTCCTTCTCGTTCCGACTGACCGACGATGGGCAGCCGTTCCCCGCGGCAACCAGTGCCTCGGTCAGCCTCGGCCTTGCGCCGCCGCTCGACCTGACTCCCGGCCAGAAGAGCGGCGTCCTTGTGGGATCGAGTCCGTCGGTTGCGTATCAACTGGTCTCTCCCATGACGGGAGGCGCGCCGCTTCCGCGCTACCCGCTCCAGGCCGAGGCACTGCCTGCGGCGAGTGGGGCCTCTCCACATAGCCCTGCGGCGGGCGATACCTGCGCGATCTGTCACAGCTCGCACTCGGGCTCGTACGGGAACCTCCTGCGCGGCAGCGGGTCGCAATCGGCGACGTGCTTCACCTGCCACAACGGCAGCGGCGCGGTCTCCAACGTCGAGAACCAGTACGCGGCCGTGAGCAGCCCGGACGTGCCGTCCGACCGGGCCTACTTCCGCCACGACGCGCTGATCGCCACGACGCACATCTCCGCGGACGTCAACGAGTTCCAGGACTCCCTCGGGAAGCCGATCCTCAATCGCCACACCGAGTGCGCCGACTGCCACGACCCGCACCTCGCCGTCGCCGCCGACAGCACCGAGACGCCGGCGGGCTGGACCGCTCCCGGCGCGCTGGCCGACATCTCCGGGTTCTCGGTGGTCAACGGGGCTGCCGGGTCGTCGCCGACCTACACGTTCACAACGTCGATCACCCTCGAGTACCAGCTCTGCTTCAAGTGCCACTCCGGGGCCACGACCCTCCTGTCGAACGCGGGATATGCCCCGAGCCGGGAGGAGCTGGACAAGGGGGTCGAGTTCAACCCGGCCAATCTCTCCTTCCATCCGATCGAGGCGCCCGGGCGGAATGCGACGCCGGCGATGGCCGCGAGCCTTGCCGGCACGTCGCCATACAAGCTGTGGACCTTCACGACGGGCAGCGCGATCCGCTGCCTCAGCTGCCACGGGGACAGCAAGAAGTTCAACCTCGTGACGCCGCCCGCCGCCGGGTCGGATCTCGCCGTGCATGCGAACGCGAACCGCGGACTGCTGCTCCAGCCGTATCGGGACCGGATCCTCACCACCGCCGGCGCCCTCTACGACGCCTCGAACTTCGCGCTCTGCTACGTCTGCCACGCGGAGGCGCCCTTCGTGGACGAGACCGGAAACGCCCGGCCCGACACGAACTTCCGCTTCCACGGCCTGCATGTGAGTGGGCTGCCGCCAGAGGGCCCCGACGGCACGAACATCGACGCCCCGAACAACGGATCGGGGCAGGCGATCTGCGCTGAGTGCCACTTCCGGATCCACTCGACGATCGATCGCGTGGGGGGCCAGGCCGAGTACCCACGCCTGGTGAACTTTGCCCCGGACGTCACCGCCCCGGACAGCCTCGTCTACCCGACCGGTGCCAACGCCTGGACCGGTCCGGCTGCCAAGACCTGCACCCTCACCTGTCACGGGTTCACCCACGACAAGATGCCGTACTGATCGACTCCCGCGGGAGCACGAGGTCCATCGTCCTGGCGGGGCGCTCGCCCTCTATCGATCGGTAGAGACCCCGGCGCGCGCCCGTATCGCTTGAGCACTCGCACCCGGGCGCATTTGTGCCCCCCGGCGGATGGGATGACGCGGTCCTCGGCACGACACTTCGGTGCAGGTGTCACGGCGCGGGTTGGACCCGGCCGAAGAACGAGGGCAGCAAGATGCACGGACCAGGACGACGCGCCGGGTGGGCGCGCCCGGCAGGAACGGCGCGATGAGCGCGCCCGCCGGCAGCAAGACCACGAGTTCCGAGAAGCTGGAGCGCGAGCTCCTGGCGCGCCTCGGGCTCGACACGTCCGCCACGCCCGAGGACGTGAGCACCGCCCACCAGGCGGTCTCCGCGTACCTCCTGGCAGCGCCGCGCAGCCTTCGAACCTGGGCGCGCGCCCAGGCCGCGGGCGCCGACGAGGCGTACGCACTTCTCACGGACCCGGCCGCGCTTGCCCGTGCCGTCGCCCTTGTCGGGGCGGGTGCGCGACCGGCCGTCCGACCCGGCGAGCCGGCGACACCTCCGGCTCGCCGGGAAATCCCTGCCCCGCCCACCGTCGCGGTTCCCCCCGCCGCGACGGTGGGCCCGGCGGCAGCCCTGGCGATGGACGTGCTTCCGCGCCTCGACGAGAACGGCCGGCGCATCGTCAGCGACGACGAGATCGACGCGCTCCTCGCCGAGGTGGACCCGACCGCCCGCCGGGAGGTCGTAGGGACCGCCGCCGAGCGTGCAGCGTCCATGGCGGCCGCGGGCGGCACGCCCCGCCCCAGCCGGTTGGTGGGCTTCCTGGGCTCGCCGGCATTTCGTAACGTCGCCCTCGCGGGTGTCGCGGTCGCGGCGATCGCCGTCATCGGCGTCCTGGGCTTCAACGCCGGCGGCACGAGCGCGGCCGGCATCGGCGCGAACGGCTCCCCGGCTCCCGCCGCCTCCGCCACCACGCCGGTCCTGGACCAGGCGGCCGTCGCGGCGCTCATGGTGAAGATCCAGGCGAACCCGAACGACGCCGACTCGCTCATGGCGCTCGGGGACGAGTACTACAAGACGGGTGACTTCAAGACTGCCGCCGACTGGTACACGAAGGTCACCGCGGTCGAGCCGACGGTCGCCCGCGGCTACCTGGCGCTGGGGGCTTCGGCCTTCAACCAGGGCGACTCCGCAACGGCCCTGACGGCGTGGACCAAGGTCCTGTCGATCGACGAGACGAACGTCGAAGCGCACTACGACCTGGGCTTCCTCTACCTGAACGAGCAGCCGCCCGACATGGCCGGGGTCCAGCGCGAGTGGACGCGAGTCGTCCAGCTCGACCCGAACAGCGACATCGCCACGACGGTCAAGGCGCACCTCGACGCCCTCGCCAGCGCTTCGCCGGCGGCGAGCGCGAGCGGCTTCCCCGCAGCATCGCCCGCGGCCAGCCCGGCACCGTCCGGGAGCGCCAAGCCATGACCGTCGGGGCCGGGATCGGCCTCATGGTGGCGTTCCTGGCGGGCGTCGTGTCGTTCGCCTCGCCGTGCTGCCTGCCCCTCGTCCCGGCCTATGTCGGGTACATGGTGGGCGCGACGGACACGGCGGACCGCCGCCGGAGCCTGTTCCACGGGCTCGCGTTCGTGGCCGGCTTCACCCTGGTCTTCGTCGCCTTCTGGGCCTCGATCGGCGCGATCGGATACGCCCTCGCGGACAACGCGAAGTACCTCCGCCAGGTCGGCGGGATCGTCCTCATCGTGTTCGGGCTCCAGGTCGCCGGCGTCATCAACGTGCGGGCCCTGTTGCGCGACACGCGCCCGCTGCCCGCCTTCAACGGGGCTATCGCGGGCGGCGGCACGATGGCGCTCGGCGGCGGCCCCGGGGCGGGGATGCGCGTCGGGGCTCCGGGCTACGGTCGGTCGCTCCTCTTCGGTGTCGTGTTCGCGGCCGGGTGGAGCCCCTGCATCGGCCCGATCCTCGGCGGCATCCTGGGCCTGGCCACGACGACCCAGAGCGTCGCCCAGGGAACCGTCCTCCTGCTCGCCTACGCCGCGGGCCTGGCTGTGCCGTTCCTCGCCGTGGCGATGGGCGCCACGTGGCTCGCCCGGAGGCTCGGCTGGGTCGGGCGCCACCACCGCGCCGTCTCGCTGGTGAGCGGGGCGATGCTCATGGGCCTCGGCTTCCTCATGGTCACCAACCTGCTCGCGCGTCTCGCGGCGCTCAGCGCGCCGCTCGGCGGCTGACGGAGGCGCACGAATGGCACACACCACGAGAACCCGGGAGCTCGCGGCCGGCGCCGTGCCGACGCCAGCCGCGCCCGGCCGGATCATGAACGCGGACTCGGCGCTGGACCGGCTTTGGCACCTGCTGACTTCCATGAAGCTGGCGCTGGTCCTGATCCTCGCCCTGGCGGCGCTCTCGCTCGTCGGCACCCTGCTCATGCAGATGCCGGCCGGCGTCGCGGACGACCCGCAGGCGCGAGCCACCTGGCTGGCCGGGGTCCGCCCGAAGTACGGCGGCTGGACCGACGTCCTGGATCGACTCCAGTTCTTCACGATGTTCACGTCGGCCTGGCTGCGGGGCCTCGGGGCGCTCCTGGCAGCCTCGCTCGTCGCCTGCACGGTGCAGCGGATCCCCGGCACCTGGCGGACGATGCGCCGCCCGCACGTGGCGGTCGGCCCGGCGTTCTTCGAGCACGCGCCCCAGCACGAGGCGATGACCTTCCACGGCGCGCCGTCCGACGTGCTCCCCGCGGTCCGGGGCGTCTTCGCGCGCCACCACTACCGAACCCTCGTCGAGGACGACGGGACCGTCCACCTCTACTTCGACCGCAATCGCTGGGCACCGTGGGCCGGTCTCGTTGCCCACGTCAGCATCGTCGTGATCCTGGCGGGCGCGATGGTCGGCTCGATGTTCGGCTTCCGGGACTCGAACTTCATGCTGGCGGAGGGCTCGACGTCCGCGATCCCGTCGAAGGCCGGGGCCACGATCACCCTCAACTCATTCCAGGATACGTACAGCCCCTCGAACGGCGCCCCACTCGACTACGTCAGCGACGTGACGGTGAAGCGCGACGGCCAAGTGGTGGCCCAGCAGCAGGTCCGCGTCAACCAGCCGCTGCAGTTCGAGAACGTCACGTTCTACCAGTCCTTCTTCGGCCCGGCCGCCGACGTGACGGCAAAGGATGCCGCGGGAACCACGCTCTTCTCCGGGGGCGTCCCGCTGGCCTGGACCTCCGACAACGGCGGGAACAAGGTGGGCACGTTCGCCCTTCCCGGCCAGAACCTCACGGCCTGGGTCGTCGCAACGACCGGCGTGGACGATCCGAGCGTCAAGCCGGGCCAGGTCGGCATCGAGCTCTACAAGGCCGACACAGGTGCGGCGGTCGTCCAGCAGTCGATCGACCAGGGCGCCCCGACGACGGTGGACGGACTGACCTTCACCTTCGATCGCGAGTCGAAGTACACCGGCCTCAGCATCGCCAGCGACCCGGGGGCGCCGCTGGTCTGGCTGGGCTGCCTGCTCCTGGTCCTGGGCTTCGTGGTCCGGCTCTACGTGCCGTACCGGCGCATCTGGGGCCGCATGGTCACGAGGCCGGACGGCGGGACGTCCGTCTCCATCGCCGCGGTCGGCCGCCGCGACTCCGGCTTCGACGCCGAGTTCACCTCTCTCGTCACCGATATCCGCCAGGCCGCCACCGGCCCGGCAGGCAGCTGAGGAGCGCGCAACCATGGGAAAGCTGGCCGAGTACGCCTTCGTCGCGGGGACGCTGAGCACGCTCCTCGCCCTGGTCGGCTACGTCTTCTATGCCCTCTCGGGCGTCCGGGCCGCCCGCATGGCCGCCGCGGGCGTCCCCATGTCGACCGGCGGGATGGGCACCGTCGGCTTCACGTCGGGACCCCGGACGACGTCGATCGGGCACTACGCGACGCTCCTCGGGTGGCTCGGGCTCATCGTGCTGGGGGCCAGCCTGGTCTTCCGGACGATCGCCACCGGCCACGGCCCGTTCTCCAACATGTACGAGTTCTCGATCGCCTTCGCGTTCGGGATCCTGGGCGCCTACTACTGGTTCGAGCGCAAGTACCACCAGCGCGTCCTGGGCCTCCTGGCCCTCCCGGTCGCGCTGGCGCTCCTGGGATACGCGGCGACGGTGCCGGCGTCGATCGAGCCGCTCGTCCCGGCCCTCCAGAACAACATGCTGCTGACGGTCCACGTCGCCACTGCCATCGTCGCCTACGGCTCCTTCACGATCGCCTTCGCGGCGGCCCTGCTTTACCTCGTCCAGCCGGAAGGGGGCCGCTGGGGCCTGCCGAAGCCGGAGCTCCTCGACGAGATCGCCTACCGCGCCATCGTCGTCGGCTTCCCGTTCCTTACTCTGACCGTGGTCCTGGGCGCCCTCTGGGCGAACGTGGCCTGGGGCACCTACTGGAGCTGGGACCCCAAGGAGACCGCGTCGCTGGTGACGTGGCTGCTCTACGGCGCGTACCTCCACGCCCGTGTCGTCCGCGGCTGGCGCGGCAACAAGGCGGCGATCCTGCTCCTGGCGGGCTTCGGCGCGACGCTGCTCACCTACTTCGGGAACCTCTTCTTCGGCGGGCTCCACAGCTACGCCGGACTGGGCTGAGCCGAACCGGCCGACGACCCGATGACGGCGACGGACGCGATGGACGCGATGCCGGTGCCCGCGCCGAGGGCGTCCGGCGTCGGCGCGGGCAGGCTTCGGGCGCTTCTAGCCCTGGCCGTGGCCGCGGTGCTCATCGGGGTCGTCACCTGGGTGGTCGACCGGCCGACGGACGACGGCGTCACGTTCCTGCCCGGGCAGGCGCCCATCGGCGCCCCGCCGGCCGCAGGGGACGCGTTGCCCGACTTCTCGGCCACCGCCACTGACGGCTCGACGATCTCGATCGCTGGGCTGAAAGGCCAGCCGGTCTGGCTGACGTTCGGCGCCAGCTGGTGCCCCGACTGCCGGGCCGAGGCCACGGACCTCCAGGCGACGTACGCGAAGTACAAGTCGCAGGGCCTGGCCCTCGTGGGCGTCTTCATCCAGGAGGACCAGTCAGCGGTCCTGGACTACGCGAAGCACGTCGGGTTCACCTTCCCGATGGTCGCGGACCCGCAGAGCAGGATCGCCGACCTGTACCGCGTCTACGGCATCCCCATCCATTTCTTCGTCGGGCGCGACGGGAAGGTCCGCGACGTGCGGATCGGCCGGCTCACGCCGGGCGACATGGAGCAGCTGGTCCAGCGGCTGATCAGCGGCTGACGGAGTCACCCACATGAGCGAGCCCGGAACGCGCGCCCCAGGCGCCGCGTCCGTGCCGTCCGGCGGCGAGCCGGGCGCCGTCCAGCCTCCCTCCGTCGAGCCGGCCGCCGCGCTGCCGCCGGCCGGGGAGGCGCCGGCGGGCGAGACAACGACACCTGTCCGGCGGCGCGGGCTGCGGGGCCGCCTTCCGGGCCGCCCCCGTTTCCGGCTTCCACGGTCTCGCAGGGGAATCTTCGCCCTCCTCGTCGTGGGCGGGGCCCTGGGGTTCTACTTCATCTGGGCGAGCGTCACCGTCATCCAGTGGACGGAGACTGCCAACTTCTGCGGGCGCTGCCACCAGATGGGCTCCGAGCTGGCTGCCTACGCTGCCGGCCCGCACCGGGAGGTCACCTGCGGCGAGTGCCACGTGGAGCCCGGGATCGACGGCTGGATCAAGGCGAAGCTCAACGGCACGAAGCAGCTGATCGAAGTGATCACGGGCCTGTACCCGAAGCCCGTGCCACCCCCGGACCACAGCGAGCTCCCGCCGGTGGCGGACACGTGCGAGCGCTGCCATGCGCTCGCGAGCCTGGCCACGGTCAACCTCGTGACGCGGACGACCTTCACCGAGGACCAGGACAACACCCGCCAGTTCGTGGGCCTCATGATCCGGCCCACCTCCGGCAACATCAACGACGTGAAGCAGAGCGTCCACTGGCACGTGCTCACGGACGTCGAGTTCCGGAGCCCCGACGCCAACTCCCAGAAGATCGACTACGTCACGTTCACCGCGGCCGACGGGACCGTCGAGGAATTCATCACCCAGGACAAGATCGGGGTCGCCCAGGACGTGGGGCCCGACATCGCCAAGATCAAGGCCACCGAGCCGACCCGGACCGTCGACTGCATCACCTGCCACAACCGGGTGGGGCACCCGATCCCCAACCCGGGGCTGAGCACGGATGCTGCGCTCACCGCCGGCCAGATCGACCCGACGCTCCCCTACATCAAGCGTCAGGCGATGCAGCTCCTCTGGTCCGTCTTCCCGGACCTGGTGTCCGCGGACGCGGCCATCGACAACCTCGGCAGCTTCTACACGCTCAACTACCCGGCCGTGGCCAGCACGAAGGCCGCCGCGATCGACCAGGCCAAGGCCGAGCTCAAGGTTCTCTACCGCCTGGCGGCCACGCCCGACATGAAGGTGACGGCGGCCTCCTACCCGGACAACCTGGGTCACCTGGACTTCCCCGGCTGCTTCCGCTGCCACGACGGCGGGCACTTCCTGGTCAAGAACGGTGCGGTCACGTCCGAGGTCATCCCCTACACCTGCGACACGTGCCACACCTTCCCCCAGATCGGGACGGCCATCGCCAGCCTGCCGCTCGGCCAGCCGCCGTCGACGCACGTCGACCCCCTGTGGGTCTTCAACCACAAGAGCGTCGCGACCTCCGTGGATCCGGGAAGCCAGAGCTGTGGCGAGTGCCATGCCCGTGACTACTGCGTCAACTGCCACAAGACGGGGGCAGTGACCGTGCAGCACGAGCAGATGATGACGAACCATGCCCAGGTCATCCGCAACCAGGGCAACCAGGCCTGCGCCTATTGCCACCAGCCGGTCTATTGCGCCCGCTGCCACGCGGACAAGGTGCTGCCGGTGACCGCGCCGTTCAACACGAATTCCACGGGTGCGGTACCCGAGGGGGTCCGCTGGCCGCTGGTCGCGTCCGCGACGGGCGTCCGCCCATGACGCTGCGATCGAATGGGCCGAAACCGGGGAACGGGATGAAGCTGGGCGTGCTCCTGGCCATCTTCGAGTTCCCGATGCTCAACGCCGGGCTGCGCGAGGTCATCGACGCCGAGCAGGACATGGAGGTGATCGGCGAGGTCGAGAGCCCCCAGGCGTTGGGCGACGAGGTGGCTCGGTCGGTTGCCGACGTGGTGATCGCGGAGTGCCTCCCGTTCGACCGCTCCGGGTGCACGTCGTTCCAGTCCATCGAGTCGATCCGGGCCGCCAGGCCGGCCGCGAAGATCCTCGCCCTGGAGTGCCGGAGCAGCAGCGAGCAGTTCTCGCTCGCGATCAGGGCCGGGGCCGACGGTTTCCTCACCCGGGAAGCGCGGGCGGCGGACGTCGTCACGGCGCTGCGGTCCGTGGCCCGCGGCCAGACCTACGTGAGCCCGTCGATCGTGACCCGCATGGTCAACACGTACGTCCTCAAGTCCCCGCAGGGCGCGCTCGAGGATCGGTACGAGGACCTGAGCGAGCGCGAGCAGGAGGTCCTGCTCCTGGCCGCCATCGGCCACACCAACCGGGAGATCGCCCGGACGCTCCACCTGTCCGAGGGGACCATCCACAGCTACCGGGCCAACGTCATGGAGAAGCTCGGCTTCCACGATCGGGTGGAGCTGCTCAAGTACGCGATCCGGCGCGGCCTCATCGACATCGCCGACCTCTGACGTCGCGCGCGTCGGCGGCGCGGGCACGCGCGGTCGCCGGGCTCGGCCGCCGGCTACTGGGCCGGCGCTCCCGCGAGGTGGCAGAAGGCGCACATCCCGGCCCTTGAAGCCAGGTCGTGGGGCGCCTTGGGCGGCTGGCTCGCGGCCGGACCGTGGCAGGCCGAGCACATGCTGTTCGTGCGGTCGGCATGGTCGGCGGGGAGCGCCCCCAGCCTGGCGGCGCTGTGACAGGTCAGGCAGATGCCGTCGGTGGGTGTGGGATGCGGGTAGGGCGGCGCCTGCACGGCCGCCGAAGGATGGCAAAGCCAGCAGGTGGTCTCGGACCGGTTCTTCATGCTGTCGGGCAGCGGCGCCGTCTTCCCGTGACAGGAGAGGCAAGGCACATCCTGCCGGGCGGAGTGCGGGCGATCCACGGCTGCTGGCGTCGTGGCCGTGTGGCAGAGGAGGCACTGGTCGGCATGGATACCGGAATGCCCGGGCGCGGTCTTAACCAGGCTGTCGTTCGAGTGGCAGGCGGTGCAGGCGGTCCAGCCTGCCAGGGGATGGCCGATGGGCGGCACCGTGGCGGTCCCAACTCCGCCTGCCGCCGTCGTATGGCAGCCGAGGCAATCGGCTCCGGCCGGCATCACGAGGGTCACGGCCAGCGGCGGCGCGGACGGCGGCGCGCCGGGCAGGCTCGGCGACGCGCCGGGTTGCGCGGGCGAGGCACTCGGGGCAGCCGACGGGGCGCCGGGGGCGACCGTGGCCGGCGGCACGCGACCGACCAGCGGGTCGACCAGCCCGGAGCTCGCGATCCCGATGCCGACCGCAGCCCCAATCGCCAGCGCGGCGACGATCGCGACGACCGCGACAGCGGCGCGCCGGTTTCGCGTCGCCGTCACAGGACACCGCCGCCGATGTCGGCGAGCGGCGCGGAGCGTCCGCCGCCCGGCGGTCCTTCGGCACCCGCGTCCGCGCTGCTGGCCGTGCCCGCGGCCGCGCTCGTGGCCGTGCCCACGTCCGTGACCGGGGTGCCCGAGCCGAGGAACGCACCGGCCAGGTGCCCCTGGTGCTCGCCCATCGGCAGGTGCAGCTCGGCGATCGTGTAGACGAGGGCAAGGAAGGCGAGCGCCCCGACGACCACGCTGATCTCGACGAGTGACGGGATGTACGTCGCGAACGGCGCAGGCAGGACGCCGGCGACCGCCGTCGCGGGCGCGACCTGGCCGGCGGACACGAAGATCGCGCGGTCGGCGAAGACGCCGACGAAGACGAGGCACGAGGCCGCGAACAGGCCGGCCGGGGTCCGGGTCCGGGGGAGCGCCAGCAGGGCCAGCGGCACGATTAGTCCCAGGAAGACCCGGACGATCCAGAACGGCAGGGCCAGCGGCCCGACGAGGATGGCGGCGGTCGCATCGGACAGGCCGGGCACATCCCCGTAGAGGCCCCATGCCGTGTCCCACCCAACGACCAGCACCGTCACGGCGAGGATGATCGTGAGGAGGAGCCGGATCGCCGGGATCGCGAGCGCTCCCACGCGTTCGAAGCCGGCCAGCCGGAAGCGATGGACGCAGGAGAAGACGATCCCCAGCAGCGCGACGCCCGACAGCAGCGCCGCCGCCATCATGGCCGGGGGCGTGAACGCGCCGTGCCAGTACGGTCGAGACGAGAGGACGCCGAAGACCGCGCCAAGGGTGGTGGGCGCGATGATCGCGGTGATCGAAGAGAGCACGCAGGCGACCCGATGGATCTGCCAGCGCCCCGTGAACATGCTCGTGACCTCGACGATCAGGAACACCAGGTAGGCCCCGTAGAAGACCCCCATCCACCACATCGGCGAGAGCGGAGATGGGCTGAGGACCGCCCCGAGCACCATCCGGACCGGGTACTGGAGGTCAAGGGCGATGACCCCGAACGCGGTCACGAGGCAGAGCAGGGCGAGGATCGCGTGGCGCTTCTCGAGCGGGATGAACATCTCGATGCCGAAGACCGTGCCCAGCGACGACGCCAGGCAGAGCCCGCTCGTCGTGATCGCGAAGAAGACGTAGGCCGAGATGAGGATCCCCCACTCAAAGGTGGGGTGGGTCCCCAGGACTTCCCAGCCGGGGGGCAGGCACAGGACGGCGCCGACGGCGCCGATCAGGCACAGGACGAGCAGGACGCTGTACCAGATCCTGAGCGGGCGCGGCGCGGCCGCGACCCGGAGCCGCATGGCGCGCGCGACCTCGCGCGGATCGGTGGGGAGCTCGCGGTCGGCCAGGCGCACGGACATCAGTCCACCTCGCCTTCGAGACCCGTGTAGAAGACGCGCGGCCGGGTGCCCAGCGCGGGCTTCATCGCCCGGACCCGCTTCTGGTCGATGGCGATGCTCACCGCGCTGTTCGGGTCGTTGCGGTCCCCGAAGATCCGCGCGTTGACCGGGCAGACCTCCGCGCACGCCGGGAGCATGCCGCGGGTGATCCGGTGGTAGCAGAACGTGCACTTGTCGACCACCCCGGCCACGCCCTTCGGCGTGGTTTCGCCGGCGGGGACCATGTACCGGGCGCCGTACGGGCAGGCCACCACGCAGTACCCGCAGCCGATGCAGCGCTTCTCGTCCACGAGGACGACCCCGTCCGGGGTCCTGTACGTCGCGCTGACCGGGCAGACCCAGGTGCACGGCGGGTTCTCGCACTGCATGCAGGTGCGGGGCACGAAGTAGGCGTTCCGGACCGCGGCCTCGGGCACCGCAGGCACGGTCGCCTGGGCCGGGACGCCGCCCTCGCCGCCGGCAGGCGAGCTCACCGTGACGGTCCAGTCCTTCGCCAGGACGTGGAGCTCCACCCAGGTCCGGTTCAGCTCGGGGTCCGCGGGGACATGGTTCTCCAGCTTGCAGGCCTCGACGCAGCGGCCACACCCGATGCAGGTGGTCGTGTCCATGACGAACGCCCAGTCGTGCGCCGACGGGTCGTACGTCGCGTCGGCAGCGGCCGGCTCGACAGCAGCGGCCGGCTCGGCGGCGCGGACCGCGTCGTCGGACGTGGCGAGCACGCCCGCAGCGAGACGCGCTCCGCAGATGGCGGGCACGGCCGCCAAACCGAGCTGCAGGACGCGGCGGCGCGACAGGGTCACGTGCGGGCTGCGCGGCTCGCTGGCGCCGGTCGTGTCGGATTCGCTCACGGGCACGCTCCTACTGGCCATTCGCCGGCCGCGCGTGGCAGGTCCGGCAGACGGCGTCGGCCGACGCGACGTGGCCGACCGGGACCGGCTTGAGACCGGTCGGCGTATGGCAGGTCACGCACGGGGGCAGCCGGTCCAGCGAGTGCGGGATGTCGGGCGGCCGCACCGCGGCCGCGTCGTGGGGGTTGTGGCACCAGAGGCAGGAAGCTCCAGCGTAGTGGGCGGCGAGGTCCACCTGGGGGAAGGCGGCCGGCCGGCCCGTGACCTTCTCGTGGCATGCCACGCAGATCCCGTCGGTCACCTTCGCCACGACGACGGAGCCGGCGGGCGCGTTCGGTGACGTCTCGGCTGCGTGCGCCGCGAGCGGGCCGTGGCAGCTCTCGCAGACGACCGCGTGGTGCGGAGACGCCGCCCACGAACCGTACTCCGCCTGGTGGCAGCGCTGGCAGAGCGTGGAGTCGGCGTACTGCGGGGTCAGCGCGGCCCAGCTCCGGGCGTTCTCGGCGGGGTGGGAGCCGTACTCGCCGTAGAAGGCGGAGAACGCGGCGCCAGCCACGAGGAGCACCACGGCAAGCCCGGCCACGAGGGCGGCCCCGGCGACCATCCGCCTGAGCAGACGCCCCCGGCTCGCGGGTCGGAGACGCCGCGCGGCCGATCGGACGGCATGCAGGCGGCGGCTCACAGCTCGGACCCCTGGACCAGTCCGCGGCGGAGCGCGTAGCGCAGCAGCTCCACGCGGTCGTGCAGGCCAAGCTTCGCCATGACCGCCGCCCGGTGGTTGTGCACGGCCTGCTCGGAGAGCCGCAGCGTCCGGGCGATCTCGCGGTTCGTGTGCCCCACGGCGGCGAGGCGAATGACCTCGCGGGCCGGCTCGCTCAGGGCGTCGAACGCGTCATCGGGTGCGCCGGGCATGCTCCGCCGGACGTAGGTGTCGACCATCCGGGTCACCATCGCCGGGCTGACGTAGGCCTCACCGCGACCGATGCAGCGAAGCGCGCCGACGACCTCGCCGGGCGTTGCGCGGCGCGCCAGGAACCCGTGCGCGCCGGCCCGGATCGCGAGCGAGAACTGCTCGCTGCCGCAGCGGCATTCGACGGCCAGGATCCGCGCGGCCGGCCGGGCCGCCCGGACCTCCTCGATCGTCGGGAACGACGGGCGGCCCGCGCGCGCGGACGGGAGCCACTCGACGATGACGATGTCGGCGAGGGACCCGGCGACCTGGTCGCGCAGGGTCCCGGGACCGTCGCTCGCCCCGACGACCCGCAGGTCGGCGGTGGCGTCGATGACGGCCCGGTAGCCGGCCACGAGCAGCGGGAAGTCGGCGATGGCGACGAACACGCCGGTCTTCGGGCCGCCATCCGCAGCGGCATCCTGCGACCGCGCGGCGGCAATCGTCGCCGCCCCGGGATCAGGCACTCGGAGACCTGCGACGCGCACGGCGCCGGAGGACGAGCGCCCAGGCGACGGGCGTCGCCGCCATGACCACGCCCGAGACGATGACCCCGACCCAGGCCGCGCCGATGCCGAAGGCGAACAACAGCCCGTACGAGGCGACGAAGGCGACCATGAAGACGCATCCCATCGAGAGGACCGTCAGCACGAGCCAGGTTCCCAGGAGGGCGCGCATGCCCACGCCGGGGACGCGCATGAGTGCCACGGCGAGAATCAGCAGCCAGACGAGGATCGCGGCCAGCACGGCCAGGCTGTCCATCCCGATGCCCTCTCCCGTCGGTGTCTGCGGCGTGGTCCCCCCTCGATTCCTTCCAAGGCTGGACGTCGCGATCGGGACCCGGAACGGCATGGGCGGACCCGCGGCGCCCCACCTCCGGGGTGATTCCGGCCGACGGCCGTGGGTCGTCGGGCGACGGGCGTCGGATGCCCCGCGACGATGGCGCCTGCCGGGTCCGGGACGTCGCTCGACCTGCCGGTCATCCCGGCCCGGCCCCTCCGGCGCCGGGCCGGGATGGTATACGCTCCCCGGCATGCGAGCCCGGAGCTGGTTCCCCGCCTCGATTCCCGGCCGGACGGTGGTGCTGCGGCCGCACACGGCGCGCAACCTGCCCGCCTTCAAGCGCTGGTACGGCGACCCCGAGATCGCGCGCCTGACCCGCTACCAGGAAGGACCGATGCGCGCGGACGAGGTGGAGCGCTTCTTCGAGGCGCGCGTCGCGGGCGGCGGCTCGCTCGCGCTCGCCATCCACCTCGCAGACTCGGACCGCCTGATCGGCACGTGCGCGTTCAGCCAGCTGGACGGGGACAACGGCTCGGCGCTCTTCCACATCACGATCGGCGAGCCCGACTGCTGGGGCCACGGGTACGGCTCCGAGGCGACGGCGCTGATGCTCGAGCACGCATTCGGCGTCCTGGGGCTCCACCGCGTGGCGCTTGCCGTCTTCGAGTACAACGAGCGTGCCATCCGGGCCTACCGGAAGGTGGGCTTCTCGGCGGAGGGTCGGTCCCGCGAGGCGATCTGGCGGGGCGGCCGCTTCTGGGACGAGGTCCAGATGAGCGTCCTCGAGGACGAGTGGCGAGCCGTGCGCGAGCGCGCGCTCGGGCTGGCGCCCGCCGTGGAGCAGACTGGCTGAGACCGGGCACGGCGGCCGCGCCGGCACCGGAGATGGGGATGACGATGGCGAGCACAGGAGCGGCCGCGGCGGCGGCCCGGACCGCATTTGCCGACCAGGCGGCCGCGAAGGGCCACGTCGTCGAGAACGCCAGGGCGGCGGCGGCCGGGCTCGAGGCCGCGTTCGCGGCCGGTGAACTCGTGCGCACCCCGGCGATCGACGCGATGCTGCACGACCTCGCGGCCGCGCTTGACGCGGACGCGGAGGCCGGCGAGCGGCTGGGAGGCAAGTCCGCCGAAGCTGCCCGCTTCATCCTGCGCGCGATCGGTCGCGAGCTGGCCGACGCGTAGCGGACAGATGCCCGAGCAGTCCGCACGCCGGGCCGCGGTCGTCGAGTACCAGCACGTCTCGAAGACGTACGCGACGGCCAGGCCCCGGCGCGGTGCGCCGGAGGCGCCCGGCGCCGTCAACGACCTGTCGCTGACCGTCCCGGCCGGCAAGATCTGCGTCCTGGTCGGCCCGTCCGGATGCGGAAAGACCACCAGCCTCAAGATGGTCAACCGGCTCATCGAGCCGACGAGCGGCCGCATCCTGGTCGACGGCGCCGACGTGGCCGGCCGCGACGCCACGGAGCTCCGGCGCGAGATCGGCTACGTGATCCAGCAGGTCGGCCTCTTCCCGCACCAGACCGTTGGCACCAACGTGGCGGTCGTGCCGCGCCTGCTTGGGTGGCCGGCGGCCAGGCAGCGGGCACGGGCCGAGGAGCTGCTGGCCCTGGTCGGGCTCGACCCGGCCCTCTACCGAGACCGCTATCCCGCGCAGCTCTCCGGGGGTGAGCGGCAGCGCGTGGGCGTGGCCCGCGCCCTCGCAGCCGACCCGCCCCTCATGCTCATGGACGAGCCGTTCGGCGCGGTGGACCCCATCGTCCGCGAGCGGCTCCAGAACGAGCTCCTGCGCCTCCAGGCCGAGCTGGCGAAGACGATCCTGTTCGTCACCCACGACATCGACGAGGCGATCAAGATGGGCGACCTGATCGCGATCATGCAGGTCGGCGGGCACCTGGAGCAGTTCGCACCCCCGGCCGAGATCCTGGCCGCCCCCGCGTCGGGATTCGTCGCCGACTTCGTGGGGGCCGACCGCGGCCTCAAGCGCCTCTCGTTGACCCGGGTCGGCGATGTTGCGATCCAGCCGGTCGTGACTGCCCATGACGGTGACCCGGCCGGGGACGCGCGGGCCCGGACGTTCGCGGACCCGTTCCCGTACCTCCTCCTGCTCGATGCGGCGGACCGCCCGATCGGCTGGGTCAACCAGCGCCAGGTCCCAGCCACGGGGACGCTGGCGGCGTCGCTGGCCACGCCCATGTCGCCGCTGCTCGACCGCCGGACCACCCTCAAGGACGCGCTCTCGATGATGCTCGACGCGGACGTCCAGACGGGGATCGTCGTCGACCGCGCGGGCCGGCTGCGCGGCGTGCTGACCGTCGAGGCGATCGCGGCCGTGCTCCGTCCGGGCGCCGATCCCGGCGGCGTGGTGGCGGGCACGCCGGGCGCCGACGCATGAGCGGCAGACCGCCGGCGCGATGATCGACTGGGGCTGGCTGGCCGGGCACCTGGACGCGATCGCATACCGGACCGGGCAGCACGTCTACCTGGCCGCGCTCGGGGTCGTGCTCGGGTTCGCGATCTCGTTCGTCCTCGCGCTCGTCGCCGCGCGCTATCGAGCCCTTTACCCGCCGATCAGCGCGCTGGCCGGCATCCTCTACACGATCCCCAGCCTGGCGCTCTTCGCAGCGCTCATCTCGATCACCGGGTTCTCGGTCGTGACGGCCGAGGTGCCGCTGGTCATGTACACCCTGGTGATCCTGGTGCGGAACATCGTGGCCGGCCTGGACGGCGTCCCCGCCGACGTGCTGGAGGCGGCGAACGGGATGGGCTACACCCGTCGCGGGCGGCTCTGGCGCGTGGAGCTGCCGCTCGCGGTCCCGCTCATCGTCGCCGGGCTGCGGCTGGCCACGGTCTCCACGATCGGCCTGGTCACGATCACCGGGACGATCAGCGACGCGTTCGGCGGGCTGGGCTACTTCATCCTCGACGGCTACCACCGCGGCAACTTCCTGACCGAGATGTACGCCGGGGCGCTTCCGTCGATCCTCCTGGCGCTGGGCGCCGACTTCCTGTTCGTCCGGGCCCAGCGGCGGATCACGCCGTGGGCTCGGGCTCGCTCGCAGGAGGCGGCCACATGAACCTGGTGACCGCGACCGCGGCCTGGCTCACGAACCCCGCCCAGTGGGCCGGTCAGGCGGGGATCCCGAACCGGCTCCTCGAGCACATGCTCATCGCGAGCATCTCGCTGGCGATCGCCCTGCTCCTCGCGCTCCCCGCGGGGCTCGCGATCGGCCACACGGGACGGGGGGCGGCCGGCGCGGCGGGCTTCGCCAACGTCGGGCGCTCGCTGCCCTCGCTCGCGGTCATCGCGATCGCGATCCCCGTCACGGTGCTCATCGACCCGGTGCTGGGCGGAGCCACCCTGCCGACGATGGTGGCCATGGTCGTGCTGGCCGTGCCCCCGATCCTCGTCAATGCCTGCACGGGCATCGCGGAGGTGGACCGGGACCTCGTGGAGGCCGGCCGCGGGATGGGCATGCGCGAGCGCCAGATCCTGGCCCGGATCGAGATGCCGGTGGCGCTCCCGGTGGTGCTCGGCGGGATCCGCTCCGCCGCGGTCCAGGTCGTGGCGACGGCAACCCTGGGGGCGATCTTCGGCAGTGGCGGACTCGGGCGCTTCCTCGTGGACGGGATCGCCCAGAACGACGATGGGCAGGTGTTCGGCGGCGTCGTGCTGGTCGCGGCCCTGGCGATCGCGACGGAGGTGGGCGTGGGCCTCCTGCAGCGGCTCGCCCGGACGCCTGGGCTGCGCGACACCGGGAACGAGCCTGCCCAGGGGATCGCGCCGGGACCGCCCGTGCTCGGGGTGTAACGCCCCGGCGGGCGCGAGGACGGATTCCGAGCGATCGGGCGTGGGCTGGTATCGTCCACTCGGCCCGATGCTGCCTGCCAGGCAATCACGGGCATTACCAGGGGGAGGCGACCCAATGCGGTTGACCCGCGTGCTCGCCCTCGGGGCGTCGGTGCTGGTGCTCGTGAGCGCCTGCTCGACGGGAGGGGGCAGCAAGCCGACCGTCAAGGTCGGATCGGACGGCTTCTACGAAGCCAAGCTCATGGCCGAGATCTACGCCCAGGCCCTGGAGGCCGGCGGCTACACGGTGGATCGGACCGGCATCGGGATCGGGAGCCGCAAGGTCTCCGCCCCCGCGCTCGAGAGCAGCCAGATCGACCTCAAGCCCGAGTACATCGGCAGCGGCCTCGCGTTCTACGAACCGGGGAAGCAGACCGGCGACCCGGCCGCCAACGAGGCGGCCTTCCAGGCCGTGATGGCGACCAAGGGTGGCGGCATCACGGTCCTCGACTACTCGCCGGCGGCAGACCAGAACGCGTTCGTGGTCCGCAAGGACACCGCGGCCCAGTTCAGCCTGGCCAAGCTCAGCGACACCACGGCGGTGCAGAACCAGCTCAAGTGGGGCCTTGCGACCGACTGCAAGACCAACGCGGTCTGCGCGGCGGCGCTGAAGTCTGCGTACGGGCTCGACCCCACGAACATCACCCCGCTTGCCGCATGCGACACGCCCATGGCCCAGGCGCTGGCCAACAAGACGATCGACGTCGCCGAGCTCTGCTCCACGCAGCCGGACATCGCGGTCAATGGCTTCGTGGTGCTGTCGGACGACAAGCAGACCCAGCCGGCCGACAACATCGCGCCGCTCGTCCGGAACGATCTCCTCGCCAAGGTGGACAAGACCGCCTTCGAGAAGATCCTCAACGGCGTGTCGGCAAAGATGGACACGGCCACCCTGACCGACCTGAACAAGCAGGTCTCGGTCGACAAGAAGGACATCGCGGCCGTGGCAAAGGCCTGGCTGAAGTCGGTGGGCCTGGTCAGCAACTACTAGCCCGCCAGCCCGATCCGCGCTCCCGAGCCCGCCGGCAACGGCGGGCTCGGCGACTCCCAGCCCGTTCTATCGGGTCGGCGCCGCCCCGGGTAGCGTGCGGCGCCATCCCAGGGACAGGAGCGCGACCGCCCCACCCAGCGAGGTCAGGACCAGGATGACCGCGTGGACCAGCACGGCGAGCGCAACCGCCGGGTCCGCGCCCACCCCGAATACCGCGGCGATCTGGACCGCGGCCAGCTCGAACGTCCCCAGGTAGCCGGGCCCCGCGGGGATGGCCGTCGCGAGCGACACGCCGGCGGCCAGGAGGGCCGCCTGCCCCCACGTCAGCTGCACGCCGACCGCCTGGCCCGCGGCGGCGAACCCGATGACGGTGGCGCCCCAGGCCGCCAGGCTCCAGCCGACCGCGACCGCGACCGTTCGCGGCCGACCGGCCACGGCGAGGCCACCGCGGAGCCTGCCGGCCAGGCGGACCACGGAGGGCCACCGCTCCACGGCCGCCAGGGCCCGGTCGGCATAGGGGAGGCGATGCGCCACGAGCGCGACTGCGAGGCCCACGACCAGCAGCCCGGTGAGGCCCAGGCCCACCAGGACGGCGCTCGCGACGATGCCCCGGACGTGGAGCAGGAGGATCGCGGCCGAGGCGATCGCGACGAGGACCGCGGTGTCCACCACGCGCTCGACCACGATGGTGCCGAGCGTCGTGGCGCGGCTCATCCCCTCGCGGTCGCCAAGGTAGTGACTCCGGACCAGCTCGCCCAGGCGCGCCGGCAGGACGTTGTTGGCGAGGTAGCCCACGAGGAGGTACCCCAGCACCGGCACGAACCGGACGCGCTGGATGGGGGCCAGGAGCACCTGCCAGCGGACCGTCCGGCACACGACGTCGGTCGCGATGCAGGCGCAGACCGCGAGGGCCCAGCCGGGTGCCGCGTTCCCGAGCACGCGGGCAACCGCGCCAACGTCAACCTGGCGGAGGACGAGGAAGAGCGAGAGGACGGAGATCGCGACCCCGATCCCGGCGCGCAGGAGCGATCGGCGCATGCGCCGGGGCGTCCTGGTCCGCCGGGCCGGCTTCAGTCGCCCGGCGCGCGCGGCGTCAGCTTCGGGGAGGGCCGGACGCGGACGCGGTGGAGCACGAACCGGGCAACCACGCGGAGGGTGGACAACCCGTAGACAACACTCCGGCGGAAACCGACCGAGCTTGCCTCCTCGAAGTAGCGCGTCGGGACGGCAATCTCGCCGATCCGGAAGCCGCCGGCCGCCACGACCTGGGCGACCAGCTCCTGGTCGAAGACGAAGTCGTCCGAGTTGCGGTGGTACGGGATGGTCTCGAGGAGGCGGCGGGAATACGCCCGGAAGCCGGTGTGGTACTCCGAGAGCCGCAGCCCGAAGGCAAAGTTCTCCAGCGCCGTGAGGAAGCGGTTGGAGATGAACTTCCAGGTCGGCATCCCGCCCGCCCGCGGATCGCCCAGGAAGCGGCTGCCCAGCATGAGGTCCGCGTCCCCGCGGAGGATCGGCTCCACGAGCGCCGGGATCCGGGTCGCGTCGTACTGGTAGTCGGGGTGGAGCATGATCACGACCTCGGCGCCGATCTCGAGGGCCGCGTCGTAGCAGGTCTTCTGGTTGCCGCCGTAGCCGCGGTTCTGGCGATGCACGATGACGTCCAGGCCCAGCTGCTTCGCGATCTCCACGGTCTCGTCGCGACTGACGTCGTCGACGAGGATGATCCGCTCGACGACGTCGTGCGGGATGTCGGCGTACGTTCGCTCCAGCGTCTTGGCCGCGTTGTAGGCGGGCATGACGACGACGATCCGGTGGCCGGCCATCGCCTCGCGGGCGGCGGCGTCCTCGGGGTGCTGAACCTGGACCTCCATGGGCGAAGCGTAACGGCTCGCCGACCTGCGTGGACGATTCATCGAACACGGCCGTTGGACCCCGTCTCCTCCATCGGCGAGAATGCTGCCACCCTCACGGAGAACTCCATGTTCGAGCGCCTCTTCGGCTCCCGCGGGCAGGATCCCGCGACGGCATCGCGCGTGCCGCCGGGCCAGTACCTCACCGAGAAGTTCCCGGTCCTCCACTACGGCAGCGTCCCGAAGGCCGACCTGGCATCGTGGGACCTCCGGGTGCACGGGCTGGTCGGCGCGCCGCTCACGTTCACCTGGGACCAGTTCCTGGCGCTTCCACGGACGCAGGTGACGGCGGACATCCACTGCGTGACGCGCTGGTCGAAGCTGGACACGACCTGGGAGGGCGTGCCGATCCGGGCGATCCTGGACCTGGCCCAGGTGCGGCCAGAAGCGACCCACGTCCTCGTGCACTCGGAGCAGGGCTACACCACCAACATGCCGCTCGAGGTCCTCGACGACGCGGACGTGCTGCTGGCGGACCGCTACGAGGGCCAGCCGCTGGAGCCGGAGCACGGCTACCCGCTCCGCCTGGTGGTGCCGAAGCGCTACTTCTGGAAGAGCGCGAAATGGGTCCGCGGGCTGGAGTTCCTGGATCACGACATCCGCGGCTTCTGGGAACGGTACGGCTACAACAACGAGGCCGACCCCTGGAAGGAAGAGCGATTCAGCGAGTAGCCGCCGCGCAAGCGGCCGCGACACAGGGGGGCTCCAGCATGGCCGATCTGCACCCGAACCCCGATCCGACCCCGGCCGCCCCGGCGGACGGGACTCGGATCGCCCGGCCGATGCCGGCTATCTACCTGGGGCACGGCGCGCCCCCGCTCCTCGAGGACGAAGAGTGGATGGGCGAGCTTGGCTCGTGGGCCGCTTCGATCCCGCGGCCGAGCTCCATCCTCATCGTCAGCGCGCACTGGCAAACGGCGCCGATCGCCCTGAGCGCGACGCGGCGGGTCCCGCTCGTCTACGACTTCTACGGCTTCCCGGAGCATTACTACCGGATGACCTACGACGCGCCCGGGGCGCCCGAGCTCGCGGCCAGGGTCGCGGCGCTGATGCCCGCGAACGAGCCCGTGCTGGAACGGGAGACGCGGGGCCTCGACCACGGCGCGTGGGTCCCGCTCAAGGCGATGTACCCGGGCGCCGGGATCCCCGTCCTCCAGATGTCGATGCCCGACCTCGACCCGCGGCACCTGTTCGAGGTGGGCCGCCGCCTGGCGCCGCTCCGGGATGAAGGCGTGCTGATCGTCGGCAGCGGGTTCATGACCCACGGCCTGCCGTTCGTCCACGACTACTTCCTTGGCCGGCCGGGCGCTCCCCAGTGGTCGATCGACTTCGACCAGTGGGCGACGGAGGCGCTGAACCGGGGCGACCTCGACACCCTCTTCGCGTTCCGCGAGAAGGCGCCGGGCATGCCCTACGCCCACCCGACCGTCGAGCACTTCGCGCCCATCTTCGTGACGCTGGGCGCGGTCGCGAAGCCGGACGAGGCGCCTGACTTCACGATCGAGGGCTATTTCTACGGGCTCTCGAAGCGCTCGTTCGAGGCGCGCTGAGCGAGTCGGACCAGTCGGACCTGGGAGGCGACGGCATGACGGACCCGACGCACGCGACGGCGCAGATCGACGAGACGCTCGCGGGGCTGCCGGCGGAGCAGCGAGCCGCGCTGCAGGCACTCCGGGATACGATCGCCGCGGCGGCTCCCGGGGCCGCGGAGACGATCAGCTACGGCATGCCGGCGTTCCGGTACCACGGGCGGGCGCTCGTTTCCTATGCGGCCTTCAAGGCGCACTGCTCGTTCTTCCCGATGAGCGCAGGGCTGATCGAGGCGCATCGCGACGAGCTCGCGGGCTTCGCCACGGCCAAGGGCACGCTCCGGTTCACGCCGGAGCATCGCCTCCCGAGCGACCTCGTGGCGCGGATCGTGCGCGAGCGGATGGCCCAGATCGACGAGCGCTGAACGCGTCAGCCCGGCTGCCGCGACGTGGCCTCGGCGCCGCTGGACAACGTCAGCGCCGAGGCCTGGCGAAGGGCCGATCGCACGGCCGCACGGCCGGTTCCCCCCAATCACACAGGAAGTCGCGCCCGGCGAACAGACGGCGGAGATCGGCGGGTCACAAGTCGGGCGGACCTGGTTCTCGACGGATCTGTTCGCCTCCCGCGGACGTCGTGGCCACGCGCGCCCCGGCCGGGTCCGACCTCACTCGGGATTCAGGCGCCCTGTTCGTTGGAGGCGACATCTCGGGCGGCGTCGGCGGCGCGCAGACTCGTGAGCCGGCGGAGCGCCGCATCACGCTCAAGGCGATCGGGTCCGTCGTCCGCGCGTGGCGTCGTTGATCAGCAGCTTGGCGCGGCCGCGGCGTCAAGGGCCAGCAGGCCCCGGAGCCGGCAGGCTCGGGTGTCGTCGGGGGTCGCGACGTGGCCTCGGCGCGGGGCGGAGGTTCAGTGGTGGCAGGCCCCCGGAGCGCCCTCGGACTCCGCGGTCCGGAACGAGGAGCCGCACCCGCACGCCGCGACCGCGTTGGGGTTGTTGACCGTGAAGCCCGCCCCCATCAGCGTGTCGACATAGTCGATCTGGGAACCGGCCAGCAGGTCGATGCTCTTGGTATCGACGTAGACCTTGATCCCCTGCGACTCGAGGACCCGGTCCTCGGCGGTCGGCGCATCCTCGATCATCATCCCGTAGCGGAAGCCGGAACACCCACCCGAGTAGACGTAGACGCGAAGCCCGACGTTCGGGTTGGCCTCGCCGGCGGTGATCTCGCGGAGCTTGCCCGCGGCCACGTCGCTCAGGCTGAGGATGGTCGAGCCGCTGTCGATCATTGGGGAGCGTCCTCCTTGGGACGAAGGGGGGCGGGAACAGGCAGGGAGATCGTAGTCGTCCCGCCGATTTTCGACAAGCGGGACGTCGAAATCGGCCACCGGGCCGGGAGGCGCGGCGTCGGCAGGCGGTCGCGCGAGGCGGCGCGGCCACCTGCGCTCCGCCGGGCCTCAGCGACCGAACCGGCGCCCGCGAAGCTGGTAGGTCCGGATGGCGCGAAGGAAGTCGAGCTCGCGGAAGGCCGGCCAGTAGGCCTCGCAGAAGTAGAACTCGCTATAGGCGCTCTGCCAGGGCAGGAACCCGGATAGCCGGACCTCGCCCGAGGTGCGGATGATGAGGTCCGGGTCGCTGGAGCCGCGCGTGTAGAGGTGCGCTTCCAGCTGCTCGGCGGTGAGCGCGTCCGGGAGCCGGTCCGGCGGCACGCCCTGCGCCACCAGGGTCCGGATCGTGGCCCTGGCAGCCTCCACGATCTCGTCGCGGCCGGAGTAGCCCAGCGCCAGGGTGACCCGGAGCCCCGGCCGACCCTGCGTCTCGGCCTCGCCGCGCTCGGCCGCCTCGCGGAGCCGGTCCGGGAGGAGCTCGCGCCGGCCGATCACTCGCAGGCTCATCTCGAGCCGCTTGACCTTGTCGCGCTCGGAGAGGGCGGTCAGCGTCTGGCGGGCGATCTCCGTGATCAGCTCCACCTCCTCGGGCGCCCGGTCCAGGTTCTCCAGCGAGAGCGCCCACAGCGTGACCTCGCGGATCCCGAGGTCGCCGCACCAGTCCAGGAGCTCGATCGCCTTGTTGGCGCCGTGCCGATGCCCGAGGCCGGCCCCGCCGCCCAGCTGGCGCGCCCAGCGACGGTTGCCGTCCATGATCAGTGCAACGTGCTCCGGGACCGGCCGCGCCAGCACCTCCGCGCGGAGCCGGACCGTGTAGGCGCGGTAGACGGGGGCAAGCGCGGCGCGGCTCGCCAGCGTCGACGCCATCCGCAGGCGCCTCGCGAAGTCCGCCAGCCGGCGCGGGCGAGCAGCGGCCACGGCCGCGTTCGGCTGCGGATCAGCCATCGATCCGCTCCACGACGGTTGCGATCCCCTGGCCGACCCCGATGCACATGGCCGCAAGCCCGTGGCGGCCGCCGGTCCGGGCCAGC
>Ga0097691_1000780_pt1 | contig 25765 bp, 19 predicted proteins | sample NGESurdeep072012_8_FD_72858 | JGI IMG/M metagenome (GOLD analysis project Ga0097691, IMG submission 72858) | Arctic peat soil microbial communities from Barrow, Alaska - NGEE Surface sample 210-1 deep-072012 | ecosystem: Environmental > Terrestrial > Soil > Wetlands > Peat ... | reverse complement strand
CCCGACCTATGGATCGTTCGCCGAAGCGTCTGTCCCTCAGCTGTTCAGTCCCAGTCAGTTGCAGCAGGCGCTCCATTACCAGACGGATACTTTTGCCAGCGTCTACCTGCACAACGACGGAGGAGGCGCCTTCAGCTCGTCGCCGTTACCCAATCTGGCGCAGATCGCACCGATCAAGGGGATCATCGCCACTGACGTGGACGGCGACGGACACCTCGATCTTATCGTCGCGGGGAACCTCTACGACGCTGAGCCAAATACGCCGCGAGCCGACGCAGGCAATGGGCTGTGGCTCAGGGGCGATGGCAAAGGCCACTTCACGCCTGTGCCTCCGACGCAAAGTGGCTTTCTGGCTCCCCTCAATGTCTCGGGTCTGACGCTCATTAACACACCGAGCGGTAAGGCGGTGATCGTCGCCAATAGCGGAGACTCTCTCCAGACGTTCACGATCAGGAAGCACTAAAAACAGAGCACTGGTCAAAAAAACACACTGGTCAAAAAAAAGCACCGGTACAGTGAAGTACCGGTGCTTTTTTCAGGAGCGGTTGCTTACCAGCCAGGATTCTGCTTCAGGCTGGGCTGACCCGCGATGAGGCTCAATTGAATCTGAAGGTCCGGGATCGGATACCAGCGATGGCGACTCGTGAGTGGTTCGGCGGCTAGCAGGTAAGCGCGCCTGGCTGGCTCGTTTCCGCCTCCAATGCCCTTGAGGTAGCCGTTCATTACGGTCTGGTAAGTTCCATACCGTCTTAGATCAAAGAAGCGCTGCCCTTCCTGCGCCAACTCGAGGCGACGTTCCGTCTGAACTGCATCACGCGCGTATTGCTGGTTCGGAAACGATGGGTACGGGCTAATGCTATACACTGCCCAGGTAATCGAGGGGTCGTTGATCGGGACAGCCATGCGACTGTCCGTCGCGCATTGTGGGTACATGGTCTCCAATGTAGTCTGAGATCCAACATCCGACCCTTTCCCACAGCCCTGGGCGGCAACCGCTGCGCGCGCTCTGATCTGATTTACAATCGTCAGCGCGGGCCCCAGATTGCCCGTTTCAACATCCGCTTCGGCCAGCATCAACAGCAGGTCGGCATACCGGTAAAGATGGATGTTCATTGAGCTCTGCTGCTGTGGCTGCCAACCGACGGTGGCTTCGGCCCCGGCAGCGTTTTCATAAATCGTCTTCTTGGCGGCGTACGGGCCTCCGTTCTCCGGGAACCTCGCCCACGTTGTGTCGTAGACTCCCCAGTCCTTGAAAGGCACGAACTTCCGACCAACCGTCCAATCCAGCCGTGGATCGACGGGGGCGAGATTCATCGCCTTGAAATCGGTGTCCGAAGCGTTCCACGCATTGGGCGCGGACAAAGAGAGCGGCAGACCGTTCGCGTCAACCTTGAAGAAGTTGACAAGGTTCTGCGTCGGTGGATTGAAGCCGCAGCATTGGAAGTGACTTGGCGCATACGGGAAGTTGAGGCGCTCGCCGTAGTTGGAATTGGCTGCGTTCGGCTCGCCGTCATTCACGGAAGCCTGGAAGGCGAATATCGTCTCGGGGCCGTTGGTGTTGGACTGAAATGCGCTCCAGACCTTGTCAAAGCTTGTTTCCAGCGCGAAAGGCCCGCCGGACACGATGCCCTCGAACGTTGCCTTGGCGTTGGCATACTGGTGGTCATAGAGCTGGACGCGCCCCTTGTACGCCTTGGCCGTCCAACTGGTGGCACGTCCCAAGTCCCCATTGCGCGGCTTTGCCGGCAGCAGCTTGATCGCCGAATCGAGATCCTTCAGGAGCTCGACCGCGACCGCGCTGCTGTCGATGCTCGCCTTCCGGAAATCGGTGTCGTCTTCGCGGTAGTACGGAATGTTGCCCCACATCCGCCACGCCTCGAAGTGGTAGTGCGCCCTCAGGAAAATTGCCTCTCCCGCGATGCCATTCGCATCCGCGGTAGAAAACTCGCCCGGGCTCGCGGCTTTAACCTCCTTCAGAAGTCGAAGGGTCGAATTGGCCCGGACTATCCCTTCGTAGACTATTACCCATTTGGTGTTCAAGTACGCCGCGGCGCCGGGGCCGCCCCAGTGGTAGCCCTCGAGGTCGTTGATCTGCCCCTGATCGAGAGGAGAGGATCCCTTGTAGGAATCGTCGGCAACGACGTTCCCAAAAACCCAGTTGCTGGCCGCGCAACCCCAGGTGTCGCTGGTTGCACCGGTGCAGTCGAGAGTTCGATATGCGGCGATGAGCGATCCTTCGACGCCCCCGCGATTCGCGAGCGTCTGTTGATTCAATGTCCCCTGTGGCTCGGACGCGCTGGACAGGAAATCCTTGCAGCCATAAAGTACGGCTGTCGCAAGAATGATCGCTGCCGTACCGCGGAGCAGAGGGTGTTTCGTTACGGGTCTCATCTTCAGTTATTCCTTGAGAAGGCCAGGTCGTTAGAACGAGGTCACGATGCCGATGCTGAATACTCTGTTGCTCGGGTAAGAGCCCCGGTCAACACCCATGAACTGGTCCCGAACGTCGCCTGCCGCACCGTAGGCGTTGGCCGCTGGCAGAGCCGGATCGAGTCCGTCATAGTTGGTCTTGGTGAACAGGTTCTCGCCCTGCAGATAAAGTCTGGCGCCCGGCAGATAACGCGCCGCCGTCGGAAGCGTGTAGCCAACCTGCATGCTGCGGAGCCGGGTGTACGACCCGTCCTTCACGTAGTAGCTGCTGATGACCCCGCTGTAGGTGTCGGTGACATCGAGCCGCGGATACTTGGCGTTGAGATTCTGGGGTGTCCACGAATTCGCCAGCAGGTCCTTTCTCACATTCGTAGCAAAGTCCTGGAAGACGTAGAAGTCCATCTGGTTGTCAAAGATCTTGTTGCCGTACGTTCCGAAGATAGTCGCGCTGGCATCCCAGTTTCCGTGATGGGCTCCGAGATCGAGGCCCATTGTGAACTTCGGGTGGGGACTGCCGATGATGGTCCGATCGCTGGCGTTGATCACCCCGTCGGGGACCATCTCTCCATTCGGACCGCAGCACACGTCCCTAAATTTGATTCTGCCGGGAGCCGCGCCGTCCTGCGTGGCGTGGGCTGAGACGTCGGCCGCGTCTCTGAAGAATCCGTCCGCGATTAAGCCGTAGAAGGCGCCGATTGGCTGGCCGACCATGTTGATCGTCTGATTGCCGGCGAGGCGCGTGCTGATCGGACCAAAGAAGAAGTTTTGAACCCCGTCGATCGAAACGATCTTGTTCTTGTAGTGGCTGCCGTTGAGGTTGGCGCTCCACCAGGAGCCCGTGTGGCCGAGTGAGAAATCAAAGCCCTTGTTTTCCATCTTGCCGATATTCACGATCGGCGGAGATGCGATGCCTGCCGTCGCCGGGGTTCTCGGATCGAACAGCAGGTTGTTGGTCGCGCGCTTGTAGATGTCGAAGACGAAGTTGAGCTGGCCCTCGAAGAGCGAGATGTCCGTGCCCACATTCGTCGATCTGTTCTCTTCCCATTTCAGGTTTGGATTGCCCAGCGATGCCTGGCGGAAGCCCGGATTGATGGTCGTGTTGGAACCGCTGATGTCGTAGAAGGTATCTCCACGATCACCCCCGAACTGGGAGACGATGCGTCCGGAAGGAATGTTCTGGTTTCCGGTGACGCCCCACCCGTAGCGAAGCATCACGTCGGACAGGATTCTGTTGTTGGCGAGGAATGGCTCGTTCGTGATCCGCCATCCCAGACCGACCGCCGGGAAGGTTCCCCAACGGTTAGTAGCACCAAGGTTGGATGAACCGTCCTTTCTGAGCGTGAAGCTCGCGACGTACTTGTCGGCGTAGTTGAAGCCGGCTTTTCCGAAGAACGACAACAGGGCGCTCTTGCCGCCACTGCTGTAGACGTTCTTGGTTTTCGGGTCGGCGAGGGCGTCTTGCACGAATCTGGAATTCGGATCGATGCTCAGAAGATTGGCAATCGATCCGTCGAGATACCGATTGTTCCCGGCATTCGCCTCCTGTCCAACCAGAAGATCGAAGCTGGTCTTGGAAATTGTCTTCACGTATCTCGCGGTGTTGCTCCACGTCCAATCGGTCGACTGATAGTTGTTCTCGTCGATCGAGTTGGAGAACGACGCCTCGTTGTTTTGCGGCGTGATGCCGAAAAAGCCGGCGAACGAATTTTGCTGGAGGTTGAAGCCGAGGCTGGTCCTCAACGTGAACGCCGGATTCAATGACAGACCGGCAAACACGTTTCCGAAGACCTGGTTGTCCTTGTTAATGTTGTCCTTGGCGTCAAAAGCATTCTTGAGGGGATTGCTGCTGTTGACGTCCGGTATGCCCCTGCCTCCAGCGAAATTTCCATTGATGTCGTAGACCGATACAAGAGGTTGGATCAGAATGTCCTTGCCGAGAATTCCGTTTTCGTTGGAGTTGTCGTCAAAGGTTCCGGTGCCGCCGTAACGACGATCGACCGCGAGTGCGATGTTCTCGCCGAAGTTCAGCTTCGAGCGGTTGAACGACGTATTGACCCGTACGCTGCCCCGCTTGAAGTCGTTGTACGCCGCCGTGCCGACCTGGTCGAAGTAGTTGAAGGAAACGGCGTACGCATTGGCGTCGCCGCCCCCTCTCACGTCGAGGTTGTAATCCTGCACTGGCGCCGAGCCGAATACGGTTTTCCACCAGTCGGTTCCCTGACTGCCAGGCATGATCAGCGCATGCGGATAGGAGTACTTGGAGGGATCCACGGTGACGATTCGCCCGTACGAGTCCCTCGTCAGGACCGCGCCTGGATCGGCGTATGTGTAGTTCGGCACCGACGGGTTGTTCGGATCGCCGTAGACACCGGTGGGAATCGGCTGGCCGGCGTTGATATAGCGCTGCTTTTGCATCGCGAAGTAGTCGAGCGAGTTCGTAAGAAGCATGTCGTCGTAACCCCTCGTCGGCGTCGCGATGCCGGTCCTCGCCCGCAACGTTGCTCTCGGCGGTCCCGGGGGGCCGCTCTTGATGGTCTCGATCACGATCACGCCGTTGCTGGCCCGGGATCCGTAGATCGATGCGGCCGACGCATCCTTGAGGACCTGAATCGATGCGATGTCCTCGGGGTTCAGGAAGTTGATATAGGAGTCCGAAACCGGCGTACCATCGACGATATAAAGAGGATCGTTGTTCTGAAACGAGCTGATGCCGCGAATTCTGACAGTGCTTCGCGAACCTGGCGAACCGCTCGACTGGACCGTCACGCCCGGGACGGCGGCATCCAGTGCCTTGAGCACGCTAGCTTGCGTCTGCTTGGTGGCGGACTCGATGTTGACGCTGGCGACGGCGCCGGTGATATCCGCTCGCCGCTGTTCTGTGTAAGCGGTAACCACCACTTCTTCGAGATACGTTACTCGCGCCATCGTGACATCGACGATGTTACGCCCGGCGACCGTCGTCTGAACGGGGTGCTGGCCGACAAAGGAAAAAGTCAGAATGGCATCCGCTGGAGCACTGATGCGGTATTTTCCGCTCGCGTCCGTGATCGCGCGGACATCGGTCCCTTGCACGCGCACCGTCACCCCCGAAAGCGGAGCACCTCCGGTGGACGTTACGGTTCCGGTGATGGGCACGTTCTGGCCGAATGCGGTCCCAGCAAGTGCCAGCGCGAACAGCAGACTCATTCTGACCGCGCGAAGCCAGCGTGAGCGGCTATTCAAGAATGAATGCTTCCCTACCAATACTTTCTCCATGAGCAATCCTCCAGGTAACTGCATGAGCACTCCTCCAAATAACGCACGTACGTTCTCAACCTTCCGGTCTTCGCATTGAGTTCAGGCCTTGCATGGCGATCAATTGGCGATACGTCAGGAGCTGGATGTTGTGGGCCTTCAAGGCGTCCCTGAACCGCTGTGACGTGAGCGCATCCGACGAGTTTTTCGAGAGCCATGTTCACGCTATGACTCATCCCGGCATCGTCAGTGCGGATAATCAGGTAGACCTGTTCGGGAGTACCGGGATGTCTCGACGTCTCGGCCTGACCGGTAACGTGGGTCGGCGCAGCGAACAACAACGGGCCACATAGCAGCAGGCCGACGGAACGAAACAGCTGCGTACGACCTCCTGAAGGACGGGCCAGGTGAGTCTGCCTACTTCACACGTGTAGTCCGACGCCCACGCAACACGGCGTGGGCGTCGCGGGAAGACCCCCTCTATTATCGTTCCGGGTTCGAGTTGTCAAGTAGGATCTCTGTAGGGATCGACCGGCTGACGGACGGCACATTTCCCTGCGGGCCGTCGCGGCGGCTGCCTCGACCGTTCGTCGCCTCTTGCTCGTGATCCAAGGGCTCTCGATACTGCGCGTGGCGGTGTTCACGCGCGCCAGACCTTCATCTAATCTTATTCATATAGTATAGGCGTAGTGCAAGCTGACCGCCTCGACTCTGTCGCGGCCGTCGGCATTTGGTTCTTTCTTCAACGCGCACGATGAACTCTTTCTCCATCCGCCGCTGCACGGTCGATGATGCCGCGACGATGGCATCGCTTGCCGCGCGGCTGTTCACGGAGACGTACGGTCCCACGCATCCCGAGCCGGAGCTGAGTCGCTATCTGGCGCGATCCTTTTCGGTCGAAGGGACTCGTGAAGCGATTGCGGACGACGGCGTCACCATGCTGATAGTGGAAGATCCCAAGGGAAGCGCGATCGCGTACGCGTATCTGCGCTCCAGTGCCGACCCTCCCGCAGGCGTTGACGGATACCGCGCGCTCGAGATCGTCCGTTTTTATGTCGACGGCGTAACCCAAGGGCGTGGCGTCGGCGCGGCGCTCATGGACAAGTGCTTCGACGATGCGAAGAATCGCGGGGCAGACGTGATCTGGCTCCAGGTCTGGAAGGAAGCGCCCTGGGCCGTCGGGTTCTACGCGCGGATGGGATTCTTGGTGGTCGGCTCTGCTCCCTTCTACTTCGGGGATCAGGTCGGCGACGACCACATCATGGCGAAGTCACTCTGATCGGGAGCAGGTAACTAATGATCTTTTGTTTCAACAGAAATCTTCAAAAAGGCGTGACTGCGGTCGCACGGGAACAGTCTCTTGAGAGTGAAGATCTCCATCCAGGCCAAGAAGTGGCGCCGTTCGGTCCCCCGCGCGTGGAAGCAGACTCAACTCCTGCACCCCGCGAAAATTGCCGGGTGCGTGGCGATCTCCGCATTCAATATCCTCTGGCACGGACACGGGATATTCAGGTCGTCTCCGTCGGTCCTGCGCTTCGCCATCGTTGGCGTCGTCTGCTATGTCGTGGCGACGATCGCGGAGTTTCTCTGGCTCTTGTACAGTGGCCCGAGCTTTACCGGCTTCGAATCACCGACGGCGGCGAAGAGCGCGACTCAAGCCGCTTCGACTGATCCGCTAGTCGAACAGTTGAAGGAGCTGCCACCCGCGGAGCTCCGCGAAGAGGTGCTTCAGCTCGCGAAAGAGATGAAATCATTCGAGGCTGTCAGCGATCGCGAGTTCGTCGACACCCTCGCCGGCGCCAGGCCGGTCAATGTCGCCACTGAAGCTGAGCGCGACGAAGTGCTGGACCAGCAGAGCGCCGAGCTGATGCAGCACAACCTCCGTACGTGGCGGGCATACAGGGAGAGATTCTATCGGCCCGCGCGCGCATTTCGTGACGAGCTTCGCAAGCGGCTCGGGATTCGCAACGTCAACAGCGAGCCGAGGATTCCGGCGCTGGACCGGGCGGCGCTCACCGGAGCCAACCCTATCGCGCAGGCGGCGGACTATCTGGCTGGGTTGGCGCGCCGACTGAAGTGAGCTGAGTCCCGGCGGTTGGTCAACTCTTTTTCGGGTCGCCGAGCCCGATTTCGAGCTGCGACAGAGCGTCCGGCGAGATTGCGTGGGTCGTCGAGATGTCGAACTTCCGGCGCAGATATTCCTCGAAGCTTATCCACTCGCCTTCGTATTCGACCGATCTCGTCCACGCGCACAGCGTCACGAGATTCCGGTAATGTTCTGCCCCGCGCGCAATGACGAGGAGCGCGATCAGCATCACGGCGAGCGCCGTGGCAAGGCCCAGAGAGACCAGGTCTCCGCGATGCAGCTCTTCTACGAGCGCCTGCTGCCGGTCCCGCAGCAGACTCGCCTCTTCGGCCGTCATCGCCTGGAGACCGGACCGGATCGAGGTCATCAAGCTGTCGCTGTGATTCGTACGTACGATGCTCACCGCCAGGTCATGCTTGCCCGCACGCTCCAGACTGATCCTCGAGTCGAGCTCGGCCAGCTTGGCGCGCGAAAGCGACTCGACCATCAGCAGGCGTCGCAGCTGCGCGGGATCGTCCGCCAGCAGACGCCGCAGGTTCAGGAGGCGGGTACGGACCTCGCTTGTTGCCACCGTGTATGGGGCCAGGAAGCCAGGCTGGCCAGTGAGGAGGTATCCCCTCTGCCCGGACTCCGCCTCGCTCATCCGCGCTTCGACTGTGGCAAGCTCCCGTTGGTTTTCCAGGGTGTGACTCACCCATTCGAAGGATTCGACGGCGGCGGTTCCATCGTTCCACTCCAGCAGAAGCAGGGCGCACATGACGAGCGCGGTCGACGCCAGGCCGAAGGAAACGAGAATCGGTGTGCTATGGGGAATTTTCATCGTGGCCTTGGGGCGAAACTAGCGAGGGGGCTGATTCTCTTATAGGACGATTCACGAAGGGGTGGGTATCCACGCAAACTGCAACTCTTTGCAGTTGCCGGAGCGACGCTATGGGGTATCATTCACGCCGTGCCCACGCCGGCTCCTCCCCGAAAAGAAGACCTCCCACTCCACGACGATGTTCGGTGGCTTGCCGGCGCGCTCGGGCGGGTCATCAAGCGGCTCGAGGGTGACGAGGCGTTCACGACCGTCGAGCGGCTGCGCGTCGCGACGCGGGCCCGCCGGCACGGTGCGCCAGACGCGCCCACCCTCGACGAGCTGCTCAAGCTGATCGACGGATTCAGCGTGGCGCAATGCGCGATGGCGGCGCGCGCATTCACGCTCTTTTTCCTGCTGATCAACACCGCCGAGCAAACGCACCGCGTCCGGCGCCGCAATTCGTATCTGGGCAAGGGCGTCACCGATCCCCAGCCCGCATCCGCGCGCTGGACAATGCGCGAGCTCCGCAACCTGGGCGCGAGCGCCGAGGCAATCGAGCGGGCGATGCTCACCCTGGATATCCGCCCCGTACTCACCGCGCACCCTACCGAATCCACACGCCGCACGCTGCTCGGGCTCCAGGCACGAGTCGCCCACGATCTTCTCACGCGTGAATCCGCGCCGCCGGACGAGGTGAGGCTGATCGAGCAGTCGCTGGAGGGCGAAGTGGAGCTGCTCTGGCTGACGAGCGAGGTCCGGCAGGACCGCCCGACAGTTCTCGACGAGGTGAGCTCGGCGCTCTGGTATCTGGAAACGCGACTTCTCGAGGCGGACGCGTACGTGCACGCGACGCTTGCGCTCGCGTTCGAGGACGAATTCGCGCGCTCGGCCGACGCGTTCAGGCTCGCGGTTCCGCTGCGATTTGGAACGTGGGTCGGCGGGGATCGCGACGGGAATCCGTACGTTACACCGGAGATCACGATCGCCACCGCGCGCCGGGCGAGCTACGTGATACTCGGGCGTTATCGCGAAGCGCTGGACGATCTCACGCGGCGGCTGTCGCTCTCGTCGTCTATCGCGCCGCCACTCGATGCCCTCGTAAAGTCGCTCGACAAGGACCACAAGCTATTGCCGCTCATCTGGAAGAAGAACAGAAAGCGCAACGCGGACGAGCCGTTGCGGCTCAAACTGAGCTTCATGTCGGCGCGGATCGAGGCGACGCGCCGGCTGGTCGCCTCGCGCGACGCCGCGCGACCCAGAAAGGAACCAGCGGCGTACTCCGATGTCGGCGCGTTCGAGGTGGATCTGCAGCTGGTGCGCAAATCTCTGCTGCGCGCCGGCGCGGAGCAGGCGTGCCGCACTACCGTCGATCCGTTGTATGCGGCCGTGCGCGCGCATGGCTTTCACGGCTTCATGATGGATGTCCGCGAACATTCCGACGTTCATGCCGCCGCGGTCAAAGAGATTCTCGCGCCGAACAACGGTGATGCGGATGGAAAGAGGCTTCGCTCCGCGCTCCTCGCGAGAAGGCCGATTCTCAACAAGAACCGGAAGATCTCCGACGCGACGCGCCGGGCGGTGGATACGATGGCAGCGATCCGGACGATTCAGGACGAAGCGGGCGAGCCGGCCGCTTGCACGTACATCGTTTCGATGACGCGGTCCGCCGAAGACCTGCTAAGGGTGATCCTGCTCGCCCGGGAGGCCGGACTGGTGAACCTCGCCAGCGGGAAGCCGGTGTCGCATCTCGACGTAGTTCCGCTGTTCGAGACAGTGGACGATCTCGAGCGCGCGCCGGAGGTGATGCGCTCGCTGTTCGACGATCCCGTTTATTCCCGACAGCTCGAAGCGCGGGGACGGAAGCAGGAAGTAATGATCGGCTACTCCGATTCGGGTAAGGATGCCGGGATGATAGCGGCGTCGTGGGGTCTGTATCGCGCGCAGGAGTCTTTGGCCGAAGTGTTCGATGAGGCCGGAGTGGAGCTGCGTCTTTTCCATGGCAGGGGCGGGAGCGTCGGGCGCGGTGGTGGCTCGCCCGTCTATCGCGCTCTCGCCGCTCTGCCCCCCAGAACGACCAAGGGTCGCATCAAGATCACCGAGCAGGGCGAGATCATCTCGCAGCAGTTTGGTCTGTTGCCGGTAGCGGAGCGCACGCTGGAGGTGACGGCGGCGGGAGTGCTGTTGCACGAGTTCAGCGACTGGCGAAAGAAAGTCGGCGTAAAGGAGGTCGAAGACTTTCGCGAGGTGATGGATCGCGTGTCCGCGCGCTCGCGGGATGTCTATCACCAGCTCGTCTACGAAGACGACGCGCTGTTTCAGCTCTTTCGCATGGCGACGCCGATCGATGAGCTGGCAAACGCCCGGTTTGGCTCGCGCCCCGCGTACCGTCCGGGTGCAACGGCAGGCATCGAAGGCATTCGAGCCATCCCGTGGGGATTCGGCTGGACGCAGATCCGCCTCATGCTCACCGGTTGGCTCGGTGTTGGAACCGCGCTCGGCGAGGAGGTGTCTACGCGCGCCGGTTTGCGCCGGATTCAGCGGATGGCGGATTGCTGGCCGTTCGTAGACGACCTGCTGGGGAAGGCGGAGATGGTTTGCGCAAAGACCGACGTCGAGATCGCGGGTGCCTACGTGCGCCACCTGGGCGGCGATCGCAAGCTGCTCGAATCGCTGATTGGCGAGTATCAGCGCGCGGTCGAGGCGCTGCTTCTCATTCGGGGGCATCGTCTGCTGCTCGACGACACGCCCGTGCTGCAGTCGGCGATCGCGCTCAGGAATCCTTATGTCGATCCGCTCTCTCTGTTGCAGATATCGCTGTTGCGGAGAAAGCGCACGGGTGTGGCGAAGAACGAGCGCGAAAGGGCAGCGATAGACGACGCTCTTGCGACGACGCTGAGCGGAATCGCTCAGGGGCTGAGGAACACCGGCTAGCGGATTCTCTATTTGATCTTGAGCCCTCTCAGCCTCGGATCGAGAGGGGGATAGCGAAGATCGAGAGCATCGAGCGTGTCGGCGATCTTGCCCGCGACGAGAAGGTTGCGCGCGTGCTCGTTGTCAGCCGGCACGATGTGCCAGCGCGCCCAGCTCGTGCTGCATCTGGCGATGGCATCGCGGTACGCTTTCGTGTAGTCATCCCACAGCGCGCGGTCGTCGAGATCACCAGCGCGGAATTTCCAGTTCTTCTTTCTGTCTTCCAGCCGCTCGATGAGCCGCGTCTTCTGCTCGCCGCGCGAGACGTGGAGGAAAAACTTCAGGATCACGACCGAGTTCCGAGCCAGCATTCTCTCGAAGTCGTTGATGTGCCCGAACCGCTCCGACAAAGCCTTTTTCGGAATGAGCTTATGAACGCGCGGGACGATCACATCCTCGTAGTGCGAACGGTTGAAGATTCCGATCATCCGCCGCGGAGGAACGTGCTCGTGTACGCGCCAGAGGTAGTCGTGCTCTTGCTCCAGCTCGGTAGGGGCCTTGAAGCTCGTGACGATGCAACCCATGGGATTGACCTCGCGGAAAACTTTCCTGATTGTCCCGTCCTTTCCCGATGCATCTCGCCCCTGAAGGACGACGAGCAGCGCGAACCGTCCGTCGGCGTACAGCTTCTGCTGCAGCTTCCCGATCCGGTCTACCTGCTCCTCGGCGGCGTCGTCGAGATGCTTGTGCTTGGGGAGACCGCTCGGCGGCGCAGCATCGTCGTCGCCGAGTCGGATCTGGAGCGGGCTCGTTATCGGTTTGAGGTTCACGGGGCGGGAAGGCACGAATCAATGTCCAGGGCGTGACGCGATTTGTCAAAGTTTCTACTGCAACTGTCACCTCGCATCCCGTTCAGTTGCACTTGTGTTCCTATCCGACCCTTCGACCGTACTGCCTCACCGCCAACGTCAGGACGACGGTACCAAACAAAGCGAGTATCCCGATCGGCTGCAGAATATCCCGAGCCGTCGCCCCCTTGAGCAGCACCGCGCGCATGATCTCTATGAAGTGCTTCATCGGATTCAGCTGCGCCATCCACTGCGCCCAGGTGGGCATCGAGCGGATCGGCGTGAACAGTCCGCTCATCAGCAGATAGATCATGATGATGAAGAACGTCACGAACATCGCCTGCTGTTGCGTGTCCACCAGTGTCGAGACGAAAAGCCCGATGCCGAGGGCCGCGAGCAGGTAGATCGCCGCGGCGGCGAAGACGAGCGGAATGCTGCCGAGCATGGGGATGTGAAAAACGAACCGCGCCACCAGCAATCCGAGCGTGAGCTCGACGAGCGCGATGATCCAGAAGGGAATCAGCTTGGCCGCCATGAAAACGCTCTGGGAGAGCGGCGTCACGCTCAGCTGATCGAGCGTCCCCAGCTCCTTCTCCCGGACGATGTTCATCGCCGTCATCAGCGTGCCGACTAACGTCACGAGCTGGACGAGAATCCCGGGGACCATGTAGTCCCGGTAGTTGAGATCGGGATTGTACCATCCGCGCGCGCGGACCTCGATGGGTCGAGCACCCGCGGAGGTGGGAGCGCCGGCCCCGCTCCCTCGTGCCGCGGTACTCACCATCGGGGTCAACTCAGCCTCGAGCTCGTTCGCGTACGCTCCAATGATCTGCGCCGCGTACGACTGCGTCACTCCCGCGGCTACACCGTCCTCGGCGTTCAACACCAGCTGCACCTGGGCGGTCCGGGTGCGCACGATGTCGCGCTCGAAATCAGAGGGAATGCCCAGAATCACGTCCGTTTTGCGCTCGAGCATCCACTGGTCGCCGACATCGGTCGATGGCGACGAGCCGACCGCGACGAACCGACGCGACGCCTGCAGCCTGTCAACCAGACCGCGCGACGTCTCGCTGTGATCCCGGTCCACGACGTACATCCGCGCAGTCTTGACCTCGAACGTTGCGGCATTACCGAGCAGGAGAAGCTGGATGATCGGCATGAGCATTAGCTGCGCTACCATGAAGCGGTCGCGAAAGATCTGCAGAAACTCCTTGCGGAGCAGATATCGAAGGGTTTGCACTGCTACTCGAGCCGCGGCTTGAAGCTTCGCATCGCCGCCGCGAGGAGTAGCATCGCCATCAACGACAGCATCAGCGTCTCACGCCACAGAATCGTGAGCCCCACCCCCTTCAGCATGATCCCGCGCGCGATCACGATGAACCAGCGTGCCGGAGCGATGTATGTAAATGGGACGAGCCAGGTTGGCATGCTCGCAATCGGAAAGATCATCCCCGACAACAGTGCGTTTGGCAGCATCGTCACCAGCGCCGCCGTCAGCATCGCGGCGCGCTGCGACGAAGTGCGCGCGGCAACGAGGACACCGAGCGCGAGCGACACGAGTGTGTAGAGAATGCTCTCGGCGAGGAGAAGGACCACACTCCCGCGAAAGGGAACATGAAACACAGCCCACGCCGCGAGGAGTGCGGTGAGCACGTTCGCAAACGCCAGCGCCAGATATGGGAGGACTTTTCCGACGATGATCTGCTGTGGCCGGAGCGGAGAGACCAGCAGCACTTCCATCGTGCCGCGCTCCTTCTCGCGCGACAGCGATATCGCCGTCATTAGCGCCGAGACGAGCACGAGGACGAGCGCAATCAGCCCGGGAACGAAGAGGTTCACGCTCTCGAGCGTCGGATTGAATCGCATGCGCGTCTCGGTCACGATGCGCACCTGGCGGTTCTGCGCGCTCAGCTCGGCCTGGTACGAGGAGATCACCGCCCGGGCGTAGCTGAGATACGTCGTGCCCGCGTTCGGATCGGAAGCATCGACGGCAATCAGCAAGCGCGCCGGCTCGGTACCTCGCAGATGGCTCGCGAAATCGGGATCGAACACCAGCGCGACGTCAGCCCTGCCCCGTCGGAACAGCGGCTCGATGACGTCAGGAGTCTGACTGGTCGTGACGATGCGAAAGCGATTGGTCGAGAGAAAGCGCGACTGCAATTCGAGCGTGGCGTGATCGGGCGTCGGATCAATGACTGCCATCCGGATGTCGCGTACGTCACTTCGGAGCGCGTACCCGAACAGGATGACCTGCACCAGGGGCAACATGAGGAGGATGGTGAGCGTCTGACGGTCGCGCAGGATGTGACGAAATTCCTTCACCATGAACGCGCGCAGCGCGTTGCGATTCACGCTGCCTCTCCCTTCGTCGCGCCGCGCGCGAGCCGCACGAAGACGTCGTCCACGCTTTCAGCACCAAACTTCTCCTTCAGCTCCGTGGGAGTACCGAGCGCCGCAATCTTTCCATCCACCATGATCGAGATCCTGTCGCAATACTCGGCTTCGTCCATGTAGTGCGTCGTCACGAATACAGTGGTTCCGCGTGCAGCGGCGGCGTAGATCAGCTCCCAGAACTGCCGGCGCGTGATTGGATCGACTCCGCTTGTGGGTTCGTCGAGAAATACGATCTTCGGGTTGTGCAGGAGCGCGACGGAGAACGCGAGCTTCTGTTTCCACCCCAGCGGAAGCTTGCCGACGAGGTCGTCGGCGTTGGAGCTGAGTCCGAGAGTGTCGAGCATGGTGGTTGTGCGCTCCACGATCTGCCCGGGCGTCAGACCGTAGATGCCGCCATAGAGGCGAATATTCTCGCGGACAGTGAGATCGGCGTAGAGCGAAAATCGCTGGCTCATGTAGCCGATGTTGCGGCGGATCTGGTCGCGCTGGGTGGCGATGTCGAAGCCCGCGACGTGCGCGACACCCTCGCTCGGCGCCAGCAGTCCGACGAGCATTTTGATCGCGGTCGTCTTTCCCGCGCCGTTGGCGCCCAGGAAGCCGAAGACCTCTCCCGTCCCGACGTCGAAGGTGATGTGATCGACCGCGACGAAGGATCCGAAGCGGCGCGTGAGATCGCGCGCGTCGATCGCGAAGCCATTCGCCACTCCCGTTGCGCGCGGCGCTCTCGCTGGCGCGGCCGCCGAGGGAATCATGCGGCGGTCGCGGTCGGCGCGGGCGCGGAGCCCATCAACTCCATGAAGCTGTCCTCGATTCCGGCCGCGATCGGGTGCGCTTCCACACCTTTGTGCCCGCGCCCCGCGAGATACTCGCGCAGCTCGTTCGCGACCGTCTCCGGTGGAGCATCAGCGCGACTGTCCGTGTAATGGAGCTCGTCACCGAACAGATAGACCGTGTGCGCATGCGGGAATTCGCGGAGCGCGTGCAGCAGCCCGAACCGGTCGCCTCCGCGCACCGCGATCAGGGGCAGCCCATAGCGCGTACCGATCGAGCGAGGCGGGTCGATCTCGAGAATCTTTCCGCCGTGTATGAGCGCGACGCGGTCGCACCGCACCGCTTCATCCATGTACGGAGTGGAGACGACGATCGTGAGACCCGACGCCTTTAGATGCCCGAGCTGATCCCAGAACTCCCGGCGGGAGACAGCGTCGACTCCGGTGGTCGGCTCGTCGAGAAGCAGGATGTCCGGCCGGTGCACGAGGGCGCACGACAGCGCGAGCTTCTGCTTCATCCCACCGGACAGCGCTTCGGCGCGCCGATCGCGAAATGGCTCGATCTGCCGGTAAATGGGCGCGATGAGCTCGTACCCTTTCTCGACGGTCGTTCCGAACACCGCCGCGAAGAATTCCAGATTCTCGGCGACGCTGAGGTCGGGATAGAGCGCGAATCCACCCGGCATGTAGCCCACCCGCGAGCGAATCTCCCACAGGTCTTTCACGACATCCAGGCCGAGCACGGTCGCGGTGCCCCTGTCGGGGACAAGAAGCGTCGTCAGGATGCGAAAGAGCGTCGTCTTGCCGGCGCCATCGGGTCCGACGAGCCCGAACAGCTCGCCCTCGCCGACATCGAACGAGATGTCGTCGAGTGCCTTGACCGACGCGAACGACTTACTGAGAGAACGAACCTCGACGGCGTTGCTCACGACGGCTGCTTTGCCGGCACCGCACCGAGCGTGATGTCGGCCGGCATTCCGATCTTGAGCGCTCCCTTCGGATTCGGAACGTACACCTTCACCGCGTACACGAGATCCGCGCGCTCATCCCGTGTCTGCACCGGAGTCGGCGTGAACTCGGCTTTCGTCGATATCCATCTCACGGTTCCGGGAAGCGTCAGCAGCTTGCCGCCACCCTGATCGACGTGAACCTGAACCTGTTGTCCGAGCTTCACGGCGGTGAGCTGCTTCTCGGTGATGTACGCGCGCAGAATCAGGGTATCGATGTCGGCGATCCTGTAGAGCGCCTCTCCCGACTGAACCACCTCTCCGGTTTTCACATAAGTCGCGAGCACCGTTCCCGCTTCCGGGTTGACCACCTTGCTCTTCGCGATCTGATCGTTGATCTGAGCCACTCGCGCGGCGCCCGACGACGCGTCGCGAGACACGCTATGCTGCTGCGCCGTCGCCGCCCCGATCTGCGCCACGAGCGTCCTGTAGTCGCGCTCCGCCTGATCCCGCTGCTGCGCGGTGGCGGCATGCTGGTCGAACAGCCGCTGCATTCGCTCGTAGTTGCGGAGCGCGATGCCAAGCTGCGCCTGGTAGACCTCGATCTGCTTGCCCGCTTCCGCCACTCGGGCCCCGGTTGCCTGCTCCTGCGCCACGAGCTGCGCTCGCTCGAGCGCCAGCTGAGTGGTGTCGACGACTCCGACGACTAGCCCGACCGGCAGCGTAGCTCCTTCGACCGGCGTGAAAGACGTCAGCTGACCGCTGGCCTGTGCCGACACCGAAACCTCGTCCGCTTCGAAGTTGCCGTAGGCATCGGGATCTTTTCCGCGATGGCACGCGGCAGCGCTCACGAACAAAACACCGATCGCGATGCGCGGAGGGAAATTGAAAGCGCGCATCAGCGGGCCTCGATGCCCAGCGTGTTGAGGAACCGCGCGCGGGCCTGGGCAAGCTCCACGCGGTGAAGCGCGCGAGCGGTGCGCGCACTCAGAACATCGGTCTGGCGGTCGACGTAATCCGCCGACGTCACTACACCTTCATTGAATCGCGCCCGCGTCTCGGACAGGATGCTCTCGCGGAGAGCCACGATCTCATCGTCGTCGCGGACCGAGGTCTCGAGCCGATCTATGGTCGCGAGATCCTGCTCTGTTCCGCGGCGGAGATTGTCGGTGAACTGCTGCTCCTCGGCGGAAATGATCTGCCGCTGCAGGGCGAGGATCTCGCGATCGCGACTCCCCGCGCCCCACGTCCAGGGCGACCATTGGAGCTGCACGCCCGTGAGCCAGTAGCTGTCGAACTTCGTGCTGAGCGGATTGAGTCCGGGCCGGCCGTAACCCGCGCGGCCGAACGCCGAGACTCGTGGCAGATCCTGTGCTTTGCGCGCTCTCTCCTGCTGTTCGAGCAATGCACGGGAGCGGGCGAACTGCTCGTACTCGGGGCGAGAGCGGAGAATCGAGAGCGAATCGCGGGCGTGAGCGACCTGAGTAGCGAGATCGGTCGAACCGAGAATCGCAGTACTGTCGTACGACTTGCCCGTCAGGTCAGTAAGAATCGCAAGCGCTACGCGTCGACTCGCTCTCGCCTCGGCCAGAGATTGGCGGCGCCGCAGGATCTCCGCGCGAAGCGCTTTTTCCTCGCTGGGGAGCGCGGCACCCTCGCGCACCCGCGCCGCAGCCACCTGGTGCTGGGCCTCGAGGTCTGTGATCGCCAGCTCCAGCTCGGCGATCTGAGATTGAGCCTGCAAAGTGGCGAAGAACGCATCGGTCACGTTCTGGCGCAGAGGATAGAGCTCGGCGCGCAGCCGCGCCTGCGATGCGGCGAGCTGGGCATCTTCGACGGCACGACGCGGTCCGATGCCTGGATCGTACAGCGTCTGTCCAGCCGCGAGATGCGCGTCGTACGTATCGTGCGGCGGAGTAGGTGGGGAAATTCCGCCGGGCAGCGTGATCGGAATACGCGCGACGTCGGACTGGTACTGCGTCTGTCCTTCGATCGAGAGAGCGGGACGTCTCTCAGCCGCGAGATTCTGTTGCCGCAGGCGCGACTGCTCGGCGAGCAAGGCTAGCTCGCGTCCGCGCGGGTCGCGCATGACCGCGCTGTCCTGAAGGGTGCCAAGGCGGAGCGAATCCGAAAGCGCGCCAGGGCGCAGCGAATCCGCCGCTGTTGGTCTCAGCGTGTCGGGGGCTGGAACCTGCGAATGTGCGCGCGCAACGAGCGTGGGCAGGCAAAACGCGATGAGGACGACGAAGCGGTATGTCATGGCCGCAGTGCGCCGCGGAAGAATTCAGGGAGCTCTTTCTTCCGCTGTTCGATGAAGCGCATGAAGGCGGCGTCGTTCATGCCGAAGACGATTGATAGCATGGGCCGGGCGGCGAAGGGGAAAATGCAGAGCGAGATCAGATTGATCACGAACTGTTGCGGCTTGATGGGTCGCATGGTGCCGTCGCGAACGCGTTCGTTGATCTGCCTCTCGAGAGTCTTGAGCAGGGCAGGCATCACGATTTGCGGGTCAGCGCCGATAGCGCCCGATAGCAGCTGCTGAACGCGCTCCGGGTGATGGTGCAGCTCCGAGATCAGGTAGCCCGGGACGAACAGGTTCTGCGAGAGGTTGTCGAGATAGATCGCGATTAAGTGGTTGATCTTCCCGTCGAGCGAGGTCTCGGCACCGAGCGTCTGGACGAGCGCCGGGAATATGCGGGAAGCGACCTGCTGAAAGACGGCGGCGCTGAGACGCTCCTTGGTGCGGAAATAGTAGTGGAGCAGCGCCTGATTCACGCCGGCTTCCGCCGCGATCTCCTGCATGCGCGCGCCGGCGGTTCCGTGGCGGAGGAACACCGCGCGGGCGGCGGCGAGGATGCGCTGCTCGGTAGCTGCTTCACGTCCCGGGATCTTTGCCGCCGTCGGACTCCTGACGGGCTTGCGCTTACGGGCTGGCTTAATCATAAGGTTTAACTGAACAGTTAACACCGGGCATTATAAGGGCGAATGAGTGTTTGGCAAGTCCGTCTCTCGTTTTTTTGTAGTCGTTGTTTTTCCGTCTGGCGCCCGCCAGATGTTTCGCTACTATGGAGATGATGCCGAACAATGAGACTCCATGACCACCGCAGCGTCGAATCGATGGGCAAGGAAACGATGCCACGCGAAATGAAGGGAATTGATGCGATCCGGGGAAAGAACCAATGGTGGGCCGACAACCGCCCAGCACTTCTTCTATAGGACGTCGGACACCTGACGGTCACGACCACGCGCGCGGACGGATCCGCGCGAACGGACACAGTGTCCATCTCTGAAACGGCGTCGGTAGGCACCGACGCCGTTTCTGTTCCGCGCATCCCTTCCGCTTCGCAGCGCCTGGCCATTGAGGCCGCACCACGGCCGCTACTCGTGCTCGCAGGCCCGGGCGCGGGAAAGACCTTCTGCCTCATCGAGCGGATCCGATACCTGATCGACAAGCTCGAGATCAAACCCGAGCGGATCTGCGTGTTCACATTCACCAACAAGGCGGCCGGCGAAATCGCCGAGCGCCTTGCGCGCGAGCTTGGGCCCCGGGTGGAGCGCGTCAAGCGCGGGACCATCCACGCTTTCTGCGCCGAGCTTTTGCGCGAGTTCGGCGAGCACGTGGGATTGCAGCTCGGCTTCGGCATCGCCGATGAGCCGTATCAGAGATCCGTCCTGCGCCGGCTAAAAGTGCCGGCGAAGATGCACAAGAGCGTCCTCGACGCATTCGCGCGCTATCGCTTCCGCGGCGAGCAGATGAGCAACCGTTATCAGAAATACTACGACGGCTATAGGCAGATCACCGCCGAGCGGAATGTCGCTGATTTCGACACGCTGGTTCTCAAGACCGCGGAGCTTCTAAGAATCGAGGCCGTGGCGGCGGAAGTTCGTGCACGGTGGGATGTCGTGCTCGTGGACGAATTCCAGGATCTCAATCCGATCCAGTACGCCGTCATCCGCGAGCTGGCCCGCGAGCATCGCCACGTCTTCGTGGTTGGCGACGACGAGCAATCGGTTTATTCCTGGACGGGCGCCGATCCGAAAGTATTCAATGATTTCAGAAGGGATTTTGGCATCGCACTCGAGGATGTGATTCACCTGCGCGACAACCGCCGGTCCCCGCCCGCCGTTCTCGACCCCGCGCGGCGGTTGATCGCGATGAACGAATCGATCTTCGAGAACCGCGAGGCCCAGCGCACTATTCACGATTCGCCGTTCCCTGTCACTGCGCTCGACTTCGCGGACGATGATCGCGAGACGACCTGGATCATGGAAGATCTGCGGCGCGATCGCGCGGCGCACGAGGGAACACTGGGATGGGGCGACGTAGCGCTCCTCTACCGAACGCACAAGATCGGCAGCGCGCTCGAGACGGCGTTCCTGAACGCAGGAATTCCCTGCCGTCTCGCGCAGGGGCGCGCGCTCGCGGATGACAAGATCGTGGCCTACGTGCTCGCCGCGTTGCGAGTGATCGCGAATCCGCGCGACGAGATTCAGCAGGAGCTGTTCTACCAGACCGTTCTCCCAGACCCGCTCTTCGACAGCGCCCGCGCGTGGGCGGACGAGACGGGCCGTGGTCTCGTCCAGCAGCTGGAGCACATGGCGCGCACGCTTCCGCGCGAGCACGGAGATGCCAAGAAAATCTGGCGTGGATACTACGCCCTGCAAAACCTCGATGCCCTCGGCAAGAGCCACACCTCTTTGCGATCGCTCGTCGAGGACATTCTTTCGGAGAAAGTCGGCGCTTACCGCACGATTCTCGAGGAGCATCAGGAAGATCTGAGCGACCCGGCGTCGCACGAAGAAGTGGTCGGCATGGCCGAGCGTATTCGGCGAACCATCGAGGACGGGCGATCGGTGTGGATTCCGCGCTCGGGCGGCGCTGAGATTGCCGCCAAGAAAATGCTGATGGAGATGGGCGTGCGCTCGGTGTCTCTGGGCGGAGCGCCGGCCGCCGACGCGCAGCGCATCAGGCCGGAAGATTTCCCTTCGCTCGGATTCGGCCTCGGACTCTTCAAGACCGCGCAGCTCGTGCGCACCAAATTATTCGCCAGCACTTTCCGCGATTTCACGGCCATTGATCTCGAGACCACGGACAAGGACGTCGAGAGCGCCGAGATCGTGGAGATCGCCGCGGTACGCGTGCGAAACGGCAAGATCGTGGACGAGTACCGGACGCTGGTGAGGCCGCGGGTACCGATCACATCCGGCGCGATGGCGACGCACGGGATCTCCGAAACCGATGTGGCCGACGCGGCGTCCTTCGAGACAGTGTGGCCGGAGTTCCGGGCCTTCTGCGGCTCCGACGTGCTGGTCGCGCACAACGGCTACATGTTCGATTTTCCGATCCTGCGCCGAATGGCGGCAACGCTTCCGCACGGAACGGACTTCTCGACGTACGACACGCTCCCCCTCGCCCGGACGTTGCACGCCACCAGCCGGCGGCTCGAGCACCTCGCCAAACATTATGGCATTCCGACCGGCCAGTCTCACCGCGCGCTCGACGATTGTCGCACGCTGGCGAAGCTCTTCCCGATGCTGAGCGAAACGAGGCTCGAGTACGCACGCAAGACCGCGCTCGTGAATCTCCTCGATCAGCTTGGCATCGCGCTCGCTCTCAGCGATCGCGATTCACTGTGCGACGAAGCGCGGAAGATCTTCGAGTACGTTCCCGCTTATTCGCTCGGGCGTCACAGCGATTGTCTTGATCGCTACCGCTCCGAGCGCGAGCTGTGCGGAGATGCCACCCTCCCGACTGTCGACGATCTGATCACGCTCCTCGGCGGCCACCAGCTCATGGAGCGGCTGCGCGCCGAGCGCTCGGCCGAGAAACGATATCCGGAAACGATGGGGAGACTGCGCCGCCTGATCGAAGCCTGCTCCGATGGTGAGCTGCCCGCGCAGATATCTGCGTTTCTCGAGCGAGCTGTTCTTTCCAGGTACGATGGGGCCGAGCGGCAGAGGAACCGCGTCAACCTGCTGACGATGCACTCCACCAAGGGTCTGGAGTTCTCGCGGGTGTACATCGTGGGCGTAGAGGACGAGCAGCTGATTCCGACGCCGCGAAACGGAGTGCTGGGAAAACTGGATCTCGAAGAGGCGCGGCGGCTACTCTACGTGGGCATGACCCGCACGATCGATCGGCTGGTGATGACGCGCGTGAAGTCGAGAGGCGAGAAGGCGACCGGCGGGCATCGCTTTCTGGACGAAATGGGGCTCACGCCGACGACGGGCGGCTGAGTCCAAGGCGGGCGCGCACCCGATCAATGATCAACGTTGTGTAGAGCGGGTGACTCTCCAGATGGTGTTCCCAACGTCATCGGCGACGAGCAGCGCGCCCTCCCTGTCGATCGCGACACCAACCGGACGTCCCATCGCGTCTCCATTCTCCCGAATGAAACCGGTCAAGACGTCGATCGGCTTTCCATTGGGCATCCCATGCGCGAACGGGACGAAGATCACCTTGTAGCCGCTGTAGGGTTTGCGATTCCAGGACCCATGTTGCCCCACAAACATGCCGCTGATGAAGCGCGGGGGCAGCGCTCTCGCCCCGGACCAGGTCAGACCAAGCGATGCGGTATGCGATCCGAGGGCGTAGTCGGGGACGATAGCGCGCTCGACGAGATCCGGACGCTGCGGCTCAATACGGTGATCGATGTGCTGGCCGTAATAGCTGAACGGCCAGCCGTAAAATCCGCCGTCGCGCACCGCGGTCATGTAATCGGGGACGAGATCGCTTCCCAGCTCATCCCGCTCGTTCACAGAGACCCACAACTTCCCACTCTCGGGTTCCCAGGCGAGGCCTACCGGATTGCGCATGCCGGATGCGAACACGCGATGTTTGCCCGTCGCTCTATCGATTTCCCAGATCGCCGCGCGCGTCTGCTCGTGCAGATATCCGTTTTCCATCGCGTTGCTGTTGGAGCCGACCGACGCGTAGAGCTTCGTCCCATCCGGACTTGCGATCACGTTTTTTGTCCAGTGATGATTGATGCGGCCGGCGGGCAGATCGACCAATTTTACTCCGGGCGCAACGATGTTCGTCACGCCCGTCGTGTACGGGAAGCGCACGATCGCGTCGCTGTTTGCGACGTAGAGTAAGTCGCCAACGAGTGTCATCCCAAACGGGGAATACAGTCCCGACAGAAATACGGAGCGCGTGTCCGCGATACCGTCTCCGTCGGTATCTCGCAGCAGGACGATGCGATTCAGGCTCGGCACGCCGCTGCCAGACTTTGCCTGAAAGTATCTGAAGAAGAATCCCTTAATTCCCTTGCCGTCGTCCGGCCTCTTCGGGGCATTCGTCTCCGCCACGAGAACGTCGCCGTTCGGAAGCACATAGAGCGAGCGGGGATGATCCAGCCCGCGGGCGAACGCGCGAACCGTGAGTCCTTCGCCTGCCACGGGTGTGGCGTCGTTCGCCCAGGGCTTCGCCTTCACGACGTTGATGACCGGAATCAACGACTCTTTTGGCGGTGGGATGACCGGATGGACACCCGTCTCGGCGGAAACCGGCAGGCGGGCCGGCGACCCGCAGGCGGCCGCAAGAGCGGCCGTGCCAAGCAAATAAATCCGGAGGAAATTGCGTCGCATAAAGGCCGGGTGAGCGCAAGAATCACGCGCATCACGAGCGGATGATAAGTTTGAAATAATGTCTGAGCGCGAACGGCAGCGGGCGGGCGGTGAGTGGCGAGTCCCGGTCGGCGGTGAGGAAACCTCAGCGGTTTTCGAGCCGGCGACGGGCGGGGCGGAGCAGGGGGTAGTCTTCGTCTGCGCCCACGGCGCCGGCGGGAACATGAACGATCGCGGAATCCTTCAGATCGCGAATGCCCTGCGTGAGCGCGGACTGGGCGTCGTGCGGTTCAATTTCCTCTACAAGGAAAAGAAATCCGGGCGTCCCGACCCGATGCCGCGACTCAAGGAATGCTACGCGGCCGTCGTCGCGCGCGCGCGCCAGGAGCTGAGACCGAAGACCCTCATCATCGGCGGCCGCTCGATGGGTGGCCGGGCGGCGTCGATGCTCGCCGCCGAAGGATTCGAGTGTGATGGACTGCTGCTGCTCGCGTATCCGCTGCATCCTCCCGGCAAGCCGGATCAGCTGCGCGACGCTCACCTGCCAGCAATCAAAGTCCCCGTGATCTGCTTCAACGGCACGCGAGATCCCTTCTGCACGCCGAGCCTGATGGAAGAGGTTCTCAAGCGCGTGACGACGGATTGGGAGATGCATTGGGTGGAAGGTGCGGATCACAGCTTTCACGTACTCAAGTCTTCCGGCAAGACCGACGCCCAGGTGCTCGCGGAAATCGGCGACGCCGCTCAAGCATGGGTGACGACTCAAGCCCAGATAGTCGTTATTCTTTACCACCAGCCTGCCAGGTAAGAGCTCAGAGTCGCCCCACGATACCGTAAGAAACTGGAGCGAAGCCACATGTCGATATTCGAGCCATCGCGATCGCCGTGGACCGGCCGGATGCTGAGCATCCTCCGCATTGTTGCGGGATTGGTCTATCTGTCCGTAGGAACGATGAAGCTGTTCGGCTTCCCACCGCCTCCCCCGGGCATGCCACCGTTCGGGCTGATCTCGATGCTGGGAATCTCCGCCATTCTGGATACGTTCGGCGGATTGCTGATCCTGCTAGGCTTGTTCACTCGCCCGGTGGCATTCGTGCTGGCCGGGGAAATGGCGGTGGCCTATTTTCACGGCCACTTCCCGCAGTCGTTTTGGCCGACGACGAACATGGGCATGCCCGCCATACTATACTGCTTCCTCTATTTGTACTTCGTGTTCGCCGGCGCTGGTCCGTGGAGCGTCGATGCGATGATTGCTCGCTCGAAGAGCAGTACCCCCTGAAGCGCGATACCCCGCATTGACCGACGCAGCCGCGCCCCTCGCGCCCGCGGCGACGTCGCCGACATCCGCCGCCCGGCCGGAGCGCCCGCGCTACGACCGCTCAATCGTCGAGGGACCGCTCCTTCCCGCGGTGTGGAAGCTGGCGTGGCCCACGATGCTCACCAACATCATCGGCGGGCTCCAGGGGATGGTCGATCAGGCGCTGGTCGGCAACATGATCGGGTACAAGGCCAACGCCGCGATAGGCGTCAGCATGCAGATGTGGCTCATCGTCATCATCTTCATCTCGTCGCTGTTCACCGGTATGAGTGTCCTGGTCGCGCGCTTCGCCGGAGCTGGCGATCATGAAAAGGTGGATCGCACGGTCTACCAGGCGTTCCTGACGGCCATCGGGATTGCGCTTTTCGTGATGGCGCCGATCGGCTACTTCGCCGCGCCATGGCTGCTCGATCTGGTGAATGCGGCGCCGGAAGTGAAAGTGGAAGCGCTCCCATTCCTG
>Ga0097691_1000779_pt1 | contig 25782 bp, 23 predicted proteins | sample NGESurdeep072012_8_FD_72858 | JGI IMG/M metagenome (GOLD analysis project Ga0097691, IMG submission 72858) | Arctic peat soil microbial communities from Barrow, Alaska - NGEE Surface sample 210-1 deep-072012 | ecosystem: Environmental > Terrestrial > Soil > Wetlands > Peat ... | reverse complement strand
AGCCGGATCATGCCCGATGGGGGCCACCAGGGCAGCTTCGTGCAAGGCTACAACGCGCAGATCGCGGTGGATGGCGAAGCGCAAGTGATCGTGGCGGCGGAGGTAACGCAGCAGAGCAACGACAAGCAGCAATTGGTGCCCATGTTGGAGCAGGTGAAGCAGAATATCGGGGCCCAGCCCCAGGCGGCTAGCGCCGACAACGGCTATTGGAATGGAAAGCAAGTGGAGACGCGCGGGTGCAAGGTATCGACTTGCACGTGGCCACGGGGAAGCCGAAACATGGGGAGCCGAGTAAGGCAGAGGATGAGGACGCGACGGAGTCAACCGCAGAGGCTGGGTTGTTGGAGCAAATGAAGCAAAAGCTGAAAACACAAGCGGAACGGGACCTGTATCGGATGCGCAAGGCGATTGTGGAACCGGTGTTTGGGCAGATCAAAGAGTGGCGTGGGTTCCGACGGTTCCTGCTGCGCGGATTGCAGAAGGTGCGAGCGGAATGGAAACTGATCTGTCTCACCCACAACTTACTCAAGCTGTTCCGCTCAGGCCGAGCCTGGGAGATGTCTTAAGGAAGCAACAAGAAAGGCCATGCATAGGCTGCGAAAAAGGGTCTTGCGGGCTTACGAAGGCAACCAATGAGGTAAAACCCGGTTTCCAACTTCAGACTTTGGCGCTGCTCAGTGCACCTCCAACGGCAAGGTCAAGATTGTGATTCCATATTCCCGACAGACTCCTAGCGACTTCTCGTCCATGAACGTGGCTACCTCGTCGATCCACTCTCTACTGAATTCCCAGACGGTCAGAGACGAGCCTCAGAAACCGCCTGGCCACCTGGCGATAATCGAACGACTCCACCACGCGTTTTCGGCCGGCTAGGCCCATCCGCCGTCGGAGGCCGGCGTCCCGCATGAGTTTCAGGAGGTACTTGGCGATGCCGTCGACGCTGGCCCGGTACTCCGCTGTCCGCTGGCTTGGGAATACGATGCGATGGCTATCGTCGATCCCGTGCCCTTCTCCGAATACCGCCTCATCAATCTTTATCTCCTCTGCTACGTCCGCCAGGAATGCTGTTTCGCCGTGGACCATCGTGTCAAGAAATGCCATCGCGTTGATCGCGACCACCGGCCTGGCGCAGGAATTGGCCTCTACTTGCAGCATCCCGAAGCCCTCCAGGCGCGACGGTGCAGCGTAGATGTCGCAGGCGGCCAACAGGTAGGGCATGAAATTGTGCGAGACCACATTAGTGCAGTAAACAACCTTCTTGTCGATGCCTAACTGAGTTGCCAGTTTGAGGTCGATCAGATTCTGTTGCACGGTGCGAGGCTGGGGCCAAACCTTGCAGACATATTTCCAGTCGGGCGCCTCGGAGTCAATCCGCGCCAGCGCCTGCATGACCTCCTGGGCGCCCTTGGACGCCGCGTCGCCGCCGACGGTCAGGATCATGATCTGGTCATCAGCCACTCCCAAAGCCTCGCGGATCGAACCGACCTTCAGCTCATCGTGGCCGCGCGGCAAGAAGGCGTCCGTGTCACAACCCACCGGCAACACCTCGATATTGTCCCCCTTGATGCCGTCCCTGATGTATGTCTCCTTCACCCAGTTGGAGGTGAGCAGGATCAGGGGCAGAGCGTTAAGCAGCTCGTGGTGTGCCGCGACATAACCATCGGCCACGAGCCATGGGACGGCCCTCATACCGAACTGCTGCGGGTGTAAGATCAGGTGCGGAAGATGGCCCCAGAACCCGATGCCGACCACCACATCGGGCTGGAACCAGCGATAGTACCATTCCTTTTCCTGGGGCGATTCGAAATGCACAGGGTGGACGTCCGCGCCGATCTCGCTCAGGCCCCTGCACAATAGCTCACCCTGCGTCGCCAGTCCCGCCGCCGATGGTGGGTACTCGGTCAGAACCAGCACTTTCATGATTATTGCTCCAAGGGTGCGGTACGCTGGATCGCTGCCTGGGCCGAGTCAAAGCACCAGAACCCTTCTTCTCTCGGAGTGGTCTGTGCTTCCCAGCTTTCGGGCCCAAACCCGTAAAAATCCGTAATCAGCCGGCGCTTTTCGAGCCAGACGTCGTCCGCCAACACGTCTCGCCGATCGGCATCGTCGCGAACACGAGGCAAGTACGCCCGGCCCCCGTCCTCGTAGGCAAACAGCCACAATCGCTTTGTGTCGATACCGCCCGATCGCCAAAGCTCAACGACGGCCTGGCTGCACTCCGCATGCCGCCGGTGCCGTGTGTACTCGCCATTCGGGCCGTGGGTCAAAATCAAGTTGTAGCTGGTTCCAGCCAGCAGCCGTGCGGTGGTCTCCCCGACTTGCTCAATCGGCAGCGGGGCCTGGTCGGGTCCATCATCGAGATCCGCCATTTCACCCTCGGCTCCCAATCTCTGCAAGACCCGGCGGAACTTGGGCGCGCGGTCCGGATCCACCGCCCTGCACAAGGTCACGATGCGCCAAAGAAACCCCGGATGAGTCAGTATGTAACCGCCGCACCATAGCGTCTCGTCGTCCGGATGGGCGATGACAACAGCGCCCCGGGGGCGAGGGTCTGGCCTTACCTCATTGAGCGGGATGCGTATCATTGCTTTCTGCAGGTTCAGAGCATCGGCTCATGATGCTTGCGAACGGCCGTTGCCCGAGGGCGATTTCGTTGGGCGCTTAACATATTACCTTCATCGGACCAGCCTTCTCATTCCATCTGCGAGGGTGCGCCACCTTCGGGATTGCCATCAGTGAAGTCGGCACCGAGCAAGATCAGATTCCACACAAGAGTTCGGTCAATTCCCTCTGTGCCTGAAACCAGTCGTCAGCAGCCTGATCATTGGTTCTGTTGCGAAACTCGTAAATCTGATAGGCACGTATTCGGATTGCATCTTCCGACAAACCGACGGCTGGGTCTGTCTTGGCCAAAGGATTCGTTTCTGTTACGTCGGTAGATGGCTGGCTAACTTGAGACTTAGGCCTAGGCACATTCACTCCTCGGTTGCACAACTAAGAGGAGAGAACTTCAGAAAGGCTGACTTAGCTTCAATGGGTCTGAATGAGGAGAATACAAACTCTCTCATCCATGACCCTACGCTGATTGGCTAGCGCTGTCCAATTGGGAGATCCATGTCTCTACGGCGAGATCGATTGCCGTGAGAACACAAGTTGCCCGCTGCACACCAACAGTTGATCGAGGTGTTCCTACCAAGAACTCGATACTTGCTGTAACGATTGAACTTAACGTGACAGACCTGCCCTACTACTGGGGCGCCTTCATTCTCGTCGGACGATAGGGAGGTGCATTGCAGAGCTGTAACACTGAGGAACCTCAAGGGCAGGAGCAAAGGTGTTTGTAAATTGTCGCTACCGCACAGGTCCAATCCCTAGGAGCGTGTCCGAGTAATCATTTTCATAGCCACATATTGCGATTCACATTGCCATCAAGCGCAAGATATTGTGGGTGAAGCACCTGATTTTGCGTTACTCAGACACGCTCCTAGCCAGAAACGCTGGTGCAAAGGTGCAAAAGTGCAAACGAGGTTTGGGAAGTCGCCAGGCCGCTTCAAGCCCAGACGGCTTAAGTTAGCGCTCATCGGGCGGCCCCCCACTCCCTGCCGAGCGTCGCGAACTTGTGGGAGCACCTTTCGATATGCGGTTTTATTTCCTCGATCTCATCCACCATCCGGAGAGGCTTCCGCAAGCCATAGACGAGATGGAGGCCCAATTCCGTTCCGCGAACAAAGTGCCATCGCCCCCATCCCGCTCCGACACGAAGTGAAAGGCCCGGTTTCGTTCAAACGCACTTCTCGGAAATCTATCATTCCTGTCCAGAAGTCTTGATCTGGGAAGTCTGCCCCCGACAATCGCTGGGATTCCTCCCGAGCGGTGGGCAATACACCAGCAAAGCGCCAAGGAAGTCGGTATCTGGGCAGGGCGCGGCTGGCGTGCCCTGCGCCCTGTCCGGCAATCTGTGGTATTGAGAAAGGTGACGGTCGAATCAAGCGCCGGTGTCGCTGGGCGCCAAGGCAGCATTCGATGGACAATCCCGAGAAGAACCGCGTAGCCAAGACCGTAGTAGATCGATGGTGCTCTTTCCAGGAGGCGCTTGGCGGAACGAAGCGGAAGTATCCGACGCGAGAATTCCTTTCGTTCGCAGAGGCCGCCCGAAGCTACATCGACTTGACGCGACATGATCAACATACACAGAGACGTCGCCAACGCCCAACACTCACAAGTGATTCTGCCACAAGACAAATCGGCTTCTGCGTCCGATTACTCCCCATAAACGCGCCAGCATCGATGGATCCTCGCCCGGCACCAGCTTCCGGATTCCGGCCGCCATGCCGACTTATGGGGAGTAATCTCCCACATGCCGGTTTGATCGGCATAGGGGCGGCGGTCACCCGCCGACCCCTGCCACACCACCGTGCGTACGGGTCCGTACACGGCGGTTCGAGTTGGTTACGCTAGCACTCATCGATCAAGGTCGGAAGTCCAAGCGATTTGAAGTAAGCATTGGAGAGCCCAACAGAGAGGGCTTTGGCCCGAGCCAGGTACCAAGGGCCACGTCCACTGCCAGCGGTGTTATTGGCGAGCCGCGGACGGACCCCCAGCGACAACAGAGCGGCGCGGCGACGGCGCGGTGTTTTCCATTGCCGCCACATCGCTGCCCGCAGTCGCAATCGGACCCAGCGGGTCAGCTGAATCAGCACATAGGGCGTTTCGCAGAAGCCGAAATAGCTCCGCCAACCTCGCAGGTACGAAGCCAGCTCCGCTATCGTCGTCTTCAGGCTGACGCCTTTCGCCCGACGTGTGATTTCCCGGACGCGGTGCTTAAACCGCTCCAGAGCCTTCGGCGCAATGGTGCGCTTGATCTCTGGACCAGCACTAAAGCTGAAACCGAGAAGCTTCCGCGCTTGCGGTCGCGCTACCGCGCTCTTCGTCTCATTGACCTTGAGTTTGAGCTTGTGCGTGATGAATCGCGTAATGCTTTCCATCACCCGTTGACCCGCACGCTCGCTGCGAACGTAGATGTTGCTGTCATCGGCGTAGCGCAGGTAGCGGTGGCCGCGTCGCTCTAGCTCTCGGTCGAGCTCGTCGAGCACGAGGTTCGACAGTAGTGGCGAAAGTGGGCCTCCTTGGGGAGTGCCTTCCACGCTTGGGCTGACCAGTCCATTCTCCATCACCCCGGCGTTCAAGAACGCCCGGATGAGCTTCAACAGCCGCTTGTCTTCGACACGTTTGGCAACCTGCCCCATCAGTTTGTCGTGATTGGCCCAGCACACAACGAAGCCCACACGGGCACCTTGAGCACCGCAACTTCCGTCATTGATGGTTCGCGTGGGAAGCGATTCGGGGCGTATCGTCAGCAACCCGGAAGTCGTTGATCCTTCTGATCAGTTGATGGCAAACCGTCAGGTCATAAGTAATTCTGAGCACCAGCCAATCGGCGAGTCCGCCTTCCCAAGATTGTCCAGAAGCCCTAATTTGGAAGCTGGATGCGCTCGACATCAATGAAAGAACCCACCGGGGAGCCTTTCGGCTCCCCAGTTGATTGTCCTGCTTCCCGTCTCTTGTCAGACATCGCCCTACTAATCTGGCGTAGGCTCACTAGGAGGAACTGCCTGCAAAGGCACGCTCGGCTGCAGTGAGAAATTGGGGTGGAGCTGACTGGGGTCGGGCCGACTCGACGGGTTGGCGCCGGTGGGGTACGAACTACCGATCAAATCGAACGCGTGAAAGGTACCAATCTGCAAATCATAATTGTAGCTGTAGCCTGCGTAAACCACTCCGTTCGCCACAACTGGCCCTGCACCCCCGCGATAGCTTGGCTCAAAGTAGGTCCAGAGTCTGTTACCGGTGCTGGCATCCAGAGCGTAGAGTGTACCGTCAGCGTTGTTCCCGCCGTATATCACGCCATTGGCCACAACGGGTGTAATCGTAGATATACCGATGTAAGCAGAGCCAGTCTTTTGCGCCCAAAACAGGGCGCGAGTCTTGGCGTTCACGGCCACCATGTACTCAAAATCACCGTCGACGTCGAATGTTGGGAAATAGAGCACGCCGTTGGAGACCGTGGGAGGTGCGCTGGGGAAAATCCAGTTGTCGGGACCCAAGAATACTGACAATGTCCAGAGCAGCGCACCACTCTTGGCATTCAAGGCAAAAAGTCCGGCGCGGGACAGGAAGTACACTACGTCCTTTGTCACGACTGGTGACCACAAGCTCAGGTACCCCGTATCGTATGTCCACAACAGCACCCCAGTCTTAGCATCCAAGGCGTACAGGACGCCGTACGCTGATCCCACGTACACCACGCCGTTCGCGACGGCCGGTCCACAAGTTGTCCCTCCACCTCCGCCCGTCAGGAACCTCCACAACAAAGCACCGGTGGTGGCATTCACGGCGAACAGATTACCGTCCCCAGACCTGAAGTACACCACGGGGGAAGCCCATGACAGGTAATAGACTGCCGGCGAAGATTCAATGCCCGAGCCTGCGGCATACTTCCATACCAGTGCCCCAGTGGTTGCGTTCACTGCGTACAGATTTCCGTCACTAGACCCGAAATAAACGACTCCCTTATTCACCGCTGGAGAATCGCTGACACTGCCTCCGGTCGTATATTGCCATACCAGTGCGCCAGTATTTGCGTTCATGGCATACAGGTTGCCGTCGTCGTTGCCGACATACACGACTCCGTTCACCACGGCTGGGGTGGAGCTGCCAAAGCCTCCGGCGAAATAACTCCAGTGCATGCCGATATGTGAGACCGTCGTCGGGCCCAGCACGTTTTCATACGGGTTATAGCCAGTACGGTTGGCGTCAAACTGGTACTGTGCCCAGTCGGTCCTGACCAGGAAGGACTTTGTTGCCGATTTTCCGCTGGCACGGGACACGCCAGTCACCCAGTGCGTTCCCGGCGAGGCGGAAGCCGGCACCAGAATGACGATGTTTGAGAACGAACCGCCGCTATTGGTTGTCGCGAGAGCCAGATCGGTCATGTCGAAATAAATATCAATGCCGGCGTTAGGATCGAATCGGACGCCGGAAACCACCAATTGAGTTGTGGGCGGCCCCACTCTCGATGAGAGGTTCAATTCGGGAGTGGTGTTAATTGTCGCTGCACCCACCAGCGCCGTCGTGCTGCCTAGCAGGCAAATCATCATCAGTGTTGGAAAAAGTTGCGCGAGTTTGGGAGCATGTCCGGAAGCGATGGCCCTGCGAAGCCGCACTGACCAGGGCGATGGTGATGCACCCAGGAGAGAATGTAGAAACCGCATGATGCACCTCCTCCTATTTAAATCGCTCGGAGTCTAAGCCGTTCAGTTCGCTTCTTGGAATTAGGTCCTTCCGCCGCAGGGGGTGGGCACTTCGAGGCGGAACATGCTCTTCAGTGAGGCGGAGCTACTACGCCTGAATTTTCCCATGGCTGAAGTGTCGGGGTTCAGAAATATCCTGGCGAATGTCTGAAATTGCCCAAAATGGAACGGATGGTAAGCGACCCGCTCTTTCTTCCCGACATCCGAAGAGAAGAATTGCAGATGACTCCGGTCGATGCGATCCAGCAGTCTTCTATTCGGAAGCTGTATGCGCTGTTCGCAGTGGAATCACGAGGCACTCGCGCCCCTCTGGTCGAAAACTGTGCCTGGAGGGCGGCTCAACAGGCTGCTGAAAAAGTCGGTTGTCGACTTGTTTTGAAAGGGCATGGCTTCAGCCATGCCGTACAAGTTCCTTATTCTTGTCATTGCTCGCGGGCTTCAGCCCGCGGGAAATCTGCTTTTTTCGACTTTTCCCGCAGCCTCTCAAGCCATTTGGCCCACATTTCCTTCGCCCTTCTCATTCCGGCAGCGTGTACTCAAACTCGTAGAAATGTTTCCCCTCGACTATCTTGATTTCCATCTTGCCGGCGAGGCCGACCAATTCACCGGAGCCAGAGTCCGGCACCACTATGAGCGACAGTTCCTGTCCGCCACCCGTCATAATTCCCCGGTGCAGCAGCACAAAGCTGCCCTTGCGGCCCTGCAGCGTTCCACTGACCCGCTCGATTGCGACGTAGCCGGCCGAGCCTTTCACATCGGTCATCGCAGTCAGCATCTCGCCCTTGCTGGTCGCTTCCAAGTCGCCGTGGAACTGTTTGTCGATCGACATCCTGCCCAGTGACGAACCCTCCCCTTTGTCCTCCGCCAGAGGTGCAATCTTCACTTCAAATGTTCCGCTTGCATGTTTCTCCACGCACGGCTCCTAATCTCTTCAATTTTTTCATCCTCGACTGACTAAGGTACGACTGGTTGTTATCCCTCACCCGCAGCGGCGGGTGGGGGATCTGCTTTTTCTTCCAACCAAACTGCATTGGGTGATGTCGCAGTGGCCACCGCACACCAAACCTTCGCGGTCCGTAGGCATGCCACGCGCAGCCAGTTTAGGTTACTAAAGTTCTTTCGAACCCCTGAATCTGCTTGCTCCCCGAGTTCACCGGGAGAATACTGCTAAGTTGGGTGTCGTGTCTCTACAAGACACGGGTCGCTCAGAGCGACACGTGTTCAAACCTCGGATCTTTGATACTTCTACACTGGCAGGTTGACTTGGAAAGACGGCGATTTGCCTTTTTTTGACCGTATAACTCTTTTGACATGAGGACTTTACGAATGGGGGAGGGGTAGCATTCGCGCCATTAATTCCCATTCTGAAACAACCGCTCAGTTCGGTCACTTCCCGGTACCAGCTAGTTCCTAGCTGCTAATTGCTAATTGCTGCTCTTCTCGCACTTCCCTACAATCAAAGATTCCGCACCTCAACAGGGAAGGTTCATGGCGCTTCAGCTTTTCAATACTCTGTCTGGCAAAGTCGAGGAGTTCCATCCGCTTGAAGACAACCTGGTCCGCATGTACGCTTGCGGCCCCACGGTTTACGACTACGGTCACATCGGCAACTTCCGCACTTTCGTCGCGGTTGACGTGCTCCGCCGCTTCTTGAAACAGAGCGGCTACCAACTCAAGCACGTCATGAACATCACCGACGTCGAGGACAAGATCATCCGCAACGCCGCCCGCGATGGCGTCACCGTGCAGGAGTACACCAAGAAGTACACCGACGCGTTTCTCGAAGATGCCGATTCCCTGAACATTCAGCATCCCGAATTGCTGGCCAAGGCGACCGAACACATTCAGGAAATGGCGCACTTCATCGCCGACCTGCGCGACAAGGGCTATGCCTACCAGACCGACGACGGATCGTACTACTTTCGCATCGCCAAGTTCCCTGAGTACGGCAAGCTGTCCAAGAAGGACTTCGAGGGCATGACCGACGGGGCCCGCGTCGATGTTGACGAGTACGAGAAGGACAACGCTCGCGACTTCGCGTTATGGAAAGCCCCCAAGCCAGGCGAGGCCAGTTGGGACACAGAGATCGGCCCCGGCCGACCGGGCTGGCACATCGAGTGCTCTCAGATGTCAATGAAGTATCTCGGCGACAGCTTCGATATTCACGCCGGGGGAGAGGACCTGATCTTCCCTCACCACGAAAACGAAATCGCGCAGTCAGAAGCACTGACCGGCAAACCATTCGTCAAGGTATGGGTCCACTCGCGATTCTTATTGGTGGAAGGCGAGAAGATGGCCAAAAGCGCGGGCAACTTTTTCACCGTGCGCGACCTGGTGCTGATGGGCCACAAGCCGTCCTCGATTCGATTTCTGCTGATGTCGGTTCCCTACCGCAAGCAGCTCAACTTTACCTTCGATGGCCTGACCCAAGCAGCAAACTCAGTTGAGCGGTTACGCAACTTTAAGCGGCGCCTTGAAACCTCGCAACTTCCTGCTGGCTCGAATCCGGCGATTGTCGAAATGGCGGAGAAGGCGTCCACCGAAATGCGCTCCGCCATGGGAGACGACCTGAACACCGCCCGCGCTCTCGGCGCGGTGTTCGACCTGGTGCGCGATGCCAATGCCGCCGCCGACAACGGGCAAATACATCAGGACAACGTGCCTGAATTGCTGAAAGTCCTCAATCAGTTCGAAGAGATTTTTGCAGTTCTGAAAGATGACGATGCGGCCAAAGTACGAGCGACGGTTGAATGGGCGAAGACCGAAGGCACGGCGGACAAGATCAGCGCCGCGGCAGCGGAATTGGCGAAAGCGGCTTCGCTGTCTGACGAAGATGTGGAGAAGCTGGTTGCTGAACATTCGCAGGCGCGCAAGACCAGGGACTTCGCGCGCTCCGACGCCATTCGCAATCAACTTGCGGAGAACGGCATCATCCTGGAGAACACTAAAGAAGGCGTGCGCTGGAAGCGCAAGTAGCGTGATTTAGACTTCGGATTCTAATTCGGGCAAGCCTTCCCGAATTGTTTCGAGCGTACCGCCCGAGTGGACTTTCGCAGTGGTCACCAGCACCACTGCAGCGACAATCACGACGGTTCCTGCCAGCATGAAATGATCGAAGCGCTCATGTAACACGATCCATCCCAGCAGAACCGCGACGATGGGATTCACATACGCGTAGGTCGCGACCTTGGGTGTTGGCACGTGCTTCAGCAGCCAGATGTATGCGGTGTAACCAATCCACGATCCGAAGACCACTAGGTACAACACGGCCATCACGCCGCGCTGGTTGAACTTCGCTTGGTGATACTGTCCAGTGAATATCACCAAGACGACGTGGCCGAGTCCGGCGAAGATCATCTCCCAACTCGTCGCTACCAGCGGGTCAACTTTCATCTGCCATTTGCGCGAGAACACCGAGCCAATCGCCCAACTCATCGAAGAGAACAACAGGCTGATCGCGCCAACCAACTGCATCACGCCCAGCGCGTCGCGATGTGTGATCTTCGGCCACACCAGGATCGCGATCCCGACAATGCCCATTGCCAATCCAATGAGCCCGCGTCGCGACATGCGATCGCCGCGAAAGACAAACGTCTCAAGTACCAGGAACCAGATCGGCGTGACGGCAATAATCAGTGCGGCAAATCCCGTGGGCACGTATTGTTCGGCCCATGCCAAACCGCCATTGCCGCCTACGAGCAGCAAGCCGCCAATCATCGCCAACCGCAATGCTTCCTGCCGCGAGATACGGATGTTCCGGCCAAATGCAGCGCACGCGGCCAGCATCAGCGGACCGGCAATGAGAAAGCGCATGGCGCACATCACGAAAGGAGGAATCCCTTCGGCCGACGTCATGCCGATGAAGAGGTAGGTCGATCCCCAAAAGACGTACACCAACCCAAAGGCAGTCACGACCTTCAGGCGATGCTCGCTTCCGGAGTCGCCGGTGGCGTGCGGTCCGCCCGGCGTCTTGAATTGGATGGGATCGGTCATTCCGAGACCGGCGACTTTGAGTCCGCGTGCCGCAAACGGTAGCCCGTGATCAGCACGTAGTGAACACCCGAGATGGTGGTAAACGCGAAGGTCGCGTACAGAAACAGCCTCTCCAGCGAGACGACTGCGGGAACATTCACCACCTGCGCCAGCACCACGAAGAAAACGGCGCCAATCTGACAAACCGTATTGATTTTGCCGAATACGCTGGGACGAAAATCGCGGAATCCAACCGTGGCATAGAGAGCCACCGCCGTGGCGAGGATGCACACATCGCGGCTCAACACTAATACCGTGTATTTCCAGGGGATTTTCCCGGCAATCGACAGTACCATGAAAAGCGAGCTCAGCAGGAGTTTGTCAGCGATGGGATCGAGATATTGCCCCAGCATGGTGCGTTGATTGAGTACGCGGGCCAGCCAACCATCGAGCGCGTCGCTCAACCCGGCAAGCACCAGCAACCCGAGCGCCCAGTGCCAGTTTCCGTCAAGGACATTAGTGATCACGAACGGAATGAAAATGAGCCGCAACAGGGTGAGTTGATTGGGCGCAGTCCAGAACTCGCTTTTCAACCTGCTACTCCCCGCAGATAGCGTTCAACTTTTCGGCTTTTCACAGACGTTGCAATCCCCCGGTCCGACAGGTAGGCCGTCATGCATCAGGCACGTCAATGCCTACGCAGCAAAACAGCGTAGCCCGGTTCTTTGATTGTGAATGTTTGTCGGCCTGCTTGGCAACACTCGGATTGGGCGGTCGCCAATCCAGCACTACCAGGCACACTGCGGTACGTGATGCCAATCACCGCATTCACTGGTTCGTGCTACTACAGTTTAGGTTTAGGGCTTTGTTAACTGTCGAGAGTTTATGCTCTGGCTCACCCGACTCGTCGCCCGTTCCCTGAATAATGCGTCTCATCATTTCGGCAGGAAGGAACCTGAGCATCTCACGACCGCCCGCCGCGGAGAGATGGAAGCCTACTTCCATCTCAGGGATCAGGGCTATTGCGTTGTCGCGAAGAACTTCCGCACGCCGCACAATCGAGGCGAAATCGATCTGATCGGATGGGACCGTGGCGTACTCTGTTTCGTTGAGGTCAAGACCCAGGCACAGCGCGGCCTCGTGCCTTCGGAGATGGCAGTCGATACCGCCAAGAAACTGCACATCCTGTCGGTCGCCAAGCGTTATGTACGGCGATTGAAAGGCGATCGGCATCCCGCCTGCCGCTTCGACATCGTGAGCGTAGTGCTGGGAGACGAGAGCAGCAAACCCACGATCAGGTTGTTTAAAGGCGCGTTTTCCTGGAATACTCCGCACCGCGCGGAGCGCGAGCCTTATGCCTCGGATGATCGAAGACGCTGGTGGCGACGGTGACACTTTGGTCGAAGCCATCCGAGCCGAGACCGATCAATGATTCTCCGCCCCTGATACTTGCCCCTAACGACCATGCCCCGATAGAATGGGAATGCAATTGGACAGGCGCGTAGCTCAGTTGGTTAGAGCGCTACCTTGACACGGTAGAGGTCAGGAGTTCGAGTCTCCTCGTGCCTACCATTCTTTTCAATCACTTCCCCTGCGACCGTGATTCCAATATCGTCTTTTGTGTCGTTCTTTGTGTCGTAACCCTGCCTTTCACCCATTCGGGACAGCGCATCCAAGGCTTGCCGCTTCGCTTCCATCCGAACGTGTGAATAACGCGCCAGCATCCTCTGTGAGACGTGCCCCGCAACGCTCATGATTGTCTGATCGCTGGCTTGCGACTCAGCCAGTTCGGTAATTGCGTGGTGACGCAGATCGTGGAACCGGAGCCCAGGTATCCCCGCAGCTTTCGTTATCTGACGCCATGCGGAGCGCCAGCTCTTCATCGGCCTCGTGGGGTCAATGCGTTCGTGCTCACAAGCGGGAAAGAGAAAGTGCTCTGGCTCGGTGCCGTTGGACGGCTGCGCCCTCTCCCTGAGTTCACGGATGGCCGCAAACGCTGCATCGTTAATCGGGATTGTCCGTTCGCCCGCTTCCGTCTTGCTCTTGCGAACCGAAAGCACGCGAGTCAACAGGTCAACGTCCTGCCAGCGCAGATTCTTGATCTCGCAGCCCCGCATTGTCGTATTGAGCGCCAGAATGCCCGCCAAACGCGCATTGTGCCACTCAGGGCGGCTCTTCGCCTTCGCCAGCAGCTTTACCTTCTCCGAGTGAGCCAAGGCCCTGCCAATGGAACGAGGTTCTCGTAAAGGCTTGATCTCCGCCCCAACAAGATGCCATCTCTTGGCTTTCTTCATCATCCGGCGAATGACGCCCATCTCCATATTGATAATGGCGGGGCCGACGCCCGCTTTCACTCGCCATTCGCGGAAATTGACAAGATTCTCGGTGGTGATCCTCTGAAGAGTTTGCGCCCCAAAGAAGCGCCTCGGTTGAACAAGCAACTGTTTCTCTTTCTTCTGGCTTGCATCGGACAAGTCCAAGCGCCGACCTTCGAGAAAGCGATCAGCGGCCTCGCCGAAGGCCAACCGCCCGAACTGCTGACTTACTGGCGCGAGTTTGCCCCGCGAGGCTTGCGTGATGAGTTCTTTCTCCCGCGCTTGCGCTTCACGCCAATCACTGGTATCGAGGCTCTGGCGGAAACGCTGCCCATCAACGAAGAAATGTGTGTGCCACGTTTTACCGCGCTTTACTAGTGACATTTCCCTTGCTCCCTTTCTTTGTCGTTTTGCTGACGGCTTCCTTCTGAGTTTTCTTCGCTCGGTTTTCATTCCACCATTTCAAGGCGTGTTGACGCTGCTTCTCGGCTTTGCATATCTCGGCATCGCAAACGGTTTGGTCCTTCCGCTTGGATATAAAATACGGAGCCTTACAGTCCGGGTTAGCGCAGAACTTGAAATTCGGCCAGTGCTCGAAGACTCCCTGAATCATCATCGCCCGAAGTCCGCAGTAGTCGGGGATCAGGCTCGCAGTCTCAACGTCGCACTCAAAGGCGTTGTAGTACTTAATTTCCGTCGACGAGAGAACTCCAGACTCGAAATAGGCCTTTATGTGGGCGCGAGTGGGCCGCCATCTGAGCCAGGTGTCGAGGATGCTGTTTACCGTCGGCGCATTTCTTTCTTTCCAAACGATCCTGAGTTCGTCTCTTAGGCGGAACAAATCAACGGTCCACTCTGGTCTGATCCTGAACTCCCACTCCCACCAAAACCGTTCCAAGCCATCGCCTATCATGTTCGCCAAATCCAAGAGAATCTGCTGCCTGTAAGGATATTGCTCCGCAAAGTGAATCTCCTTCCAGATGAGTTGGGGCGGCCTGGACTTTATCCAGTCATTCATCCAGTCGTTTCCACTTCTAGTCCAGAACGCCTTGGCTTGCCTAGAGAGTTTCGGCTTTCTCGATTGCGCCATCATCTGGCTCCTTCGCTTTAGCACTTGCTATTTATGAATACTAAAGTACTCTAGAGTTAGATGCAAGAAGAAAGTGAGATTCTGATGCAAACCACTTCCGCTGTACCGAGACTGATGGACCTCAACGAACTGGCAGCCCTCTGGCGGGTGAGCCCACACACGATCCGCGCCTGGGTCCATCAGAAGCGCCTCAGCCCCACTAGGATTTGTCGGCGACTGCTTTTCCACCCGGACGAGTGCGCCCGTTTCCTGGCTGCCGGAAACAGCGAGGCTCAACGAAATGTCGAATGAAGATACGGCCACGAGCCGCAATTGGGAGGCAACTGACGGCAGCAGAGGCGGCTAACCATCATGCGAAAACGTCACCCCAATCACCGCCTCGTCAAAATCCACCGCAACTACACGGTAGGGGAGATCGCCGATTTGTTCGGCACTCACAAAAATACCGTGCGCAGGTGGATCAAAACTGGACTTACAATCTGCGACGAGAAACGCCCAATCTTGATTTTGGGTCATGACCTTGCCTCATTCATTCAGGCTCGCCGGGCAAAGAACAAACAGCCTTGTCGGCCTGGAGAAATCTACTGCGTCCGATGCCGCAGCCCAAAATCTCCTGCCGGTGACATGGCGGATTATCTGCCTGTCACCGAGAAGTTTGGGAAATTGACAGCGATTTGCCCGGACTGCGATTGCATCATCTACCGGTGCGTCAACTTGGCCAATCTGGGGCTGGTTCAAGGACAGATGGACATCACGTTTCCGAAAGCACTGCGACACCTAATTGAGAGTAATCAACCCACCGTGAACAGTGACTTGCAATAGGAGACATCGACCTTGCCAAAACACAACGCAGATAACGAACGAATCAAACGTCAATATTTCGCTTTTCTGAAGGAAGCAAAGCGCCACAGCGAGCCAACCGTGGATGCGTCTGCCAAGGCTCTAAACCGATTTGAAATTTACAACAAGTATCGTGACTTTAAGACGTTTCACATTGAGCAGGCGATTGCGTTCAAGAAGCACCTTGCGGAACAGCATGGCCAACATTCCGGGGAGAAGCTGAGCAAGGCGACCTTATATGCCACGCTTACACAACTCAAACGATTCTTTCAGTGGCTTGCGTTGCAACCTGGCTACAAGTCACATTTTCAGTATTGCGATGCCGAGTATTTCAATTTGTCCGACAAGGACACGCGCATCGCCACGGCTCAGCGGGAACAAAAAGCGCCAACTTTGGAACAGGTCAAGCACGTCATCAATATGATGCCGTCCGGCACGGAGATAGATCGCCGTAACCGCGCCCTTCTCGCATTCACGCTTCTTACAGGCGCGCGGGACAGCGCCATTGCCTCGATGAAGCTAAAGCATGTTGATCTGCACGCGAACCGCGTCGATCAAGATGCGCGCGAAGTTAGGACGAAATTCAGCAAAACCTTCACCACCTTCTTCTTTCCGGTGGGCGATGAAATTCGCGGGATTGTGGCGGAGTGGGTGTCTTATCTCCGGGAAAACAAGCTATGGGGCAATGACGATCCGCTGTTCCCGGCAACGCGCATTGCGCTGGGGGCGACTCGCCAGTTTGAAGTGTCGGGTCTGGATCGGAATCATTGGAACACTGCCTCGCCCATTCGCACGATATTTCGCGAAGCCTTCGTGACTGCTGGCCTGCCCTATTTCAACCCGCACAGCTTTAGGAATACACTTGCCCGCCTCGGCGAAGAGGTCTGTACGTCCCCGGAACAGTTCAAGGCGTGGAGCCAGAATCTCGGACACGAAAAGGTTTTGACAACGTTTCTCAGCTATGGCGAAGTTGCGTGTCAGCGTCAGGGGGAAATCATACGAGGCTTGGCAACACCACAACAGGCTGTCCAATCGGATGTCAACGAACTTGCGGAGGCAGTGTGCAAGAAGTTGCGCGCCTGTGGTGTTGACATGCACTCAATGGCTTAAGGAACGGGACCGCGTGCCGGCCTCGGATACGGCTCCCGACTGCTCCGCGATCTGGGCATTCCTAACCGGCCTCTGTCAACGCCTTTAGCCCCTTGATCCACCCAACGAGATTTTGTTGTGCCTCTTTCGGGTCCGTGATTTCCTTTTCCTGGTGAGCCACGCGCGTGTTGCGGAAATCGTAAATGCGGGTCACCGTGGCGAGTTGCTCCCGGCCTCCGGCCACCTTAAATTTCGCTTTCACGGCCTCAAAGACACCTTCGATTCTCGCGTTGTCGTTGAGGGCGTATTCCATGCAGTCACGCAGCAGACCAAGCGGCATAATGCCGTTGTTGAAGACGAGTGTGTGTTTTAGATTCTGAGCCATTTTCTGGTAATGGGGTTGCGTGCGCCGGTCTGTGTCCCGGAGATATGGATCGAACCACGTCTTTTGATCGGGCACTGTCACCGGCATAGTCGGCTGCAGACGCCGAACCAACAGCGCACGGGCGGCTTCATCCAACGAGCCGAGGAGTCCATTGAACACCGGGGAGTAGTTCATGCCCTCTTTGTTTTCAAAGAATCGGAGAAGCATTGTCGCCTGCTCGACGGCTTTGCGATATCGCGGCGGTAACGCCTGGAGAGTCGCCTCATCGACAATACCCTTCAGCTCGGGAGCTTTCTCTAGTTCTGCCGCCTCGGCCTGCGCCGCCGCCGCAAAGAGCGGCATTTGGACGGAGGTGTCCTCGGCCTCGATCAGTCCCTTCAAGGCTGGCTGGCACGTCCGCGCCAGCTCGGCGATTGTATCTCCGGTAAGGCGCTCAAAAACGCCTTGGGGAACGTAGATGTATTCCCAGCGACTGCTTTTCGTCGAAGCAGCCTCGCACCACGCTATTGCGGCCTTGGCCTTGCGCGGGACGTCTTTGTCTTCCCTGCCTTTGGTCTCGATGAGGTAGTTACGACCGTCCTTTGACCGCACGAAGAAATCAGGCGTGTAGAACGACAGACGCGCGCCAGACGCAAGGTAATCGATGCGCAGGCATTGCGGGCCGGCGTTCTTGGCGAAAGCAGTGATATCTGTAGCGCGATCCACAAAGGTGGCCACAGCAACTTCCAGCTCGCGGTTGCACGGGACTAGATTGAACAGCGTCCGGTTGGCTTGCACGACCGGATGCCGCTCGCTGTGAGTGACCTGAAAAGGCTTCCACCCAGAGAGCACCATTGGCGCGGATCCGGGAAGCCGCTTTTCTACAGTAGTCGTCCTGGCACGAATCAAAGGTACAAAGACAGCACGGACATGCTCGCCGACATCGGAGTCGCCCAGACGGGAGATAAGCGCTTGGTCGTAGAGAGTTGTCTTCTTCTCAAACAGGATTTCTTCGAGGAAGGTCTGCACCAGAGGCGCTAGAACGGCATGAGTGCCGCGCAGTTTGCAAACCTGCTCCAGCTGTTTCACAAAGTACGAAACAGCTCCCACGCCTGACTCCAACAACGGGAGATTGATCTTTAGCCGTTCCACCACCTCGTTAGTGAGCAGGTGGCGGCCTTCATACTGAATTTCTGTCTTCCCCTGACCCCCGAGAGGAAGCGGCTTGTACTTGCTGAATTCGCCTCGGACGTCCTCAATCTTGAGGCCCTCAAGAATAGCCTGAATACGGTACCCGCCGCTCAGGTGGGGTACCGCAATTTCCAGCTCCTTCAGGTCTTTGTGCGCCTCATCGGGATAAATCGAAACCGTCGTTGTCGGCACCCGGTCGATGTCAATCACTTCGATGGGCAGCCCCTCCTGCGCCAGTTCCTGTGCATACAGACTGGCGAATGCCGGGTGCTCGATTACTGTCACAATTTCATTGGCCTGCCCGGGCGGCGTCATGCGGCGCAGGCCCCGGCCGAGCGTCTGTTCCGGCAGGATATCGGACTTCGAGCTCAATGGACGCAGGGGCACCACCGTCGTCACGTTGCGAACATCCCACCCCTCACGAAGCATGAGCACCGAAACGATGCAGGTATATGGGCTCGTGTTCGAGTCCAACTCGCGGCTTAGCTTCCGGAGGGCCTTTAGGTCCTCGTCGCTGATTTCCTTCTCGTCTTCAACGAAGACATACCTGGCACTGGCCCCCTTTCCTTCCTTCTTGAGCTTGCCCTTCAAGTTGGTGTGGAGGTTGATTGTGCCGCCGTTCAGGTCCTTGAACAGGTCGTCAGTGTTCAGCCGCCGAGTAATTTGATCCGCTTCGGCCGTACTATTGCACATGACAAAGAGGAGTGCCTTTTTGCCGCTCTTCTTCCATTCGTCGCGGCTGGACTTCCAGCGTTCATACGCCAGAAGGAGGTGCCGCTCGTAAACATAGCCGGCGTCTTCGCCCGGCTGCTCTTCCAACTTCCTGTCAGCGCGCCCGATGACCGGGGTTTTGACGATTCCACCATCGACAGCCTCACCCAACGGGGAATCGCAAACCACATGCTTGAAGAGTAGACCCTTATTGTCTTTAGGCGTCGCGCTGAAATCGAGTTGTGCAACCAGTCCCGCGCCGCCGCGCTGACGGTTGGTTTCATGAATGAAGCCGATTGCTTCATTCCAAGCGGAATCGGGGTCCCATACATGGTGAGCCTCATCGTTGATGACCATCAAGCGGGGGTGCTTCGTGATTCGATCGCGGAGAGCCGCCGCTGTGTCCAACGCGGTGGCTTTGGAAACCGGTGGCCCTATCCAGCTATACGTCTGGGATTGTTGTTTCTTGGTGCGTTTGCTTGGATCATGTAATTGATGAATGTTCGTGAGATAGAGAACACCACCGCTGGCCGCGCCTGCTGCCTCATCTTGGAGCACCACTGAAAGGTTCCAGTCACCTCGCCATTCAGGCGGGATTAGCGGATCGCTGTCGAAGATATCCGGACGGCCGTCGCCGGGCCGAAAATCATCCTTCAAACGTTCATAGACCGTCAGGCCGGGAGCGATAAGAACAAAGTGTCGAGCCATCTCGGAATCGGACTCGCGGAGCGCGTGGAAGTAGCTCCATACGATGGCAAGGGTCATCACCTTCGTCTTTCCTGCACCAGTCGCCACCTTGAAGGCATAACGGCTCCAAGCATCCTCTTCTTCTGTGATACCAAGCGCGGCAAGTTCGGCGTCTGCGCCGCCGAACTCCGCTAAAAGCTGTGAGAGGCAGTTGAGCTTACGGACTTCCTTGAGATAGACCAGAGTTTCAATCGCCTCGCGCTGGCAGAAGTAGTAGCGAAACTCGAAATCCTCGCCCTGTGGCGTCGTGCGCCGGTGGCTGCGGTTGAACCAATGATCTAGGAGATGGCGCGTGGTGTCACTCGCGCCTGCGTAGAACGCCGCTCGCCATTCCCGCACCTCGCCACGTATGTTCTGGGCAATACCTATCGGCGAAGGCCGTCGGCCCCTTACGATCCGGGCAGGCTCCCCTTCCTTCTCCGCCCGGATGCGGTGGGAATGTGGTTCTTCCCACGGAGCGAAGAGCGGTTCCAGAGCTGAGGTGTTCAGAAAATCCGGCATCAGATCTTCACCTCGACCGTGATGCTGGTGTCGCAGCCGAAGACATCGACAACTTTCACGCAAGCCGGGTGCCAGTCAAAATCTACGGCCCAGAAATCTATGAAATCGAACCCACTTTTGTGGATCTAGCAATCTTGAGACCCTGCCGGTCATTGAACGTTCGCTCGATGTGGCGGAGACGAGCATCCAATTCGCGCGACTTGGTTCTAATCCATTGGGCCTCCACCCTATCCCCAGGTGAGAGGAAGGAACCACTCTGGGCTGCAGTTGCGGAGGACCCAAACTGGGTGGCTTCTTCCATCGCGGCGATCTTTGCCTCGACATTACGCAGTTCTTCAGCGAGTGTGGCCATATAGACGGCATCACCGGCATGCTTCTCCGTCAGCAGCATGGCTTCGACGATAGCGGGGCGGATGACATTCGAGGCAAGGTCTGGGAAGTAATTTCGTTTGGCAGTCGCCATGTTCCACCTCAGAACAACTGACTTTTGTAGTCGGGGAGAATCACCTTGAGTTGCGCCGCGCCATGAAGCACTTTAGCCCTGACAGCAACCTGAGATAGGGTCCAACCTCTCGTTGATTGGCACTGAAGCAGAACGCCCGATCCACACTCCTGCCGTCAGCAGCAACTGTGTCAGCATCCCCACTCTGCCTCTCCCGGCTTGGCGAAATAGCGGCGCGAGTCATCTTCTTCCATCCGAGCATTGGTTTCGAGCTCGAGGATCGCCAACCGGGCGGCCGTAACCAAACGGTGGCGTTCGGCGGCGGGAATTGTGTTCCATGATCCGTTCCCCTGTTCGGTTTCCGGGGACGAGGGCTCGCGGTAGTGCTGGAACAATCTGGCAAACTGCTGAACGAATACTTCCTGGGTTGACATATCTTCTGAGGCGCCTTTCTGCGCTCAGTCGATTAGACTTCGAGGCCTGTAAGATTTGAATAAACTGTGCGTAAAGAGTTTGTAAGTATTCGCCAGGTTGCTTCACCGCCGAGGAATCCGAGCCACTACTCCAAGCTCCCTCTGGAAATTGAACTGTCCCAACAACGCATTCTGCGGATGATTGTCAGATCGCTCTCAGTCAACTTCTGCTGGACTGTCGCTTTTCTTGTTCAACCAGCGAGTCTTCCGTAACACACCCACTCTTGTGGAGCGGTTGATGTTGAAGCCACGCCGTCAACCCTTACGAATTATTTATGTGCCTCTTATTCGAAACTTACGGAACCTCATATCCAATGAATTAGGTTGAGTGGTTCCGGGGCAACCTATCAGGCGCTGGAATCCCAGCCTGGAGCTAACAATGTTAGTGAGCGCGTTAATGACGGTGCTGTGCACTGCGGGTATCGGCTTTTATGCACGATTCCTGGTTGCAATATGCAAGGAGCGAAAGCCTCCTTTGAGTGGTTACTGGGTGCGTCTCCGACCCGTCTCTCGAGCAGAGCCTCTCGTTGAGCTCCAGGAACGAACAACAGCAGTGAATCGCGCTGCGTGAAAACGGGTTTAATGGCGGGATAAAGTCCAACGAGCTTTACAGAAGCCGTATGCAATGGAGCTGGAACAAATAGCGCCGGCTCATATGTCTCTGGCGACGCCTGCAGGAGGTTGAATGGAGTCATTAACGATTCCAGCGCACGCTGGCCATCACCCCGGTCCATGTGGCGAAGTGCTCGACCACTACCGCATCGAGAATCTTGCTGCGCGCGGTGGCATGGCCGATATCTTTCGAGCGACCGACATGCGTACTGCCCAGCTCGTTGCTGTTAAGGTCCCTCACCCAGAGTTCGAGAATGACTGCGTCTTCATTCAGTCTCTTACTAGAGAACAGAAAATCCTGCGAATGTTTGACCATCCCGGCATAGTCCGGATCATTCCGGAATCGGGCCACCGCCGTCCCTACATGGTGATGGAATGGGTCAAAGGCCGCCTCTTGCGCGACATTCTGAATGAGCAGGGTAAACTGCCAACGGATCGCGCGATCCGTATTGCACTGTCCATATGCGACGCTTTAGAACACATCCATCGCGGCGGCGTCATTCACAGGGACCTGAAGCCAGAAAACATCATGGTAGACGCAGAGGATCGAGCCACGATTATCGACTTCGGAATTGCCCTGACACGCGCTTCCAGGCTGCTGACATTCTCTGCAGCTTCGATGAGAATGGGAACGCCCGATTACATTTCCCCGGAACAGGTCGAGGGCAAACGCAGTGATCGCCGTAGCGACCTATACGCATTAGGAGTGATCCTTTACGAGATGCTGTCCGGTGAACTGCCATTCTCGGGTCCCAATCCTGTGATGGTCATGCATGCCCGGGTGGTGAGCGATCCACCGGCAATCCGTACCGTAAACCCTGAACTTTCTTCGCGTCTTGAGGAGATCGTCTGTCGCGCACTAGAGAGTGCCCCCAAGAGACGGTACGCTACCGCCCACGACTTCGCTTCGGGGCTTTTGAAGCAGTCGCAGGCATGGTCGCCAAAGCGCCGGCGGACGAGACATCAGCGTAATCGCCCTTCCTCAGCGAGACAGACCTGGCTCTATTTGGGACTGGCCATGATACCGCTCCTTATATTCGCGCTGTTGTTGCTCGAAGCACGGAGAGAGGCGACCGCTACTGACAGCTCGTCCCTAGTCCGCATTATCTCGTCGCTCAGCAACAATCAGCTCGCTTGTCCGAAGCAACATGCAGACTGTTGTGCAATGTAGCCGGATGCCGGTTTCACGAGTTCGTTTGAATGCAGCCTAACTCTCGGAGAGCCGGTGGTTTCTCGGAAGAACCTTGTCCACAACCGCCATTTCCTGACAGCTTATGGTTTTAGGTCATGTAATTCTTGACTGATGTGGCATCGAACTAGTTGAGAAGCTTTTTGGTTGCGGCCGTTTCAGGTGTGTATTTGAGCGACCCCACCGGAGTGGATCTTGCCTTCAGCGCCCTTACGCTGCAGTGAGGGTGGTCCTGCAGAAATGATTCATCGTGAAGCCGCCGCACCAACTTCAGGAACATCCTTCTCGGAGATCACAAGACTAAAGCTACGTCGCAAGGCGACGGGCGATGCAAGCCAGACCTCAATTCCGTCCAGCGACAGGAACAGTTGCGTCGGCAGGGCCACGATTCGGCGGACGTCATCAGCCACCAACGACACCAAAGCTTTACTGTTTTCCGCCGTGATATTCACGCGTTCTGCGAGTTCGGCACGTAGGCGAGCAACCACATGCGTATTGTCGACCGTCACGGCAACACCGGTGCTACTGACCGAAACAATATCCGGTATGCAGCCGTTTACTTCCATGATGGAACAAATCTCACGAGCCAATCGGCATCTTCTTGCTGAGCCACAGTTCCAGAAGTTCCGAGCGCAAGTTTTCAGCGGTCAACACATCCGAGGCCGAGAATGGTTCGTCCATGAACAGCACTCGGGTTCGACCACGAGAGCCCGGGCGAAGCCTACACGTTGCTTCATGCCGCCCGAAGGTTCTTTGGGGTAGGCTGTCTCAAAACCATCGAGACCGACTGTATCGATCATCTTCAGGGCGCGTTTATGGCGTTCGATGGCGACGATGCCTCGCGCGACCAGAGGCGCTTCGACGTTGTCGATCACGGTCAACCAAGGGAAAAGCGCAAAACTCTGGAAGACGATGGAGACACTCGGAATCTGTCCGGCGAGTGGCCGGCCGTGCCACAGTACGGTGCCGGACGATGGCTGGGAGAGGCCTGTCAGAATTCTGAGCAGGGTCGACTTGCCGGAGCCCGAAGGGCCAAGCAGTGCGATGATCTTCCCCGGGGTGACGTCGATGTCCGTCGGAGCGATGACCTGAATGCGATTGCCGTCAGGTTGGGGAAAGTACTTCTCAACTGCGCGAGCTTGGATGATCGCGTCGGACAACGGAGGTCTCCTGTACTTGTTCCTTCCCAGTCTAAGGGTCGATCGTACAGGCAGACAATCATCGCGAAGGGCGTTCATGTGAAAGAACTGTGAATTCGAGCTAGAAGCGCCACTCGTATAGTGACGCTATTTCGCCATCAGCTTTGCCTCATCCAACGCCAGGTTCACTTCCAGAACGTTCACTCGCGCTTCTCCCAGATACCCCAACTGCCGCGGACTGGAGTACTTTGCGATGATCGCGCGCACCTGCTCCTGGGAGAGACCTCGCTCATGAGCGATGCGGGGAACCTGAAATGCCGCTCCTGCAAGTGAAACATCAGGGTCAAGCCCGGAAGCAGACGTTGTCACCAGATCGACAGGAATGGGCACGCCCGGATTCTCCGCCTGCAGTCGCTCAGTGTCCGCTTTTACGCGGTCGATAAGCTTCTGGTTGGTGGGCCCATAGTTCGTGCCGCCGGAGTTAGCAGCGTCGTAGCCGTTGCCCGCCGCAGAAGGACGCGAGTGCAGGTAGCCAGGCGCCGCGAAAGTCTGCCCGATGATGCGCGAGCCCACGACTTCTCCATTCCGAGAAACGAGTTGGCCATTGGCCTTGTCGTGGAAGATCAGTTGCGACAGGCCGGTCACGAGTAGGGGGTAAACGATCCCCAACAGCACTGTGGTGACAATGGTGAACAGAATTGCGATCTTTAGATTTTGCTTCATGATTCCCGTCCTTACGCGAGTCCGACTCGGGTGATGATCATGTCGATTGCCTTGATTCCGATGAACGGCACGATGATGCCGCCCACGCCGTAAACCCAGAGATTGCGACGTAACAGCGCGGCGGCTCCCATCGGACGATATTTGACGCCGCGGAGCGCCAGCGGAATCAACGCGACGATGATGACAGCATTAAAGATCACCGCCGACAGGATCGCCGATTGCGGGGTTTTGAGCTGCATGATGTTAAGGGCATTCAAAACCGGGAAGGTACCCGCGAACATCGCCGGTATGATGGCGAAATACTTGGCGACATCATTGGCGATTGAAAATGTGGTGAGCGAGCCGCGCGTCATCAATAACTGCTTGCCGATGGCGACCACCTCGATCAACTTGGTCGGATTGGAGTCGAGATCGACCATGTTGCCGGCTTCCTTGGCGGCCTGCGTTCCGGTGTTCATGGCAACTCCCACGTCGGCCTGAGCCAGCGCTGGAGCGTCGTTGGTGCCGTCGCCCGTCATCGCCACCAGCTTGCCTTGCGCCTGCTCGCGGCGGATGAGGTCCATCTTGTCCTTGGGTGTGGCTTCGGCGAGAAAGTCGTCCACACCGGCTTCGCGAGCAATTGCGGCGGCAGTAAGCGGGTTATCGCCGGTGATCATCACGGTCTTAATGCCCATGGCGCGCAATTGGTCAAAACGTTCCTTCATGCCGCCCTTGACGATGTCCTTGAGGTGGATCACGCCGAGGGCACGATGCTGTTCCGCAACCACCAGGGGCGTACCGCCGGAGCGCGCAATTTTCTCGACGTTGGCCTGGACCTCCAGAGGCATGACGCAGTTGTTGAGAGCCAGATACTTGGTGATGGCATCGACCGCGCCTTTGCGAATCTGATTGCCATTCATGTTCACCCCCGACATGCGAGTTTGGGCCGTGAAAGGCACGAACTCCATCTCGTGCGAAGACAAGTCACGCCCGCGCAGCCCATACTTTTCTTTCGCCAGGACTACGATGGAGCGTCCCTCGGGAGTTTCATCGGCGAGCGAGGAAAGCTGTGCGGCATCGGCCAGTTCCGTTTCG
>Ga0097691_1000778_pt1 | contig 25788 bp, 27 predicted proteins | sample NGESurdeep072012_8_FD_72858 | JGI IMG/M metagenome (GOLD analysis project Ga0097691, IMG submission 72858) | Arctic peat soil microbial communities from Barrow, Alaska - NGEE Surface sample 210-1 deep-072012 | ecosystem: Environmental > Terrestrial > Soil > Wetlands > Peat ... | reverse complement strand
GGTCGCCGTGAACGGCAGCGACTCGAAAACCTTCACCGTTGCGGTGACCGGCGTGGTCAGCGCGACGCTCACCGCCGCTCCAGTTCCCATGGGTCTGGGCGTCGGTCTGCCCGGCGGCGCCTCTGGCTGCACGCTGCTCCCCGGCGCTTCGACGACGGCCACGGCCGGCACGCTGGCGCAGGTGGCCGGCGAGGTCACCCCGGGCACGTTCTGCGTTCAGGTGTACGATGTGGGAAACCAAACGGCGCCGGTGAGCTACACGGTGACCGTCGCGCATCCATGACGCCTCTGGCATGACTCCCGCTCCGACGAACTCCTTTCTCCAGCGGCTCATCGGCGCCGTGTCGCTCGACGCGGCCATCTATGAAGAGGTGGAAGCCGATCGCGGCGCGACCGTGCAGGCGCTGATTGTCGTCGTCCTGTCGAGCCTCAGCGCGGGCATCGGCGCGCGCGGGCTGGGCGGGAGCAGTCCCGCCAACATTGCCTTCATCACGATCATCGCGTTGATGGCGTGGGCGGCGTGGGCGCTGGTCACACTACAGGTCGGCGGCGCCTTGCTGCCCGAGCCGCAGACCAAGGTTGACGTCGGCGAGCTGCTGCGGACTACCGGCTTCGCGACCGCTCCCGGCATCCTCCGCCTCTTCGGCGTGCTGCCGGGCGTGACGATCCCGGCGTTCGCGCTCTGCGCCGTGTGGATGCTGGCGGCGATGATTGTCGCCGTGCGTCAGGCCCTCGACTACACGAGCACCGGCCGCGCGATCATCGTCTGCGTGATCGGATGGGCGCTGGCGATCGGACTCGCCCTGGCCGTCGGGCTGTTGTTCGGGCCGACGGTGGTCTAGCCATGGCGGTGTCGGATTCAGAGCTCACGACGCTGACCGCGACCGCCGACATCATCACGCTCGGCATGCGAGCGGACGAGGTTCGGCGGCGGCTGCACGGCACGCAGACGACGTTTGTGCGTGTCGCGGACGTGCCGGCCGATCCGCAAGGGAGCCTGGCGTTTCCCTCCGCCGCCGGCGAAATCCGCATCGTCGGCATGCCGGCGAGCCGATCGGCCGCCGTCGCGCGCGTGAGTGATGTGGCCGCGCGCGCGAACGGCGTGCCGGTGTCCGCGTTTTCGCTGAGCGATCTCGAGCAGCTTGCGGCGCGGGACGGCGTCACGCTGCGAGCGCTGCTCGAGGATCTCCGCGCGGCCGGGCTGGAGCTCATCGCCGAGGCGCCGTTCGATCGGCTGCAGGACGCCCGGCGATCCATCGAAGAGGCCAACATCGCCGGTCTCGCGCTTGCGCGCTTGACCATTCATCGACTGCCGTCCTCCGACACGCCGTCGCTGTTGAAGCGCGTCTCCGATCTCCAGCAGGCGGTCGGCGTCGTGCGTGCGTTCGCCCCTCTGCCGCGCGAGGTCAACCCGGCGGTGCCGACGACCGGGTTCGACGATGTGAAGCAGGTGGCGCTGGCGCGTCTCCTCGTGGAGAACGTGTCATCGATTCAGGTGGACTGGGCGTTGTACGGGCCGAAGCTCGCGCAGGTCGCGCTCACCTTCGGCGCCGACGACGTCGACGCCGTGTCGGCGCGGGACGACATGAGCGAGGGTCTCCGGCGGGCGCCGCTCGAAGAAATCCGCCGGAACATCCGCGCGGCCGGCCAGGAGCCCGTGGAGCGCAACGGCCGGTTCGACGCCCACGACGCTCGGGACGAGCCCTCCCGGTGACCTTGTCGAAATTATCGAACCGCGTTCGTCTGGGTACCGTCGGCTATCTCAACGCGCGGCCGCTCGTGTTCGGCCTCGATCGATCGCCGCGCTTCGAGGTGCGGTTCGACCTTCCCTCGCGATGCGCGGCGCTCCTCCACGAAGGCGCGATCGACGTCGGCCTGATCCCGTCGATCGAGTATCTGCGCGGTCCAGCCGGAGACGGCCATCGGTACCACATTGTGCCCGGCTTGGCGATCGCCTCCCGCGGGCCGGTCGCGTCCGTCGCGCTGTACACGAAGCGGCCGATTGCGGACGTGCGGTCGATCGCGATGGACACGAGCTCGCGGACCTCGGTGGCGCTCGTGCGCGTGCTGTGCGCCCGTCGGTTCGGGATTCAACCGTCGATCGAAGCGCGCGGGCCGGACCTGAACGGGATGCTCGAGCGCTGCGATGCCGCGCTCCTCATCGGCGACAATGCGTTGTTGGTCGATCATGGGGCCCGTGGGGACGTCGAGAAGATCGATTTGGGCGAGGTGTGGACGGCGATGACCGGACTGCCGTTTGTCTACGCGTTCTGGGCGGGGCGGCCCGGCGCGTTGACGAGCGACGATGTGCGCGCGCTGCAGGAGGCGCGCGACGCCGGCGTCCAGCATCCGGACGAGATTGCGGGGGACTATTTCCGCGACGCGCCGGACGCGCTCCACAGGCAGGCGATCGGCGCGCGCTATCTGCGCGATAATATCAGCTACGATCTCGGCGAGACCGAGCGCGCGGGGCTCGAGCTCTTCTATCGGTACGCGGCCGAAATCGGCGTCGTGCCGGACGCGGGCGCGCTGCGGCTGTACTGAGGCCGGGTCGTCTCCGCCGGAGCACATGCGCATCGAACACATTGCGGCCAGAGTTGACGCGGGGACTCGTCTCGGCGCAGACGAAGCGCTGGAGATCTATCGTCACGCGCCGACGCCGCTGCTGGCGCGGCTGGCCGACACCGTCCGCGTGCGCAAGCACCCGGCAGGCATCGTCACCTACATCATCGATCGCAACGTCAACTACACGAACGTCTGCGTCGCCAAGTGCGCCTTCTGCGCGTTCTATCGCGAGGTGGGATCGCCGGAAGGCTACGTGCTCGGCTTCGAGGAGATCTTCCGGAAGATCGACGAGACCATCGCCGTCGGCGGTGTCCAGCTGCTGCTGCAGGGCGGACACAATCCGGATCTGCCGCTGACGTGGTACGAGGATCTGTTTCGCGCGGTCAAGGCGCGGTATCCCGCGTTCAAGCTGCACGCGCTGTCGCCGCCGGAAGTGATTCACCTGTCGCGGCTGTCCCAGCTGCCGGTGCCGGCGGTGCTCGAACGCCTGATCGCCGCGGGGCTCGACAGCGTGCCGGGCGGCGGCGCCGAGATTCTCGTGGACCGCGTCCGCAAGCTATTGCACTGCGACGGCAAGGCGACCGCCGATGAATGGCTCGGCGTGATGCGCGACGCGCACCGGGCCGGCCTTCGTACGACCGCGACGATGATGTACGGCACCGTCGAAACCGACGAAGAGCGGCTCGAGCACCTGCTGCGGCTGCGCGCGCTGCAGGACGAGACCGGCGGGTTCACCGCGTTCATCACGTGGAGCTATCAGCCCGGCCACACCGAGCTCGCCGGCAGCGAAGCGACCGGCCTCGATTACCTCCGCACGTTGGCCGTCGCCCGGATCGTGCTCGACAACTTCGACAACCTGCAGGCATCGTGGGTGACGCAGGGCGGCAAGGTGGGGCAGCTCAGTCTGGCGTACGGCGCCAACGACATGGGCAGCGTCATGATCGAAGAGAACGTCGTTCGTGCCGCCGGCGCCAGCTACTGCATGGACGAAATCGAGATCGTGCGCAACATCGAGGACGCCGGGTTCGTCGCGAAGCGCCGCGATATGCACTACGAGGTGCTCGGCGACCCGATCTTCCGGGAGCGCGACGTGCCGCGCATGCTGGAGCTGGCGACGGCGCGCGCGGAAGGCGACCACTCGGTTCCGGCCGAGCTCCGCCTCTATCCCGCCCGAAGCCGGTCGGGCAAGCACGCGCGCGAACATCATTGACCCGCTACCACGCTGCCTGGGTCGTTCCCATCAACGAGCCGCCGATTCGCGACGGGTGGGTCGCCGTCGATCGCGGCCGCGTCATCGCGCGCGGCCGGCGGACGCCGGCGTCAGACGGGACGCGCGAGGTCAATCTCGGGCGCGTCGCGATCATGCCCGGCCTCGTCAACGCGCACACCCATCTCGAGCTGTCGTATCTGCGCGATCAGGTGCCGCCGGCGTCGAGCTTCATGGCGTGGATTCGCGGCGTGATGGCCGCACGACGACGGCGGCCCGATCCGCATGCGCCGGAGATCATGGACGCGATCGAGCGGGCGATTGGCGAGGCGTCGGCGGCGGGCACCGCCATCGTCGGCGATATCAGCAACACGATGGTGACGATGGCGCCGCTCATGCGTAGTCCGCTCGCGGCGGTCGTCTTCTACGAGCTGATCAAGTTCAACGCCTCCGATCCGAGCCAGATGGTCGAGCGCGCGCGGCAGGAGATTGACGCCCTGCACCCGACCGATCGCGTACGCGCTAGCCTGGCCGCCCATGCGCCATACTCAGTGGCGCCGCTGCTGTTCCGCGCGATTCAGCGCGCGATCGAACGCGATCCGTTCGCGCCGTGCAGCGTCCACCTGGCGGAATCGGCCGAGGAGGTGCAGTTCATTCAGGAAGGCACCGGCCCGTGGCGCGAGCTGCTCGAGGAGATGGGCGCCTGGAACAGCGCGTGGATGGTGCCGGGCGTCAGCCCCGTGCAGTACCTCGACGAGACGGGATTCCTGACCTCGCACGTGCTGGCGGTGCACGGCGTGCAGATGACGGCGGCCGATCTGTCGCGCCTCGCCGCGCGCGGCGCGACGCTCGTCACCTGCCCGCGCAGCAACGGCCGCACCGGCGCCGGCGCGCCGCCGCTCGAGGCGTTCTACAACGCGGGCGTGCGCGTCGCCGTCGGCACCGACAGCCTCGCGAGCGCGCCGGACCTGAATGTCTTCGCGGAGTTGGCGGCGATGCATGCCCTGGCGCCGTCGGTGCCGGCCGCCTCGCTGCTCGCGAGCGCGACGCGCGAGGGCGCACGCGCGCTTGGCTTCGCCGACTACGGCACGATCGAGCCGGGCAAGCTCGCGCGGCTGTTGACCGTTGACGTCCCTCCCGCGATCGACGATGTGGAAGAATATCTCGTGAGCGGGATCGAACCCGACAAGATTCGATGGATGGAGTCGTGATTGAGCGCGTGAAGACCTACGCGTCGTTCGTGCGTATCGGCCATTCGGTGTTCGCGCTGCCGTTCGCGCTGGCCGGCGTGCTCCTCGCGGCACGCCACGCGGCCACGACCTGGAGCGCCGTCGGGTGGATCCTCGTGGCGATGGTGGCCGCGCGCAGCGCCGCCATGGGATTCAATCGGCTGGTGGACGCGCGGACCGACGCGCTCAATCCGCGGACCGCGAATCGCGAGCTGCCGCGCGGCGTCATGACGGCCCGCGAGGCGGCCGCGTTCGTCGCCGTCTCGTCGAGCGTGTTCGTGTGCGCGGCCTGGCGGCTCAATCCGCTCTGCTTCGCGCTGTCGCCGGTCGCGCTGGCTGTCGTGTTCTGGTATTCGCTCGCCAAACGCTACACGACGTGGACGCAGCTGTTTCTCGGCCTCGCCATGGCGGTGGCGCCGGTCGGCGGCTGGCTCGCCGCGGGCGGGCGCGGCGGATGGGAGCCGTGGCTGCTGGCCGCAGCGATCGGCGCGTGGGTCGGCGGCTTCGACGTGTTGTACGCCTGTCAGGATCTGGACTTTGATCGCGGTCACGGTCTGCGATCGATTCCCGTGCGGTTCGGCGTCCGCGCGTCGCTGTGGATTTCGCGGGCGATGCACGTCGTCGCGATCGTCTGCCTGCTCGCGCTGCCGTGGGTCACGCCGCTGCCGCGGTTCTACGAAGCGGGCGTCGTGGCTGTGGCGGCGATGTTGTGCTACGAGCAATCGCTCGTCCGCGTCGACGATCTGTCGCAGGTCAAGCGGGCGTTCGATCTGAACGGCTACGTCGGTATCCTGTATCTGCTCGTGCTCGCGGCGTCGATTTATGTCAAGTGAGCGACCACCCGTCATCGCCCCCAGGCCCTCGCGGCCGTCGATCGCGCTCGCGATCACCGGCGCGAGCGGCGCGATCTACGCGGTCCGCACCCTGGCGGCGCTTCTCGCCCGCGGCGTGCACGTGGAGGTCGTGATCTCCGACTACGGGAAGCGTCTCCTGCACGACGAGCTCGGCGAGGGCGCGACCGTCGAGCGGTTGATCCCGTATCTGACCGCGAGGTACGGCGACGGAATCGGCGCGGGGACCATCACCGTGCACGGCAACCGCGATCTCGGCGCGACGATCGCGAGCGGCAGCCACGGGTGTTCGGGCATGGCGATCGTGCCGTGCTCGATGAAGACGCTGGCCGGCGTCGCGCACGGGCTGTCGCGCAGTCTCATCGAGCGCGCGGCCGACGTGATGCTGAAGGAGCGCCGGCCGCTCGTGATCGTTCCGCGCGAAACGCCGATGAGCCTGCCGCAGCTGAAGAACATGGTGCTCTGCGCCGAAGCCGGCGCGGTGATCCTGCCCGCGATGCCGGCCTTCTACCAGCAGCCCAAGACGCTCGACGATCTGGCTGATTTCCTCGCCGGCAAGATTCTGAGCTCGCTTGGTTTCGATCACGACCTGTATCCACCGTGGACCGGGCGCGTTGGTCCGTAGGCCTGAGGTCCTTCGCCCTTGCCAGCCGCGCCAGTCTCCAAGACTCCCGACCGCATCGCCGGGATGTTCGATGCGATCGCCGGCCGCTACGACCTCCTCAATCACGTCCTGAGCCTGGGGATCGACCGGCGATGGCGGACGCGCGCCATTCGATCGCTCGCGTTGACCGGCCGCGAGCGCGTGCTGGATCTGTGCACCGGCACCGCCGATCTCGCCGTGGCCGCGCGAGCCGCCACGCCGCCGGCTCAACGCGTCGTCGGCGTCGATTTCGCGGGCGCGATGCTGCGTGTCGGGCAGGAGAAGCTGCGGCGTCTGGGCCTCGAATCGGCGATCGTGCTCGTGCGCGGCGACGCGGTGCGTCTGCCGGTCGCGGACCGGTCGGTCGACGCCGTGACCATCGGGTTCGGCATCAGAAACGTCGAGAACATGCAGGCGGCGTGCGATGAGATGCACCGCGTGCTCGCGCCCGGCGGCCGTATCGCGATCCTCGAGTTCGCCATCCCGACCCTGCCCGGCGTGCGCGGCGCCTACCTGTGGTACTTCCGGCACATACTGCCGCGGATCGGGCGCCTCGTGTCCCGCCACAAGGGCGCGTACGAGTACCTCCCCGCGTCGGTCAGCGCGTTCGAGACGCCCGACGAGTTTGTGACAATTCTGCGACGAAGCGGGTTTGTGGAGATCTTCGCCGTCCCGCTGACCTTCGGCACCGTCTTTCTCTATACGGGGCGTCGGCACGCGTAGCCGCCGCACGGTATAATCGTTGTAACCTCCTGATGTATTTGGATTTCGAAGATTATCGGCCGAATATCGAGCCGGTCGGCAGGGCGCTGACGGGCCTCGAAGTGGTGCTGCTCTCCATCGTCTTTCATCTGTCGATGCTGGTGCTGTTGCTGGTGGCGCCGCGTGTCTTTCCGAATCTGTTTCGCGTCGACCCGGCGCGTGCGCAGGCGGCGCTCCTCGCCGCAGAGCGCCAGGCGCAGCCGCGATTTGTGTTCGTGGCGACGCGCAACGATCTGACGGCACCCAAAGCGCCGCCGCGCGCCGAGGCGTCCGACAAGGATCGCAACGCGCGCTCGCCGGAGAGCGCGAAGAATCCCACCAACCCGCTGCCGTTCTCGCGCGGCAACACGCCGGAGCGCGTCGAGGCGCAGGCGCGCCAGGCCGCGCGCGGGGAGGGGCCCGCGCCGAGCCCGGCGCCGGGACAGCCGGCGCAAAGTTCGTCCGACACGCAGAGCGACGCGCAGTCGGCGCTCCAGCTGCCGGCCAAGCCGGCGGCTCCGCAGAGCAACGTCACCGGCCACGCCGTCGGCGGTGGCGGCGCGCTGGGCGAAGCGCTGAGGAATCTGGGCCGCTACGTGCAGCACGATCAGTTCGACAATCCGGGTGGCGCCGGTCAGCCGGGCGCGGCGATCCAGTTCGATACCAAGGGCGTCGAGTTCGGCCCGTGGCTGCGTCGCTTCGTCGCGCAGATCAAGCGCAACTGGTTCATCCCGTATGCCGCGATGTCGATGAAGGGGCACGTCGTCATCACGTTCAACGTGCATAAGAACGGAGCGATTACGGACCTGACGGTCATCGGCCCGTGTCCGGTCGATGCGTTCAACAATGCCGCCTTCGGCGCGCTGGTCTCGTCCAATCCCACGCAACCGCTGCCGCCTGAGTATCCGGATGAGAAGGCGTTCTTCACCGTCACCTTCTACTACAACGAAGGCCAGCCCTAATCCGCACGACGATGACGCGCCCGCAGCAGCTGGGTCTTCTCCTCCTGATGTTCGCGTTCATCGTGTACGTCGTCAGCCGGCTGCGGTGACCACTCCACTCGTCGTCGCGATTCTCGGACCCACGGCGACCGGCAAGAGCGCGCTGGCGCTCGCGCTCGCCGAGCAGCACGGCGGCGAGATCATCAACTGCGATTCAACGGCGGTCTATCGCGGATTCGACATCGGCACCGACAAGCTGTCCGTGGCGGAACGCCGCGGCATCGCGCACCACCTCATCGACATCGTCGAGCCGACCGAGGAGTACACCGCCGCGCACTACGCGCGTGACGCCGCCGCCGCCATCGGCGCGATCCACGCACGCGGCCGTCTGCCGATTTTGGCCGGCGGCACCGGGCTCTACTACCGCGCGCTGACGCGGGGCCTCTTCCCCGGACCCGGCCGTGACGCCGAGCTGCGGGGTCGGCTCGAGGCGGTCGCCGCGCGGCGCGGCGTCGAGCGCTTGCACCGCCTGCTTGGGCGCGTGGACGCGGACTCGGCGCGCCGCATCCAGCCGCGCGACCTCAAACGCATCGTTCGCGCGCTCGAGGTGTTCCTGCTGACGGGCCGGCCGCTGACCTCGCACTTCGCCGACACGACGTCGCCGATTCCCGGCGTCGATGTGTTGCCCATCGGCGTGCGCCTTGCGGCCGCCGAGATTTCCGAGCGCGTGACGAGGCGCGTGGACGCGCAGTTCGCGCGCGGGCTGCTCGACGAGATTCGGGCGCTGCTCGCGCGTGGAATTCCGGAGACGGCGCGTCCGTTCGGCGGGCTGGTGTACCGGCAGGCGCTCGAGCACCTGCACGGCGCGCGAGATGAACCGGCGACGCGCGCGCTCATCGCGCAGGAGAACCGCCGCTACGCGCGGCGGCAGTTGATCTGGTTCCGCAAAGAGCCTAATCTAGTCTGGCTCGATGGCCCAGGCGAGGCGGCGTCGACGATTGCCGCCGCGAACCGCGTGCTCCACCAACGGGCGTTGCATCCTAGGGAGATTCACCGCTGATGGCCCCCGCTTCTGAATCCAAAGCCGCGCACGTCCAGCCGAACATCCAGGACGTGTTCCTCAACTACGTCCGGCGCGAGAAGCTCACGGTGACGATCCGGATGATGGACGGCACCGAGCTCGAGGGGCGCATCAAGAACTTCGATCGCTTCGCGGTCGTGATGGATCACGGCGGCGCCGACCACATGATCTTCAAGCACGCGATTGCCGTCATCAGGACGCCGAAGCCGGTGTCCAACTACTTCTCGCATCCGTAGCGGCGTGGCCACGCCCTTCTCCAGAGCCATCGTCATCGTCATGGACAGCGTCGGCATCGGGGAGCTGCCCGATGCGGCGGAGTACGGCGATCAGGGCAGCAACACGATCGGCAACATCGCGCGCCGCGTTCCACTGCAGGTGCCGACGCTGCGCGCGCTGGGGCTCGCGCGCGTCGCCGCGATCGGCGGCGCGCCGGCGCCGGCCGAGCCCAAGGCGGCCGTCGGCCGGATGGCCGAAGCCTCGGCCGGCAAGGATTCGGTCACGGGCCATTGGGAGATGATGGGGATCGTGCTCGATCGTCCGTTCCCGGTGTTCCCGAACGGCTTCTCCGCGGAGGTGATCGCGGCGTTCGCACGGCAAACGGGGCGGGGCGTCCTCGGCAACAGGGCCGCCTCGGGCACGGAGATCATCGACGCGCTCGGTCCGGAACACATGCGGACCGGCTCGCTCATCGTCTATACGTCGGCCGACAGCGTGTTTCAGATCGCCGCGCACGAAGACATCGTGCCGGTCCCGGAGCTCTATCGCGCGTGTGAGATCGCCTACGCGCTGGTGGGCGAGGGGCTCGGCGTCGGCCGCGTCATTGCCCGCCCGTTCGTCGGCACGCCCGGGCATTTCAGACGCACCACCAACCGCCGCGACTACGCGCTGCCGCCCGCCGGCGAAACGCTGCTCGATCGCGTGAAGGCGGCGGCATTGCCGGTCGTCGCGATCGGCAAGATCGAAGATCTGTTCGCGGGCCGCGGCATCACACGGGCCATTCACACCAAGAGCGACGACGACGGGATGGATTGGGTCGAGCGGGAGATGGAGACGGTCGAGTGCGGCTTGATCTTCACGAACCTCGTCGACTTCGACACGCAATACGGCCACCGCAACGACATCGAGGGCTACGCGAAGAACCTCGAACGCTTCGACGCGCGGCTGTCGGCGATCCTGCCGCGGCTGCGGGAGGACGATCTGCTCATCGTCACCGCCGACCATGGCAACGATCCGACGACGCCGAGCACGGATCACGCGCGGGAGTACGTGCCGCTCATCGTCGCGGGCCGCCATGTCCGCGCCGGCGTCGATCTCGGCACCCGGCGCACCTTCGCCGACCTCGGCCAGACGCTCGCCGACGTGCTCGGCGTCGGCCGCCTGGCGCACGGCACGAGCTTTCTGGCGGAGATCACCGCGTGACACGCAGAACTCGTCGATGACAAGCATTCGCGAACAACTCGAAGCCCGCGAGCGGGACACCCTGGCGCCGCAGGCCGCCAAGAGCGCGGCGTCGCGGGGCCGTCTGCGCCCCGAGCCAGAGGACGAGATCCGTCCGGCGTTCCAGCGCGATCGCGATCGGATCATCCACTGCAAGGCGTTTCGCCGGTTGAAGCACAAGACGCAGGTGTTTTTCAGGCCGACCGGCGATCACTATCGGACGCGGCTCACGCACACGCTCGAGGTGTCGCAGATCGCCCGTACGATCGCCAAAGTGCTGCGGCTGCACGAAGAGCTGACCGAGGCGATCGCGCTCGGGCACGATCTCGGACACACACCGTTCGGCCACGCGGGCGAGCGCGTCATCAACTCGCTGATGCCCGGCGGCTTCAATCACTACGAGCAAAGCCTCCGGATCGTCGACGTGCTCGAGAACGACGGCCGAGGCCTCAACCTCACCTGGGAAGTGCGCGACGGGATTGCGAAGCACTCGAAGGGCAAATCGGGCGCGCCCGTCGGGATGCCGCCGGCGATGCGCGCGAGCACGATCGAAGGGCAGATCATGCGCGTCGCTGATCTGATCGCGTACATCAACCACGACATCGACGACGCGACGCGGGCGGGGCTGCTGACCCCGGAGGATCTGCCGCAGGGCCCGGTACGGGTGCTCGGCGCCTCGTCCTCCGCGCGCATCTCGACGCTCGTGCGCGACGTCGTCACCGAAACGCTCGCCGCGGATTTGTCGGAGATCCGCATGAGCGAGCCTGTGCTCGCCGCGCTGCTCGAGCTGCGGACGTACCTGTTCGACGCGGTGTACGAGAACAGCACCGCCACCGTCGAGTTCAAGAAAGCGGCGGACGTTCTGACCGGCGTGTGGGAAAAAGTCCGCGAACGCTCGGCTGAATTTCTCGACCGGCGCACGATCGAGCACGAAGGCGTGGACGCCGCGGCGCGCGATTTTGTCGCCGGCATGACCGACCGCTACGCCGTCCGTCTCTTCGAGCAGTTCTTCATTCCGAAGCCCTGGGCGATCGACTGAACCTCGCTTGCGGCCGTCCTGCCAGTCTGCCGTCCTGCCAGTCAAGCATGGTATATTGGGGGGTTCATGCTCTTGAATCTCCGTCATATTCGGACGGCGCATGAGCGCTTCGACAAGGTCTACGAGCCTGAGGCGTTCCCGACCGATCCGGACAGCTTCCAGGTCGTGGCACCGGTGGCGCTGGGGTTCGACGTCTACCGAGACAAGGACCAGTTCCGGCTCGCCGGCCGCGTGCAGGCGACGCTCGAAACCTCGTGCAGCCGGTGTCTCGAGGCGTATCGCTGGCCGATCGACACGACGTTCGACCTGCGCTACCAGCCGCATGCGGCCAATAGCGGCGAGGGCGAACGCCAGATCGAAGAGGACGATCTGACGACCACGTTTTACGAGAACGACCAGATCGATCTCGGCCAGTTGCTGCGCGAGCAGTTCTATCTGGCGCTGCCGATGAAGCCGCTCTGCCGGGACGACTGCCGGGGATTGTGCCCGGCCTGCGGCGCGAACCTGAATCACGGCCAGTGCGCGTGCAAGACCGAATGGGAAGATCCGCGGCTGGCGGTGCTCAAGAAACTGAAGACCGAACACTAGGAATCAGGAACGAAACGATGCCCAATCCCAAGCGACGACATTCGAAGACGCGGACGGCCAAGCGCCGGACGCACGATGCGCTGAAGCCGGTCGGTCTGGCCGAGTGCCCGCACTGCCACGAGCCCAAGCAGCCTCATCGTGTCTGTACCAACTGCGGGTACTACGGCGGGCGCCAGGTACGCGCGGTCGACGAAAAATAACGCCTGCTCCATGATCCAGATTGCAGTTGACGCGATGGGCGGCGACTTCGCGCCGCGCCATGTCGTCGACGGTGCGTTGGCCGCCGTGCGCCACTTCGATCTCGGCGTGACGCTGGTCGGTCCGTCGGCGACGATTGAGGCCGAGCTCGCGCGGCACCCGGACGTCGATCGGGCGCGCGTGCGGATCGTCGAGGCGCCTGACGTGGTGTCGATGGAGGAGTCTCCGTCCGCCGCGCTCCGGCGCAAGCCGGCCGCGTCGATCAAGGTGGCGGCCGAGACGGTCGCGCGCGGCGAGGCCGCCGCGCTCTTCAGCGCCGGTCACACCGGCGCGACGGTGATGGCCGCCCACGCCGCCTTCGGCATGCTCCCCGGCGTCGATCGCCCGGCGCTCGCCGCCACGGTGCCGACGCGGCGCCGCCCGGCGGTGCTGCTCGACGTCGGCGCGAGCGTCGAATGTCGGCCGTCGCACCTGCTGCAGTTCGCGGTCATGGGCAGCATGTATGCGCGCGTGGCGTTCGGCATCGATTCGCCGCGCGTGGCGCTCTTGTCCACGGGCCACGAGGAAACCAAGGGCAACGAGCTCACGCGCGAGGCTCACCGGTTGCTCAAAGGATCGCCGCTCGCCTTCATCGGCAACATCGAGGCGCGCGACGTGTACAGCGGCGCGGCCGACGTCATCGTCTGTGATGGATTCACGGGCAACGTGGCGCTGAAGATCAGCGAAGGTCTGGTGGACGTCGTCGAGGAGCTGCTGAGCGAGGAGCTCTCGCGCACCATCACGACGCGCGTGGGGTCGCTCTTGACGCGTCGGGCGCTCAGGCGTTTTCGCCGGCGCGTGGATTATTCCGAGTACGGCGGCGCCCCGCTGCTGGGCGTGGCCGGCGTGGCGATTGTCGGCCACGGCCGATCGAGCGCGAAGGCCGTTCGCAACGCGGTCGCGATGGCGTATCGATTCGCCGGCAGCCGCTTCATTGAGCGGGTGGAGCACGAAATTGCCGCCTCCACGTCTCCAACCGGCGTCAAAGCGTGATCGCCTTCATCTTTCCAGGACAAGGCTCTCAGAAGGTCGGCATGGGCAGGGCGCTCGCCGAGACGTTCCCCGTGTGCCGCGACGTGTTTGACGAAGCCGACGCCGCCCTCGGGGAGAAACTCAGCCGGCTCTGCTTCGAAGGGCCCGCCGACGAGCTGACGCTGACCGAGAACACGCAGCCGGCGATTCTCGCCGTCAGCATCGCGGCCTGTCGGCTGCTCGCGTCGCGCGGGATCGCGCCGGCGTGGGTCGCTGGCCACAGCCTCGGCGAGTACTCGGCGAACGTCGCCGCCGGGACGTTTTCATTTGCCGACGCGCTGCGGATCGTGCGCCGCCGCGGGCGCTACATGCAGGAGGCGGTGCCGGTCGGCACGGGGGCCATGGCCGCGATTCTCGGGCTCGACGCGGAACAGGTGGCGCAGGCCTGCGCCGAGGCGGCCGAGGGCGATGTGGTCAGCGCGGCGAACATGAACGGCGCGGGGCAGGTCGTGATCGCCGGCTCGTGCGACGCGGTGGCGCGCGCGGGCGAGCGCGCGAAGGCGCTTGGCGCGCGGCGTGTTCTGAGGCTGCCGGTCAGCGCCCCGTTTCACTGCGCGCTCATGAAGCCGGCCGAAGAGCGGCTGGCGCCGGAGCTGCGCGCGCTCGATGCACGGAACCCGCGCGTGCCGATTGTGGCCAACGTGGACGCCGAACCCAAGCGCGACGTGTCGGCCGCCATCGAGGCGCTCATTCGGCAGGTCTCCTCGCCGGTCCGCTGGGAGGCGGTCGTGCGGCGCCTTGCGTCTGAGGGCGTCACAACGTATGTTGAGGTGGGTCCGGGAACGGTGTTGAGCGGCCTGGTGCGCAAGATTCACCCTGCGGCCACGGTCTTGAGCTTCGGCAGCCCCGACGATCTCGCGGCGGTCGAGTCCTTGCACAATGTTTGAGCTCACGGGACGCGTCGCGCTGGTGACCGGCGCGTCGCGAGGCATCGGGCGCGCCATTGCGGGCAGGCTCGCCGAACAGGGGGCCATCGTCGTCGCCGCGGCGCGCGGCGATCACGCGCACGGTACTGCGGCCGACTTGACGTCGAAAGGGTGGCGCGCCGAGGCCGTCAGCCTCGACGTCACCGACCAGGCCGAGGTGGAGCGGCTGCCGGGTGCGATCATCGAACGCCACGGGCGGCTCGACATCGTGGTGAGCAATGCCGGCATCACGCGCGATCAGCTGCTGATGCGGATGAAGCGCGACGATTGGGACGCGGTGCTCGCGACCAATCTCACGGCGACCTTCAGCCTGGCGCAGGCGGCGATGCGGCCGATGCTCAGACAGCGCGGCGGCCGGATCATCGCGGTCAGCTCGGTGGTCGGGCAGATGGGCAACGCCGGGCAGACCAACTACGCGGCGTCGAAAGCCGGCCTGATCGGCTTTGCCAAGGCGCTCGCGCGCGAGGTCGCCTCGCGGGGCATCACCGTCAACGTGGTGGCGCCCGGCATGATTGAGACCGATATGACGCGGGCGATCACGGAGAAAGCGCAGGTCGACTGGGCCGCGCAGATTCCGCTCGGCCGGCTCGGCGTCCCCGACGACGTGGCGTCGGCGGTGTGCTTTCTTGCGTCGGACGAAGCGTCGTATATTACTGGGCACGTTCTGGCCGTCAACGGCGGGATGTACATGTAGGAGGGTGGAATGGCGGTAGCCGACAAAGTGAAGAGCATCATTGTGGAACAACTCGGGGTCGACGAAGAAGAGGTGACGCCGGACGCGTCGTTTGTCGACGATCTGGGCGCCGACTCGCTCGACACCGTCGAACTGGTGATGGCGTTCGAGGAAGAGTTCGGGATCGAAATCCCCGACGAGGACGCCGAGAAGATCACCCGCGTCAAAGAAGCGGTCGAGTACATCGAGTCGCACGCCAAAGCGAAGAAGTAGGGCCGAGTGTGCCCGGTCCCGTCTCGCTGAGTCGGCAGCGCCTGCGGTCCGCACGAAGAACGCGAGTCTTCGAGCGCCGCAGCGCGAACGCGAGCGAGGGGGAGTGGGGTCCCGCGAGCATAAGAAAATGACCAATAGACGACGAGTCGTCGTCACAGGCATCGGCCTGGTGTCGTCGCTCGGCATCGGCACTGAAGCCAACTGGGCGGCGCTCTGCGCCGGCCAGAGCGGCGTCGGCACGATCACCAAGTTCGACGCGGCGCAGTTCGCGACCCGCATCGCGGGCGAGGTCAAGGGCTTCGACCCGCTGCAGTTCGTGGAGAAGAAAGATGTCAAGAAGATGGACATCTTCATCCAGTACGCGATCGCGGCGGCGCAGTTCGCGGTGGACGACGCGCAGCTGACGATTACGCCGCAGCTGGGGCCGCGCGTCGGCGTCTTCATTGCCTCGGGCATCGGCGGGTTCACCACCATCGAACGCGAGCACAAGGCGCTCCTCGAAGGCGGCCCGCGCAAGATCTCGCCGTTTTTCATCCCCTCCGCCATCATCAATCTTGCCGCGGGTCAGGTGTCGATCCGCTTCGGCGCCAAGGGGCCCAACTCGGCGACCTGTACGGCCTGTTCGGCTTCGGCGCACGCCATCGGCGATGCGTTCGAGATCATCAAACGCGGCGCCGCCGACGTCATGATCGCGGGCGGATCGGAGGCGGCCATCACGCCGATGGGCATCGGCGGGTTCGGCGCGATGCGCGCGCTCTCGACCCGCAACGACGCGCCGGAACGGGCGAGTCGCCCCTTCGACAAAGACCGCGACGGCTTCATTGTCGGCGAAGGATCGGGTGTGCTGATTCTCGAAGAGTATGAGATGGCGCGGAGCCGCGGAGCGCGGATCTACGCCGAGCTGGTTGGCTACGGGATGTCGGCCGACGCGTACCACATCACCGCTCCGTCGGAAGACGGCGACGGTCCGTTCCGTGTGATGGGCGCGGCGCTCGAGAGCGCGGGCATCCAGCCCGCCCAGATTTCCTACATCAACGCCCACGGCACCTCGACCCCGCACGGCGACAAGGTCGAGACGCTCGCCATCAAGCGCTGCTTCGGCGACCACGCGAAGAAGCTCGCGATCTCGTCGACCAAGTCGATGACGGGGCACCTGCTCGGCGCCGCCGGCGGCCTCGAAGCGGGCATCACCGTGCTCGCCGTGCACGATCAAGTGGTGCCGCCTACGATCAACCTCGATCACCCGGACGAGGAATGCGATCTGGACTACGTGCCGAACACCAAGCGGTCGCTCGCGATCGAGTACGCGCTGTCGAACTCGTTCGGGTTCGGCGGCACCAACGCGGCGTTGCTGTTCAAGAGGTTTGACGTATGAGTCTGACTCTGCGGTTTCTGCGTCCAGCGTCGTAACCCCCATGAAAATCGCCGTCTGCATCAAGCAAGTCCCCACGCGCGAGTGGCAGCCGCGCCTGAACGACGCCAAGACCTGGATTCGCGAGCAGGACGCCAGCTACGAGATGAACGAGCCGGACGCCTACGCGCTCGAAGAGGCGCTGCGTCTCAAGGAGAAGCACGGCGGCGAGGTGGTCGTCTGCTCGGCCGGCCCGGCCCGCGTCGCGCAGGTGATCCGCGAAGCGCTCGCGCGCGGCGCCGACCGTGCCATCCATGTCGAGGATGACGGGCTGACGAGCGCCGACGCGTTCGTGATCGCGAACGCGCTGGCCGCCGCGATGAAGGACGAACAGTTCGATCTCGTGCTCACCGGATTGCAGTCCGACGATCAGGGCTTCGCGCAAACCGGCGTGATCCTCGCCGAGCGCCTCGGCTTGCCGCACGCGACGATCATCATGGAGGTTCAGGCCGACGGCGGCACGCTGCGCGTCAAGCGCGAGCTCGAAGGCGGCTGGTTCCAGTGGGTCGCCATGCCGCTGCCGGCGGTGCTGACGATTCAGAGCGGCATCAACCAGCTGCGCTACGCGACGCTGAAGGGCATCATGGCGGCGAAGAAGAAGGAAATCCGCAAAGCGTCTGCCCTTCCCGGGGGAGCGTCGGCCGCCCGTCAGAAGATCGTCAGCCTCTACGTGCCGGAGAAGGGCAAGAAGACGCAGATGATCGCCGGCTCGGCCTCCGACGCGGCGAAAGAGCTCGTGCGGCGCCTTCGCGAAGACGCCCGGGTGATCTAGAGAAAAATATGATTCTTGTCATCGCGGAACAGCGAGCCGGCACACTCAATCGCGCGACCTGGGAAACAATCGCCGGGGCGCAGCAGATCGCCGCGGGCGAGCCGATCACGATCGTGGTCCTCGGATCAGGCGCCGGCGCCGTGGCGAACGAGCTCGCGACGGCCGATGTGCGCGAGGTCGTGAACGTCGAGCACGCCGCGCTGGAGCCGTACACGCCGGACGGCTACACCGCGGCGCTGCAGCAGGCCATCGACCAGCTCGCGCCGTCGCTGGTGCTCCTGCCGCACACCTACCAGACGCGTGACTTCGCGCCGAAGCTCGCCGCGCGCCTCGACCGCGCGCTCATCACGGACGCGACCGGCGTCAAGACGACGGGCGAACGCGCGTTTGTGCGCCAGATGTTTCAAGGCAAGCTGACGGCCGACGTCGTCCCGCAGGGGCCGGGCCCGCATTTCGTGACGTTTCAGATCGGCGCCTTCCGCGCGGACCAGGCCGCGCGCGGCGCGGCGCCGGCGCCGGTGCGCTCGATCGCCGTGACGATCGACGCGTCGGCAATCCGCCAGAAGCCGGAAGCGCCGTTTCAGGAGGCGAAGCAGGCAGTCGATCTCTCACAGGCCGAGCGGATCGTCGCCGTCGGCCGCGGGATCAAGGCGGCTGAGCATCTGCCGGTGGCGCAGAAGCTCGCCGACGCGCTCGGCGCCGAGCTGGCCGCTTCGCGTCCGATCTGCGACTCGGGATGGCTGCCGATGGAGCGTCAGATCGGCAGCTCGGGCCAGACGGTCGCGCCGAAGCTGTACATCGCGCTCGGCATCTCCGGCGCCATCCAGCACGTCGTCGGCATGAAAGGATCGCGGACGATCGTCGCGATCAACAAGGATGCGGACGCGCCGATCTTCGAGGTGGCCGACTATGGCATCGCCGGCGATCTCTTCGAGATCGTTCCGGCGATCGTGGCGGAGCTACAGAAGTGAATTGGGTAGTTGGATAATCGGGTAATCGGGTAATTCAATTTGCCCAATCCAATTACTCGATTACCCAATTACTCGATTACCCAATGCCCGATCGTGAAGCACTAGACGTCGACGTGCTGATTGTCGGCGGTGGCCCCTCCGGGCTGTCGGCGGCGCTGCGGCTCTCGCAATTACAGAAGGCGGCCGGCGGCGAGCCGTTGTCGGTCGCGGTCCTCGAGAAGGCGCGCGACGTTGGCGCCCACATGCTGTCGGGCGCCGTGCTCGATCCGTCGACGCTGCGCGATCTCATCCCGGATTTCGAGGCCAAGGGTGCGCCGCTGGCGACGCCGGTGCACGACGACCGGATCTATTTCCTGACGCGCGGTGGCAAGATCAGGTTTCCGTTCACCCCGCCGCCGCTCTCCAATCACGGCAATTACGTCATCTCGCTCAACAAGTTCGTCAAGTGGCTGGCGGAGCTCGTCGAAGCCGAAGGCGTGGATCTGTTCACGGGGTTTCCCGGCGCCGACCTGCTGATGGACGGCGACCGCGTGATCGGCGTCCGCACGGGCGATCGCGGCGTCGGCAAGCACGGCGAGCACAAGCCGACCTACGAGCCGGGCGTCGACATTCGCGCGAAGGTCACTATCTTCGCCGACGGCGTCCGCGGCAACCTCACCAAGGAGCTCATGCGGCGGCTGCCGCTCGCTGACGGGCGCCATCCGCAACTGTTTGCGGTCGGCCTCAAGGAATTGTGGGACGTGCCGGCCGATCGGCTGGCGCCGGGCACCGTCATCCACACGATGGGCTATCCGCTGCGGTTCGAGGAATTCGGCGGCGGCTTCGTCTACGCGATGCCGGAGGGGAAGCTGTCGGTCGGATTCGTCGTCGGGCTCGACTACAAGGATCCGATGTTCGATCCGCACGTGGCGTTCAACCACTTCAAGCTGCATCCGCTGGTGAAGGGACTGCTCGAGGGCGGGCAGATGGTGCGCTACGGCGCCAAGGCGCTGCCCGAAGGCGGCTGGTACGCCATTCCGCGCTGCTACGCGGACGGCGCGCTGATTGTCGGCGACGCCGCGGGCTTCATGAATTCGATGCGGCTGAAGGGGATTCACCTCGCGATGCGATCGGGGATGCAGGCCGCGGAGACGGCCTTCGACGCCGTGCGCGCGGGCGACACGTCCGCGGCGCGGTTGCAACAGTTCGAAACCAAGATCGACGGCGGCCCGATTCGCCGCGAGCTGTATCCCGTGCGCAACGTGCATCAGGCGTTCGGGCACGGGCTGGTGGCGGGCGTGGCGTTCTCCGGATTGTCGCTCGTCACCGGCGGATGGTGGCCGCGCCCGATGCACAGCGAGCCCGGTTCCGATCGGATGGAGAAGCTGGCCGATTACTACGGCGGCGGAGCGGTGCCCGACGGCGCGACTGGCGCGACCAAGCCGGATCGCCGGCTCACGTTCGACAAGCTCACCAACGTCCACTACTCGGGCACGCGCCACGACGAGGATCAGCCGGTCCACCTGCTGGTGCAGACCGACGTCTGCCACACCATCTGCACCGAGGAGTACGGCAATCCGTGTCAGCGCTTCTGTCCCGCGAACGTGTACGAGATGGTGGTCGCCGAGGGCGCCGGCCGGCAGCTGCAGATCAACGCGTCCAACTGCGTCCACTGCAAGACGTGCGACATCATGGATCCGTATCAAGTGATCACCTGGGTCACGCCCGAAGGCGGCGGCGGACCGCAGTACGACGGAATGTAGTCGTCAGTCGTTGGTCGTCAGTCACCAGTCGAATCGTGATTGCCGGCTCTGACTTGCGACTGATGACTTGCGACTGATGACTGATTGGCGCACCTCCCGCAGCAAGCGCATCCAGGCGAAGCTCATTGCGGCGCTCGGGTATCGCTTCGTGGCGCTCCTCGGTTCGACGCTCACGTGGCGCACCGAAGGGCTCGAGCACCTGGACGCGATCACGGCCGGCGGCCGCCAGCCGATCATGGCGTTCTGGCACGGCCGCATCCTGCCCGCGACCTACTTCTTCCGCCGCCGCGGGATTGTCGTCATCACCAGCGAGAACTTCGACGGCGAGTGGATCGCCGGGATCATCGAGCGCTTCGGGTACGGCACCGCGCGCGGCTCGACCTCGCGCGGCGGGCGCCGTGCGCTCTTGCAGCTCACGCGCGACCTGGCGGCCGGCAAACCCGCGGGCTTCACCGTCGACGGCCCGCGCGGGCCGTCGCGCGTCGCGCAGCCGGGCGCGGTGTGGCTCGCTAAAGCGACCGGCAACCCCGTCCTGCCGTTTCATCTTGAAGCCAGCAGCTACTGGACGATGAACAGTTGGGACCAGACGCAGATCCCCAAGCCTTACGCCACTGTGTCGCTCGTCGTTGGCGAGCCCTTCGACGTTGCGAGCGATGCCGACGATCAGACGATTGAGGCGGCGCGCGCGAGGCTTGACGCCAGCCTTCACGCGTTGGAGATCCGCGCTCGCGAGCAGCTATGCCAGCTATCCTGATTTCATCCGAGCGTTTCGCCGAGCATCAGACGCCGCCCGGCCATCCCGAGAGTCCGCAGCGCGCGGTCGTGATGGACGGGGTTGCGGCGCGCTGGCGCGCGCGGGGCGGGGAAGTCGTCGCTCCGCGCGCCGCCACGCGCGCGCAGCTCGCGCGCGTGCACGACGTGGAGTACCTCCGCCGCATTTCCGAGACCGCCGGATGCGCAGTGGCCCTGGATCCCGACACGTACACGTCGCCCGAGTCGCACGAGATCGCGCTGCTGGCCGCGGGCGCCGCCATCGACGCCGTCGAGCGCGCGATGGGCGCCGCGAGCTGCGCCGTGCTTGCGCTCGTGAGGCCGCCGGGGCATCATGCCGAGCGCAATCGCGCGATGGGCTTCTGCCTCTATAACAACGTGGCGGTCGCCGCCGCTCACGCGCTCACCCTCGGCGCAAACCGCGTCGCCATCGTCGACTACGACGTGCACCACGGCAACGGCACGCAGCACATCTTCGAGCGCGATCCGAATGTGATGTATGTGTCGATGCACCAGTTTCCGTACTATCCAGGGACGGGCGCTGCCGACGAGATAGGCGTGGGCGACGGCGCGGGATTCACGGTGAATCTTCCGCTCGAGGCCGGCGCGACCGACGAGGATTATCGAGTCGTGTTCGGCGAGGTGGTGCTGCCGGTCGTTCGTCAATTCAAGCCGGATCTCGTGCTCGTCTCGGCGGGCTTTGACGCGCACGAACGCGACCCGCTTGGCGGCATGCGACTCACGACGGCGGCGTTCGCCGCGATGACAGCGGAACTGCGGGCGCTCGCCGAAGAATGTTGCGGCGGCGGCATCGCGATCGTCACCGAGGGCGGGTACGATCTCCAGGCGCTCGGCGAGTCGCTCGACGCGGTGGTGCAGGTGCTGGCCGCCACAGCCGTGCCCGCCGCGTGGCCGGCTTCCGGGCCGGATCGCGCGACGCGCGGCCGCGCCGCGGCGAACGCGACGAAAGAGGCTCTCGCGCCGTTCTGGCGGCTGTAGCTCAGCGTGATTTCATTCGTGGCCTCGCCGTACGCCACGCCGCCGCCCGGTCTTCATGGCGCTCCTTAGAGTCCGCTGACGTGAGGGTAGAATATACGCACACGTCAGATGGCCGACTACAAACCGCAGCAGCTAGACAAGAAGTGGCAGGCGAAATGGGCTTCGGCGCGCGCCTTCGAGGTCGCCGAGGACCCCGCGCGTCCGAAGTATTACTGCCTGGAGATGTTCGCGTATCCCTCTGGGCACGCGCACGTGGGGCACGTGCGCAATTACATCATCGGCGACGTGATGGCGCGGATGAAGCGTCTGCGCGGCTTCAACGTGCTCCATCCATTCGGCTGGGACGCGTTCGGGCTCCCGGCGGAGAACGCCGCGATCAAGAGCGGGATTCATCCCGAAACGTCCACGCTCGACAACATCGCCCACATGAAGGGGCAGCTACAGCGTCTCGGCATCAGCTACGCGTGGGAGCGCGAGCTCGCCACCTGCCTGCCCGAGTACTACAAGTTCAACCAGTGGATCTTCCTGAAGATGTTCGAGCGCGGCCTGGCGTACCGCCGGCGGTCATCAGTGAATTGGTGTCCGAGCTGCCAGACGGTGCTCGCCAACGAGCAGGTCGTCGACGGCGCGTGCTGGCGGTGCGGCACGCCGGTCGAGACGCGCGAGCTGGAGCAGTGGTTCTTCCGCATCACCGAGTACGCCGACCAGCTGCTGAAAGGGCTCGACACGCTCGAGGCGTGGCCCGAGAAAGTCGTCCTGATGCAGCGCAACTGGATCGGGCGGTCGGAAGGCGCGCGGATCACGTTTCCGGTGGTCCCGGCGGGCGGCGGGACGCCCGCGGCGGGTGACGCGATCGAGATCTTCACGACGCGCATCGATACCATCTACGGTGCGACCTTCGTTCTGCTCGCGCCCGAGCACGCCATCGTCCACCGCTTCGCGAACGAGAGCGCCGATCCGAAGGCCATGCGCGACCGCGTCGCCAGGTTCCGGGCGCTCGATCGCGGCGCGCGGCTCACCGGCGCGATCGACAAGGAAGGTTTCGACACCGGCCGCACCGCGATCAATCCGTTCACCGGTGAGGCCGTCCCGATCTGGGTGGCCAACTTCGTGCTGGCCGAGTACGGCACCGGCGCGATCATGGCCGTTCCCGCGCACGATCAACGCGACTTCGAATTCGCCCGCAAGTACCAGCTGCCGATTCGCATCGCCGTGCAGACAGGCGACGAGGCGGCATCCGTGGAGACCATGACCGAAGCGTCGAGCGCCTACGGGCGCGTCGTGAATTCCGGTCCGTACACCGGGCAGGAAGCGCCGGCCGTGATCAAGAAGATGATCGCGGACGCCGAGCGCCGCGGCGTCGGCACGGGCGAGATCCAGTATCGCTTGAAAGACTGGGGCATCTCACGCCAGCGTTACTGGGGCACGCCGATCCCGGTGCTCTACTGCGACAAGGACGGCGTCGTGCCGGTGCCGTACGAGCAACTGCCGGTCAGGTTGCCGAAGGTGACGACATTCACCGGGCGCGGCGATTCGCCGCTGGCGCAGGTGCCGGAGTTCGTGAACACGACGTGTCCCACGTGCGGCGGACCGGCGCGGCGCGAAACCGACACGATGGACACCTTCGTCGATTCGTCGTGGTACTACCTCCGTTTCTGCGATCCGACGAACACAGAGCAGCCCTTCGATCCGGCCAAGGCGGCGTACTGGATGCCGGTTGATTTCTACAGCGGCGGCGTGGAGCACGCGATTCTGCACCTGCTGTATTCCCGCTTCTTCACCCGGGTGCTGCGCGATGTCGGCCTGGTGAACTTCGACGAGCCGTTCACGCGCCTGCTCACCCAGGGCATGGTGCTCAAGGACGGCCACGTCATGTCCAAGTCGAAGGGCAACGTTGTCGATCCCGACGACATGCTCGAGAAGTACGGCGCCGACCCGCTGCGGCTGTACGTGATGTTCGTGGCGCCACCCGAGAAGGAAGTCGAATGGAATGACGCCGGCCTTGACGGCAGCTTCCGTTTTCTCGTGCGCGTGTGGCGGATGGTCGATCACTGGGCCGAAACGATCGGCGGGGAAGGCATCCCCGCGTGCGGCGACGACTGCACGCCAGCGGAGCGCGATCTGCGTCGCAAGACGCACGAGACGATCCGCCGGGTCACGGCCGACATCGAAGATCGCATGCACCTCAACACGGCGGTGTCGTCGCTGATGGAGCTCGTCAACGAGCTCTACAAGTTCAGCGAGGGGACCGCGCACGGCGCGCCGGCGCGCGTCGAGCCGTCCGGCGGCCGCACCGATCGGCCGCAGACGATCGCCGTGTTGCGCGAGGCGATCGATGCGCTCGTCGTGATGCTGTCGCCGTTTGCGCCGCACACGGCCGAGGAACTGTGGGCGAACCTCGGTCACGCCGACGGGCTCTCGAACGCGGCGTGGCCGGCGTTTGACGCCGAGGTCGCGAAAGCCGATGAGGTCGTCGTGCCCGTGCAAATCAACGGCAAGGTCCGCGCACGGCTCACGGTGCCGGCCGGTATCGCGGACGACGATCTGAGGGAGCTCGCGCTGTCGGACGCCGCCGTGCGCACGCATATCACCGGCAAGACCGTTCGCAAGGTGATGATCGCGAAGGGGCCGCTAGTGAGCATCGTTGTACAGTAGCGGCACAGTGGCGCTGACTCACCACAAAGGACACCAGGGACACACAGGTCATTACAAGATGTCGTTCCATGGAAAGACGGCTACCGGTGTTTGGCTTTGTATCCTGTGTGTCCTGTGTGGTGAATTCAGCGCCGGTTGCGGCTACGCGCTCGCCGGGCGCGGATCGTTTCTCCCGGCGTACGTGAAGACGATTGGCATCCCGATCTTCGTCAACAGCACGACGGTGTTCAACGTCGAGACGCTCCTGACCGAGAAGGTGCGCCGCGAGTTCATCGGCCGCGGAAAGTACACCGTCCTCCCGCAGGACACCGACGTCGATGCGGTGTTGAAGGGGACGGTGACGTCGATCACCATCACGCCGGTCAGCTTCGCGCCGACGCAGCTCGCCTCGCGCTACACGATCACGATGACGGCGCGGATCGAGCTTCGCGACACGCGCGGCAACGCGATGCTGTGGGAGAACCCGAGCCTCGTCTTCCGTCAGGAGTACGAAGCCTCGAGCGGCGCCAACGCCGCCGACGCCGCCGCCTTTTTCGGACACGAGACCAACGCGCTCGATCGTCTGAGCGACGAGTTCGCGCGCGCGATCGTCAGCGCGATCCTCGAGGCATTCTGAAACGGAAGGAGAATGTGGTGATGGGGTGATGTGGTGATGGGGTGACGGGGTGATGCGATCACCATCATTCCATCACCCCATCATTCCATCACCCCATCACTCCATCACCCCATGCCAAACCTCACCCCGTCCGCCGTTCGTGAACAGATCCAGGCCGGCACGCCCGATCCGATCTACCTGCTCCAGGGCGAAGACGACGTCGAGAAGTCGGCGCTCGCGGCCGAGTTCGTCGGCCTCGTGGAGGAGGGGCTCCAGGCGTTCAACGTCGAGCGCATTCACGCCGGGGACATGACGACGGGCGACAAGCTGGCCGACGGCGTGTCGGCGCTCATCGACGCCGTGCGCACGCTGCCGATGATGGCGCCGCGGCGCGTGGTGATCGTCTTTC
>Ga0097691_1000777_pt1 | contig 25825 bp, 25 predicted proteins | sample NGESurdeep072012_8_FD_72858 | JGI IMG/M metagenome (GOLD analysis project Ga0097691, IMG submission 72858) | Arctic peat soil microbial communities from Barrow, Alaska - NGEE Surface sample 210-1 deep-072012 | ecosystem: Environmental > Terrestrial > Soil > Wetlands > Peat ... | reverse complement strand
CCGTCAGGGTGAGGTTCGCTGCGGCCAGTTCGTCCAACCTGGTTCCGAACTCGACGAGTTGGGATCGGAGACGCTCATTCTCAGCTGCCAGGTCGACGTTGGGTGGTTGCCCAACGGGCTCGGAGGATGGGGCGTCAGTCGGAATTCCCTACGTACGCGCGCCGTTATCGCAGGTGGTGGACGGTGCCGCAACGAGGGGTGAACAGTTACCCGCATTGATCTCTAGAGAGCTGGCCATCGCTTTCGTAAACAGCTCCCCACTGCACGCGGTCACCCTACCGTGCAGAGCGTCTGCGGCAAAGGGTAACAAGGTGAAGTCTGTTTGAAGAGGTCGTAGGCGCCGATCGGCCCACGAGCCCGCACGTTACGCTGCCCCGGTGAGCATTCGGACCATTCTCCGCGGTACCGGGAAAATCCTCATCACCGCTGGCGTGTTGGTCCTCTTGTTTGTGGCCTACGAGCTCTGGGGCACCAACATCATCGCCAGCAACCACCAGAGTGCTCTTCGTCAGCAGTTCAATCGGGAGCTTCACTCGCACGGCGTCACCACCACACCGACGACGACCAGCACCACCGCCCCTGGATCGACGACCACTCTTCCCACCAAGGCCGTACAGGCTGCCGCGGCGCCCCCAGCCGAGGGCCAGCCGGTGGGGGAGATCCAGATTCCTGCCATCGGCGCCGATTTCGTCGTCGTCCAAGGTACCGATACTGCCGATCTTGAACGGGGCCCTGGGCACTATCTGGGCACGGCGTTGCCCGGCAATCCCGGTAATGCCGCCATCGCCGGGCACCGCACCACCTATCTCCGGCCTTTCTACAATCTCGATGCGCTGAAACCGGGCGACCCGATCTTCATCACCACCGTGCAGGGTCGGTTCCAGTACAGCGTGACCGATACCCAGGTGGTGAGCCCCGATGACACCGCCGTGCTCAATCCCACGGCAACCCCGACCCTGACTCTCACCACTTGCAACCCTCGCTACAGCGCCTCCACTCGCATGGTGGTCCAGGCTGCCCTGGTCACGCCGGTGGTTGCCGCTGCCCCGGTCAAGAAGGTACCGCCGGCCCGGCTGAAGGCCGCCGCAGCTGACCTCGCTGGTGGGCAGGGCGACTGGACGGGAGCCCTGCTGTGGGGGTTGGTGGTGGCCGCGGCGGGCTTCGGAGTGTGGTGGATGTGGCGGTGGCGTCGTCGCTGGTGGGTCCCTGTGGCCGGAGTGCTGCCGCTGCTGGTGCTGCTCTTCTTCTTCTTTGGGGCGCTCAACCCGCTGCTGCCGGCCGGCTACTGATCCGCTGTCAAGGAGGCGAATGCCCGACTTCCGGCCAGGCCATGCCGGCCAGCTCTTCCACCAAGCCGCCCAGCAACGTTGCCGTGTCTCGATAGTCCTGCGGAGAGCCACCAAAGGGATCTTCGACATCGTCGTCCTCAGCCCCTGATATTTCATCCGCGCTGGTCACAGGGGTGTGATTGACGCGGAAAGTGCTCCTCTACCTGGGATGATGTAGGTACCAACACAACATCGGTCCCGAGCACAAGGAGCACCAACCAAGTGAACTCTACCCCGCTGCTGTTCGACATCGAGGACATGGTCGTCTCTCGTCCCTTCCAGAGGGTGGCACCGGTGGTGGTCGAGGCCACCGAGGACGACGTCACTGGCGTTGCCGGCATCGCCTTGTTCGGCGAACTGCTCGATCATCTGGGACTGGTGCAGGCCGCCGATCGCCGCGGACTGCGTCCCATCGGCCCGGGTGGCTACACCGGTGGTGAGTGCTACCGCCCGGTGGTGGAACTGCAGCTGGCCGGCGGTGACTTCATCTCCGATGTCTCGTTGCTGAAAGACGAGGCGACCCAGCGCCTTCGGGGCAGTCACGCCTTGCCCAGCCACACCACCCTCTACCGGTTCCTCGCCGGAGCAGACTTGGGGAGGGTAGCCAAGGCGATGGCAGTGAACCGGGACATGTTGCACCGGGCCTGGGCCATGGGGGCAGCACCACAGCCGGGCATTTTGACCATCGATCCTGATGCGACCTACATCGACACGTACGGAGCGCTCAAGGAAGGTTCTCGCTTCTCCTACAAGGGAACCGTCCAGATGAGCCCACTGGTCGGGGTGGTGGGCGAGACCGGTGACGTACTCGCCATCCGGGCCCGGGGTGGCAACGCCAGCCCGAGGCGCAAGCTCGCCAGCTTCATCGACGAGTGGGTGGCCGCGATCCCCAAAGAGGCCAGGGCCAACTATCAGCTGTGGCTCCGGATCGACTCGGCCGGGTTCTCCAAACAGGTAGTCGAAGCGGCCACCAGGCACTCGGCGGCGTTCTCGGTCACCTGTGTGCAGAACAAGTCCATACGCAGGGCGATCGAGGCACTGGCTACGAACCCCGAGACCGTGTGGATTCCGGCGAAGGAGGCCGACGGCGAGCTCACTGGCTCCGAGGTGGCCGAGGCCACCTATCGCTTCGCCAAGCGTGACCTCCGTCTCATCGTGCGTCGCCAGCGAAAGGCAGCCGGCGAGCAGCTGTCCTTCGATGACCTCGGGGGCTGGCGATTCTTCGCCATGATCACCAACATCCCGCCAATGTTCGCCACCGCTGTCGACATCGATCATCATCACCGTCTCCGGGGCGGTGCACCAGAGGAGGCGATCCGCCAACTGAAGGAAGATTTCGGAATGAACCACGCACCATTGCAGAGCTTTACCGCCAACTGGCTGTGGTGGCTCGCCTCTGCCCTCGCCTACAACGTGGCCCGCTGGGTGAGGGTCCTCGCTCTCCCCGAGGCGTTCCGGACCTGTCGGGGAAAGCGCTTGCGATCCAGCTTCTTCAACGTGCCTGCGCGGGTCGTGCGCACCGGCCGCCGGCTCTATCTTCGACTGGCACGCGCCTATCGCCATGCCGACTCGTTCATTGCTGCTCTGAAGCGCCTGCGGGCACTCCCGATGTTCGCCTGAGCCAAACGAGCTCCTCACAGAATCACCCCAGAGGCTGCGGAGCTATGTCCCTGGTCACTTTTGACCACCGCAGAAACAGTCCTCGACGCCGATCAACCGTCGTCACCGGTCTCCTCGAGAGCACTGGTGCACAGATCGGCCGTCTGGCCGGGCTCTGGAGCGCTCAAATCAGTGATCCGCTACCCGGCTGCAATATCAGGGTCTGACGTGCTGGCCGACACGGGATATGCCCACCGGATCGCTGCCCACTGGGCACTCCCACTACGTGCCCTCGGGGCGAACATCGTCACCGATCTCCATCCCTACGACCGCGGTCCGAAAGGCACCTTCGCCGGGGCCATCGCCTCGAACGGCAACCTCTACTGTCCGGCAACCCCGCAGGCACTGCTCGAACTGAGTCCGCTCGCTCGCTCCGCCACTACCGATGACATCAAAGCGCACGACCAGATGACCGCCGAAGCCTCGCGCTACAAACTCGGGCGGATCAGCGCCGACGACCAGGACGGCTATCACCGGGTGGCCTGTCCGGCCGAGATGGGCAAGGTGCGCTGCCCGCTCCGAGAAGAATCGCTTGGATTGTCCCACCAACGACCCGAGGTCACAGGCCCACCCGACCACCAGCCGCGCTGTTGCACCCAACGGACCATCACCGTGCCGCCCGAGGTGGCAGCCAAGACGGCCCAGAAGCACGACTACCCGTCTGCAGTCCACCGGCACTCCTATGCCAGGCGGACCGCCGTGGAGCGGACCTTTTCGACGACGAAGGATCGGGCCAGCAATGACATGACCCGGGGCTGGTGCCGGGTCATGGGCGTCACTGCCATCTCCCTCTTCGTCGCTGCCACTTTCGTTGTCCGCAACCAGCGCATCATCGACTCATTCGAAGCCAGACAAGCCGAGGACCGGCGCAGAATCGACGCCGGCCTGCCGCCGAAGACCCGGAAGCGGCGCCGGAAAATGCTCGGTGACCTGGTCGGGGCGGCAGCGGCCAGCGCTCCGCCGTAGTCGTTCGCTCAGCCCGCTCATTCCCCAGCAGGTCCGTCCGATCGCGGACGAACTCCGCTCGAACCGTCGCTGTCATAGCCATCTGCGAGTATCGGTATCACCAGCCGGCGCCGGCCACCCTCTTCGGTGAACCAGGACGCCAACTTCGGTGAAGACCACTCGGTGGGCGAGGGGGGACTTGAACCCCCACATCCTTTCGGACACAGGAACCTGAATCCTGCGCGTCTGCCAATTCCGCCACTCGCCCGAGCGACTGCACGAGATTACCCGAAGAACCTGGACCCTCCTACCAGGGCAATCATGGTGACCGAGTCCGATGGTGGGTGTTTTTCAGGCGATGAGGACCCCGGAGGGCCTGGGAAGGGGGCCTCTTTACTACCGGGACGTTGGCACCGATAGGCTGTGGTCAGCATGGGACTTCAGAAGTTCGAAGGGCGCCTTGAGCGCATTGTCGATGGCACGTTCTCCAAAGCCTTTCGGGGTGAGTTGCATCCTGTGGAGATCGGCCGTCGCCTGACCCGAGAGATGGACCTCAAGCGTCGGCTGGGCGTCCATGGTCTCATCGCGCCCAATTACTTCGAGGTATGCCTCGCCCCGGCCGAGTTCGAGCGATTTGAGAGCTTTCTCGACGCCCTTGTCCGGGAGCTGGAGGAAGCGGCTCGCGAGCACGCCCGCACCGAAGATTATGTGTTCGTCGGCCCTGTCGCGGTGGTGGCGCTCGAGGATCCCAGCCAGCGACGAGGTCGTTTTGCCATTCTGTCCGAGGTCCGCGAAGGCCCCGCCGGTCTCTCGGCGGCATCCATCGTGTTGGCCGATGGGGAACGCATCGTGCTCGGCCCTGAAGTCATCACCATCGGCCGCCTTCCCGAGAGCACAGTGGTCGTCACCGACCCCAACGCCAGTCGGCGCCACGCCGAGATACGAAGGGTGGGCAACGACGTGGTGGTGGTTGATCTGAACTCAACCAACGGGACACGGGTCAATGGTGCCGGCATTCAGGAACGCACCCTGGCGGATGGCGACGAAATCGTGGTCGGAACGACATTCCTCCGATTCGAGACGTCGTGATGGCGGCAGGCACCTGAATTCATATGCACCTGTATCTCATTGTGATTCCGGGGCCCACCAATAACACGCCCGTACTCCGTGCCCTTGAGTACGGAGTCATTCTGGTGTTGTGGCTGTTCTTCATGTGGGTCGTTCGAGCGGTGTGGGTGGAAGTCCGTCCGCTGAAGCGTCGTCGCCGTCGCGATAAGGATGACGACATTGACACCGCGATCGCCGGAAAGTCGCGCAAGGGCAAGCATCTCCGCCTGCATGTGGTGCGTCCCGAGGATCACACCGGTGCAACCTATGAGATCGGTGCCGAAGTCACGGTGGGCCGGGCGGCCGGATGTGGTGTGCCGATCGACTACGACACCTTCGCGTCGAATCTCCACGCTCGGTTGTTCAGGCTGGATGGCGATGTCTGGGTGGAGGACCTCGGTTCCACCAACGGCACCTGGGTGAACACGGAACGGATCGCTGAACGAACCCGTATCGAAAAAGGCGACCTGTTGCAGGTAGGCGGAACCGTATTCGAAGTCGGTAAGTGACATGACGGTTCTTCGGTCGGGGTCGGCCTCCGACGTGGGTCTGGTCCGCTCCTCCAATCAGGATTTGGCCCTAGCGACCTCCAGTCTGTTTGCCGTGGCTGATGGAATGGGCGGCCATGCCGGTGGCGAGGTGGCGTCACGCCTGGCGATCGAAGAGCTGAGTGCAGCGTTTGGCCGCCAGCCCACCGGATCCGGGTTGGCCGAAGCTGTCACTTCCGCCAATGCGATGGTGTGGGCGCACAGCCAAGAGAACGCCGATCTTCGGGGCATGGGCACCACGCTCACCGCGGTGGCCCTGGTCGATGAAGGCGGACGCGATGTGTTGGCGCTGGTCAACGTGGGCGACTCGCGCTCCTACCGGTACCACGATGGCGAACTGACTCAGATCACCAACGACCACAGCCTGGCCGAAGAGATGGTCCTCAACGGCGAGCTGACTCCCGCTGAGGCTGCTTTCCATCCCCACCGCCATATCCTCACCCGAGCCCTGGGCGTGTCCCCGGACGTCAAGGTCGACGTTTGGCGGATCCGACCGATTCGCGGCGACCGGTTCCTCCTCTGTAGTGACGGCCTGACCAACGAGCTCGGGAACAACCAGCTCATCGAAGTCCTGTCCACGGTGGCGGATCCCCAGGCCGCGGCCGACCTCTTTGTCCGTGCGGCGCGCACCCACGGAGGCAGCGACAACATCACCGCGGTCGTGGTCGACGTGATCGTCGGAGAAGAGGACACCCGGTCGATCCCGGCCGTGATGGCCGTGTCACCTGAGTTCGTGGACCCAACGGGTGTGGCCTCCAATGGCGTTGCTGAACTGCAACCGCTGGCTGTTCCCGAGATAAGGATCCCGAATCGCCGCGAGCGCCGAAAGGCCAAACGCCGCGAGCGTCGACGCGATCGAGGCCGGCGCCTGATCACGCTCCGGACAATGCTGTTCGTGATCCTGTTCGTAGCGATTGTGGGCGCCGGTTATTTCTCCGTGCGCTGGTACAACACCAATTCCTATTTCGTCGGCCTCAACGGCAATGAACTGGTGATCTATCAGGGCAGAATCGGTGGGTTTCTCTGGTACCACCCGGTCGAGGCGCAGCGTACCGGGGCCACCACCGCTGATGTGGGGCCGACCTACCTCCCGGCCCTCCGAGCCGGTGTCGAGGAGTCGACCATCGGCAATGCCCGGACCTACGTGAAGAATCTGGTGTCGGACTATAGGAGCACCCACAGCCCCCCCTCTATGCTTCCGCCCGCCTCGAGTACGACAACGACCACTGCGCCGGGAGCCGGGGCGGGGGGTACCTGATGGAGAAGCGCATCCGCCGGCTGGGAATTTTCATGATGCTCTGTCTGGTGGCCCTCTTTGTGCAGCTCAACAACATTCAGGTTCTGAAGGCCAACTCACTGGCCACCAACCCGGCCAACCCTCGGGTCCAGTCGGCAGGCCGGAGCCAGCCCCGTGGCGACATCGTGTCGGCGGACGGGGTGAATCTGGCCACTTCGGTGCTGGCCAATTCCGGGGTCTACAAGTACAGGCGGGTTTACAACCCGAACACGGCTGTGCTGTTCTCCCAGATAGTGGGTTACGACTCGTTGAAGTACGGCAATTACAACGGGGTGGAAGCCGAGTACAACAACTATCTCGTGGCCCACAACAAGCCGGCCAAATCCCTTCGTGATCTGTTGACCGGCCAGACCGTGGTGGACAATGTCACCCTCACCATCAATTCCAATCTGCAACGTCAAGTCGCTCAGGCCGTTGACAGCGGTGCCCCCGGCGTGAACGGAGCTGCGGCCGTGGTTCTCGATCCCAACACCGGCGCCATCGAGGCCATGTACTCGAACCCCACGTTCGATCCGAACCCATTGGTGTCTCCGGACCTGGCCACAGAGACGGCGTACTGGACGGCCGAACTCCCCTTACCCGGTAACCCACTGCGTGCCGGGGCCTATAACCAGATCTACCCACCCGGATCGAGCTTCAAGGTGGTCACCACCTCCGCAGTGTTGGAACATCGGCCGGATCTGACGGCGATGACCTACCCGTTGGTGTCGTCCATCACGCTCCCCAATACCGGCAATCCTCCCCAACAGTTGACCAACTACCACTCCTCGTTGTGCGGAGGAACGCTCGAACAGATTTTGGTCCAGTCCTGTGACGCCGACTTTGCCTCCGTTGGCCAACTGCTGGGCGCCCCTACCCTGGTGACCCAGGCCCAGCAGTATGGATTCAACCAGCGGATCCCGCTTGACGTTCCCGCTTCGACGGTGGCGATCTCCAACTTCGGGACGGAGGCGTCATTCGCCCAGAACGTTCCCGGTCTGATGAAGTCGGCGATCGGCCAGCAGAACGTGACGGCCTCAGCTCTGCAGATGGCCATGGTGGCCGGCACCGTGGCCAATGGAGGGGTGGAGATGACCCCCCACGTGATGGCCCAGATACGCGACTCGCAAGGTAACCTGGTGAACTCGTACACGCCCAAGCCGTGGATGCGGGCCACCACGAGTCAGACCGCGGCCACCCTCACCACCTTTATGCAGGGGGTTGCATCAAGTGGCACCGCTGCCGGCATCTTCCCGGCCAGCTGGAACGTGGCGGCCAAGACCGGTACTGCGCAGGTCGGCTCACTGGGCCCGAACCCGACCTTCACCACCGACTGGCTGATCGCTTTCGCCCCGGTCGGCCAGACCAAGGTGGCAGTGGCGGTGGTGCTCCCCAACCAGCCAGGCAGTGCTACTGGCGCCACCTACTCGGGCCCGATCGTCAAGCAAATTCTTCAAGACATATTGGGCAACCAGTGAAAGACAGTAGGCCCACCCATGAGAACCCCAGAGAGCAACGATCGTAGGCATAGGCTTTGACCCACATGGACCCAACCCAGGCACCGCGCGTCTTCTCCGAGCGGTACGAGCTGAACCATCTGATTGCCCGAGGCGGCATGGCGGAGGTGTACCGCGCCCACGACCGGCTCCTCGACCGTCCGGTGGCGCTGAAGGTCCTCTTCCCCGAGCTGTCGGTGGACAGAACTTTCGTCGAGCGCTTCCGGCGTGAGGCGCAAGCTGCCGCCAACCTGTCTCACCCCAACATCGTGCCGGTCTTCGACTGGGGCGAGGATTCGGGGGCGTACTTCATTGTCATGGAGTTCATCGACGGGCGACCTCTCTCGTCCGTTCTGAAGACGGCCGGCCCGCTGTCGGCTGATCGGGCTGCGGACATCGGCGCCCACGTAGCCGCGGCACTCGGTTACGCCCATAAGCACGGCGTGATTCACCGTGACGTGAAGCCCGGCAACGTGTTGATCACCGACGAAGGTCAGGTAAAGGTGACCGACTTCGGTATCGCCCGAGCCGTCAACACCGAAGAGAGCCTGACCCAGACCGGCGCGGTGATGGGCACGGCCACCTACTTCTCGCCCGAGCAAGCTGAGGGCATCGGGGTCGACCCCCGCAGCGACATCTACTCCCTCGGTGTGGTCCTGTTCGAGATGGTGACCGGGCGGGCCCCCTTCTTGGGGGACACCCCGGTGGCGGTGGCCTCCAAGCACGTGCGTGACACTCCGCCGGTTCCGCGTGAGATCAACCCGTCGATCCCCCCGACCTTCGAGGCCATCATCTTGAAGTCCATGGCCAAGGATCCCAACCACCGGTACGCCACCTCCGAGGACCTGCGGGCCGACCTGTTGCGTTTCAACGAGGGCCGATCCGTGCTGGCGATGGAGGACCCGACAGCCATGCAGGCCGCGTTGGGTGTGACCCAAGCCGTGGGAGCCGTGGGCGGCATCAACGCGACCCAGGCGATCTCGGCCCAGGCTCGCCCAGGAGTGGGCACGGGGCCCGGCGATGAGGGGGAGGAGACCCGAGAACGAAATCGGACCCGGACCTACGCGATCGTCCTGGTTGCCCTCCTGCTACTGCTGGCCGTGGTTGGTGTCCTTCTGGCCCGCCAACTCGGCTACCTCGGGGGCGCGTCGTCGTTCAATCTCCCCAACGTGGTGGGAAAGACGGTGACCCAGGCGACCAACACGCTGAAGGGTGACGGCCTCACCGTGGCCACCAATACACAGGCCACTACCACCTACGCCGCCGGCACCGTCCTGAAGACCGACCCCATCGCCGGCGCCCTGGTCAAGAAGGGGAACACCGTGACGTTGACGGTCGCCGCCCCACCGGTGGTCCCCAAGACAACCGTGCCTTCGGGTATCACCAACACCGACGTGAACTCGGCAGAGTCAGTGCTGAAACAGGCCGGCTTGCAGTACACCGTCAAAAACCAGACCAACAATGCCCCACAGGGCCAGGTGCTGAGTTCCGATCCGGCCGTGGGGGCATCCATCAACCAGGGCGCCACGGTGACACTGATTGTCTCGTCCGGGCCTTCCAGCGTCACGGTGCCTTCGGTCGCCGGACTGAATCAGGCGGCGGCGGGGAACGTCTTGGGTAATCGAGGGTTGGGGGTCAGCGGCACGACCTCGCAGCCGTCGTCGCAGTACCAAGCCGGCATCGTCATCTCGTCTGATCCGGGGGCGGGGTCCCCGGTTGCTCCCAACTCTTCGGTGACACTGATTGTCTCGTCGGGACCGCCTCCTCCAACCACAACGACCACTTCCACCTCGACCACTTCCACCTCGACCACCGCTCCCTCCTCGACCACCACATCCTCCCTATTGGGCCACGCCAAGTATCAACACTGAGCAGGATCCGGGCTCGCCTGTCGGCCACTGGCCTCTCTGGGGTCGACTAGACGCGAACGGCAGCGGCGAGGAAGTTGGCCAGCAGCGATGGTCCTGTCGGAGTGAGGATGGACTCGGGGTGGAACTGCACTCCCTCAATGGGTAGCTGGCGATGGCGGAATCCCATGATGACCCCGTCGGCAGTGGTGGCGGTTACCTCCAACACGTCGGGCAGCGTGGATGGCTCTACCACCAGAGAGTGGTACCGGGTAGCGACGAATGGATCGGGTAGACCCTCGAACACGCCCGTCCCGTTGTGGTGGATGGAGGATGTCTTGCCGTGCATCAAAGTGGGGGCGGCGACCACATCCCCACCGAACACCTGGCCGATGGACTGGTGACCCAGGCACACCCCGAGGATCGGATAGACCCCGCCCAACTCGGCGATCACCGCTTGGCTGATGCCCGCATCCTCGGGCCGACCGGGTCCAGGCGAGATGAGAATGGCGTCGGGTGAAGCAGCGCGAATGCCGGCAATGTCGATGTCATCGTTCCGATAGACGACAGGCTCGGCTCCGAGTTCGCCCAGCTCCTGGACGAGGTTGTAGACGAACGAGTCGTAGTTATCGATGACCAGCACCCGGGTCCCCATACGGGTACGAGCGTACTGGCCACACAGGGGGTCATCCCCGGATTCGGACCCCGGCCAAGGCTGGCTATCCTTTCGCCATGGCAACCAAAGCCAAAGCAGGCCCGGGGAAAGCTTCGAAGAAGGGGCGCTCCTCGAGCGGACGCACCACACCTCAGGCCGAGCGCGAACATACGCGAAGCGATCGCTATACCCCGCCAATCCCGAAGAACACCAAGGTCAGCCCCAAGTGGATGGGGGGGTTCATCATCGCTCTCTTCATCGTCGGCGTCCTGGTCATCATCCTCAACTATGCCGGTGTGCTTCCCGGAGGCGTGTCCAACTGGTGGTTGGTCGGAGCCATCGGCTCGATCTTCGCGGGCCTGATGGTGGCCACCCGCTACCACTAGCGGGTTCGGCCGCTCCCAGTGGGCGAATGCCCGGGCACGCGAAGAACCGGCCCCCGAGGGCCGGTTCTTCCATTCGTGCATATGTCTGTCGTGCCTCGGCAATGAAGCCGAGGATCTCCGGACGATTTAGCCCAGGCGCTCGATGATGGTGGCGTTGGCCATGCCTCCACCTTCACACATGGTGACCAGACCGTAACGGCCATTGGTGCGCTCCAGCTCGTTGAGCAGCGTGGCCGCCAGCTTGGCACCCGAAGCTCCGAGAGGGTGACCGAGAGCAATCGCCCCACCGTTCACATTGACCCTGTCCATGTCGGGGTGGTGCTCCTTCTCCCACGCCAGCACCACACATGCGAACGCCTCGTTGATCTCGATGACGTCCATGTCCTCGATGGTGAGCTTGGCCCGGTCGAGGGCCATCTGGGTGGCGGCAATCGGCCCGGTGAGCATCTTGATGGGATCGCTACCGACCACCGCGAAGCTGTGGAACCGGGCGCGGGGGGTCAGGCCGAGTTCGTTGGCCTTCGCCTCACTCATGATCAGGACCGCGGAAGCTCCGTCGGTGATCTGCGAGCTGTTGCCCGCGGTCACCCGCCCATTCTCGGGCCGGTAGGCGGGCTTGAGGTTGCCCAGCACCTCCACCGTGGAATCAGGCCGGATACCCTCATCGGCGGTCACCAGCTCATCGGTGTCGGCACCGTTGTCGTCTTTGATCGCTACCGGGATGATCTCACGCTCGAACCGACCTTCGGCGGTGGCCCGGGCGGCGTTCTGGTGGGACCGCACGGAGAATTCGTCGAGGTCCTGCCGGCTGATGTCCCACTGTTCGGCGATGAGCTCGGCCGATTCACCCTGGCCGACCAGTCCACCTCGCTCGGCGTAGCGCTGCATCACCCTGGGCCCGAATGGGAATCCGAGGTCGCGTACGACCGATGCACCCATCGGTGTGCGCGTCATGACTTCCACCCCGGCGGCGATGACAATGTCGTAGGCCCCGGCCATGACACCCTGAGCTCCGAAGTGGAGCGCTTGCTGGGATGAACCGCACTGGCGGTCGATGGTGGTGGCGGGAACCGAGTCGGGGAATCCTGCGGCCAACGCGGCATTGCGCCCGACGTTCAGCGCCTGTTCGCCGACCTGCATGACGCAGCCCATGATGACGTCCTCCACCAGGCCCGCATCCAGATGGTTGCGCTCGATGAGCGCTTTCAGCGGCTCCGAGGCCAGGTCGGCCGAGTGCCAATTGCGGAACTTCCCGTTGCGCTTGCCTCCAGCGGTTCGCACCGCGTCGACAATGACAGCATCCGTCATGATGGGATTCCTTTCTTGGTCCGGCGGACCCTCGCCTGCCGACCACACCTACCGCTGAGGACCTTCTCTCGGTCCGTCAACTGCATTCGCGGAAAACTTGACCGCGTGGTCAATATTCTACCCAGACCAGATTCGGAGTCAAGCGTGCGCACCCGTGCCTCATCCGGCCGGACCCGATTTCCGGGTCGGATATCGACGCCGACCCACGGTGACGCTACGGTCGGCCCCGTGAGTAACCGAGTCAAAGATATGGACCGCTGGTTGGGCAACGGTGGAATGGAGTTGATCGGTACCGTGGGTGCGTCCTTTGACGACTACGGGGTCGACGGGGAGGATCTGGGTTGGGTGGCCGGGGTATTCACACCGCTTCAGCCCGCCTGTAACCCGCATGGCATCGTCCAGGCCGGAGTGCACGGGCTGCTTCTCGATGCAGCGATGAACTTCGCCATCAATTCCGCCCTTCCCGGTCGCGACAGGACGAAGGCCACCTTGGAGATGAAGATCGAGACCATGCGCCCCGCCCTACTCGGAGAGTCGTACCGGCTGCGGGGCGATGTGGTGCGCATGGCTCGCCAAATTGCCTATGGCGAGGCCACCGTGCGGGACAAGGAAAACCAGGTGGTCAGTCGATCGACCGGCACCTTCATGCTGCATCGCCCCGATCCCAGCGGAAATGGCAGCGCCGCCGCCGGCTGATCTTCACCTCACGCGTCACGTTCGCGACGGGTCGATCCGACCAACGTCGCCGGCAACCGATACCGGTATCACGCCGGTCGTCAGCGGGAGTACGTGGCCGTGGGATCGACATCTGTTGGAGTCGGCATCTGCCGACTGTGTGAAGGACCCACCCAACCCGAGTTCGCACTCTGCTACTGCTGCACGACTCTGATCGGTCGCCTGCAGATGCCGTTGGCACCGGTGACCGCGGTCACGCCGTATCGGGTGGGCGACGGGATGCACCGCTTACTCCGTGGCTATAAGGACGCCCCGCTGGCCGAGGTGCGCTCGATCCATACGTCGCAGTTAGCCGGCATCCTCCGCTGGTGGTTGAGCGAACATGGCGACCGATTGTTGGCCCGCACCGGAGGTCCGTGGGACCTGGTGGTAGGGGTTCCCTCCTCGCAACGCCCTATGGCCCCGGTCGATGCTCTGGTGGATGCGGTGCCGTCGTTGGCCCGACAACACTTGTCACTGCTGGTCCGGGGACCCGAGCCCACCGATCACCTGGTGGCGTCGAGGCGAGGGTTCGCGGTGACGTCGAACGGTGAGGCCGGCTGCGGTGAGCGGGGGCGCCGGGCCCTGGTGGTTGACGACAGCTTCACTACCGGTGCCCGTGCCCAGAGTGCGGTGGCGGCCCTGCGGATCGCCGGTATCCGGGTGGCCGGAGTGCTGGTGGTGGGCCGAGTGGTCGCTCCCGACACTGCGTGGTGGCAGGCGGCCTATTGGGACTCGATGTTCGAGGAGAGAAGAGCAGCCCGGGCCGTCGAGTGGGCTGGTGAAGGGCATCCGGTCGCGGGGCTACCCCACTGACGTGGGCATTTGGACCAGGATTACCTATCCATATATAGTTGGTTGTTACAAGCAGATAGCTGCGACCGCCGGCAATGGCGGGTGCCGGACCGCCTTTGGCGGCCGGAACAGAACTGACTGGACGATGGCGACCATTTCAACCCCGACCACAACGATGGCTACCGATGCAGGCACCCCCGATGCCCGGTCGAATCCGGCCTCAGCGGTCGGCCCGGGCTGTTCGGTCCCGGCCGGTCTCGACCGGGCATTGACCCAGGTGGCCCGGGCCATCCTCCGGCTCGGCGTTCCCCAGCATGCCTTGGCCGAAGGTGAGGCGATCGACCGATCCGGGTTCTGGCTCCTCGTCCGGGTATCCGAGTACGGACCTATCCGGTTGTCGGAACTGGCAGAAGCGGTGGAGCTCGATCTGTCCACGGTCAGCCGTCAGATGCGCGACCTGGTCAACGGCGGGTTGATTACCAAAGTGCCCGATCCTCATGATGGTCGCTCGTCGTTTTTGAGCCTCTCGGCCCGAGGCGCAGCTGTGTTGGAGTCGGTGTCCGAAGCTCGTCGGGAGGCGCTGGCCGAAGCCATCACCGAGTGGTCGGACGAAGAGCGCACCACCCTGGCCGCCGGGTTGTTCCGCTTGGCCGCCGGGTTGCAGATGACCCCGAAAGGCACGCGATGAGTATCGAAACACCCCCGAGGCCGACTGATGAGGTCACCTCGGCGCCGGCCGGCGCCGCGGCAACGGCGGTTCCCGGCGAGGGGCTGTCCCATCGACAGATCCTCATAGTTTTCAGCGGCCTGATGCTGGGCATGTTCCTGGCTGCCCTCGATCAGACCATCGTGGGTACGGCGTTGCCCACCATCGTGAACAGTTTGCACGGTCTCAACCACATCAGCTGGGTGGTCACCGCCTACCTGTTGACGTCGACCATCTCCACCCCCCTGTACGGGAAGTTGTCCGACCAACTGGGCCGCAAGGGAATCTTTCAGTTCGCCATTGTGATTTTTCTGATCGGATCCGTGCTGTCGGGTTTCAGTCAGAACATGGGCGAACTCATCGCCTTCCGCGGGATCCAGGGCATCGGGGCCGGTGGACTGATGGCCATGGCCATGACGATCATCGCCGACGTGGTCTCTCCTCGTGATCGCGGCCGCTACCAGGGGTACTTCGGCGCCACCTTCGCACTGGCGTCGGTGGCCGGACCTCTCCTCGGTGGGGTGTTCACCGACAACCTGTCGTGGAGATGGATCTTCTACATCAACGTGCCCATCGGCATCGTCGCCCTGTTCGTCACCTCGGTGGTCCTCAAGCTGCCATTCCGTCGGCAATCGCACAACATCGATTACCTGGGGGCGATGCTGCTGATGTTGGCCATCACCGCCACCCTCTTGGTGACCGTGTGGGGCGGGACCCAGTACGGATGGGGATCGTCGACGATCATCATCCTGGCCATCGCCGCGGTGGTGCTGGTCACCGCCTTCATCTTGTGGGAGAGGAAGGCCTCCGAGCCGATCCTGCCTCCCAGCCTGTTTCGCGTCGGCATCTTCCGGGTGTCGGCCGGCGTGAGCTTCCTGCTGTCCATTGTCATGTTCGGCGCCATCATCTATTTGCCGCTCTATCTTCAGCTGGTGGACGGGGTGTCGGCCATGGTGTCGGGACTCCTCCTGGTGCCGATGATGGTCGGATTGTTGGTCACGTCAATCGCCTCCGGACAGATCGTCACCCGAACAGGGAGATACAAGATATTTCCGATAGCCGGGTCGGTCCTGATGGTGATCGGCATGTGGCTGCTGTCCCAACTGGGGCTGCACACCTCCCACCTCACGATGAGTCTCTATGTGATTGTGCTGGGGGCCGGCATGGGCATGACCATGCAGATCATGGTGCTGGCCACCCAAAATGCGGTAGCCCCCACCCAGATAGGTACCGCCACCGCCGCCGTCACGTTCTTCCGGTCGCTGGGGGGCGCATTCGGCACCTCGCTGTTCGGAGCCATCTTCATTGCCGGTCTCGGACACTGGATTCCGCTGCTGGTTCCCGGCACCGGGTCCAAGTCCATCCACGTGAGTGGGAGTTTTTCCATGAGCCCCACCCGGCTGCACACCTTCCCCGTCGCCGTACAGCATGGAATTCTCGAGTCGTTCGTGCGCTCACTCCATACGATGTTTTTGGTGGGCGTGCCGGTGGCCGCGGCCACGTTTGCGCTGACCCTCTTCCTCAGGGAGATGAAGCTCCGGACCAAATCCGGTCTTGAGCGACCGATCGAGGATGTGGCTAAGGCGGGCGGTGCCCCGGGCTCCGCCGATGCTGAAATCGACCAAGGGGTCGTTGGATCGGGTGCGATCATCGGGTAGGTCTGACACCCGGTATCCGCTCGTCCCGATTGGGCCCGGGTGTACTAAACCAGGGTCATGCTGTTACGTGTCTTCACCGAGCCCCAACAGGGCGCAACCTATGACCAACTCGTGCGGGTGGCTCAAGTTGCCGAACGCCTGGGGTTCGATGCGTTTTTCCGGAGTGACCATTTTTTGGTGATGGGCGACTCGGATGGCCTTCCGGGACCCACCGACGCATGGATCACCCTGGCCGGCATTTCCCGGGAGACCAGCCGGATCCGACTCGGGACATTGGTGACGTCGGCCACCTTCAGGCTTCCGGGCCTGTTGGCGGTGACCGTGGCCGAGGTTGACGCCATGAGCCACGGCCGGGTCGAGCTGGGCTTAGGGTCCGGGTGGTTCGACACCGAGCACACCGCCTACGGCGTTCCGTTCCCCCCACTCGGCGAGCGGTTCGAGAGGCTCGAGGAACAGTTGGCCCTCATCACCGGGATGTGGGCGACCCCCAGCGGCGAGAAGTTCTCCTTTCATGGAGCCCACTACCAATTGGAAGATTGCCCGGCACTACCCAAACCGGTGCAGCGACCGGGACCTCCGGTGATTGTCGGAGGAGGCGGAAAGAAACGAACTCCCCGGTTGGCCGCAACCTACGCCTCGGAGCTGAACGTACCGTTCTCTTCGCCGGAGGACACCGTCGCTCAGTACGAGCGGACGAAGCTCGCCTGTGAGGCCATCGACCGTGATCCGGCCTCCATGGTATTTTCCGCTGCCCAGGTGGTGTGCTGTGGGCGTGACAATGCCGAAGTGGCGCGTCGTGCCAAAGACATCGGACGATCGGTGGACGATCTACGCGAGCACGGCCTCTGCGGAACACCTGAGGAACTGGTGGAGAAACTGGCGAGCTTCGCCGACCTGGGGATGGAGCGGGTGTACCTGCAGTTTCTCGCCTTGGATGACCTCGAACATCTTGAGCTGATCGGCGAAGAGGTACTGCCGCACTGTGCACAGCTGGGCTGATTCCCGCTGACACTGCGATACGAAGTGAGGACTGCTCAGGTCGTGTCGTGGCTGGTGGTCAGACGTTCGATGCGCTCGAGAGTCTTCTCCATGTTGGAGCGGGTCTTCTCGGGGAGACCGCCCAACTTCAAAAGTAGACGTTGGTGATCCTGGGAAATATCCCAGCTCTCCGTCACCCGGGTCCCACTTTGGACCGGCTCGAGCTCGTAACGCCAGATACGCCCGGCGGCAAACCGACCAAGGAGACCTCCGGGCCGGGACTGCCACGCGATCCGCCGGTTCTCTTCGAACTCGATGACCGTGCTGACCATCGAGTAGTTGATGCCCATGTGCATAGACATGCCGAAGGTGGAGCCCATGGAGAGGCGTTGGGGTGAGCCCACCTTGGCCTGTTTCACCGTGCCCGAGCCATCGATCTCGGGATGGCGGGCCACGTCGGCCAACAGATCGAAGATGGCCCCGGGTGCAACCGGGATCACTCGCTCGACCGAGACAACATCGCCTTCCATCTGAAACCTCCATGAGGTGGGGTAGCGCTGGGTTGGCACCGATCGGTGTCAGCCGACATCATCTCGGGTCCAGCATGGACCGAAGCCCATCGATGATGCCAATGCGGTGTCCTTCGACCGACTTACCGGTTTTCTTCGTGAATGTTCGATTGACGCCCGGCACTGTCGACCGACTGCTGGTCGTAGGTCCTGCGGCGAGAAGACCCCGAGGTGGCGGCCAGCACGGCGCTGATCACCAAGCCGACGGCCCCGACGACCATGAGGATGACACCGACGGTGGAAAGACGGAACCCGTGGGTCTGGGTGGTGGTAATTCCCCAGTACAGAACGGCTCCCACTGCGAATACCAAGATGCTGACTACAAATCCGGCACCGAATCCCGATCGCATAGCGCCTCCGTCCATTCTCTCTTGTAGTGGCGATGCTCAGCCATCAACCACCTGCCCTTACGACAGTAGTGCTATTGAGCTACCCAAACGGGGGCCGTCTAAACTATTCGATGACCGGCGATGACAGTCGATCACTGTCATGGTGGATGGGCTCGGGAGTCGGCCGGCCTCAGACGGGGGCACCTTCGGCCCGGAGTTTGTCCACTACCTCGGTGACCAACTCGGCAGCGCCCCGAAGAGGGCCTACCGGCCACGACCGGAACTCCTCCGGGAAGAGGCTCGGGCTGATCGAGAGATCCCAGGCATCGACCATGTCGTACGCAAAGTCTTCATCTGAGCACTGGCCGCTCTCGAAACGTCGGACCCAAGGGCAGGTATGCCAACGACACCACAGATCGGCATCGCTCACGATGCCGGCGAGCTCTTTCATCGCCACCACGCCCCGCAACTGAACCAACACGCCTCCGAGGTCACACAGAACCATTTCGACGGGACCGGCCATCGGCAGGCCCTACCGTCGCCGACCAGATCCGCCGGAGCCGGCACCCGCGTCGATGCGGCTGGAGTACTCACCGACCGAGGGGCGAAATCGGTCTACGCAGCCGTTAGCCACCGGCTGCTGGCGGGGGACGCCAACCAACGCCTGGATGGCAGTCCCATCGCGCGCCTCTTTACGACCGACAGCGTTGAGACACAACCGACGGCGCCTTCCTCCGAGGTCGAGGTGGTCTCCGTCGCTCCACTGATCGGCGAAGCCATCCGTAGGATCGCCCGTCGGGAGAGCATCTCCGTCCACTTCCGATAGGGGGGAGGCGACCCTCGCCGCCGGCTGCGAGGCCGAACTTACGCCGCCGATCCGTAGAACTGGCTGGAGCCGAAGCTGAAGACGCCGCCATCGTCGGCGACGAAGCGATACCCGGCGCCGCTCGGAGACGCCTCCATGCCCACGATCGGTCGGTTGAGTCCGAGACTGCCGGTCGAGCCGTGGAACGGAGCATTTCCGAAGGAGAAGATGCCGCCGTCGGCGCCCACCAACCAGTACCCGGCATTGGCCGGATCGACAGCCATGCCCACCATCGGCCGGTTGAGCCGCGATCCGCCCATCGAACCCCGGTACGGAGCGGCGAAGGCGAACACACCACCGTCGGAGGCATCTATCCAATAGCCACCCGTGGCCGGATCGACAGCCATGTCCACGATGGGCGCATTCAGCGGGAAGCCACCCGTCGAGCCGTGGAACGGAGCATTTCCGAAGGAGAAGATGCCGCCATCTGAAGCCACCAACCAGTAGCCCCTACCGTCGGGGGTGGCCGCCATGCCGACGAGGGGATGACTGGGCGTCACTCCGGCCGCAGGAAGGGACCCATAGAACCCGGCATCACCAAAGGCGTAGACCGAGCCGTCCCGTCCCACCAACCAATAGCCGTGGCCGTCGGGGGTGGCCGTGATCCCCACGATGGGCGATGGAGGTGCCGAAGGCAGCTCTCCGTAACTGTTCGCTACGGAGCCGCACGCGTCCACCTGACCCGCGGCGTTGACGATCCAGTATCCGGCGTCGCCCAGGCCAGGCGCCATGCCGGTCACGCTGCCGGTGGGAAAGCCGACGCAGCTCTGGGCCGGCGGGTATACCGGGGATGGTGGCGAAAGAGGCGGGTTGCCAGCGAGCATGATCGATGTCGAATTGGTCAGATCGGTGCACTGGCCATAGGTACCGGGGAGGACCAACCCGTAATAGATATTGAACTGATTGGGGGTTACCGGCAGCACGAACGGTGTGAGCGCCGAACAGCGCTGGACCCCATCCTCCTGGATCACCGGTGTCGAGGTCAACGGCGACCAATCTGTGGAGGAGGCCGAGTTGATCTGCCACACGTTGAAGCGGGTCGCGTCTGACGCAGTTGTTTCCTGCACATTGAAAAACATGTACCACCGGGAGCCGCTCTGAAAGACATCGGGATTGGACATGCATTGCGAACCAGAACCTCGGTAGGCGATTGAAGACGTGAGCAGATCCCGATTGGCATCCACGCTGGCCACACCGATCACGCAGTCGGCGCCGTAGTACACCGTCCATCTCTGTGCTCCCGAAGGCTCCAGCACAACCGACGGTGAAGACGCGTCCAAACCGTAGGCGTCAGTAAAAACCAATTGCTTGAACGATGCCCAGTGATTGCCGTCACCGGATGTGGCTGACCACACTTGGTTGTTGCATCCCACACCACACGACAACACCGTGAAGAACATCGTGTACAGATACGAAGTACCCACGGACACCACGCTCACCGACGGATCGTTCACCTCACTGGCCGCTGCCGCAACCTGGGAGGAAAGGATGTCGGTGGTCGGATTCGACCATGGGCCGTTGGGGGTGGGAGAGGTCCGCTGGAAGATGGTATCGAGCTGGCCGGCATTGACGGCCTGTTGGGTCTGCCAACCGCCGTACCACATGACGTAGCCCTGGCCATTGGGGTTGGGGATGATGTCCGGTGCGTAGATGTCGCGTCCCGTGAATTGTTGAGTGTCAGCGGCGGCCGCACCTGCCGACCCGGAAGCTACGAGTTGTCCGACCGAGGGCACGACCAACATGGTCGCCGCGACCGAGATCACCACAATTAGAACCCGCAACCGCTTCCCCACGACGTCCCCCTACGTTTTGCAATGCAGCGTCACCCTAGATCTACTTTGTGTTTGACGCCTTTTGGCATTCGGCCTATTGCCGATTCGAAGTTCCCCCCGGAAGCTTCAACGATAAGCGGTGTCGCCACGACGCGTTATTCGCCGGTGCCCACCCATCGTCGGTCGGGCAGCGGCCTCTTGACCAACCCACGTGCCCCCGTTTGCCCGCGAGCAGCCCGTCGGCAGGCTCGCCCTGGGCCGCGAGGCGGCGAGGACCGTCGCCGGGGAGCGGCGCTCCGCGCGCGTGTGGGCAGCCGGGGAAGCGCTGACCGGGTCCTCCACGGTGGTGGAGGCCATGGCGCAAAGTAACGAGGCGACCAGGGGATCCTCGAGTAGAAGCCCCGCAGGTCGGTGCGCCTATCCCGGTAGGGGCCGCCGAAGGCCGAGCCGTCGCCAGGCGCACGGCATCCTCTCCGAGTGGGTCACCGAACTCGCCGACGCTGACGGGGGGACGGTCGTGGTGACGCTCGATCTTTACGCTCGCGCCACCGCGGCAGAGAGTCGGCGAGTCGCCGAAGCCGTTGGCGCCAGAATCCGGCCGCGGGATCGCCGCGGGACGATGCGACCGAGGAACAACAGGGCGAAAACCAGCATGGAGCCCAAAGAGGCCTCTTGAACAGGAGTTTCCTTCAAGGGTCCCTGGTTCCAACTATACGAACCGGCGCCCCATGCTTGCCGGTCGGGTGATCCGCTTGCCGTGACGCTGGTGCAGCCGCGGCGACGGGGCCGATCAACGCTTGGCCCCACCAGGGCAGACCCCGGTTGGTGGCCACCGAGAGGGTGTGAATTTGCAATGTTGACTAGATCGGTCAACTTTGCTTGGCTATGGGGGTGCAGAAGCCCGCCCTCGACCTCGAAGCGGACATCGCCAAATTCGACTCGACGCTGGCGGAGTACATCGCCGGCCGGATGGACGAGGACGCGTTCCGCATCTTCCGCCTCAACAACGGCATCTACGGCCAACGGCAAGGTGGCCGCGATCAGATGGTGCGCATCAAGGCGCCGTACGGCTCGCTCACCGCCGACCAGCTCGAACTGCTCGGCGAGGTGGCGGAGCGCTACAGCCGCGGATGGGGGCACCTCACCACCCGGCAGAACATCCAGTTCCATTTCGTGCAGCTCGAGCGGGTGCCCGAACTGCTGCGCGAGCTCGCGGCTGTCGGCCTGACCACCCGAGAGGCATGCGGGGACGCCGTCCGGAACGTGGCCGGCTGCCACCTTGCCGGGGCCTGCCCCTACGAGGTGCTCGACATCAGCCCCTGGGCAGAGGCGACGTTCCAGCACTTCCTCCACCACCCCTACGCGCAGCGCCTGCCGCGCAAGTTCAAGATCAACTTCTCCGGTTGCGCCATCGACTGCGGCCAGGCGATGTTCAATGACGTCGGCGTGGTCGGGGTCTCCCGTCCACTCGCCGACGGCACGACGGAAGCGGGCTTCCGGGTCTTTATCGGGGGCGGGCTCGGCGCCAACCCCCATCCGGCTCACGCGCTCGAAGTGTTCACGCCTCGTGACCAGCTCCTCCCAACGATCGAAGCGGTGCTGCGTACCTTCGACCACTTCGGCAACCGAGACAACAAGCTCCGCGCTCGGCTGAAGTGGGTTGTCGACGAGCTCGGCATCGACGAGCTCCGTCGCCGTGTCCTGCGCGAGCGTGCATCGCTCGTCGCCAGCAGCTCATGGCCGGGCGGCATCCCCGCAATCGTCGAGGTGAACGGCGACACGCCCGCTGGGATCGACGTCGTCCGGACGCCGACGCCCGTGGGCGCTCCGGTCACGCTGCGGGTGGCGGCGGGCGGCCCCTATGAGCGGTGGCGCTCCGCCAACGTCGTGATCGGTGTGGCCAAGGGCGCCGTGTCGGCCATCGTGCACGCGCCCCTGGGGGACATCACCGCCGAACAGTTTCGGGAGTTGGCCTCCCTCACCCGTGACCTCGGCGCCGACGTACGCGTTACCAACCGGCAGAACCTCGCATTCCGCGGGCTCACCGAGGATGTCCTCCCCGGGCTGCACCGCAGGCTGCTGGCGATCGACATGGCCGAACCCGGCGCTGAGTTGGCGCGCGACGTGGTGTCCTGTCCGGGCGCCGACACCTGCAACCTGGCGGTCACCCAGAGCCGGGGGCTCGCCGAGGCCATCGGCCAGGCGCTCGAGGAGGCCGGCCTGGCCGATGTCGGTGGGGTGCGCATCAACATCTCCGGCTGCACCAACAGCTGCGGGCAGCACCACGTCGCCGACATCGGGTTCCACGGCGCCGAACGCCGCGTCGCCGGCCGGCCGGCGCCCGGCTACCAGCTCTTGCTGGGCGGGCATGTCGGCGACACGAAGATCACTTTCGGCCAGCGCGCCCTGCGCCTGCCCGCCAAGGCGTGCCCTGAGGCGGCGGTCCGGCTGGTCGGGCGATTCGCCGACGAGCGAGAGGCCGGAGCGAGCTTTTCCGAGTGGCTGGTGCGTTCGGGCGGGACCAAGGCCGTGAGCGCCGGCCTCGCCGATCTCGATCACTGGCCGGACGCAGAGGAACGTCCCGACTACTACATCGACTACGACGAGACCGGCCCCTATGTACCAGAAGTCGGCCCGGGGGAGTGCGCCGGCAGCTGAGCGGCCGTGGGCGCCGGCCTCGCCGTACGAAGGTGGATGCGAATGGCGCGGCACCCGTCTTCCCGCGCGGATCGGATCCGTAGCGCGACGACCACTGCCCGTGGAGATGATGGGACTCGAAGACTGCCCCCTTGCCTGCAAAGCATTGTGGGGGCTGTCCAACGGTGGCCTATGCCGTCTGAGTGCTACTGCTCCCACGATTGCGCCCACGATTACCTCAGCCGTTTCTCCCAGGCATCGGTAGCGGTTCTGTCCGTGATCGCCAGCGGGGACATGATCTGGTCAAGACCGAGAACTCTCCCATCGCTACGGACCAAACCCAGATGGGCGCACGCCCCTCCTGAGAGTAATCGTGGCCCTGTTCGGTGCTGACAACGTGGGCTACGCACTACGTTCGCCGGGACGGAATTGCTGCTTCACCGGCACCTGGGATTGGCACTTGGGTGGTCTGAGGTCAGGGGCCCGTCGTTGTGGTTGTCGAGCCGTTGGTGATGGGAGATCCATCAGGGTTCTGCCCACAGTAAGCGTCGACAGCCTTGCCGTCGGCCATGATCGCCGGGGTAGTGAAGGCGGTGGCATCCCCGGAGGTGATGGCGTTATTGGCAGCTATGGCGAGCGGTCCGGCACTGTCGACGATCGCTGACGGTGCCTTCGCCTGGAAGTCGGTGATGGTGCTCTGGTTGGCCTTGAAGATGGCGATCAGATCGGACGGCTGCTGGGCTGCGGATGTTGCCTTGTCGAGAATGGCATTGTCATTGCAGAACGCTGTCTTGTCGCCGGCACCCGCGGCTTGGCCGACCTGGGCGCTGAAGTGGGCAGTGCCGTTGTCGACCGAAGTCACGGTCACGTGAACCGGTAACGTCGTCGTCGATCCCTTAGCTGTCAGCGTGCAGTCAATAGCTGCGCCGACCTTGGCCTCAAGCCCACTGGGGCAGCTGACCTTCGGCGTCGGTTGGCTGGTTTCGGCGGCCAACTGACTGGCAACCTGGGACTCAACGTCGCTCTGGGAAACCTCGTTCTTGCCGATTGAGACGCTGGCGCTGCAGGCGCTGAAGAGCGCCGCACAGACAAGTCCTGTGGCGAGAAAACGAACCGGACGAGTGAATTTCATTTCGTATATATATCTCAGATCCATGAAGATTGCCAGTATCTGCCCGTCACGGGCAGAGGAGCTCGAGGGACCGATGGCTATTCCGTCCGACGCCATGACGGTGCGGCCCTGGCCTGCCCTTTGTGCCCCGGCCAATCATGCCGATCATTCAGAGCACGAACGTCTGGGAAAAGGAGCCCTCCGAGATGGTCAGGCTGGCGTCCTGGGAGGAGGCTGGTTCTGGCCCGTCGATCCCGAGTGCAGCCGACACTGCGGAACCACAGCGGTGAGTCGGCAGGTCCCGTGACCAGCGGTTGCGCTCGTCGAAGTGCTTCGCGGCCCGGACGAGCGCCTGGACTTCGGCGACCTCGGGTGCTCGGACGGGATGCGGGCGTACGGTGAACCGATCCAGATTGGTTAGCCAAGCCATTTAGCCCTTTTACCGACGATGACCAAACGCCTTCTGATCCGTCCCCCTCATTGTTGACTGATCTTGTGAGAATTCAAGCGGCGGTGGTGGTTGCGGCATGAAATTCCTCATAGGCAGCTGCGGAGATCAGGTGGACCATTCATTGGGGTCCGGTCACCATGTGTATGCTGATTTGCATGCAATCGACGAGTGTGCGGATCGATACTGAGACCCACGAGGAGCTCAAGCGGCTGGCCAAGGACCTCGGGACGACCGTGGGACGTACGGTGACGCTCGCGGTTCGAGCGCTTCGACAGGACCGTATGGGCAGCCAACTCGCCCGACCGTTACGAGACGACGAGACAGCCTGGCTCGATGCCGACGTCGGGTGACGTCGTCGATCTGGACCTCGGAGTCCCCGAAGGCCGAGAAGCCGGCTTCCGCCATCCTGCGGTGGTAGTGACGGCCCAGCGCATCTTGAACGCCGAACCATCAGTGATCCACGTCGTCCCTCTCACCTCGACCGTACGGAACTTCGACTCCGAGGTAGCCATCGAACCTGATGGTCGCAATGGGCTCACGCTCACCTCAGCAGCCCAATGTCAGCGCCTGCGCGCCGTCTCACCCAGGCGAATCTCCTCGACTCGCGGCAACGTCGGAGTTGCCACCCTGGCTCAGATCCGCGGAGCCATCTCGATGATCCTCGACCTTCCCGGCTGAGCCCCGA
>Ga0097691_1000776_pt1 | contig 25841 bp, 31 predicted proteins | sample NGESurdeep072012_8_FD_72858 | JGI IMG/M metagenome (GOLD analysis project Ga0097691, IMG submission 72858) | Arctic peat soil microbial communities from Barrow, Alaska - NGEE Surface sample 210-1 deep-072012 | ecosystem: Environmental > Terrestrial > Soil > Wetlands > Peat ... | reverse complement strand
CGGATCCGGCTCTGCGGCCGGTCGCTCGGGTACCTCGTGAGTCGATCCTCGATAACGGAGCGGATCTCGGCCTCGGTCGGCGCGCTCATGCCGCGGCCGCCTTCCGTGTGCGCCGAACCGGCGCGCCATCGGAGGCGCCGCCAGTCTTGCCGGCCCGCACGGCGTCCCGAAGGCGGGACAACTCGTCCGGCGGGATCGCCCGCACGACGTCCACCGCGGCGAGGTAGGCATCTTCGGCCTCGTGCTCGCGAGCATGGAGGGCGTTCTCGAGCGCCTGGTAGATGTCGTAGCTGTTCTGGTCGCCGGCCGCCGGATCAATGATGACCCGAACCGCCCAGGAACCGGGGCGGCCGGTCGCGTCCTTGCGTCCGGTCGTCACCATCCAGTGACCATCCGTCGTGTCCGGCCCGCGGCGCCAACCCGTGGACGGCATGTCGGATCCCGTGCCGGCGCGCACGGTCCCGTGCGCGATGTACGGCGTCTCACTCATCTCAGGCCTCCTGAATCAAGTGCCCCGACCGGAGGTGTCTCTAGCACCAGCGGACGGGGCATCAGGAGTGTATTCGGTTCGACCGTCTAGAGACCGGCCGCCGGACGGATCCGGCCCACATAGCGTAGCTGCGCCGTCAAGGGCGGGTACCAGAGGGCGTCCAGGTGCCGATTCGCCCGTCTCCGTGGCTCCACGGGCCGCGTGGGGCACCCGGGCGTTGCTACTCGGCGGGACCGAACCCTCGCCAGGCCATCCTCCAGCGCCCATCCGGCAGGAGCTCGTCGCGGACGTAGTAGCCGAGCGGCACGTCGATGGGAACGGCCGTCGGGATTCCGCCGGGGATCTCGAGCGTTTCCTCCCGGCCGTCCCACGGCCCGCCGACGTAGATGATGCGAGCGGATGCGGCGGGTTCCATGCGCGAGCCGTTCACGGGGAGCCTCAGGACTTGCGGTGACGCGCGCCCGATACTGCGCGGTGACAGGGTAGTCGACGCCTGGTGCCCGGGTCATGTGGCACGGAACAGCCCCCGGACGTGCGGCGGGGCGTCCCCATCCACCTACAGAACGATGGTCGTCATCCTGCGCGCGGATCGAGGCACGCGCCCATCGGGCCCGGACGCCGAGGCTATGCTCTGGCAGAGCAGACAGAGAGGAGCGCGGGATGCCTGGGATGTGTCCGGAGTGTCATGAGGTGATCGTTCCGTCCGAGGTCGTCGTCCTGGCGGCGAGGCATAAGGCGGCCGCCACGCTCACGGGCCAGGAGCCGCAGCAGATTGTGGGCGCGCACGCGCTATTCCATCCCGAGTGCTGGACGCGCGCGGCCCCCGAGGTATGGCAGCTCGTCGCCCAGAAAGCCCGGGCCGAGGATGTGGTGGAGGAATAGGCCCCCGGACGCCCGGCCCCTGAATCGGAGGGCTGTATGCTCGGGAGGGCGGCAGGGCGTCGCCCCGAGCGAGCGGCGGGGGTGCGCATGATGCACGAGTGGACGTTCCTGCTCGGAGTCTCGACGATTGGCGCTGTTGGCGAGCGCGTGGTGGTCGTCTGCGGACGGTGTGGACTGATCCGCACGGGCCGAGTTGCGAGCAGCACGTCGAGGGAAAGCAGGGTCGATCTTCGGGGCGAATGTCCGGGTGAGCCACAAGAGCCAACGGACGACTCGCTCAGAACGCCTCTCGTGAGCTCCTAGGCTGCAACGGACCCCAAGGCGATCTAGCCGCGCCCTGGCACGCTGTCAGCCGTCGGCGTCAAACAGCCCTTCGGCGACCCGCCTGCCCGTTGCATCCCGGGCGTAGTCTCAGGGCGGCGCACGGAGCTAAGCATGGACCCGTGCGCGACGATGGCAGCGAGAGGCGGCTCAATCCTTCGGCCGCCTCTCGTCGTGCCCAGGACACAGAGCGGCCCCCGGACAACCCCGGTGGCGCCTCTCCTCCTCCGAAAGAGAGCGGAGCACCCGGGTGCGGAGCCGGGGGCCAGCGCGAAGGCTGAGCGTGCTACCTGACGGAACGCTGAAGATGCCGCTCCGGGCGCGGACGCGTCCCCCGGACACCGAAGTGCGCCCGCCGATCACTCGAAGGGCGCCCGGTGCGGAGCCGGGGGCCAGGGTGAGTCTAGGCGGGCAGCCGCGCGGTCTGGCGGTCGTCCATCGCGGCGTGCCTCCGCTCCAGGAGAAGCGAGAGACCCGCACCCACGAGGAATGCGATCACGAAGGCGATCGGGACGGCCACGCCAAGGAGGAGGGCGGTCTCGATCATGCCGACAGGGTCCGGTCCGACATTCGGGCGAGTGTGCATGACCCCCCGGCGCGTCTACGGAGGGCCGAACGTCACGAGGCTGCTTCCCGAATGACCCGCACTACGGCCCCCGGACGCCCGGTGCAGGGGCGGAGCCGGGGACCGTGGGCAGTCTAGGCGCGGCCCAGACAAGGAGCAGCCCCCGGCCGGTCCCGGGCGCGTCACCACCCACAATCGCAGACGGAGCGCCCGGTGCGGAGCTGGGGACCGGCCCGAGTCTAGCTCGCCGCCATCGTCTGGCACTTCGGACAGGTGCTGTCGGCGAATGTGCCCTTCCGCTCGTGCTCGGCATGCGCGCTCTCGATGGCAACGCACCCCGCGCAGGACGTGTCGGCGAAGGAGCCCATCCGGAGGTGCTCCGCGTGGGCGGTTTCCTGCCCCTCGCTGAAGTGGCCGGGAGAGTCGCCGGATGGGAGTGTGCGCTCGCCCTCCGCGAACGATCCCACGTGTTCCTGGTCAGATCCGCTCATGGAGCAGCCCCCCAGCCAGGTCGCATGTCGGCCCGGCACAGGCCTGAGAGTGTACCCCGGCCCCCTCTGATGCCACATCGTTCCTCACGGGACCAACAGGCCCCCCGGTCGCGGGTCCGGGGATCACGGGGCAGAGTAACGCCCCCGGCCGGCGAACCGGACGCGGGGGCGTTGTGCGGGTCTGGCCGTGGTCAGGCTAGGGGCGGCGGCTTACCGAGAGTCGGCCTCGCTCGAATGAGAGCCGAACGCGGTTCCCCGCCCGCTGGCCGATCACCCAGCCGTCCGGGTCCGCGGCGCGAACCTGCGCGGCCGAGGCGTCATAGATCGCGGAGCCCTGCTCTCGGATCGTGCCATCGGCACGCGTTCCACATAGTACGGCCACCGGTCGCCCGCCGGTGTCAAGGCGACTTGTCAGCCGGGCGTAGACTCGGGGAGTGCGCACGATTTCCCGTTGGCGCGGGGGGCCGTGCGCGGTTGGGTGTTGGGTGACGGCGGCGGGTTTCGGCTCGCTGCCGTCACTGTGTCCGGGGCACAGAACGGCCGCCGGGCGCCCGGTGCGCGTCCCATCCCGCGAGCGGAGCGAAGCCGCTCTAGACGCCGACCCCGTTGACGCGCGTGCGAATGCTGATATGCCGTTCTGACGGACGACAAGCGACTATCGCGCCATGTACCCGAGCGCGATTCTCTGGCCGATCAAGGCGCCGCCAATCGGTCCGATCGTGATGGCCCCGACCATCCACCAGCCCACCAGGCCGCCGACGTTGTACCAGGCGAGATACCCGAGGACGATGAACCCAATCGCGGCGCCGGCGAGACCCGCGAGCGTTGTGACCAGGTTGACTCTCCGCACGGCGATGCTGCCGAGCGCCACCTGCTTTCGGAGCGTCACTGGTTGCTGGACCGTCACCGGGACGGGGGCGGGCGCCGCAGCGGGCCCAGGGTGAACCTGGTCGAAGTCAAGGCCGCAGGACCGGCAGAAGCGGAATGACCCTGCGCGTACCACGGTTCGGAGAGCACCGACCGTCCGTCGACCTGGCTGACGATCAGCCCGTAGCCGAACTCCAGCGGCGAACCGAAGCGGGCGGCGTTGTACCACCCGACGGCGATCAGGGGCAGCGCCAGGCCAGCCAGGAATCGCGCGGAACGGACCGCGCCGGACCAGTCCATGACTCGGAGGTCGGCGAGGCGCGCCACCGGCCGGAGGCAGCCGGGGCGGCCCGCGTAGATCGCCACGAAGAGTGGTGTCGCAAGGACAGCGGGCACCCGCGACCCGGCGGCGAGCCCGAGCGCCACGCCGGCCAGGAAGGGCCACCGCCCATCGATGGCGAGCCGGAACGCCGCCAGGGCCAGGAGGAGCGCGAGCACCTGCGGCCAGTGGTGCTGCCCGCCCGTGGCCCCGACGTACAGCAGCTCGGAGCCGAAGGCGAACGCGGCGGCCATCCAGCGGGCCGCCGGGCGCTCGAGCCCTAGCCGGAGGAGCAGGTCCCACATGAGCCAGGCCGCCAGGCCACCGGCGATCGCGGAAGTCCAGTTGGTGTCGACGAGCCCTGTCCCGAGCACCGCGACGAACGGGATCATGGGCAACGCGGGCACGGGCGGGAACGGGCTGTACAGGCCACCGACCGTCGGCACCATCTCGAGGGTCGGCAGCGCCACTGTCACGTATAGCCTGCCGTGCAGGAAGGCGTCCGCGAGCGGCGCGAACGAATCGGCCGTCCGCCAGGGCCCGACAGCGAGGTACAGCGCGGTCGTTGCAAGGAAGAGCAGCGGGCCCGTCCGTGGCTCCGCCCACCGCCGAAACGTGGCCACCATCGGTCGCCAGTCTATGCGGGTGGCTGGGGTGCGCGCGGGCGACTGGGGCGCCCGGACTGGCCGCCGACACTTCTAGCGGCCCAAACGCAGCACCCGACCCGGACCTTCTTCTCAGCGACGCCGCTCACTCCGGCGCGTACGTTGCCTGTGCTCCCGCAACGCAGTTGCGCGCGGGGAAAGGATGGGGGCTCTCGACTTGCCGCAGAAACGGGGTCACCACGGCGCCTTTCTGAGCCTGGCCACGGGCTGCCTGGTCGTCGTCGCCGGCTTCGCGCCTGCGACCACCAACGGTGGGTTCCCCGCATCGGGGTACCTCGGGATCGTGTCCACCGGTGCCGTGGGCAACGCATCCCCGGCCACCCTCATCGGTGCCGGGGATATCTGCGTGACCCCCGCCGTCGGGAATGCGCAGGCCACGGCGAACCTGATTGCACTCGAACCGAGCGCGCATGTCTTCACGCTCGGCGATAACTCGAACGAGGAAGGAACGGCGACCCAGTACTCCGACTGCTACCGTCCAACATGGGGGCAGTTCCTGGGTCGGACCGACGCGGCGGTGGGGAATCACGACTACTACGCAGATGGTGCCGTGTCGTACTTCCAGTACTTCGCGGAGGCGGCGGGACCGTCCGGAAGGGGCTACTACAGCTACGACCTTGGCGGTTGGCACATCGTCGTCTTGAATGGCGAATGCGAAGCCGTCGGGGGATGCGGCCCGGGCTCGCCGCAGGACCGGTGGCTCGTTGCCGACCTCGCTGCCCACCCCGCCACCTGCACGCTCGCCTACTGGCATGAGCCTCGGTTCAGCTCGGGCGCACCTGGTCAGAGCAGCAATCCGGCGTACCAATGGTTCTGGGAGGACCTGTACGCGTATCACGCCGACGTGGTGTTGAACGGCCACGCGCACGATTACGAGCGGTTCGCTCCCCAGACGCCGACGGGCCAGGCAAACGCGACCGGAATCCGCGAGTTCGTGGTGGGAACCGGCGGAGCGGGGCAGAAGCTCTTCGGCGCGGTCCAGCCGAACAGCGAGGTGCGGCACACCGGGACCTACGGCGTCCTGAAGCTCACCCTCCATGCGTCCTCGTACGACTGGCAGTTCCTGCCGGTCGCGGGCGGCGCGTTCACGGACGCCGGGACCGGGACCTGCCACTGATCGCGCGCTGTCACCGGCCCTAACGGGGGGATCGGATCACCGCTGTGAAGCGGCCGCGGACCGCGGCCCTGCGGAACGAAACGCCTGCGGTCATGCGCATACTGGATGAGCTCTCCCGGCGCGGGACAGCAGCACGGGACACCAAGGGAGACGATGCACCTTCTCGCCTATATTGATCCCGGCGCTGGGAGCCTCTTCTTCCAGGCGGTGATCGCCACCGCCCTGGTGGTCCCGTTCTACCTGCGGTCCCAGATCCGCAAGGGCATCAACCGCCTGCGGGGCCGGCCCTCGATCGCAACATCGACGGAGATCGCCGCGCTGCCGCGCGACGACGACCTGCCTCCGGAACAGCCCTGACCCGCCGCCGAGGAGAGGCCGCGTGACGACTCCACACTCACGCGATGCCGCTCCGGTCACGCGTGACCCCGGGTCGTTCCGCGATCCCAGCGGCTTTGTCTTCCGGCGCGGCGGCGTCCTGTACCGGCAGGTCAACCGCGTCTTTGCGGACGACTGGCACGCGGCAGCCGACGCCGGAATCCTCCGACGGTGGCAGGAATCCGGCTGGCTCATCGGTCACGAGGTCGCGGATACCTCCCTGGCGGCGGACCCGGATCGTGCGCTCGCGATCCTGCGGCCCGACCCAGTCGCCTTCGTCTCATACCCGTACGAATGGACGTTCGGGCAGCTGAAGGACGCCGCCCTGCTGACCCTGGACCTGCAGGAGGATGCCGCGCGGGCAGGGTTCACGCTGCGCGACGCGTCGGCCTACAACATCCAGTTCCATCGTGGCCGCCCAATCCTCATCGACAGCCTCTCCATCGAGCGCCTGGAACCGGCCGAACCGTGGGCGGCCTATCGCCAGTTCTGCCAGCACTTCGTCGCCCCCCTCGCCCTCATGGCACGACGCGACATCCGGTGCGGCCTCATGCTGCGCGACTATGTCGACGGGATCCCGCTCGATCTCGCGTCCACGCTCCTCCCTGCCAGCACGCGCCTGTCGGTCGGCCTGGCGAGTCACCTCCACCTGCACGCGCGCGCCCAGCGCCGGTCCGCCAGCGCCGGACTGTCGGCGCGGCCCGTCAGGGGGATCGGCGGGACCCGGCGCGCGGCGCTGCTGGCCAGCCTGCGAGCCACGGTCCAGGGCCTTCGCTGGAGCCCGGCCGGTACCGAGTGGGCCGACTACGACCAACACACCAGCTACTCCGACGAGGGCACCCGCGCAAAGGAGTCGATCGTCGAGGCCATGCTGCGAGAGGTCGGCGGGTCGGTCGCCTGGGATCTGGGGGCCAACGTCGGCCGTTTCAGCCAGATCGCGGCGCGACTGGGGCGTCGAGTCGTCGCGTGGGATGTCGACCCGGCCGCGTCCGAGCGCCACTACCAGCGGTTGAAGACGTCGGGGGAGACCCTGGTGCTGCCGCTGGTCCAGGACATCGTCAACCCGAGCCCGGGCCTGGGCTGGGCAGGCGCCGAGCGAGCCGCGTTCGTCGATCGTTCGGACGCTGACGTCGTCCTTGCGCTCGGACTGCTGCACCACCTCGCGATCTCGAACAACGTCCCGCTGGAATGGATCGCGTCGCTCTTCGCGCGGCTTGCCCCCAGCGCCATCGTCGAGTTCGTGCCCAAGGATGACCCGATGGTCCGCCGCCTGCTCGGCTCGCGCCGGGACGTCTTCCTGGACTACACGCAGGACGGCTTCGAGCGCGCGTTCGGGACGAGATTCCGGGTCCTGGCGGGGGTGCCGATCCCGGATTCGGGCCGGATCGTCTACCGGATGGAGCGGACGTGAGCGCTCGCGCGCGGGCGCTGAGGCGGCCGGTCCTGTATCCCGCCGCGGTCCTCGCCGCATTCGTGCTGAACGCCCTCGTCGACTCGGGCGTGAGCCCATACGCCGCCGCTCGGCCCCTGATCGTCGCGCTGGTGCTCGGCCTGCTGGCGCCGTGGCTGGCGGGACTCGCTACGGCCGATCGCGATCGGGCCGGCCTGGTCGGGGCAATCCTGGTCCTGATGCTCCTTTCGGCAGACGCGCCCACCCGTATCCTCCTGGGCCTCGGCGCCATGTTGCTGGTAGGCCTCTACCCATACCTCGAACGTCGCGTCCGGATCCCAACGACCCACGCGCGAGGCGTCTTGTCGCTCGCGACCCGGGCACTCTCGATCGGGGCTGTCATCCTGCTCGTCGCGGTTGGGATCAAGGCGGTCCAGCTCGGCAGGGTGGACGTATTCGCTCAGGACGTCGTCGCGGAGTCACCTCTCCGTCCGCGTCCGGTGGCGGCCGGTCCCACCCCGCCGGATGCCCCGAACATGGTCTTCATCATGCTGGACGGCTACCCGCGGGCCGACAAGTTGCTGTCCGAGTTCGGCATCGACAACTCGGCGTTCACGAATGCGCTGCGGGCGCGGGACTTCGTCGTCGCCGACCACAGTCGATCGAACCAGACCTCGACCGAGCTGACACTTGCCCAGATGTTCAACTACTTCCCCGCCACCGAGATCGCCCGGCGCCTCGACGGTCCGGCACCGCTGTGGCGCGTGACCATCAACGACGGCGCCTTCTTCGCTGACCTGCATCGACTCGGGTACCAGACCGTCGCCGTGTCGCCTGGCTACGAGGAAGTCGCCCTCAGGCGCGCTGACGTGTTCGTGGACACGGGACAGCTCAACGACTTCGAGTGGGCCGTGGCGCAGATCAGCGGCCTGTCGGTCCTGGCCGATGTCGTTCTTCCGAACGTGGCGGCCGATCAGGACCGTGCCCGCATCCTCGACGCGTTCAACGTCGCCGAAGCACAGGCACGGACCCTCGGTTCGGGCCGCAAGTTCATGTTCGTCCACGTGGTGTCCCCGCATCCGCCACAGGTCTTCGATGCCGCGGGCGGGCCCCTCGATCTGCCGGGCTTCAATATCCCGAACGGCGACCCGCAGGAGATATCGCGGTTCGGATTCGCGGAGTGGACCCGGAGACTCGGGGGCCAGCTCCAGTTCCTCGATGGACGGACGCTTCACCTGGTTGACACCATCACGGCGGCCGACCCTGGAGCGGTCGTCGTGGTCTTCTCCGATCACGGCTCCGGCGCGCCCCCGCGCGAGCCGGGCGTCCCATTTCCATACGCAGACCTGCGGACGGCCAATCTCCTCGCCGTACGATCGCCGGGTAAGTCCGGGATCATCGACGATCGCTCAACGCTCGCAAACCTGCTGCCCCGACTCCTGCGTGCCTACACGGGGAGTGGCCCCGCCGATGTTCCCGAGACGATCTTCGCGTGGACGGGCAATCCGGCAACGTCGTTCTACTTCCAGCGGCCGGATTGAGCGGCATGGTGCGCAGGTCCACGGGCCCGGCACTGCGCGCGCCGGCGGGCGGGGCGCGAGAGCGATCCATGGGAGCCCAGCGACCTCGCTATCGTTGTGCCGAGCGGGTCCCGGCTGCGCGACGTGGTGGACCGGGGTCGATCGCGGAACGGGAGACGGACGATGGGCGCGTTGGAGACAGGAACCGGCCCCGGGCTTGCGGGACGCGCGGCAGTGGGGAGCAGCGGCCAGGAACGCCCGACCGACATCCCTGCCCTGACCCGCTGGGCCGATGAGATCGCGGCGCTTGCCACACCCGACGCCGTCCACTGGTGCGACGGCTCGGAGGCCGAATACCGCGCCCTGTGCGACGGGCTCGTCGCGGCCGGCACGTTCACCCGCCTCGATCCGGTGCTGCGGCCGAACAGCTTCCTGGCCCGTTCAGATCCCAGCGATGTCGCACGGGTAGAGGACCGCACGTTCATCTGCTCGCGCGACGCCGCGGACGCGGGCCCGACCAACAACTGGCGTGACCCGGACGAGATGCGCGCGACGTTGACCGACCTGTTTCGCGGCTCCATGCGGGGCCGGACGATGTACGTGATCCCGTTCTCGATGGGGCCCATCGGGTCGCCCATCAGCCGTCTCGGCGTCCAGGTCACGGACTCGGCCTACGTCGTGGTCAACATGAAGATCATGACCCGGATGGGCGCTGCGGCGCTCGACGCGATCCGCGCGACCGGCGAGTTCGTGCCGTGCCTCCACTCCGTGGGGGCGCCGCTCGCTCCGGGCCAGGCGGACGTGCCGTGGCCGTGCGACGCGGCCACGAAGTACATCGTCCAGTTCCCGGAGACCCGCGAGATCTGGTCGTACGGCTCGGGCTACGGCGGCAACGCCCTGCTCGGGAAGAAGTGCTACGCGCTGCGCATCGCGTCCGTGATCGCCCGCGACGAGGGCTGGCTCGCGGAGCACATGATGATCATCAAGGTGACCTCGCCGGAAGGGCGCAGCAAGTACGTGGCGGGTGCGTTCCCTTCCGCGTGCGGCAAGACGAACCTGGCGATGCTCGTCCCGACCCTGCCCGGCTGGCGCGTGGAAACGGTGGGCGACGACATCTGCTGGATGCGCTTCGGCGCGGACGGTCGGCTGTACGCCATCAACCCGGAGGCCGGCTTCTTCGGCGTCGCCCCGGGCACGAACACGAAGACGAACCCGAACGCGATCCGGTCGGTCGAGCGCAACACGATCTTCACGAACACCGCCTTGACCGATGACGGCGACACGTGGTGGGAGGGACTGACGGACACCCCGCCCGCGCACCTCATCGACTGGACGGGCAAGGACTGGACGCCGGACGCCGGCCGGGTGGCGGCCCACGCGAACTCGCGCTTCACGGCGCCCGCAGGCCAGGACCCGGCGATCGCGCCGGAGTGGCAGGACCCGGCGGGTGTGCCGATCGACGCGATCATGTTCGGCGGGCGCCGGGCGAACATCGTGCCGCTGGTCCGCGAGGCGTTCGACTGGACGCACGGCGTCTTCATGGGCTCGATCATGAGCTCCGAGACGACGGCAGCAGCCGTCGGCGAAGTCGGCAAGCTGCGCTTCGACCCGTTCGCCATGCTGCCGTTCTGCGGCTACAACATGGCCGACTACTGGGCCCACTGGCTGGAGGTCGGTGCGGCGACGCGCCCGGAGCTCCTGCCCCGGATCTACTATGTGAACTGGTTCCGGCGCGACACGGGCGGACGCTTCCTGTGGCCGGGCTTCGGCGAGAACAGCCGCGTCCTGGAGTGGATCTTCCGGCGCGGCGACGATGAAGCCCGGGCGGTCGAGACGCCGATCGGGCTCCTGCCCGGCCCCGGCGACCTGAACACCGCGGGGCTCAGGATCGCGCCCGAGGATCTCGCCGAGCTGTTGCGGGTGGACGGACCCGCCATCGTCGCCGAGCTGCCCCAGTTCGAGGCGCACTACGCGCGCTTCGGCGACCGCCTGCCCGCCGCTCTTCGAACCGAGCTCGACCGGATGCGGGAGCGCCTCGAGGCGTGAGGCGCCCGCGGGCCGGTCAGCGCGGAACGGCGAGCGCGGGGAACGTCACCGCGTAGTCGAACGAATAGGTCGAGGTGCCGGTCGGGTCCACGCGCCGGGCGTCCAGGATCCGGCCGCTCGTCGCGTCCAGGCGGACGCTTGCCGTCACCTGGCCGCCGAGGAAGGGAGAGGTCCCGGCGTACGTCCACGTCCACGTGCCGTCGGACGCCACCTTCACGGCTTCCGTGACGGCGCTGTCGGTGGGGCTGGTCTCGTTCCACGAATCGGCTGGCTGGCCGATCCGGCGGAAGCCTGCGACGAGCGCCGCCGTGCCGCATTCCCACGTGCCCGGGACGCGCGCGAACCCCGACTGCCCGTCGTATGCCGCGCCCCCCGTGCACACGAAGGCGACCTGCCCGGCCACGAGTGTCGCGGAGGCGCTCGGCTGGTAGCGAAGGGTCCCGGGGTTGGGTCCCGCGATGGTCACCTGCAGGTGCTTCGCAGCGCTCAGGCCGCGGACGACGGCCGCCCAGAACGACGCGGGCGTGGCGGCGACAGGGCTCGGTCGAGGCGTCGCCTTGGCGGGGGAGGAGCTCCGCGGCGTGGCCTCCGGCGTCGGGATCGGCGACGCGACAGCGGCTCCCGGAGATGCGGCCGGAGGGGTGGCGAACAGGCCGGTCGGCGCGACGCTCGGCCCGGCGCCACAGGCGGCAGCGAGCATCGCGACCAGGAGCACGAATGCAGCGGGACCGGTCGCGTGATGGAGGCGGACGGCGAGACGCAGCACTCGTCGATCCTACCCGGTCCGGGCAATGGGCTCCGCGCCTCCGGGGTCAGGCGATGTCGAGCGTGTACCGGACCTCCGTCACGGACGGGAAGTGCGCGAATCCCCCGAGCGGCCGTTCGACGAGGGTGCCATCCCACTCCCACCCGTGGCGTTCGTAGAAGCGCCTCGCCGACGAGTTCGCGTCGAGGACCCACAGGACCGCTCGACGACACCCGAGCGACCGCAGCTCATCGACCGCTCCGAGGAGAAGAAGCGTCCCGACGCCACGGCCACGCTCATCCGCCAAGACGTGGATCGCGTGGACCTCACCCACGGCCCGGTCGTCTTCGGGCCCGACTTCCCACTCGACGAGCCCGACGAATCGACCCTCACGCTCGGCCACGAGGGCCCCGCGATCGGTGGGCCGCTCGCTCAGGAGCCGCTCCCAGTGGTCGACGCGTTCCGCCAGCGTCAAGGCTGTGGCCTGGCCGGGTGCGATCAGCGGACCATACGTCGCGATCCAGCTCCGGTGGTGAAGCTCGGCCGCCGCCCGGGCGTCGGCGGGTCCCGGCGATCGGAGGACGAAGGGCTCGGCCATCGCCGGCATGCTACCCCGAACCTGGAGCCGTCCGGATCGGGTCCGCGCGCCGGACCGTACAATGGCGGCTCCACGCGCCACCCTCCGGAGGACCCGCGCCCGTGCCGCTGATCGCCGAGCTGACCCGGATCGAGCCGATCCACCTCGACCGTCTTGCCCGCCAGGGTGTGTTCACGACCGGGCTGCTGCTGGAGGTGTCGGAGACGCCGACGCGCCGCCAGACGCTGGCGGACCAGGTCGATGCCTCCACGAACGACGTCCTGCGCTGGCGGGACGAAGCGCTCCTCCTGAACCTGGCGGGGTTCGGGCACGCTGAGCACGACCTGTTCGCGTTCGCCGGCTACGAGGGGCTGGGCGCGGTGCTGAAGGTTGACCTGGACACGTTCAGGGTGGCCCTCGCCCGGGCGGCCGGTCGTCTGCAGGTCACCCCGCCGACCGACCTCGTCATCGAGACGTGGTGGGAACAGGCCCGAACGCTCCACGACGAATGACGGTGACCGGGGCAGCACCGGTCAGTTCGAGCCGCCGGCGCGCGACGGCCTCGGTGGCGGTCGGCGCGGCCACGATCCTGGGCCTCGTGGGCGTCGCGATCGGGCTCTTCTTCAATCCGGTCTGGGTTGCGTTCGAGCAGGGCCGCACCGGGGCTGCCCTCTGGACAGGCTACCCGCCGGCAACGCTTCGCGCCGTCACGGACGCGGTGCTGCGCGAGGTCTACCTGGGGCCCGGCACGTTCGCCCAGGTCGCGGACGGCGCGGCAGTCTTCAACGCGCGCGAGCGATCCCACATGGCCGACGTGCATACGATCGTCGACGTGTTCTTCGTGCTCGTCCTGGTTGCCATCGCCGTTGTGGTGACGGCTGGTTTCCTGGCGCGGGGCGCCGGCTGGTACTGGCGCGCGATCGCGCGGGGAGCGGCGCTCCTCGCGGTCGGCGCCGTCGTCGTCGGGATCGCGTTCGCGCTCGCCTTCGACCAGGCATTCACGCTCTTCCACGACCTGCTGTTCCCGTCCGGGACCTGGGAGTTCGATCCAGCCACCGACCGGCTCGTCCAGCTCTTCCCGTACGACTTCTGGACCGAGACGAGCCTCGCCATCGCCGTCGTGGGCCTGGCCCTCACGGTCGCCACCTGGGCATTCGCCGGCCGGCGCACGACTCGAGGGCGGGCCTGAGATGCTGCTGCGAGGAATCCCGGTTGCGCGATTCCTGGGCACGGAGATCCGGGTGCACGTCTCCTGGATGCTGATTGCGGCATTCCTCGTCGCGTCGCTCGGCGCGGTCGACCTGCCCGGGCGGCACCCGGACTGGCCGGCAGGCGTCGTGTGGGTCGTCGCGATCGGCGTCGGAGCGGGCTTCTTCGCCTCCGTGCTCCTCCACGAGCTGGCGCATGTCGCGGTGGCGCGCCGGGCGGGCGCAGCGCCGCAGTCCGTGACGCTGCTGCTCTTCGGCGGGATGACGCCGGCCGAGCGCGGAGCCCGCTCTGCAGCCCGGGAGGCCGCGATCGCCGTCGCGGGGCCGCTGGCCAGCCTCGTGATCGGCTCCGGTGCGCTGGTCGCCGCCGCGTCAATCGCGGCGCCTCCGGCCTCCGGCGTCGTCGCGGAAGCGCTCGCGGAAGCGCTCGCGATCGTCGGTGTCCTGAGCTTCTTCGTGGCGCTGGTGAACCTTGCGCCGGTGGTCCCGCTCGATGGCAGCCGTCTCCTCCGCGCGCTGGCCTGGCAGCTGACCGGCGACGAGGCCCGGGGAACGCGGGCAGCAGGGGTCGCCGGGCGCCTCCTGGGCGTCGGCCTGATGGGCGCCGGCGTCCTCCTGGCCGTGACCGGGGACCTGGTGAGCGGGCTCCTGGTCGGCGTGCTGGGCTGGTTCGTCCGGGGGTCCAGCGGCGCCCAGGCCCGTCGCGAGGTCCTCGAGGACCTCATCGCGGACGCCACCGTCGGCGACGCTATGGAGCGCGATCTCCCCACGGTTCCGCCGCAGGTGACCCTCGACACGTTCGCCCCGGCGCTCGCCGGCCGGGAGGGCGCGTCCCTGGTCCGGGTGATGGTCGGCGATCGTCTCGTGGGCCTGGTCGGACCGCGCGAGCTGCGGCGCGCGGGCCGCTCCGCGTGGCAACGGACCCAGGCGGCCGTGGCGATGCGGCCCGCAGATACGCTGCCCTCCGCGGCACCGGGCGATGCATTGCGGGCCGCGGCGGCTCGCCTCCAGGCGGCGGGCGCGGACGGGCTGCCGGTGCTCGACGACGGGCAGCTCGTCGGGATCCTGACCCGCCACGGGATCGGCCGGCTGGTGTACGAGCGATCGCTGCTCGCGCGGCCGCCCCGGTGAACGACCTGCTCTCCCTCGAGGAGGCCCGCGCCCGGGTGCTCGCGGCGATCCCGGCCGCGCTGCCTTCCGCCATGACCGACCTGTCCGGCTCCCTGGGGCGAGTGCTCGCCGCGGAGGTGCTGGCGGCGACCGACCTGCCTCCGTGGGACAACTCGGCGATGGACGGTTACGCGATCCTCGCCGCGGACGTTGCCGGCGCGACGGAAGACACCCCGTCGGTGCTGCGCGTCGTCGGGGAGGTCGCCGCGGGAAACGCATCCGAGATTGCCGTGACGGCGGGCTCCGCGCTTCGGATCGCGACCGGTGCCCCGATGCCGCACGGTGCGAACGCCGTGGTCGCGGTGGAGCAGACGACGCCGCTCGCCGCAGATGGGTCTGCCGGGCCGCGCGGCCGCGAAGCCACAGGTCCGCTCCCCGCGCACATCCGCGTCCACGAGGCGACGCTGCCGGGGCTGAGCGTCCGCCGCCGCGCGAGCGACCTCCGGCTCGGGCGCACGGTCCTTCCGGCGGGACGCGCGATCGGCCCGGCCGAGCTGGCCATCATTGCCGCCGGCGGTGTCGCCAGCGTCCTCGTGCACGCACGTCCGCGCGTCGCGGTGCTCTCCACCGGCGACGAGCTCCGCAGTGCCGGCGCCGACCTGGGCGCCGCGGGCATCCCTGACTCGAACGGGCCGGCGCTCGTGGCGCTCTGCACGGCGGCCGGGGCCGATGCGCGCCACCTGGGCATCGCCCCGGACAGGCTCGAACCGACGCTCGACCTTCTCCGGGCGGCGATCGACGACGTCGATCTCGTCATCGTCAGCGGCGGGGTCTCGGTGGGTCCCTACGACGTGGTGCGTGCCGCATTCGCGGAGGTCGGCAGGGTGGACCTCTGGCGCGCTGCGATCCAGCCGGGGAAGCCGTTCGCGTTCGGCACCGCGCCCAGGGGCGCGCAGCGGGCCGGGCCGCCGGTCCTGCTGTTCGGGCTGCCGGGCAACCCGGTCTCGGTCTTCGTGACGTTCGAGGTGTTCGTGCGGCCCGCGCTGCGCCGCCTCGCCGGCCGCGCCGACACCGAGCTGTTGCGCCCCGTCGATGTGGGCGTGCTTGAGGAGCCCGTCACGAAAGCGGTCGGCCGGCGCGCGTTCCTTCGGGTGGCGGCGCTCCGCGACCCGAGGAGCGGCGCGCCCATCCGCGATGCGGCGGGCCGCGTCCGCGTCAGGCTGGCCGGGGGCCAGGAGAGCCACCAGCTCGCGGCGCTGGCAGCCGCCGACAGCCTCGCCGTCGTGCCAGAATCGGTGACCGGCCTCCCGGCTGGAGCGGGGGTCGAGCTCTGGTGGCTCGATCGCCCCTGATGGCTGGCCCCAGACCGGGAAGGCCCGGCACGCAGTCCGGCGATCCCGGGCACGGAGGTGGCATGGACGAGCGATCGCAGCCCAGGGCGGGTCGCCGCCGGCTGACTCACGTTGACCGCGGAGGACGCCCGCGCATGGTTGACATCTCCGCGAAGCCGATCACGGCACGCCGGGCGGTCGCCGAGGCAGAGGTCGTCTGCAGCCAGGAGACCCTGAGCCTCGTCATCGACGGCCGGGGGCCGAAGGGAGACGTCCTGACGGTGGCCGAGCTGGCCGGCGTCATGGGCGGGAAGCACACGGCCGACCTCATCCCACTCTGCCACCCGCTCGCGCTGACCGACCTCGTCGTAGCGATCACGCCAGATCGGGCAGCTTCCGCGCTGCGGGTCCGGGCCGAGGCGGCGACAGTCGGGCCGACCGGCGTGGAAATGGAGGCGCTCGTCGCAGCGAGCGTCGCGGCCCTCACCGTCTACGACATGGTCAAGGGGGTCGAGAAGGGCGTCGAGATCCGCCACGTCCGCCTCGTGAGCAAGGTCGGGGGCAAGTCCGGCGACTGGCGCCGCGAGGGATCCGAGAGCATTCCGTCGCCGGCCCCGGCGGCCTCGTCGCCTGGCGCGCTGCCCGGAGGCTTCATCCCTTCGGGTCCGGCCGTCGTCCGGCCGAAGGGCGTGCGCGGTCCTGCACGTGCCGGCGGGATCCGTCGGCCCGGGCGCAGGCCGGGACCCTGACCCGTGCCAGGGGGGCCCAGGACGGCCTTCGTCCTGACCATCAGCGACCGCGGCTCCACCGGCGACCGGCAGGACACGTCCGGCGAGGGGATCGCCGCAAGGCTGTCCGCCCTGGGGTTCTCGGTCGAGCGCGAGGTCGTGCCGGACGAGCGCAGGCGGATCGAATCGATGCTGGTGGCCGCGGCATCCCGACACCCGCTGGTCCTCACGACCGGCGGGACGGGCCTGACGCCCCGCGACGTCACGCCGCAGGCGACCCTCGCCGTCATTGACTACCAGGTGCCCGGCTTCGCCGAGGCGATGCGGGCGGATGGCCGGACGAAGACGCCGATGGCAATCCTGTCGCGTGCCGTCGTGGGCGTCCGCGGGCAGACGCTGATCGTGAATCTCCCCGGCAGCCCGCGCGCCGCCCTCGAGTCGCTCGCCGTCCTGGAGCCCGTCCTGGACCATGCCCTCGAGACGCTCCGCGGACCGCACGAGCACGCGGGGTGGGGGAGCGACCCGGAGGCCGCGGGCTGACGTCGCGATTCGGGCCGCCGCCGCCGCCGCGCGGTCCGCGGCCGATGCTAGGATCGCAGCGTGACGGCAGCATCCGCCTCCGGCCGACTGACCGACGACCAGCGCGCGATCCGCGACGCGGTGCGGACGCTGGCCAGCGAGCGGGTCGCGCCGCGCGCCGCCGAGATCGACCGGACCGCCGAGTTCCCCGAGGACCTGCGGCTCCTCCTGGCGGAGCAGGGGATCCTGGGCCTGCCGTTCCCTGAGCGGCACGGCGGCCTGGGAGCCGACCTGCTCACGGTCTGCCTGGCGATCGAGGCACTATCGGCCGCCTGCGCGACGACGGGCCTCATCCTGGCGGTGCAGGAGCTCGGGGCGCTGCCGTTGCTCCTCGCCGGGTCCGAGGAGCAGCTCGCCCGGTTCGTGCCAGGGCTCGCGGCGGGGCGGGACCTGATCGCGTTCGCCCTGACCGAGGCCGACGCGGGCTCGGACGCGGCGGCGATCCGGACACGCGCCGTGCGCGACGGCGATTCGTACGTGATCTCCGGCACCAAGCGCTTCATCAGCCACGGCAGCGTCGCGAGCCTGGTGACGGTGTTCGCCGTGACGGACCCGGAGGCGGATCGCCACCGCCGCATCTCCGCGTTCGTCGTCGAGACGGCCAGCCCCGGCTTCTCCGTGAGCCGGCTGGAGCACAAGATGGGCATCCGCGGGTCGCCGACCGCCGAGCTCGCGTTCGATGACGTTCGCGTGCCCGCCGCCAACCTCGTGGGCGCGCAGGGCGACGGGTTCGGCCTCGCCATGCGGACGCTGGACCGGTCGCGCCCGGGGATCGCGGCGCAGGCCGTGGGCATCGCCCAGGGGGCGCTGGACGTCGCCGCCGGATACGCCGCCCAGCGACGCCAGTTCGGGAAGACGATCGGCGAGTTCCAGCTGGTCCAGGGGCTCCTGGCGGACATGGACGCCCGGACCGAGGCGGCCCGCCAGCTGCTGTACGCGGCCTGCGAGGAGATCGAGCGCGGCGCCCCGGATGCCGCCCGCTGGTCGGCGCTGTGTAAACTCGTGGCCGGGGACGCGGCGATGGCGGTGACCACCGACGCGGTCCAGGTGCTGGGTGGCTACGGGTATCTCGACGACTTCCCCGTGGAGCGGATGATGCGCGATGCGAAGATCACCCAGCTCTACGAGGGGACGCAGCAGATCCAGCGACTCGTGATCGCCCGGGCGCTGCTCGCCCGCGAGCGCTAGAGGCCAACCGTTCGCGCAGGGAGAGAGCCAGATCGTGCGGATCGTGGTGCTCGTGAAACCGGTGCCCGACCCCGGCGAGGAACGCCTGGGCGACGACGGGCGCGTGGATCGTTCCGTCGCCGCCGTGATCAACGGCAACGACGAGTACGTCCTGGAGGCCGCGCTCAAGCTCGTGGAGGCTGGCGGGGGCGAGGTGACGCTCCTGTCGATGGCGCCGGCCGGGATCACCGACCCGATTCGCAAGGCGCTTGCCATGGGCGCGACGCGCGCCGTGCTCGTGTGCGATCCCGCCCTTGCCGGCTCGTGTTCCTGGTCCACGACCCAGGTCCTGGCGGCCGCCCTGCGCACCCTCGAGTTCGACCTCGTGCTCGCGGGAGCGGACACGTCGGACAGCGGCGGCGGGGTCGTCGCGGCGGGTGTCGCGACACTCCTGGGTCTCCCGTATCTCTCGTCCGCCCGCCGGATCGAACCTCGCGACGGCGGGGTCAGGGTGGAACGGCTGAGCGCCGGCGGCTACGACGTGCTCGACGCCACCCTGCCGGCGGTCGTGGTTGGGACCCAGCTCCTGGGTGAGCCGCGCTACCCGTCGCTCCGGGGGATCATGGGGGCCCGTTCGAAGGAGATCGCGATCCGGTCGCTCGCGGACCTCGGGCTGGGTGAGCGCCCGGTCGGCGGCGCCCACGCCACGACGGCACTGCTGGCGGCCCGCCCGCCAGCCGCGCGCGGCTCCGGTCGCGTGGTACGGGACCTGGACCCCGCCGCCGCGGCCGCCGCGATCATCGACTTCCTCGTCGAACGGCGCGCCCTCTGATGGCCGGCGGGATCTGGGTCGTGGGCGAGGTCGATGCGACCGGTTCGCTCACGAAGCTCTCCACGGAGGCGGCGACCGCCGGACGCGCCCTCGGGGAGGCCGCGGGACGCGAGGTGACCGGCATCGTGGTCGCCGCCGAGCCCAACCGGGCTGCCGCGACCATGGCGACGTTCCTGCCGGCCGTGCTGGCGGTTCGCGCCCCGGAGGGCGCAGATCGGCCGGCCGCGGCCGTGGTGGCGGCCCGGGTCGCCGCGCTCGCGTCCGCGGCGAAGGAGCCGCCCGCCTACCTCGTGCTCGGCGCGACGCCCGACGGCCGGGACGTCGCCGGGATGCTCTCGGTGCTGCTGGAGATCGGCGTGCTCGTCAACGCGACGGAGCTGGCCTGGGGCGAGGCCACGGAGAGCGTGCCGGCCGGCCCGCGGGTGGAGATGCAGCCGTTCGGCGGGCGCGTCAAGACCAGCAGCGGCTTCACGGGCGAGCGCGGGATCATCCTGCTCCGGCCGAACATGGTCGCGGCGGACCCGCTCGCCGCGCCCGGCAGCGTGGAGGAACGCCCGCCCGGCAATGTCGTGGAGCTGCCGCTCGTGCAGGTCGTGGAGCGCGTCGCCACCGAGGCGTCCGGCGCCAGCATCGAGGAGGCGCGCGTGATCGTGGCTGGGGGGCGAGGCGTCGGCGGGCCCGACGGCTTCACCGGCCTTCGCGAGCTGGCCGGCCTGCTGGGCGGCGCGGTCGGCGCGACGCGCGCTGCGGTGGACGCCGGCTGGATCCCGTACGCCAGCCAGATCGGCCAGACCGGCAAGACCGTGAAGCCCGCGGTCTACCTGGCGTTCGGCGTCTCGGGCGCCATCCAGCACAAGGTCGGGATGCACGCCGCGGAGACGATCATCGCGGTCAACCGTGACCCGGACGCGCCGATCGCCGAGTTCTCGGACCTCTTCGTCGTGGCGGACCTGGCAGCGGTGGTCCCCGCGCTCGCGGCTGCGCTCCGGGCCCGGATCGGCTAGCCCGATTCCGAGATGCCCTCCATTCTGCTGGCGATCCCGCTCGTCCTCTTCGCGCTCCTGGCCGCCTCGTTCATCCTGGTCCTGCGGCGCGCCGGCCGCGTCGTCGCCGAGACGCGCGAGATCGACGCCTTCCGGCGCGACATGGGCGACGTGGCAACCCGGATCGCCGCCAGCCTCGCCGGCGCGGCCGAACGGATCGACCCGGTCCGCCGAGGGCAGGTGGCGCCGGACACGATCGGCGAGACGCTCGACGCGGCCCGCGATGCGATGGAGCGCTACCGCGCGGAGGCCGAGGCGCTGCACGTGCCGAGCGGGTACGACCCGCTCCGCATCCGGATGGTGGAGGAGGTGGGTCGGGCCGTGCGGGCGCTCGACATGGTCGACCACGGATGCGCGACGATCGTGGCTGCCGCCGGCGGCCGCGGTCGAGAGCCCGAGGGCCAGACCGCCATCAAGCGCGGCTACCTCAACATCCTGCATGCACGCGACGCGATCATGGAGATCGGGGCAAGCCTGCGGTCGCCCACGGCGTCGCCGGCGTCACCACGCTGGTTCCGCGACCGGTCACCGGACTGACCGAGCGTTCGCGGCGGCCCGCTCTTCGTGTGCCGGGGACCCCCGGAGGGCCTCTATGTCGTGGTATCGTGCGCCTACACCACAAGATGTAGTGGTCCGGGAACGCAGGAGGCCTCGGTGCGCTGCCCGCAGTGCGAGTCGCGTGACTCCCGGGTCGTGGACTCCCGCGACCTCGACGACGCCGCCACGATTCGCCGCCGGCGCGAGTGCTCGGCCTGCGGCGCGCGGTTCACGACCTACGAGCGGATCGAAGCGGCGCGGCTCGTGGTCATCAAGCGCGACGGCGCTCGCCAGGAGTTCGACCGCGACAAGCTCGCGGACGGGCTGCGGAAGGCGCTCACCCGGCGGCCGGTCCCCGACGCGGCGGCCGAACGGGCCGCCGACGAGATCGAGGCGACGCTGCGCGCGGGCGGGACCACGGAGGTGGAGTCCGGCCGGGTGGGCGAGCTTGCCATGGAGAAGCTCCGGGCGCTGGACCACATCGCGTACATCCGCTTCGCCAGCGTCTACCAGAGCTTCGATGACCTCGCGACCCTGAAGCGCGAAGTGGACACGCTCTTTGCCCAGCGTGAGACCACCCCGGAGCCGGCGCGTTGAGCGTGCTCTCGGACCGCGATATCCGGGCCCAGCTGGAGGCTGGGCGCGTCCGGATCGAGCCGTACGACCCGGTGGACCTCCAGCCCAGCTCGGTCGACCTCCACCTGGACCGGAGCTTCCGGGTCTTCCGCAACAACCGGTATGCCTACATTGACGTCCGCCAGGCGCAGCCGGACCTGACCGAGCTCCTCTCCATCACGGACGACGAGCCGTTCATCCTTCACCCGGGCGAGTTCGTGCTGGGCCAGACCCTCGAATGGGTGGAGCTCCCGGACGACCTGGTCGCGCGCCTCGAGGGGAAGAGTAGCCTGGGGCGGCTGGGGCTCCTGATCCATTCCACGGCCGGCTACGTGGATCCCGGCTGGAAGGGCAACCTGACGCTGGAGCTCTCGAACGTCGCGAGCCTGCCCATCGCGCTCTACCACGGCATGCGGATCGGGCAGATCAGCTTCTTCCAGATGTCCAGCCCGGTCGAGCGGCCCTACGGCAGCGCCGGCCTGGGGTCGAAGTACCAGGGCCAGAGCCAGCCCACCGCGTCCGCGTTCCACCGCGACTTCACGGCTGGGCGTCGTCGCGGCCCGGATCCGCAGGCCTGACGGCGTTCGCATGGCGCTCAACGACGCGGTCCATTGGTCAGCCGACCTCGGCGGGGGTGTTCGCGTCGCGCTGGTCCAGGCCGGGACGTTCCGTTCGGATGCCGGCGCGCTCTTCGGGCCGGTGCCGAGGGTCCTGTGGGGGAAGCTCGTCGCGGACGAGATCGACGCGGACGGGCGCCTGCTCCAGGCTCTCAACTGCCTGCTCATCGAGTCGCCCGCCGGCCGCGTCCTCGTGGAGACCGGGATCGGCGAACGGCTGGACGAGCGGGGCCGCGCGTGGCGGGCCCTCGAGGGCGAGCCAATCGTGCCGGCGCTGGTGACGGCCGGCTTCGACCCGGGTAGCATCGACATCGTGGCGATGAGCCACCTCCACTTCGACCACGCGGGCGGGCTCCTGCGCGCGGATGGGAGCCGCGCCTTCCCGCGAGCCCGGATCGTCGCGCAGCGTGCCGAGTGGGAGATCGCGCTGGACCGGAACCCGCGGATCGTCGCCTCGTACGACCAGCCCGAGTTGCGCCTCGTCCGCGCGTGGGGCGACGCCGGCGCCGCGGACGGCGAGGTGGAGCTCCTGCCGGGCGTGTGGGCCGTCCCGACTGGCGGGCACACCGCGGGCCACCAGGCGGTGGTCGTGCGGACGCAGGGCCGGACGCTCGCGTTCCTGGGCGACATCGCCATGCGGCCGTGGTCGGCCAACCCGCGCTGGATCACCGCGTTCGACGACTTCCCGCTCGACTCGGTGGCCCAGAAGGCAACCCTCTTCGCCCGCGCCGCGGAGGAACGCTGGACGGTTGTCCTCTCGCACGAGCGCCTGCGGCCCGTGGGTCGCCTGGTGCCGGACCGTGATCGCTTCGCCTGGGAACCGCTGGTCTAGGAGCGGTCCGTGCGAGCCGCAGCCCTGACGAGCACGTAGAAGATCGCGTCGATCGGCCGCCCTTCGCGGTCCAGGTCCCACGCACGACGGATCCCCTCTCGCTCGAACCCGGCGCGTTCGGCAACCCGCCCGGACGCATCGTTCTCGAGGTCGGTGTACAGCTCGAGACGGACCAGGTCGGTGGTCCGCAGGGTCCACTCGGTGATCAATCGGAGCGCGCGCGTCGCGACACCACGCCCACGCGCGTGCGCGGCCAGCCAGTAGCCGAAGGACGCCCCGTGTCCGTCACGCCCGTGCCGGGCGATCGCGCCAAGGAGCTCGCCCGTGGCGGCATCGACGATCGCGAACGAGCGCTCGTCATGGCTCGCCCAGTCGCGCCGGCGGACCTCCACGAACGTGCGCGCGACGTCCTCCGTGTAGGGCTGCGGGATCGGGATGAACCGCGCGATGAGCGGGTCCTGGCACGCGACGAACACGGAGGGCGCGTCGTCCGGCCGCCAGGGGCGCAGGCGAACCACTCCGTCCGTGAGCGTGACCTCGGCCTCCGGGACCACCACCTGTTCCTCCCCGAGCTGCCCGGCCTCTATGGCGCCGCCGTCGCGGGCGGGCCGCTCCCTGGCGGAAGCCCGATCAGCGCAAGGTTGGCCGCGGCGATCGCCGTGTCCACCGGGCCCTGGACCACCGCCCGGATGATCCCATCCGCGTCAAGGAACACCTGCGTCGGGAGGCCGTAGATCCGGTAGCGGCGGAAGACGTCGCCCGCCAGGTCGGCCGCGACCGTGTAGTCCAGTCCGTACTTCGCCGCGTAGGCGCGCACGTCGTCGACGGTGGATTCCTGGACGCTGATGGCGACCAGCGCCAGGCCGCGGGCCTGGTACGCGGCGAACGCGTCGCGGAGGACCGGCGTCTCGGCCTGGCACGGGGGGCACCAGCTGGCCCAGAAGCTGATCCAGACAGGACGGCCGCGAAGGTCGGCGAGGCGGACTGGAGCGCCGGCCAGGTCCAGCAGGGGCGCCGGGCTCCCGGCCGGCCCCGCGATGGTGAACTCGGGGGCCCGGTCCCCGACGCGCAGGCCCTCCGCCGCGGGCCCGATTGCGAACTGCGTCGGCTGCGGGGCGACACCCGGGGCGGGCAACGATGCGATCGGAGCCGTCACCACGGCGAGGATCGCGGCGACGATCACCACGGTCCCGAGGGCGGCGGCAAGCTGGCGGCCGGTGAACGGCCCGACCAGGCCGCGGCGCGTCTCGCGCGGCTCGGGAAGCACGCCTAGACGCCGGGCGCCAGGCGCGCCAGCAGGGTCAGCCAGTCAAACAGCATCGCGACGCCGATCACGACCACCAGCAGGCCCCCGACCAGGCTGACAGCACGTCCGTGCCGGACCAGCGGGCGAATGACCGCGGGGGCACGGTCGTACACGATCGCGAGCGCCACGAACGGGAGGCCCAGTCCGAGGCTGTAGGAGAACAGGAGGAGGCCGCCCTGGAGTGTCTGCCCTGACGACGCGGCGACGGTGAGGATGCTGCCCAGGATGATCCCGATGCACGGGGTCCAGCCGACGGCGAAGACCACCCCGAGTCCGAGCGACGCCAGCCAGCCGCCGCGCGCGCCGACGAGCCGACCTCCCAGCCGCTCGCCGAGACCCGGACTCGCGCTCCCGTCCGGCCGGCCGCCGAACGAGACGGTGCCGCTGCCTCGGGCCAGCTCGCCGGCCGCGCCCGCCTCCAGCGGACGCCAGGTGCGCTGGAACAGGTGCTGGATTGCCGGCACGGTCAGGATCCCGGCGAGATTCAGCCCCATCACGATGAGCAAGAGGCCGCCGACCGTCCGGAGCGTCGGCAGGAGGTCGTACAGGCCGCCGCCGATGAACGACGCGGTGATGCCGAGGGACGTGAAGACCGCCGCGAACCCCAGCACGTAGGCCAGCGCATGGCGGACCGCCAGCCAGCGTGACGAGCCCGCGCCGCCAGCGTCCTCCCCCCGGACGACGGCAACAACGGTCAGCTGGCCGAGATAGGCTGGCACCAGCGGCAGCACGCAGGGCGAGACGAAGCTGATGATGCCCGCGCCGAAGGCGAGCAGGATCGTCAGGTCGGAGGCGGGCATGCGCTCAGGAGCCCGCGCCGTCGAGCGTGTCCGCCAGGAACGCGCGGACCGGGCCGGATCGCATCGCCAGCGGGAGCCGGCGACCGTCGAGCTCCAGGACCGGGATCAGCTCGAAGAGGTCGCGCAGTGCCGCCGGGTCGTCCGCGATCCTCCGCTCGACGAGCGTCGGCGTCCGGAGTCCCGCGGCCGCCCGTTCGGCCAGCAACGCCGTGACCAGCACGCGAGCGTCGTCGCACAGGTGGCACCCGTCACCGCGCCACAGCACGAGGTCGGGGAGGGGAGGGGGGATCGCCGCCGGGTCCATCGCGGGGGATTGTACGGCGGAGCGTCGGGAAGTCCGCCCCGCTGGGTGGAGTACGATCGAGGCCCACGCCCCCGTAGCTCAGTGGATAGAGCGAGGCCGTCCTAAGGCCTGCGTCGGCGGTTCGAGTCCGTCCGGGGGCGCCAGGATCTCCCACGGCCGCACCGCGGCGAATGATCGAGTGGGGGCCGAACCGCCTACGATGTGCACCGGTCCCGATCGATCGTCCGGCTGATGGGCTCCCCCCGCGGGTTCTTCACCGCCATTGCCTGGCGCGCGACCAGTCATCCATCCAGCGCGGAGTCCGTCATGCAGGCAGGCACCCCTGACAACCAGCAGGAGCCTCGCGAGACCGTCGGGTTCGGAGGGCTTGGCGCCAAGCTGAACTGGCTGCGGGCCGCGGTGCTGGGCGCCAACGATGGCGTGGTGTCCGGGGCGGGCATCACCATCGGCGTCGCGGCGGCC
>Ga0097691_1000775_pt1 | contig 25848 bp, 29 predicted proteins | sample NGESurdeep072012_8_FD_72858 | JGI IMG/M metagenome (GOLD analysis project Ga0097691, IMG submission 72858) | Arctic peat soil microbial communities from Barrow, Alaska - NGEE Surface sample 210-1 deep-072012 | ecosystem: Environmental > Terrestrial > Soil > Wetlands > Peat ... | reverse complement strand
TACGGAGCGGGTGCGACAACCTCGGGGCTACGCCCCGAACTCGCTCACCCCAGGGCTGAAGCCCGGGGCTTGCGCTCGCGATTTGGTCATGGGCCAGCACCACCGCGGTCCCATGTTCACCGGGCCAGACCGAAGCCGGTGCGTGTCCTGCCGCCACGGACAACTCGGCATCGTCGTTACCCTGCTCAACCGGCGCCGACAACCCGAGGGTGGGGATGCCGAGAACACCGGCCAGCTGGCCCATCTGTGGAGTTGATTCCACGCACGGACGATCAGTTCTCTCCACTCCCCCGGATCGGGTGCAATCGGCGGATCGGATGGATTTCCCGAATTCGGCAGATAGTGGGCAGATAGTGGGCAGACCCAGCCAACCCGCGCTTCCTATTTGTCTCGCTATTTGTCTCGAATTGCCCTAACCTTTGGAAATCGCCCTACTTCGGTGGGGTGCTGTCCAGGGAACGGACAGGTGTGGAGAGCGTTTTAAGGGGTATTACGGGGATTCACGGGGTTTTACGGGGAGGTTGGGCGCATGGCGCTCCGGCATGACGACGTAGAGCAGGTAGAGCAGGTAGAGCAGGCCGATCAGGAAGATCGATTTACGGAGGGACTGCTCCCTACGACCACCCCGTCGCGCGACGGAACCGTTGACGTGACCCGAGACAAACTACTGGTAGAGCGCTGCCAAGCGGGGGATCGTCAAGCCTTCGACCAGCTCTATCTCCGCTACCAGCGCAGGCTCCACCGATTCTGCATGCAGCGCCTGGGCGAGGCTCACGATGCTGAAGATGTCGTGCAAGAGGCGTTCGTGCGGGCATGGCGCGCCCTGCCCCGATTCGCCGGGGAACGTCGCTTCTATCCGTGGCTGACAGTGATCGCCGCCAACCTGTGCGTCGACACCTTGCGGCGACGGGCGCGGCTCACCCCCGTCGAAGAGTCACGGATCACCGCCTCGGACACTGGTACTTACGACATCGAAGACGCCGTACTTCACGAGGTCGACTCGAAGATGGTGGCCACCGCATTTGGCCAACTGTCGAGTCGGCACCAACGAGTCCTGCAGCTACGTGAGGGCTCTGACTGGTCCTACCGGAAGATCGCCGAACACGAGGGCGTCGGAGTCACCGCGGTGGAAACTCTGCTGTGGAGGGCGCGTCAGGCTCTCAAGCGTGAGTTCCTCATGCTCGACGAGAAGGGGAGCAAGGTGGGCGCTCTCATCGGGTTCTTGGTGGTGCTCCCCGCCCGCATGGTCGCTCGTCTGCCCAAGGCCGCCAGGCATGCCGCCGACGGCTTCAGCCATGCGGTCGGCGGCGCCAAACACGCCGTCGGGTCACTTGGTACCGGGTCGTCCAAATTTGGGACCTCCGGTGCCTTCGGGATATTCGGGCCTTCGATAGCCGCGGCTACCGGTGCGGTCGCCCTCAGTGTCGGGACGGTTCTCATGTTGCCGGCCGCCGGCGCCGTGGGTGGAGCCTCCACCGGCTCACCGAGCCCGGTGCCGGTCGCCACGGTTGTGCCGACACTGGCTACGCCGCTCGTCGGTAACACGAACACGAGTGCCGGTACGAATGGATCAACCGGGGGCCCGAGTACCGCGTCGGGTTCGACTGGTGCCAGTGGACTCACGGGAAGTGGAGGAAATGGGCTCGCCGGGGGAATCCTCGGATCAGGAGCCGCTTCCGGCGACGGATCGGGCGCCGTGGGTGCCATCGGCTCGGCGACCGGCGGACCTGTCGGAGGAGCAGTCAACCAGCTCGGGTCGGCGGCCAAGCCCACGGTTGAAACGGTGAGTCCCATCCTGGCCCCTGTGGCGAACGGATTTGAAAATCAGCCGAGCGTGATCGGTGGTGCAATTTCCTCGGGAAACAGCGCCGTCAATGGAGCGTCCTCCACGCTCGGACTGCCCTGAGCCTCGGGCCATGAGCCTCGGGTCCTAACTGGCGGCCTCTTCGGCGCTGCTGGAGATGAAGGGGTTTGATCGGGTAGACGGAGTAGTCGCTGGTCGGTCAAGCGTTTCATCCGCGTCGAAAGTGACGGTTGGCGGCGTTCCCAGGTAGCGGCGGCCCCAGGTGGTGGTTTCGCCAGGTGACCAGGTCCTCCGAGGCCCGTTCCGGTGGGATCGATTGATCAGCGACCGGTTGAGGAAAGGCCTGTTGGACAGGGTCTGGCTGGACAGGGTCTGGCTGGACAGGGTCTGAAGGCGGCGAGAGTAGTTGTGTCGGATTGGCGAGCCCGTGACGGCGGAGGACTTCGGTTGCCTCCGCCCGCCCGGCGGCGATGAGGGCCTCTGTCTCCGAGAAGTCGGTGTAGCCGCGTGAGGAAACTCCTCCGCCGGAGAACACGATGACCTCGACCCCGTCGGGTAGCCGAGCCAGTTCCCGGCTGAATCGAGAGTGGACAGAGATGAACAGCGCGCTGAGCATCACCTCGACCGGACGCTTCGAGGGCGGAGGTGTGAACGTCAGAGGTCCACACAGAAGCACCAAGATTCTCGTGGCGCCGGCGTCGATCGCCCGGCTGATGGGCACGTTGTCGACCACCCCGCCGTCCACCAGGCGGTCACCATCGATCTCCACCGGGGGGAAGATGGCCGGGATCGCCGCTGAGGCCAGGATTGCCTCCACCGCGGGTCCGGACATCAGCCAGCGTTCTCTTCCATCGGCAATCGACGCCGCCACTACCTCGAAGGGAATGACCGCGTCCTCGAGGCGATCGAAGGTAATCCCGTCCTCGATGATTTTGCGGAGGCCCGTGTTGGGATGCATTGACTCGCGCTGTTGGAGGTACTGCCAGGGCCCGTGCACGAACCGGGACGGATAGACGTCGTCACCGGTGATCCCTCGCCAAATGCGGGCAATACGCTCAACCCCCTCGAGAGTGGGGTCGCCGGCGAAGGCGGCACCGTTCACCGCTCCGACCGAGGTGCCGTAGATACGGTCGGGCACAAAACCGTTCTCAGCCAGCACCTGGAGCATTCCCACCTGCGCCGCCCCTCGAGTACCGCCTCCCGCCAACACCAGCGCGGTGAGCGGGGGCTCTGGCCCCTCGGGTTTGTAGGCCAGGTCTCCGCGCTCGGCCAACCATGCCTGTCGGGCGATTGCCCCCCGTTTGAGGGTGAAACGCACGATCAACACCGCCAGAACCAGAAATGCCACCACAAACAGCGTGAATCCGACGGTGAACAGAGTGTTGGACGCAGCCGGGATCATCGTCGAAAGGCTATAGGGACTGCTCCTCCATCGGTGTGTCACAGCCATCCGCCACACTTCTCCCATGCTCGTGATGGACATAGACAGACGAGAGGAGAAGGGCGGAGCGGCACGGCGCGAGACGGCCGAATCCAAGTCGAGGGTCATGGGAAGTTGGACACCACTGGCTGGGGACGCGCTCCTCGACCGGCTCCGGGTCACCGGTCGTCCCCGGCCCTTGGCCGACCCCGATCGGGCTGCGCGCCTACGGGAAACCATCGAGCGCGGGCTTGCCCAGGGCACCGTCGCCAACCAGGGAGGACGCCGGGACCAGTCCCCCAGCCCCACACCACTGGTCATCACCAAGGATCGGTTGACCCGGGCGCTGAGTCCCGGCGTTCATCACGATGCCATCGGGTTCGGGGTGCAACCTCCCACCACGCCGATGGCATGTGGTGCGCTGATCGATGTGCTGTTTCGCCAGCTTGTGACCATCGGGTCCATCGGCGACCCGATGAGCGACGGCCTGGCCGCACTGGCCCTTGATGACAGACAGGCCCACCTGATCGCGTGGATCGACAGCTTGTCGGGGACAGAACGAGGAACGCTGGCCGCCGAGGTCGATCGCCAGTCCATTGCCTTGGTCAACCGGTGGCCAACGCTCGACCCGGCGTGGCTCCCCCGCACCCAACTTCCGATCCGGGTCGATGTCGCCGCAGGGGCGGTCGAGCTATCAGGGAGAGTGGACCTCGCCATCGGACGGCCCGGGCTGAACGTTGCATCCGTCGCCATCGTTGAGGTCAAGTCCGGGACACGACGTCCCGAACACCGAAAAGATCTGCACTTCTATGCGCTTATCGAGACGCTGAGGAGTCCGGCACCCCCGTTCGTCGTGGCGACGTACTACACCAGGACGGGCGAATTGGATATCGATCCGGTCAGCGACGAGCTCCTCGCCGCCGCGGCTCGACGCACGGTGGCCGGGGCCAGGGCCCTGGGTCAGGTGGCGGAGGGAGCCGCACCTTCCCGGCTTCCCGACCAGCAATGCGGAAAGTCTGCGGTGCTGCCCGGCTGTCGCCCGGGTCGACAGCGCGTGACCGCCGACATCGGTGGGTACCGGCGCTGATGCGGGCACATGAGCTCACCGCGGCAATCCTGGCCCCTCCATTGGCGCCGATCGGCCACGGTGACCGCCAACTCGTGCGCCACAACCTGACCAATGCGATTCCGGCCATGGTCGAGAACCTGCCCTTGGGTGATCAGGTGGTAGTCACGCTTGCGATGCTCCGCCAAGTCGCACGGGACCCGGCGGCTCTTTCCCGACCAGAAGAGCCCTTTGCGTGGAAGCCGGCCTTCGTTCGCCGTTCACTGGGCCTGTCCGCCATGGACGCATGCATCAACCACCGTTTCTCGAGTCCGACCGAAGCGGTCGGGCCCATAGCCGACCAGGCAGTTTCCGAGTGGAGTCGGACCGGTTGGCGCACGTTCCACTGGGAACCCTGGATCGCAGCGTTGCATCCCGCCGCCCGATCGGCCGTGATGGCCGAAGCAGCGACCTGGGCCACGACTCTATGGTCGTCCATCGACTGGCATCGTTTCGATAGCCCGCTCGGGCTGGGCGGACCAGACGATCAGTGGGTCTGCACCGCGGCGAGGACGGTTCGCCTCAAGGGTCGATCCGAGTTGCAGGTTCCACTCGAGGCGACGCATGGCGGCGGAGCGGAGAGCACGGCATTGGTGTCGGTGGCCGCAGGGATACCGCGCACCGGCTGGGAGACGGAACTCGGATTTTTGGCCCTGGTGGCGTCATTGAGGTCACCGTCCCGGCCGGTGCCGTCACGGGTGGTGGGCTTGTGGCCCGATGCCGGGCAGTATCGGTCGGTCGACATCACCAGCGGTGTCCTCACCGCCGCCGGGGATCGGGTGATTGCCTGTATCGGCGCAGTTGTAGATGCCCGCATGTCGATGGTGGTGTGAACGGAGCGGAGATGCCGCCGCGTCGGCGGATCGGTGGACATCACCGGATTGGCACTGAGTCCAAACGGCCCGTCCGGGCTCAGAACAGCGTCTTGGCCGCTTTGGCGTCGGGTTTGCCCGCCGCGGTCAGGGGGATCTCGTCGACCAGGATCATCTGGCGCGGAATCTTGTACCCGGCAATGAGCGATCGGCAGTGCTCCTGGATAGCTGCGAGGGTCACGGCGCCAGCCCCGGGTTTGGGACGAAGAACCACCGCAACCTGTTCACCGAATCGGGTGTCGGCGATACCCACGACGATGGCGTCGTACACGTCGGGGTGGGCTTTCACCGCGGCTTCGACCTCTTCGGGAAAGATCTTCTCGCCACCGGAATTGATGGAGGCCGAGCCCCGGCCGTGCACAGTGATGGTGCCGTCGGCTTCCACAGTGGCCAAGTCCCCGGGCACCGACCAACGGACTCCGTCAGCATCTACCGGGAATGTCGCCGCCGTCTTGACCTCGTCTCTGTAATAGCCGAGCGGGATGCGGCCGGTCTTGGCCAACCGACCGATTTGGCCTTCACCCGGGGTCAGCGGCCGGAGATCGTCATCGAGCACCGAGGTCTCCGCACCCATCACGAACCTGGGCCCAGAGGCGCCACCCTCGACTGACCCGTGCGCCCCGCTCTCGCTCGAGCCGAAACGGTCCAGCACGACGATATTGGGCAGTTGTTGTTGGAGTTCGTCCTTCACCGTCTTGGACAACATGGCGCCACCCGACCCGATGGCCAGCAAGGTCGACGTGTCATAGGTCCCCGGCTCCGCGGAGACAAGCGCCTCCACCAAAGGACGGGCCATGGCATCGCCCACCAGGGCCACCGACACCACACCCTCGTCACCAACCAGGCGCCATAATTCATCGGCGTCGTAGCGGTGCGAGGTATAGAGCACCGCGGTCCCACCCAACATGAAGGCGTTCCATGTCACCCACTGAGCGTTGCCATGCATCATCGGGCCGACCACCAACATCACCACTCGTGCCGCGTCATCGAACGGCAGCCTCCCGGCCAACTCCTCGGCGGAAGAGATGGGCTCCTGTCCCCACCCTCCGCCACCCATGGCGGCGAAGAAGATGTCCTCCTGCCGCCACATCACACCTTTGGGCATCCCGGTGGTGCCACCCGTATACAAGAGATACACATCGTCGGTCGAGCGAGGTCCGAAGTCACGGTCGGGGCTCACTGCCGCGAGTGCCGCCTCGTACTCGATGGTGGGAAGCCCGATATCCACTGCCGGGCCGGAACCATCCTCGATCACGATGAGGAGATGCGGAGCTACGACAGGTGAACCGCCGCTCTCAGCCTCGGCCGTCTCCGCGGGTGGGGCCAACGCCTCGGCCACCAACGGGGACAGGGCTCGCTCGTAGATCAATGCCCTGAGGTCGGCGTTGTCGACCACATACCGGAGCTCGGGAGCCACGTACCGGAAATTGAGGTTGACCGGTACGGCCCGGGCCTTGTAACAGCCCAGCATCGACTCGACCCACTCCACGCAGTTGTGAGCCAGTATCCCGACGTGGGCTCCCGGCTCGATCCCCCGGCTTTGGAGAACGTGGGCGACCTGATTGGCCCGCTCGTCCAACTGCCGATAGCTCAGCCGAGCGGTTCCCGCCACCAGCGCGTCACGCTCGGGAACCGTGTCCGCCACCACCTCGAAGAGGTCAGCCAGGTTCAGTGCTCTGTCGGCCATGGGTGTCTCCCCGTCGTCGGTTCCCTCGCGGCGTTCCCGGCCGTCGGCCCGGAGCCGTATCATGCGCCAGTCAACCGGTCACTGTGTAGCACGATCGGCATCACACGATCTGCATCACACGATCGGTGGAGCACGATCGGCACAGGATCCGAAAAGGGGCAGCGACATGACAGGTGCGACCACAGGTCAGACGGGCATCGCCGGGCTGTCAGCCCTTATCACGGGCGGCGGCAGTGGCATCGGACTGGGGACGGCTTCCCGACTGGTGGCCGATGGGGCCCACGTGACCATCTGCGGGAGGACCGAAGAGAAGTTGCAACAGGCGGTAGCGACACTGTCCACCGTGGCTGATTCGTCGGCACCGGGGGCGCCGGTGGGGACCGCCCGCTATGTGGTGGCCGACGTCACCATCGAAGAGCAGATCGCCCACGCGGTGGCCGTGGCCGCCGAGGAGCGTGGGCGACTCGACATCCTCTTCGCCAATGCCGGCGGTGCGACCCACATGGGTCCGATCGCCGGCGCCGACCTCGAACAGGTGCGGGCCACGGTGGACCTCAACCTCATCGGGACATTCCTGTGTATCAAGCACGGCGCGCCGTTGATGGGTGCGGGTGTGGGGACCGGGGTAGGAGGCGACGCCCCCGGTGGCGGCTCGATCATCGGCATGTCGTCGGGGGCGGGGGCCTTCCCCCACCGCTACCTATGGGCCTACGGCACGGCCAAGGCCGGGATCGACATGTTGTGCAAGTACGCCGCCGAAGAGTTGGGCAGTTCGGGCATCAGGGTCAACACCGTGCAACCCGGGATTGTCGACGACGAGCTGATGGCGCCGATTACCGCGGGGGGACCGCTACTCGATGACTATCTCGCCGAGATGCCCATCAGTCGCCTCGGTACCGTCGAGGACATCGCCGCGGCGGTGAGGTTCCTGGCCGGACCGGAGTCATCGTGGATCAGCGGGGAGAGTATGGCCGTCGACGGTGGCCATCACCTGCGGCGCGGGGCCAACTACGGGCTGCTGTTCGGCGAGTAGGTGAGTGCGACGTCAACGGGATCCGTAAGAATGCGCGGCGGTCAGCGGAGAGCCGGGGCAGTGAGCCGGGGCAGTGAGCCGCCGTCAGTTCAATGGAACGAAGCAGCGCCTTCGAGCGCCAACAGTTCGCGCTTCATCGGGAGGCCACCCCCGTACCCACCGATGCCTCCCCCCGAGGCGATGACCCGGTGGCACGGAAGGATGATGGCCAGCGGGTTCTTCCCGTTTGCCTGCCCGACGGCCCGGAACGCCTTTGGACTCCCGACCCGACGGGCCAGTTCGGCATAGCTGATCGTCTTCCCATAGGGGATATCGGCCAAGGCGAACCACACACTTCGCTGGAACGGTGTTCCCTGGGGGTCGAGCGCAAGCTCAAAGGACGTGCGTTCCCCGGCGAAGTACTCATCGAGTTGGGTCGCCGCCGCTAGTAGGTGATGGTGGATGGCGATATCTTGGCCACCGTCGTCTGCTTCGGCACCAGCTGGCTGCAGCGGCCTCGCAGCTCCGGGCAGGACCAAGTGGGTGAGCCCGTCGTCATCGGCGCACAACATCAACTCGCCGACCGGTGTAGATAGCCGCATCGTCTTGATGGGGGTCGGTTGGTTGTATCGGTGTCCGGAATGTGATTTCCTTGCGGTTTTCATGCGGCGTTGGCTTCTCCTTCGGATTTGGCAGGGGTGGTCCACAAATGGACCATGGCATAGGCCCGCCACGGCCGCCACTTCTCGGCCAGTCGGTTGACGGTGGCGACGTCGTCGTGGTGACCGAGCCGGGCGATGGCTCGTCGGACCCCGAGGTCAGTAGGCATAAAAGCATCGGGGAGGCCGAGTGCCCGCATCGAGATATACGCGGTCGTCCACGGTCCGATGCCTGGCAGGTCCAGGAGGTGTCCCTCCAGCTCATCGGGGTCCTCGCCGGGATCGATCCTGACTGTGCCCTCAGAGATGGCGGTGGCCAACGACACGAGGGCGCGGCGCCGGCCGCCGGGCATGGCGAAGGCGGGATCACCCGCGGCGGCGATCTCGCCCGCGGTCGGGAAAAGATGGGTGAGGGGTGGCCGGGGATTGACCAGCGGCCGACCGGCCACTGCCACCAACCGACCCGTGACCGTGCGGGCTCCTGCCACCGATACCTGTTGACCGATGACCGCCCGCACGGCCAACTCCGCGCCATCGACGGCACCGGGCATGCGCTTGCCGGGGGTGTGCCGGACGGACGAGCTCAGCAGTGGGTCCAGCGAGAGGGTCTCGTCAATGGCCATCGGATCGGCATCGAGATCGAGCAGCCGGCGGCACCGGGGCACCGCCGCGGTCAGATCGCGGAGGTCTTGTAGGTAGAACGTCGACCTCACGCACCCGACGTCGGGTCTGAGCTCAACGATCCCCTCGCCGTGGGGAAGGTCCAGGCTTCGCAGAAAGGTCCCGTCGACGTACGCCTCGACACCGGGTACCGCCCGCATACCGAGGAAGGCAAACAGGGACCCGGCGTCGAACGGTGCCCGATAGGGGAGCCTGAGCTGAATCGCCCCGGCGCCCGCGTCGCCACGGACCTTGCTCTGCCGGCGGATCTCGGTCGGTGTCTTGGCGAAGATCTCCCGAATGGTTTCGTTGAACTGGCGAACACTGGTGAATCCGGCGGCGAAGGCTGCGTGGGCGACGGGTAGATCGGTCGTCTCCATCAGGACCCGGGCGGTTTGGGCCCGTTGGGCTCGTGCCAGTGCCAGGGGGCCGGTCCCGACTTCTGCTACCAGGACACGCTGCACCTGGCGCACGCTGAAACCCAGATGTTGGGCCAAACCGGCCACGCCCTCCCGATCGACGATTCCGTCGGCAATCAACTTCATGGCCCGGGCGGCAACATCAGCCCGCATGTCCCATTCGGGGGATCCGGGTGACGCATCGGGACGGCAGCGCATGCACGCCCGGAACCCCGCCTGCTGTGCCGACGCCGCGGTGGGATAGAACCGCACATTGCTGCGTTTGGGGGTGATGGCCGGGCAACTCGGGCGACAGTAGATATGGGTCGAGGTCACCCCGGTGAAGAACCACCCGTCAAAACGGGTGTCCCGGCTCTTCACCGCTCGATAACAACTGTCGAAGTCTTGGATGACAACCCTCAGTTTTGCACTGTTGGTGGGCGATTTCTGGCGGAAATCGGACATGGGGACTGGCGGGTGGGCATGGGCTTCGCGAACGATGGACCCGGGTCCATCACCCTGGCGCATTCGACATCAGCGACAATGGGGTGATGGGCCACGGATCAGGTCACGGATCAGGTCACGGACATTCCGGACACCACGACGGACACCACGACGGACACCACCAAGCCGGTTTGATCCCGCGCATCCGATCGGTGTTCGTCCCCCATCGACACGACGCCGCTGACAGCATCGATCACGCCCTCGAAGCCAGCGACGACGGAATCCGGGCGGTGAAGATCTCGTTGGTGGCCCTGGCCGTGACAGCTGGCACCCAGGCCGTCTTCGTGGCTATCAGTGGGTCGGTCGCCCTGTTGGGTGACACACTTCACAATCTCTCCGACGCACTCACCGCCATTCCCCTATGGCTGGCGTTCAGCCTCGGCAAGAGGCCGCCGACACGTCGCTTCACATATGGCTATGGGAGATCGGAGGACCTGGCCGGCATCGCGGTGGTGATCCTTATCGCCGTCTCCGCGGCTCTCACCGCCTGGCAGGCGGTGGAGCGGCTCATCCACCCCCGAGTGATCCACCATCTACCGCTGGTCATGGTGGCGGCGATGGTCGGAGTAGTGGGTAACGAGGTGGTGGCGCAGTACCGGCTTCGGGTCGGCCGACGGATCGGATCGGCGGCGCTGGTGGCGGACGGGCTTCATGCCCGAACCGACGGCATCACCTCCTTTGCCGTGCTCGTCGGGGCCATCGCCGTGGCGTTCGGCGCGCAACGGGCCGACGCCGTGGTGGGTCTACTGGTCAGTGCGCTGATTCTGGTCGTCCTGACCCGGGCGGTTCGCAGCGTGGGCGCACGACTGATGGATGCCGTCGATCCGACCTTGGTGGCCGACGTGTCGGCGGTGGTGTGTGGGGTTGACGGGGTGATCGATACCGGTGACATCCGGATCCGTTGGGTCGGACACCGACTCCACGCAGAAATCCGAATCGTCGTCGACCGGACCCTGAGCGTGGTCGAGGCACACGACGTGGCCGAGCGCACCTATCACGCCCTCTTGCACGAGATCCCCAAACTCAGCGATGCCATCGTCCACACCGACCCAGCCAGTCCCGAGGGCACCGACCCGCACGCGGCCACCGCCCACCACCACCATCACCGAGACCATTGAGTTTCGTTCTGTTGGTGGTGACGACCGGGCGGAACCGGCGGCTGTCCAGTGTCTAGGTCTAGGTGTGCCGCCGGCTAGTTGCCGCCGAGGATCCCGGAGAGTTCACTTTTCGGGTCGAACGCCCCGAGAGAGGGAAGACCAGGGGCGGATGAGCTACCGGTCAGCACCCCACCCAGATAGTTGGCCAACCCGGCTACCTGATTAGGTGTGTCGTTGTTCACGCCTTGGTAGTCGGTCGACGTCAAGCCTTTACTGGGGACAGCAGCCGGTACCGCGGCGGTCTGGGCTCCCACGAAGATCTGCTTGGCCACCGAGGGGATGTCGCCTTTGGCCGTCTTCTGGTTGACGAACAGCATGTAGGGACCGGGCGGCACCACGTCGTCCGAAGTGGGAACGTTGACACTCACCTGGTTGCCGGTGCAGCCGGTGATGGCCAGGTTCACGGTGCGCTGGTCGCCGTCCACCTCGTGGGTGATGGCGGTAAAGCGGACCAGGGTCACGCTGTCGATGTTCGACGCTTGGGGGGTGTTGATGGTGAGCGGGTCCCCGTAGTAGGCGGTGTCAAAGGTTCCGGCCGGCAAGGCGGTGGACGTCGTACCCGTCACCGAGTTGATGGTCGGCTGGGAGATGCCCCATTCCAGGTACGGCGGGTTGTGGATCTGGAATGATGGATCCCTGTCGGCCTTGATGAACCCACCCGGCAACGGATACGACCCCGGATCCTTGCGATACGGCGCCGGTCCAGACGTCAACCCGCTCCCCCTTCGGGGATCCACCGACCCGAGTCGCGCCACTCGACGGCGGCATGAAACCCCTCGTCGGCCGCCAGCTGCTGGAACCACCGTCCCTCGGGTGAGTGCCGGGTGATGCCGTCGAAGACGGTGGCCAGAATTTGGGTGCCGTGCAGTCCCATGTTGTCGTAGGCCTGGTTGACCATAAGTTTCTGCATCACGAGTTGGTTGATCGGCACCCCGGCCATCCGATCGGCGAGGGCCTCGACCCGCGCATCCAGCTGATCGGAAGGCACCGATTCGAGCACCAGACCCCACTCCGCCGCCTGCCGGCCGTCGATGGTGTCCCCGGTGAGCAGCATGCGCTTGGCCCGCTCGGCACCGAGACGGTAGACCCACATGGCCGTCGTCGGGCACCCCCACACCCGGGCCGGCATGTACCCGATGCGGGCGTCATCGGCCATCACCACCAGATCGCAACACAAGGCGATATCGCTCCCACCGGCCACCGCATGCCCTTGCACTTTGCAGATCGTCGGCTTCAGCGAACGGAAGAGACTGGTGAACTGATCGGTATTGCGTTTCATGGCCCGGTAGTCCTTGATCGGATCCCAGACCGTCCCCTGGGTGCCGACCCCTCCCTCGGCGAAATCCTTGAGGTCGTAGCCGGAACAGAACGACCTGCCTTCGCCCCGCAGCACGATGACATGCACCTCGCCATCGTCGTTGGCCAGTTCGACGGCGGCGTCTATCTCCCCCGGCATCCAACGGTCGATGGCGTTGAGGCGTTCGGGTCGGTTAAGGGTGATGTACGCCTTGCGGTCCGCCACCTCGTAGCGGAGGGATCGGAAAGCGATGCTGGCATCAGTCATTGGGTTTCACAATCTGTCGATATGGAGGCGGATACCGTCACCGCAGAATCCGCGTTGGTCGGGGTCCGGTCGCCGGCTACCTGGCAGCGCCTGGTCACTGTTGGCGCAGCTTGTCGAGATTGCGGCGGTCCCGCTTCGTCGGTCGTCCCGACCCCGGTTCTCTAAACACCCGGGTGGCGGCAAACTCCCGGGGTGGCGGAGGTGGACTGTGGTCAACCAGGCACTCGGCGGCCATCGGGGCACCTACCCGCTTGTTGATGATCCGGATGACTTCCACGATCCGCAGTCGGTCGGCCACATGAGCCTCGACGCGGTCACCCACCCGCACGGGAGTAGATGCCTTGGCCGCGCTTCCGTTGACCCGGACGTGCCCGGCCCGGCAGGCCACGGTGGCCGCCGAGCGGGTCTTGTGCAGGCGGACGGCCCACAGCCACTGATCGATTCGAGTTGCTTCGATCTGGCCATGGTGCCACGTGGCGCAAACATCAGGCGACCGTCAGACACGTCAGCGAACAGGCGACGTCGCGGTTGTCGCCAAATCAGCCAGGACACCCAGCTCGTCGGAGATCACGCCAGGTTGGCCGTTCAGCGTGGTGGCCACGTAGTCGATCGGCGCAGTGTGTCCCCAGGGGCGACCTCGACCAATTCTTCATGCGATGTGCTGAGTGGCGAGATCATCGTGGTCAAGGGGCAACCGGCATCGCTGTGAATTGTGCTCCGCATCGTTGGCCGTTCGGCCGGAGTGTTCGGTCGGAGTGTTCGGTCGGAGTGTTCGGCCGGAGTGTTCGGTCGGAGTGTTCGGCCCATCGGTTCATCATTCGCGACCGATGCATAACGGGCTCAGGCCCACCCCAATTCCTCGAGCCGCTGATCATCGATGCCGAAGTGGTGGCCGATCTCGTGGATCACTGTCTTGCGCACCCGCTCCACGACTTCCTGCGTGGTCTGGCAACTGCCACAGATCGTCGCCATGTAGATCGTTATGCGATCGGGCACGGAAGCCGAGTAGCTGTTGCCGCGTTGGGTGAGCGGGATCCCTTCGTACAGCCCCAGCAGCGGTCCGGGCGGGCTGAGGTCGTCCACCACGATAGCGACGTTCTCCATGCTGGCCCCAAGGTCAGCAGGGATCCCATCAAGAGCATCAGTCACCAGCACCTCGAATTGCTCGATCGACATTGTGACCATGCCCTAGATCATGCCAAGGTCATCGCCCACCACGGGTACGCGTCCTTGCCCGTCCAAGATTGCCGGGTCTACGACACCACCTCACGGTGCATCCGTGGAGCAACGTCGAACTGGGTATCCACGTCATGGTCGAAGACGAATCCCACGTTCTCAGAGGAGGCGAGAGCGTGTGGGCCCGCGGTCTCTTCGTGAAGTTCGAATGCGCGCTTCCGTACAATGGCGACGACGTCCAGAGACGGTCATGAGCCGCTTCGTGGCGGAAGCTACAGCATTCCGTACGCACGATTGGGCGTGAACCGAATGACTGCGCGACGTTCGGCGACCATGGCGTCGCGGTAGGCGTTCCAGTTTTCGTGCTCACCCATCAGAGCCCGGTAGATCTCGATAAGTTCCTCAACCACCGCATCGTCCGAGCGTGTAGCTACTGGCGTCAGCTCTACGTTGCCTTCGAGCACCACGTAGGCGAAGAAGTCCTCGCGGGTCACGTGTAGAGCGGCCCATGGATCATGGGACAGGTTGCGGAATTTGGCCCGATCTACGGTGACCGAGATGCGAATGACCCCGTCATCGAACACGTGATAAAGGATGTTCGACTGCTGCGGGCGGCCGTTAGCGCGGATGGTGGTCAGGACCGCCTGGCGGTTCGTACGGGCGAAAGCGACGGCGCTATCGAGTTCCATACTTGGTATGAACCGAGCCCAACCATCGCTTATTCCGAAGGCGACCCATCGATCGCAACGGCGATCGATGGCGGACGACCTTGACCGTTGCGGTCGGCCAGGCGTGGGTGGCGGCTTCATGGCACGGGGCAGCGGACTTCTCAAGTCAGAATCTTCCGAATGAAGGTCGATGCCCGTGATCATGACGCGCCCAGGCACGCATCCAGTTCGTTGACGGTCCCACGGAGTATGCCCCGGTAGGAGCGACAGTAAGTATCCCCTATCAGCAACTCGTGGACGCGCACCGCATCATGCGATCGCGTACGGAAGACCGCAGCCACGATCTTGCGGTCCTTCGTGGACGAAGAACAGGCGGTGGCGTCAGCCGCCTGTTGCAGGCCACGAGCTCGTCCTGGTCAGTCCGGGGGGACACCGCCGGCACCCAGGGCGGCCTCAATCTCTCGACGGTGGCGGGGATCGCACGCCGCCCAGCGCCGCTCGTCATCGTCGAGGTCCACAAGGAAGGTGAATCGCTGCCTGACACGGCGTTCCCACCCCACCAGGTCGACCGGCTGCGTGAGCTTGCCGATGGACTCCGGAGCGAAGTCCTGCTCACGCCTTTCAGCGAGGACGTCGGCGGGGTCGAGAGGTCCGTCCCCGCGGCCGTCGTCGACGACATCTCCCCAGACCTTGAGCACCCACAGTCGCCGCACCAGGCGCTCGTCGATCGGACGAACGGCCAACTGTGCCAGGTCGTACACATCACGACCCAATGCTGTTCGTCGGTAGCGGGCAAGCTTTTCTGCGCACGCTTCCGCCTCGGCAATCACCGGCAAGGGAGGAAGCGGCAGCTCGTAGCCACGATGCACGGGCAGTTCCACAAACGGGAGAATGTCGGGCGCGAGGACGAGTGGTCATCTCGCAAACTCGACCGATGCACCGATGTTCGGTCGACCAAGGTCAGGGTGCTGCACTGTCAGCGTCCAGTGCCGCCCGTCTCCCCGAGTTGAGTCCAGCAAAAACTCAAATCCCGATATCGCTGCACCATCGATTGCTTCGCACACCGCGAGGACGATCTCCTCGGATGGACAGGCGAAATCCAAGTCGGTCGAGAAGCGGCCAGCACTGCCGAGACGGCATTTACGCAGGCTCGTACCGCCTTTGAAGATCAGATCATCGCCATCGAACAGGTGCAGCTCCGCGAGCAACCACAACAGATGATCCTGGGCAACATCGAGGAGCGCCGCATCGTACGTGTCGGCGCGACCGGCACCGTGGAGGTTGACGAGTGCTCTGGTCAACGAGACACGGGGCATGTCACGCCTTTCCAAGGTCGCGTTGAAGCGGAGCGATGAGACGATCGACGATCCGGAACTGAGAAACCCACACTGCGTCGTGTCCATCACCGAACACCACGTCAGCCATGTGCGGGGTTGGCCGACGGGCCACGAGAGCGAGTCCGTCGTCGTGACGTCCCCCGCGGTGGAGAAGGTACCCAGCCCGCTGCCACCCCGACTGTGACTTCCCATCGAGCAGCTTTGACAGCCGCTCGATGTCGCAGTCGACGGCGAGCTGTTGAAGGTGAGGAACGAGGTCGGCCCACGAGCGGAAAGACTTCACCCGGGTCGACAGCTGGACGATGAGCGCCTCCGGGCCAAAAGCGGGGATTCCGCCTGCCCATTTCGTAAGATCGAGGTGGCGCCGGTGCAGCAATAGAGGACTGGGGACCAACCGCTTGATCTCGTTGGCGCTCCATCCGAGTTTCACCTCGGAGACATGTGGCCGCAGGCCGAACGGGATCCGGGTCTCGCCGGGGAGCCAGATAGCCGGCGGGCCGCTGAACTCCCGATCCAGGTATCCGAGATGCCAAGCCGCCGCCTCGCCGGCCAGGGCGAACACCGCCTCTGAGTCCCTCGCCCTCCATGCCCGCAGGTCGATGTAGCGGTCGGTGACCGCCTCTTCGCCAGGCGGGAGGTATGCCCAGACCCCCCTGATGTGCACCGGAACAAGCCAGCCAAGCCGCTGAAGATGCTTCACGGTGGCATCGGCGTCCCTGGTGGAGCCCGCCTCGGCTAGGTAGGCGCCGATGTCGGCGCGAGTGACCACTGCAGGTCGGTCTTGGGCCAGGCGGGCGTGGAGGCCCGTCGCCCAGGTGGGGATCCTTCGGTTAGGGCTTTTCGTGGTGTTTTGTACCATGGTGACCATCCCACTAGGGGGCTTAGGATCACACCTGCTATAGGGATGTAGCTGACCTGATCCAGGTGTCCTCCTAAGCGATTACTTTAGATTATACCTGAATTGGGTCGGTGACGGTACTAATTCAGGTATAATCCTAAGAGGCTTCAGGACCGGTCCAAGAAGTCAGACGCTCACCGGCCCCAGAAGCCGCCCAACTGGTCGTGTCGAGAGTGCAGAATAGCGGCACGGGTGCCCCTCGCTATGCCACGTCCGCGTTGAGACTCACCTGGTTCGAAACCTGCAAAATACGGTCGATCTCAGCTGAAGAAAACAAACGCTCGGGCCCCTGGGGACTGACGTCAGTGAATGGTGACTCGTAAAACCGGCGCGCCTCGATCACGCCATGCCGGCTGAGATCATCGATGATCAGACTCACGAATTCGATTTGGCTGGACCGGCGATGAAGTTGCCGACCCGGTTCCCACAGTCTCATCGCCGGTATCGTCCGCTCCACATGCCGAAACGTCCGTTGCCGAGGTCAGGGTGCCTGCCCCGCCAGATAGCCGTCTCGGCATCTTTCCGAATGGCTCGAACCGAATCCCGAATCCGCGGAAATGCTAACCGAGTTCGCCTCAGTTAGAGCCGAGGACCGCGCCTCGGTTGTTGTGATGCCGGGGCCGGCGATGTGGCTGTCTGTACACGCCACGCCACCGCCTCGGACCAGCGTTCGGAAACCTCCCAGCGTTCCGCCCAGCGCACCACATGTTTGGTGTCGAGGTCTGGACCGGTGGCAAGGATCTGGGCGATGTCGTCGCGATCCTGAGGCTGCCAGGCGATCAGTTTGTAGATGCTCAGGTCCTCGACCGATGCAGAGCCGTCCACGCTCCGCCGAGAAAGGACCTCGTGTTCGAACTCGGTCTGGGCCACATAGACGCCGAGGTGCATTCCATCAGGAGACGTACCGTTCACGAGGTAGCGGGACCCGTCGCTCTGCGTGAACACATTTACGTCCAAACCCTCGGCTCGCTACGCATCATCAAGGTCACCGAGCCGGTTGATCACGAAATCAGCATCCACGGTGTGCCAAGGCTCGGCCCGGTAGTGCAGTGCCGCGAGCCCGCCGATGATTGCCACCCGCACGTCGTGCAATGCGAACAGATCCTTCAGCCGCTCCGCCGACAGCGCTGGGTGGTCATAAAACGGCTTTGCAGACACCTACGCCGGCTCAGTGGCTCGCCGCTCCCAGGCGGCGAGGAAAGCCTCCTGCCACCCTTCACGCACTTTGACCTAATCTGCGCTGGCGCCCTGGGCGGCAGCCCTAAGGTCCATAATGCGTCGGTCGTGCCCGCTCACCGGCTCTACACGACGCTTGACGTCCCGAGCGTTGTTCACCACGACCGGTCGCTGTTTGGTGGCGTCCACTCTGCTCTCTCCTCCATCGTATGGCCGTAGCTCTTCACTCGTGGCGGTCACCGCACCGCCCCAGCCGGCGGAGGGAGTGGGATTCGAACCCACGGAGACTCGCGTCTCACGGCTTTTCAAGAGCCGCGCATTCGTCCACTCTGCCATCCCTCCGAGCGCTCGTCAGGGTAGTCGCCATGGCAACCACCGGCGGCGGTGAGACTCAGGTGGTCAGGTCCCGGGGGACCGCCGGGGTGAGCCCGAAGAAGCCACCTGAGCCCGCAACTTGTCAATCCACGCGTCGGCTTGGCGCCACGCCGCGTCGACCTCCCGACGAATCGCCGGCCCCGCGGCGCCCGCCGCCGGATACGACCCGAGGTACTTCACCCCGGCCAGCTCGGCGTGAAGATCGCGCAGGCAGTCGGCGATCACCTCGTCGGCGATGTGCCCTTCGAGATCGACGATGAAGCAGTACTCCCCGAGCGCCTTTTTGGTCGGGCGTGACTCCAGCTTGGTCAGGTTGATATTTCGGGCGGCGAACTGCCCGAGGATGCCGTACAGGCTGCCCGGGTGATCGGCGCTCTGGAAGCAGGCGATGCTCGTCCGATCGTGCCCGGTGGCCGCCGGTATTCCGGTGCGGGCCACCGACACGAACCGTGTCTGATTCTCGGGATGGTCCTCGACGTCCTCGACCAGGATCTCCAATCCGTAGAGTGACGCAGCCAACCGGGGGGCAATGGCGGCCGTTGGCACCCCGGCCAGCAAAGGGTCTCCCTCTCCGAGCAAACGGGCGGCGTCGGCGGTCGAATTGGTCGCCACCGCTTCCGCCGAGGGCAGCTCCTCCACCAGAAACCTCCGGCACTGTGCGGTCGCCACCGGAATCGACGCCACCCGTTGGATGTCGCTGAGCTTCACACCTCTCGGTGCCATCAGATGGAGGTGGATGTCGAGGACCACCTCTCGCTGGATCAACAGGTCACTGTCGAAGACCAGGCTGTCGATGGTGTCCCGCACGGTGCCCTCGATGGCGTTTTCGATGGGGACGAAGCCCAGGTCGACCCGGCCCTGTTGCACCGACTCGAGCACGTCGGCCAGCGAATGGAGTGCCACCATCTCTGCGGCGGCATAGTCGGCCTGGGTGAAGAGAGCCTCCTCGGTGAATGTGCCTTGCGGGCCGAGGAAGCCGATCCGCAGCCGCCCGTCCGGCTGACTACCCGGTTGCCCGTCCGGTTGTCCGGTCGACTCTGAGTCCTGAGGTGCGTCCGAGGCCATACCCAGGCAGGATAGTGAACGATATGGACGAACTCGCCCTCCAACGTCTACTCGACGATGTGCGTTCCGGCGCCTGCACCCCCGACGACGCAGTCTTCCGGCTGCGGCGACTGCCATTTACCGACCTGGGGTTCGCCAAGGTTGACCACCACCGCCCCCTCCGCCAGGGCTTTCCCGAAGCTGTTTACGGACAGGGCAAGACCGCCGACCAGTGCTCAGCCATCGTCGGCGAACTGCTGGGCGACGTGGCGGAGTCCGATGGCAGCCCGGTGATCCTGACCCGGGCCGACCGAGCCCAGGTGGAACGGGTGCTGGCCGATCACCCCGGCGGCAGCCGCACGGTGACAGGGGTGGCTACCGGAAGCGACCAGGTCCGAGGGGAACTCGCCACCATCGTGTGGCGACCGGCCCCGCCCCGGGCGGCCCGCACCCTCATCATCACCGCCGGCACTTCCGATCTACCGGTGGCCCGCGAGTGCGAAGCCACCCTGGTGGCCCTGGGGTTCCGGCCGACACTGCTGGCCGATTGCGGGGTGGCCGGGGTCCACCGACTATTGGCCTCCGCCGACGAGTTGGCCGAGGCTGATGCCGTGGTGGTGGTGGCCGGCATGGAGGGGGCGCTGGCCAGCCTGGTCGGGGGGATCACTCCGGCACCGGTGATAGCGGTACCTACCAGCACCGGGTATGGAGCGGCTCTCGAGGGTGTCACCGCCCTGCTGGCCATGCATGCGTCGTGCGCGGCCGGAATCACCGTTGTGGGGATCGATAACGGGTTCGGGGCGGCGTGCGGCGTGGCCCGGGCCCTCCCGTGAGCATCGGCGGCGGCCCCCGTACGGTGGCCTGGTTCCACTGCTTCGCCGGTATCGCCGGTGACATGGCTCTGGGCAGCCTCCTCGATGCCGGGGCAGATTTCGACCAGGTGATGGCCCTACTCGAACGGCTCCCATTCGGAGGATGGGCCCTCGAGCCGGAGCCGGTGCTCCGTGGGGGCATCGCCGCCACCCGAGCGGTGGTGACCGTCAGCGACTCGGTGGTGGTGCGCACCCACACCCACATCGTCGGCCTGATCGACGAGGCCCGTCTTCCCGAACGGGTAACCCAGCGGGCCCTGGCCACGTTCGCCTCGTTGGCCGAAGTGGAGGCACGCCTGCACCAGCGGCCCGTCGACCAGGTCCATTTCCACGAGGTCGGCGGTCACGACACCATCGTGGATGTGGTCGGGACGATCGCCGCTCTCGAGGTACTCGGAGTGGACGAGATTGAATCGAGCCCGGTCGCCACCGGTATGGGGATGGTGCGCACCGCCCACGGCATGCTCCCCAATCCGGCGCCGGCGGTCGTGGCCCTGCTCGAAGGGATACCCACCTGGGGGCGGGACATCCCGGTGGAGCTCACCACTCCCACCGGGGCGGCCCTGCTCGCCACCTTGGCCACCGGGTTCGGGCCCATGCCCCCGATGCGGGTTACCACCAACGGGTTCGGAGCCGGCACCCGCGAGATCGACGAGCTTCCCAACCTGACCCAGGTGGTGATCGGCACTCGTATCGATCGAACCAGCGGAGCCGACGCGCCCGGTGGTGCTGATGCTCACGGTGGCTCGGGCGGAAGCGGTCACCCCGATGCCGACGCCGGACAGCCGGTCTTGCACCTCGAGGCCAACGTCGACGATGCCACCGGCGAACAGTTGGCCCACGCCGTCGCCGAGTTGCTCGAGGCTGGTGCCCACGATGCCTGGCTGTCACCTGTGGTGATGAAGAAGGGTCGCCCAGGCTCGGTGGTCCATGTCCTGTGCGACCCTTCGGGTGCCCACCGCCTTCGGGCCATTCTCCGCGCCGAGACCGGGACCCTCGGAGTCCGCGCCTCGACCGCCGAGCGATGGCCGGCGGCCCGCACGTTCGACTCCGTCGAGGTGGACGGGAACCTCATCCGGATGAAGGTGAGCGCAGGGCGGGTCAAGGCCGAACACGATGACGTGGCCCGGGCAGCCCGGCGAAGCGGTCAGACGTTGCGTGAGGTGGCCTTCCTGGCCGAGACAACCTGGCGCCAGCAACAGGTGGCCGAGCCCGACTGAGCCCGGGGGCAGGTGCCGATCGGGGTTACCGCGACGGGATCGGAGGATCTCCGGCACGAGCGGTGGATTTCGGCGGTGACCATTCCCACTGTTTTCCCACCCGGGCCAGCTGGTAGCGCTGGTGGGTTTTCAGGTAGTGATGCCAGTGACACAATCGGGCCAAATTGCCGAGGGAGGTTGGCCCGCCCTCGGCGAATGGCGTCACGTGGTCGATCTCCAGAGCCTCGCGGATGTCACAGCCCGGGACCACGCAGGTGGGATCCCGCTCGATCAGGGCGGTACGGATCGCCGCCGGAATGGTGCGCCCGGCATGGGCCACTGAAGTCACGTCCACCCCGTCGGTGATCAGCACACTGAGGATCGAGTCGGCGGCCAGGCGGCGAGCGACCTCTACCGGAATGGGACCGATCCCCGGAATTTCACAGACCTCGCCCAGCTCCAGATGTCCGCGCATCAGTGCTTCATGGTCTACCCGTACGTGCACCATGGCAGCCGGTCCCGGCGAACCGCGGTCGGACCCGCTCCGGTCATCCCGCCGGCATGCCAGACCGACCAGGGCATCGGCGGCCAGCGCCCTCGGCGGCTCTTCACACCCGGCCCGTCGAGCATCGGCGGCCAGACGACTGGTTTCAGCTTTGACCGCCGCCACCAATCGGGCCCCCTCGTCGGGGGTGAGCCGGGCGTCGAATCGAACCGCGCCATCGTGGTCGGTCCAGTTGTGAAGGTAGCGACCCCGGCGGATCTTCTCGTAGGCCTGGTCCTGGTCGACTCCGGCGGCCCGTACCCGTCGGCAACGCAGCTTCAGGACATTCAGGGGTTGTTTGTTGGCCGCGTCCACCAACTCTTGTTCGGCGTCCGGCTGCAGGATGGCAGCCCCGGCGATCTCTTTGACCTGGGTCTCCGAAAGGCGTCCGTTCCGCATGGCGTCGTCGGTAGCCGGCAGCGACCCCAGGCACCGCGCCGCCTTCAGCGCGTTGATGGCGGGACCCAGTCCGGACCCGGTGGCCTCGGCCACATGGGCGGCCGCCGAGCGATGTCCCTGGCGGCGCCACACATTGGACGACTCCACCCGACGCGCCGAGAGGAGTTTTCCACCGGCAGCCAATTTTTCGATTGCCGCAAACCCCGTGAGCAAACGGGCGGCATCAGCTCCGGTGATGCGCTCGGGCTGGTAGTCGACCAGCGCGGTCCTCAGCTGGTCGGCCACCCGTTCCAACAGATCGAGGTTCATATGACGACGATGACAGGCGGGTGTATCAGCCGGCATCGGGTGACCTTCCTACGGTGGAGCCCCGGCTCCGACTACCGTTCTGCCTGCCACTTCTGTCCACGTCACCGCCGGGCCCCGGCGTCCGCCACCCAGCCTCTCGAAAGGACCTCTGTCCCATGCGCCATCTCCGCACCGTCACCGTCATCGCTCTTGCGGTCGGCACCCTCGGATTGGCGGGGTGCAGCAGCTCCTCATCATCACCGGCCACCACCGCCACCACCGCCGCCGCTCCCTCGGCGCCGAACGGCGCGTCGTCAGTGGCAATCACCCCGGTCCAGGACCCGTCTCCTGCCGGCACCCTCACCGCCAAGCCGACCGTCACCGTGCCTCCCGGCACGCCCCCGACCGGGCTCGAGAGCATCGACCTGATCGTCGGCACCGGCCCCGCCGTGACCACCAGCGACACGGTGTCTGTCCAGTATGTGGGCGTGGCATGGTCAACCGGAAAGCAGTTTGATGCCTCGTGGGACCGCGGCAGCCAGCCCATATCCTTCCCACTCAACGGGGTGATCCCCGGGTGGACGGCCGGGATGGTGGGCATGAAGGTGGGCGGGCGACGTGAACTGGTCATCCCGCCCAACCTGGCCTACGGAGCTGCTCCTCCGCCGGGGTCGGGCATCGCCGCCAATGAAACTCTCATCTTCATCATCGATCTGGTCAGCATCGGGTAACCGGCACCCGGGATGACCCGCCCCGTGCTGGACGCCTCGACGCCGTCAGGTCGACGAGGTCGTGCTCAACGAGGTCGAGGTCGTGGTCGTCGAGGTCGCGGCCACCCCGCACTGACCCGTCACGTAGGCCGAGATCGTGGTGTCCGCGCTTCTGGCTGCCGCGTTGCTGGTGAGGCTCGTGAGTGACGACTGGATCTGAGCCACGCTGGAGGCGCCGGCCACCGATGCCTTGATCTGCGCATAGGAGTCAGTGATCGTCTTGAAGGCGGTCTTCACGTTCGCCGGGGCCGAGGATGCCGCACTCGTTACCTTTTGCAGTCCAACTTGGGTGGCGTCGAGAAACGTCTTGAACGCCGTCTTGATGGTGGCGAGATCGTTCGTCTTCATGGCGTCGGAAAGACCTGTCGAGAGCGTGGTCTCGGTCGCAGCCTCCTGGGCAAGGCCCTTGCAGAATGCGCTGGTCGGGTTGGATCCGCCTTTCAGGGCGGGGGTGGTGGCTGTCGAGCCTGACGATGCCTTGGTGGTGGTCGGGGAAGCCGAATTCGACCCCGAGCTGCACGCAGCCAGGCCGAAACCCAATGGCACTACCGCAATTCCAATCCACGCCCGACGCCCGATCATGTGCCATATCTCCTTTGGTGCCCCGCAAGGGCTTCGGGTCAGCGTAGCCCGCCTCCCACCTGTAGTGATCCGAGACCGGGATCGCCGGTCGGACTTCGCTCTCGGAACCTCAGGTATGGCAAGCCTTGGTGCTTCCCGGGAGGCGGTGCCTGTTCCGGACGACAACTCGGTATCCCAACGCCGCGACCCCTCCGACCGGCGGGATGAGGATCACTTTTCCGACTGCGCCTCTCCAGCCCCGAGCAGCCATAAGCGATTTCGCCACCGCCAGGTGCCCTTCGAACAGACGACCATCGGAGTCCACCCACCATGCCGCCCTCTGCACGTCGGCGGGGGAGAGCCCGAGTTCGGCCAGGCCGTCTCCGCCAAGGTCTTGCCACGAAGTTGCTTTCGCCGGGACCCGCCACCGGTCCGAGATCTTCATGGCCACTGACGTGCAGAATCCGCAGTTCCCGTCATAGACCAGGATCGGCACACGCGAGGTGACCACTCTCCGAGGCTACTTCTCGGCCACGGCCACGGCCACGGCCACGAGCCCTCTGCCCGAGCCAGCAGCCAACTAGACGGGTTGGGCCTCGGGAGTAACCGGGTACCTGGCCGATCGGGTTCCGGGCTTGTTGTGCACGCCCTCCACCACGTCGGGATTGGCGACCAGCACCTCTCCTTCGAGGCCGTCAGGGTCGGTGAAGAACACTGACAACACAGGGCCGAAGTCGGTGACGAAATCGTTGGCGGCCCCTCGATCCATCAGACGGCGCCGGACCTCTTCGAAGGCCTCGATGGTCGGAGCGCGCAGACCGATGTGGTCGATCCGCCCCCGACCGAACATCGGGAACTGGTGATCGGCTTGGGTATTTCCCTCGATCTGAAAGACGTTCAACTCGACCATGGGGCTGAGTTGGATGATTGAAAGCTGAGCACCCTCGGACTCGGGGTGGTTCCCCACGACCTGGGCATCGAAGACCTCTCGATAGAAGGAATGCAGGCGTTCCGAGTCCTTGGTCAGGGTGGCGACATGGTGAAATCCGTCAATGAGCATCGTTGTCCTCCACTGCTGGTGGGTCGGTGATCACCTCAGCGTTCAGAATTGTAGCGATACACGTTGGTTGGTCGCCCAGAATAGGTACTGCCCGGCCTCCCGCACGAGCCGGTCATCGCCACTTCTCATTGCGGTCATTTTGAGAACACCTGCCCGAACAGACCACCCATCAGTTCAATCGACTCAGCACCGTTGAGGGGAGTGTCAATCGGGATGTCGGGAACGACGTGGCCCAGGTCCTTGCCCGAGACGGCAGAGGCGAGTTCCCAAAGTGCCGGAGTGCCTCACCGAGCCGGCGCTTTGGGGACCTCTCTCCTCCGGGCCGACCCTGGCCCCGGGCGACATTCGGCTCAGGCCACGTCCAGTTCCGCATACATGCCGGAGCTGTAGTGCCCTGGCTCGTTGCAGATCAGCTCGTAGCGGCCAGCAGGTAGGTGCACGAAGTGGTGTTGAGGGTCGCCCGACCGCCAGGACCCCTGGCCACTGCCGCCACAGCAACGGTCGAGATCGTCGCCAGACCCACGATGACAGCCAGAATCAAGACCAAGGGCTGGCGTTTCATGTCTTTGACCTGATCAACTCCCGCAGGCGCTGCTACTCCTCGGTGCTGATTTCGCCCCGACCCAGACGTTCCTTCAG
>Ga0097691_1000774_pt1 | contig 25884 bp, 24 predicted proteins | sample NGESurdeep072012_8_FD_72858 | JGI IMG/M metagenome (GOLD analysis project Ga0097691, IMG submission 72858) | Arctic peat soil microbial communities from Barrow, Alaska - NGEE Surface sample 210-1 deep-072012 | ecosystem: Environmental > Terrestrial > Soil > Wetlands > Peat ... | reverse complement strand
ACCGATACGCCCACTCCCAGCCGCCGCGCCACCACCGGGTAGAGGAATCCGCGGAAGAACAGCTCTTCGACCAGGGGCGCGAACGTCACCCCGAAAATCGTCATCAGGTAGGCGCCGGCCGTGTCGCTGAAGTATTGATCGATGGGCAGCGACTTCGGGATCGGCAGCAGCGCCGACGCTGTCTGTACCAGGATCGCCAGCGCGACGCCGAGCGCGCCGAATCCGGCCGCCGCGCGGGCGGGGAAGTTCCACTGGATCGTCGTCCAGAAGGGCCGCCCGGCCATCCTCACGATCGCGACCATGTACCCGATCACCACCAGGTACGCCGCCATCTGCGCGGGAATCACCACCCGCGGGTTGCGCGCCAGCCTCTCCAGCACTGCGCGCGACTTTTCTCCATGTGCCGCCAGTGCCATTGCCACGATGCTGAATAACCCGATCGTGATCAGCGCAACCACGACGATGCGCAGCACGTCCCAGATGTTCCAAGGCGGATTTTCCAGATCGGATGGCGGGGCCGCGAATTCCTGCTGCGCGGCCGGCGTGAAGACGGCAGGAGCTTCGCCGGACGGGATCTCGGGATCGGGAGACGGCACCAGGAACTCCTCGCCTCCATTCTATTGGATGGGTATGTCCGCTACTCTCGTGACGTCTTGCTGCGCCCGAAGTACTCCGCCAGCGCTTGCCCGGTGTATGACTTTTTGATCTTTGCCACCTGTTCGGGCGTGCCTTCCGCCACCAGCCGCCCGCCGTCCTCGCCGCCCTCGGGACCGAGATCGATGATCCAGTCGGCGTTGCGGATCACGTCGAGATTGTGCTCGATGATCACGATGCTGTTCCCCAGGTCGGTCAGCCGGTGCAGCACGTCGAGCAACTTGTTGACGTCGTCGAAGTGCAGGCCGGTCGTCGGTTCGTCGAGCAGGTAGAGCGTGCGCCCGGTCTGGCGCTTGCTCAACTCGCGCGCCAGCTTGATGCGCTGCGCCTCGCCGCCGGACAGCGTCACCGCGCTCTGTCCCAGGTGGATGTAGCCGAGCCCGACGTCCACCATGGTTTGCAGCTTCTGCCGCACTTGCGGGATGTTCTCCAGCACGCCGAGCGCGTCCGACACCGGCGTCTCCAGCAGGTCGGCGATGGAATAGCCCTTGTACTTCACGTGCAGCGTCTCGCGGTTGTAGCGACGCCCGCCGCAGAGCTCGCATTGCACGTAGACATCGGGCAGGAAATTCATCTCGATGCGGCGCTGGCCCTCACCCTGGCAGGCTTCGCAGCGTCCGCCCGACACGTTGAAGGAGAAGCGTCCCGCCTTGTATCCGCGCTCGCGCGATTCCGGCAGCATGGCGAACAGGTCGCGCACCTGCGAGAAGACGCCAGTGTAGGTCGCCGGGTTCGAGCGCGGCGTGCGCCCGATCGGCGACTGGTCGATGCGGATGACTTTGTCGATCTGCTCCGCGCCCGAGATCGTCTTGTGTTCGCCGGGCTCCTCGCGTGAGCGGTACAGCGACTTGGCCAGCGCGCGGTAGAGGATGTCGTTCACCAGCGTCGATTTGCCCGAGCCCGAGACGCCGGTGACTACGGTCATCACGCCCAGCGGGAAGCTGACGTCCAGGCCCTTCAGGTTGTTCTCGCGCGCGCCCAGCACCGCGATGGCGCTGCCGTTGGTCGGACGCCGCTCCGCACGCTGCGGGATCTGTTTCAATCCGGCCATGTATTGCCCGGTGAGCGACCGTTCGGACTTAATGATCTCGTTCGGCGTACCCATCGCCACCAGCTCACCGCCGTGACGGCCCGCTCCGGGTCCAAGGTCAATGACGAAATCGGCGCGCCGGATCGTCTCTTCGTCGTGCTCCACCACCAGCACCGTGTTGCCGAGGTCGCGCAACTCTTCCAACGCGCGCAGCAGGCGGTCGTTGTCGCGATGGTGCAGCCCGATCGACGGCTCGTCGAGCACGTACAGCACGCCGCGCAGCTTGGATCCGATCTGCGTGGCCAGGCGGATGCGCTGCCCTTCGCCACCGGAAAGCGTTGCCGCCGACCGGCTCAGCGAAATGTAGCCGAGCCCGACCGCGTCCAGGAACTGCACGCGCTCCGCAATCTCGCGCACGATGCGTCCCGCCAGTTTCTCTTCGCGTTCGCTCAGTTTGATCTGAAGGGTGACCCCGACCGCGCGCGATATTGGCAGGGAAGTGAAGTCGGCGATGGACATGCCGTTCACCTTTACCGCCAGGCTCTCCGGACGCAGGCGCGCTCCCTTGCATGCCGGACACTGCGTCGCCGACATGTAATTCAGCAGCCACTCGCGGTAGCTGTCGGAGGTGCTCTCCTCCATCATCTGCCGCAGGTACGAGACCACTCCCTTAAAACCCAGCCGCGCTCCGCCGTTGGTATGGGATCCGTAGAGCAGAAAGTTCTGGTCCTTGGCCGGCAGTTGCTCGAACGGGATGCTGATGTCGGTCTTGGCCGCCGTGGCCGCAATCTGCACCATGTGTTGAAGGTTGGTGGAGCCGGAGCCGGGGCCGAGCGCGCCGTCCAGCAGCGGCTTGGACCAGTCCACGATGATCTTGGCGGGATCGAAGTCGTACTTGCTGCCCAGCCCGTTGCACTCGCGGCAGGCGCCGTACACGCTGTTAAAGGAGAACGAGCGCGGCTCCAGCGCAGGCACGTTGATGCCGCAGTCCGGGCACGCCAGCCGCGCCGAATACAGCTTTTCCTCGCGTCCCACCACCGCCACCTGGACCAGCCCGCTGCCCAGCTTCATGGCCAGCGCCACCGACTGCTCCAGGCGTTTCTCGATACCGGGCTTTACCAGCAGGCGGTCGATGACGACCTCAATGGTGTGGTTCTTGCGCTTGTCGAGCTTGATTTCTTCGTCGTCCAGGTTGGCCAGCTCGCCGTCCACGCGCGCGCGCACAAAACCGTGCTGCGCCAGCTTGGCCATCTCCTGCTTGAACTCGCCTTTGCGGCCGCGCACGATCGGCGACAGGATCATCACCCGGTCTTCCGCGCCCGCCTGCTGCGACAGGCTCATGATGCGGGCCACGATCTGGTCCGCCGACTGCCGCGAGATCGGCTGCCCGCACTGCGGACAATGCGGCACCCCGATCGACGAGTAGAGCAGGCGCAGGTAGTCGTAGATCTCGGTGATCGTGCCGACGGTGGACCGCGGGCTGCGGCTGGTCGTCTTCTGCTCGATCGAAATCGACGGGCTCAGGCCGTCGATGGAGTCCACGTCGGGCCGCTCCATCTGGTCCAGGAACTGGCGCGCGTAGGCGGAGAGAGTCTCCACGTAGCGGCGCTGGCCTTCCGCGTAAATCGTGTCAAAGGCGAGCGAGGACTTCCCCGACCCGCTCAGCCCCGTGATCACGGTGAGCGTGTTGCGCGGCACTTCTACGTCAATGTTCTTCAGGTTGTGCTGCCGCGCGCCCCGGACCGTGATCTTGCTGATTGCCATTAAATGCCTTGGGTGCCCCACCCTGACCGGTTTTGGAAGGGTGGGGTGTTCCGGGCCACCCCGGCGAACCAAGGGTCATGTACCAAGGAAATATGGACGAGCACCCCTTGTTGGCTCGACTATGCCCGGACACAGATGTACTCCGTATCTTAGTTGTTAACAGCGGAGAGCGTCAACGAGGGTAAAGTCGCACTGGCGTCGCCGGGTGCCCCACCCTGACTGGTTTTGGAAGGGCGGGCATGTGGCGACCGGCGACTGGAAAATGACCGAGCACTGTTGCGACATGTTACGCGCGGCCGTGGATGGCGACGCCATCCTCAGCCAGCCCATGTTCCAGATGCACGGCCGCATCCTCAACGAGATCAATTCGGACTACGCGGTGCGCTCGCCGGAAGAGCGGCCGAACTTGTTTCCGATTAACTTCTGCCCGTTCTGCGGTCGCGCCATCTCGCGCACCGTCTGGAACGCAGAGAAGAAAAAGTGACTTTACTGGTGCATGCCTCAGGGTGCGCGCCATCGCATCACAGGAGTGGGTCTTGAACGCCTTGCTATTGGGTCTAACGCTGCTATTGACGATTGCGGTTGCGCTCGCCATGGGCATCTATCTCGGCTACGGGCTGATTACCGCAATCCTGCACCTGCTGGGCAATCGCTCCGAGCCGCTGCCCCCGGCCGCAGTCCTGGTCACCAGCCAGGCGCATGGGGGAGATTAGATTCAGTTGTCAGTTGCCAGTTGTTAGTTGCGAGTTGTCGTGTGCCGCGAAAACAATATTCATGGAAAAAGCTCACTGACGGCAATCAGTGAGCTATGGCCTTCGCTGACAACTGACAACTGGCAACTATCTCGGCGGTCTCTGCCTTCTCTGCTGATCTTGCTGCTGCATGCGCTGCAGTTCCAGTAACAACTGCTCCGGCGTCTTGACCTGATTCTCCTGGCCGGGTTGGACTGGTGCACCCGGAGCGGGTTGTGCGGCGGGCGCGTTCTGCTCCGGAGCCTGTTGCATTCCCGGAGGCCCTATGCGCATCTGTCCCGGCAGTCCCGGTGCGGGCTGCGGCGGACCCGGCTGCGGAGGTTCGTTGTCGGCAGCATCCTCGTCGGCGGGTTCAGGCTGGACCGGCGCCCGGTTGGGAATATTTCCGGAAGCAACGGCGGCGCCCCCGCCCTCCCGGCGCGTCAGCATGATCTGGGTCACTGCGCTCGGGTCTTGATCGGACCCGAGCAGGATGTAATCGAACGGCGAGCCATGCAGGAGCTGGGCCAGCACGTCACGCGGATTGCCCGGGCCCAGTTGCACCGCGACACGTTCCTGCGCCGCGCTTGGCGGCAGGTCCACCTTCGCCCCCGTGCGCGATTTCACCGCATTCAGAATGTCGGCCAGGGTCGAATTGTTCGCCGAGATGGTGAGCTGGCCCCCGGTGTAAGTCACCTGCGGCGCCACCGGCGCCAGTTCATAAGGACGGCTTGGGGGCGGAGGCGTGGACACCGGCGCTGCAACGGCCGGTTCCGGCCTCTGTGACTCGGCTGGTTTAGGTGTTAGCCCCTTGCGGCTCACACCCGTTCGCACATCCTTGCCATGTGCTCTGGGCCTGGGCGTCGTCTGTGCCGCACACGGCAGCGACAGCGCCGCAACTAAAGCAAGGAATCCGAGTCTGTGACAGAGTACGGACATGGTGGGGTACACGGATTCTACACCCGCTGTGTACACGAACCCCGCCCGCCGCATCTTGTTGCAGGGCCGGATCTATATCGGAGCGACGCGGGACTAAAATCGGCTGAGCTGCTGAAAACATCTGAATGGTCGGGCCGATGCATCTAATTCCGCATAACCATCGATTGAAAGAGTTTGAATATGAAGCACGTCCGCCATATTTCCGGTTGGCTCGGTTCTTGTTTCCTGGCCGTGGTCTGCCTGCTGAACGGTCCCGCGGCGGCACAAACCTGCTTCACCGGCGCCGACGTGGATGCGCCCCTACGCAGCTCCATCGAGCGCGCCGCGCAGCAGTACCTCAGCATGGCGCAACGCGGCGACTATACCGGATTGCGTGCGTTGGCGATTCCGTCGCTTGCTTCCAACTTCGCCGCCATTGAAAGTGCGGTCGCCGAGCACCTGAAGGACCTGCAGGGACAATCCACCATCTCGGGTTTTTTCGTGCTCGACGCCTCTTTCAGCAGCGGTACTCTTCCGCGCGCCGAATTCTATTGCGGGATTTTCAACTCGCCCGGTCGCGTGATTTTTGTTATTCCCAACCTGCCGGCCGGGAGGTATGCGGTGGTGACCGAATCCGTGAGTGGCGGAAACACCCCCGCCAACTTGACCTTCGTGTTGCAACAGGCCGGGTCCAACTGGCAGGTCGCCGGTCTCACGATTTCCCCGCAATCCATCGGCGGTCACGATTCCAACTGGTACTGGACCCAGGCGCGCTCCTATCGCCAGGGCGGCGCCAACATGGCCGCGTATTTGTATTATCTGGAAGCATGGAACCTGGCCGCGCCGGTGACGTTCCAGTACACCGCCGCGCGCGACAAGATTGCCGACGAGATGCAGGCGGCCCAGCCCGCCAATCTTCCCAGCCCGCAATCTCCGCTGACGCTCACCGCGCCGGGTAAAACGTATCGCGTTACGAACATCTTTGCCGAAGCGGCGGGGAACGATCTCGACATCATCGTGAAATACCAGGCGCTCGGCGACCTCAGCAATACCGCCGCCGCGTTCGCCGACAACACCGCGGTGATCAAGGCACTGCTGGCGCAGTACCCCGAATTGCGCAACGCGTTCGCCGCCGTGGTCGCGCGCGCCGTCGCCCCCAACGGTAAAGACTACGGCACCATACTGGCGATGAAGGACGTGAAATAGCCCTTAGCTGTCAGGGGACCGCTGACGGGTTTTGTTACAATCCTCCGTTTTCCATCTGCTCTCTGGACTTTTCTATGAACAAAGTCGTAGCCAATGCCGACGAGGCCATTCGCGACATCCACGACGGCGCCACCATCCTGGTTGGCGGATTCGGCCTCTGCGGTATCCCGGAAAACCTGATCGCGGCGCTGGTGCGCAAAGGCGTCAAGAACCTGAACACCATCAGCAACAACATGGGCGTGGACGAATTCGGACTCGGCCTGCTCCTGCAAAAGGGCCAGATCCGCAGCCACAAGGGCAGCTACGTCGGCGAGAACAAGCTTTTCGAGGACCTGGTGCTCGCCGGCAAGCTCGACCTCGAACTCATCCCGCAGGGAACGTTCGCCGAGCGCATTCGCGCCGGCGGCGCCGGCATTCCCGCCTTTTTCACTCCGACCGGTTACGGGACCGTTGTCGCCGAAGGAAAAGAAACGCGCGAGTTCGACGGCCGCCACTACGTGATGGAGCGCGCCATCACCGCCGAGTTCGCGCTCGTCAAGGCCTGGAAGGGCGACACGTGGGGGAACCTCGTCTATCGCAAGACCGCGCAAAACTTCAACCCCATGATCGCCACCGCCGGCAAGATCACGATCGCGGAAGTGGAACAGTTGGTCGAAGTCGGCGAGCTCGCGCCCGACGAAATCCACACCTCCAGCATTTACGTGAAGCGCATCTTCCAGGGTACCGGCTACGAGAAACGCGTTGAGCGGCGCACCGTGCGCGCGCAGGCATAAATTGTGGGACCGGCTGCCCTCACCCGGTCCGACCATGAAGAGGAAAAATGGCCACTCCGGGTACTCCCTCCAAAGTCGGCAAGGACACATCCAAGCGCGACCGCATCGTGAAGCGCGTCGCCCAGGAACTGCGCGACGGTTTCTACGTCAACCTCGGCATCGGCATGCCCACCCTGATCGCGAACCACGTTCCCGCGGGCGTGGAAGTGATTCTTCAATCCGAAAACGGCATGCTCGGCCTCGGGCCGTATCCCGTCGCCGGCACCGAAGATCCCGACCTGATTAACGCTGGCAAGGAAACGGTCACCGAGATTCCCGGCACGTCCTATTTTTCCAGCGCCGAATCCTTCGCCATGATTCGCGGCGGACACATCGATCTCAGCGTCCTGGGCGCCATGGAAGTCGATGAAGGAGGCTCGCTCGCCAACTGGATGATCCCCGGAAAAATGGTGAAGGGCATGGGTGGCGCCATGGACCTGGTGGCCAGCGCGCGCCGCGTCGTGGTGGCCATGGAGCACACCACGAAAGACGGCAAGCCGAAAATCCTCAAGCAGTGCACGCTCCCGCTGACCGGCGTGCGCGTGGTTGACACCATCGCCACCGAAATGGCCTGGATCAAGGTCACGCCCGAGGGCCTGGTGCTGGAAGAAATCGCCCCCGGTCTCACTCCCGATGACGTCCAGAAATACACCGAGCCGAAATTGATCATTAGCCCGAATCTGAAAACGATTTCTGCGGAGTAACGAGTAATAAGTAATAAGTAACGAGTGCCGACAAAGCCGCTTTAATCAATACTTGATACTTATTACTTATTACTTATTACTTATTACTTCTTTCTCCGCGCGCATCTGAATTACTTGTGAGATTCGCCGCAATCATTCTTTTCCTGTCGGTCGCGCTCTTCGCGTCTGCGCAGAAATCCGCCCCACCCGTCATCGATCCCGATGCCGAGCAGGAAATATTGCGCCGGGTAAATCTCGAACGCTCCCGTGCCGGGCTTTCTTCCGTGCGTCTTGACACCGGCCTGCAGAAAGCGGCGCGCCAGCATTCGCGCATCATGGCCGACGCGCGTCAGCTCTCGCACGAGTTTGGCGGCGAGCCGCCGTTCTACCGCCGCCTCGCGCTGGCTGGCGCATCCTTCGACCTCAGCGGCGAAAACGTCGCCTTCAGCCAGAGCGGCGAACGCGCGCATCGCGGCCTGATGGCTTCGCCTCCGCACCGCGCCAACATTCTCAATCGCGACTTCACTTCCATCGGCATCGGCGTGGTCCGGACCGGCAACGACATCTGGGTCACCCAGGACTTTACCCGTGCCTTCGAAATCCAGAGCGAGCAGGAAGCGCGCAACCAGGTGATCGCCGCCTTCGAGTACGCGCGCCGCCAGGTGAAGCTTCCGCCCGTGACGGTCGTGGACGAGCCGCGCCTGCAAGCGCACGTGTGTCGCATGGCGGAGGAAGGCGAACTCGATACCCAGACACCGCTCGGGTGGTCCACCTTCCGCTCCGCCACTGCCTACACCAAATCCGATCTTTCCAACCTTCCGTCCACGGCAATGAAACTCGTAACCAACCCGGCCGTGCAGCGCATCTCCGTCGCTGTCTGCTTCGGCAAGAGCGCGATGTACGAATCCGGAATGAACTGGGTCACCATCGCCGCCTATTGACTAACGACACCGTTACTCGGTCACCCAGCCCTGAATCATCCATCCTCGATAATTCGTTAACAAAACCGCTGTTCGATTTTGAACACCCCATCCCACTTCTGGACGGTCTTTTCGCCCATATTGTCCGGGCCCGCTGGGAATGCCTGTATTTACAACATTTGCCGCGTGGCAGTCTTTTTGCAATATGTTCCGCGGACGATGTAACGAAACCGCCGCTTCCATCGTCTTTAGATATGAATGAACTTTTTCGGCGGTAACAACGTATCTGATCTCAGAACGACAAAGTGCTGCTAACCAAATCTAGGGCACCTCGTCCAATGAACAGACCCAAGGATCGGAGGTAAGTAATGGACGCAAAATACAACTGGATCATCGACAACAGCGGCATTCGCATGGCGATCAACGTCGCCGCATTCACAGTGTGGCTGGCGGGTTGCGCGATTCTGCTCAGTCTGTAATCTCCGATCGGAGATGCCGGCGCGAGCAAGGATGGCCCCGCGTTGCAGCACGGTGGGCCGCTTTCAAGCAACACAGGATTGGATGGTGATGTGCTCTCTCGAGTAGTCGCCGAAGTGTTTTCATAACGCCGGTTACGCAGAGCCCCCGCGACCACCCCAAAGCGAGAGCGTGGCCGGCGTCGAAATCGCGGTGACGAGCAAAACGAAACGCCGGGCGAACCTGCCCGGCGTTTTGCTTAGTGCTCAGCGAAACCAGTTCTTCCTGAGCACTGAGCACTTGGCACTGAGCACTTGATCAACGGCCCACTGCTTCTGCGCGCTTTGCATAGTGTGACGCGACATATTCGTCGAGAATTCGAATGAACTCCGCGACGATGTGGTCGCCCTTGAGCGTCGTGAACAGCCGTCCGTCCACGAACACCGGCGCCTTCGGCTCCTCGAACGTGCCTGGCAGCGAGATGCCGATGTTGGCGTGCTTCGACTCGCCCGGCCCGTTCACCACGCAGCCCATCACCGCCAGCGTCATCTCCTCGACGCCCTCGAACTGCTGCTTCCACTCCGGCATCTGGTTTCGTACATGGTTCTGGATCTGCTCCGCCATCTCCTGGAAGAACGTGCTTGTCGTGCGCCCGCATCCGGGACACGCCGTCACCTGCGGCAGGAAGCTGCGAATGCCTAATGACTGCAAAATCTGTTGCGCGACCAGCACCTCTTCGGTGCGATCCCCGTTCGGCGCCGGCGTCAGCGATACACGGATCGTGTCGCCGATTCCTTCCTGCAGCACCACGCCCAGCGCCGCGCTCGATGCCACGATGCCCTTCGCGCCCATACCCGCCTCCGTAAGTCCGAGGTGCAGCGGATAATCGCAGCGCGCCGCCAGCGTACGGTAGACATCAATCAAATCCTGCACACCGCTGACTTTTGCGCTCAGGATGATCTGGTCGCGGCGCAGTCCGTATTGCTCGGCGCGTTTCGCCGAATCCAGCGCGCTCACCACCATCGCTTCCATGGTGACGTCGCGCGCGTCCTTCGGGTCCGTTAGCTTGGAGTTTTCGTCCATCATGCGCGTGAGCAGCGCCTGGTCGAGCGATCCCCAGTTCACGCCGATGCGCACCGGCTTCTGGTTCTCGACCGCCACCTCGATCATGGTGCGGAAGTTGTCGTCGTCCTTGCGCCCGATGCTGGCGTTCCCGGGATTGATCCGGTACTTGGCCAGCGCCCGCGCGCACGCGGGAAACTTCTTCAGCAGGATGTGGCCGTTGTAGTGGAAGTCGCCGATGATGGGCACCGGCACGCCGCGCTTCTCCAGCCCTTCGACGATCTTCGGCACCGCGGCGGCGGCAGCGTCATTGTTGACGGTCACGCGTACCAGCTCCGAGCCCGCGCGCGCCAGTGCTTCCGACTGGCGAATGGTGCCCTCGATGTCGGCGGTATCGGTATTAGTCATCGACTGCACCACTACCGGCGCGGACGACCCCACCCGCACTCCTCCGACCTGGACGGTCACCGTCTTCCTTCTACGTATTTCGGCCATATTCTCTAAGTTTACCTGACCCCGGGGGTTTGACACAGAGGACACGGAGGACGCAGAGGGTATAAAGCAGCGGGCGAAGGATCCATCATCCCTCGCCCGCAATTCCGTTTTCCGTACGCCGTAAACTGTACGCCGCGTTACGGCAATCTCCCGCCCAATCCCGGTATCGTCTTTGCCAAATCGTTGTAGATGACCATCACCGCGAACAGCACCAGCAGGACGAACGCCACTTGGTAGATTCGTTCTTTGATGTGCAGGCTGATATCGCGCCGCCGGATTCCTTCGATGATCAGGAACAGGATCATTCCGCCATCGAGAATCGGGAAGGGCAGCAGGTTGAAGATGGCCAGGTTGATGCTGATGCCCGACATCAACTCCAGCAGCGGCATCCAACCCTGCTGACGCGCCGCGTCGCCCGACATTTTCGCGATCCGGATCGGCCCCGAGATCTGCTGTATCGGAATCTGCCGCTGCACCAGCTTCCGCACCATCTCCAGGATCAACCCCGACAGCCGCCGGTTTTGTTCAATAGATTTCTGGAACGCCTCGGCGAACGGCAGCTTGTCCACGTGGATCGGTTCGGACGACTGGAATCCCAAGCGGTAGCGCGCCTTGCCATCTACCGTCGCCAGCACCGGCGTGACGCTCAAATCGATGTGCTGTCCATTGCGCTCTACCGCCACCTTGGCCGGCTTCGTCTGGTTCAGTTCCAGCAGCGCCAGCAGCGATTCAATCGACCTCACCGGCCGATCGTTCACAGACAGAATCTTGTCGCCCTCTTTCATGCCGGCCTTGGCGCCCGGCATGTCCGGTTCTACCGCCCCTACCTGCACCGGACGGTCGGGAATCCACCCTGCCTCGCCAATCTTGTCGGGCCCCACCGCATCCGGCACCACCTGCTTTTCCAGCAGGGCGGTATCGCGCTGCACGGTGACGTCGACCGGATGTCCCGGGCTCAGCATCGCCTTCAGGATCACGTCCTGCCAGGTCGGGTTTTCCATTCCGTCGATCTTGATGATCCGGTCGCCGGGCAGGATTCCGGCCTTGTCCACCGGTGAGCCGCCCATTACGAAGCCGATCACCGCCGGCTGGTCCAGGTACGCCGGATGCTCGAAGTGCACCATGTACACCACGGTCATCAGCCCGACCGCCAGGATGATGTTCATCAGCGGTCCGGCAAAGGCGATGATGAAGCGCTGCCAGCGCGGGTGCGACATGAACTCCGCCGGGTCGCCCGTGCGCGCCTCCAGCGGGTTCTCACCGCTCATTTTTACGTAGCCGCCCAGCGGCAGCAGGTTGACGCGGTAATCCGTTCCGCCCTTGTGGACGCCGAACAGACGCTTGCCGAACCCGATTGCGAATTGCTCGACGCGCACGCCGAACAGCTTGGCCGCGGCAAAGTGTCCGAACTCGTGCACCAGGATCATGATCCCCAGCACGAATCCGACTGCCACGGCGCTAGTAAGGAAGTTGTACATCCAGTAGTAACCTTCGATTTGCGATTTAGCGATTTGTGATTTCGTGACTGTCGCTACGCGGTCCGCGCCGCTCAATCACCAAATCACAAATCACTCAATCACCAATGACAGAACGGGGGGATTTCGATCTGCTTTGTCTCGCTTCGATTTTACCCCAAGCCCGGCGGCGCGCCTCCGCGTCCACCGCCAGCACCTCTTTAATAGATTCGGGATGGCGCTCTTCCGTTTCATCCAAAATCGCCGAAATCACCCGGGGAATGTCGCTGAACCCGATTCTTCGGTCGAGAAACGCCGCTACCGCGACCTCATCCGCCGCGTTCAGCGCAATCGTTTTCGACCCGCCCGCGCCCGCCGCTTCATACGCCAGCCGCAGGCAGGGAAACTTCTCCAAGTCCGGCGGCCTGAAATCCAGCCGCTGCATCTCTAGAACGGGGAAGCGCAGGTCGCTTGCAATTCTTTCTGGGTAGGTAAGCGCGTAAAGAATGGGCAACTGCATGTCGGTGACCGACAGTTGCGCCAGCAGGCTGCCGTCCTTGAACTCCACCATGGAGTGAATCGTCGATTGCGGGTGGACGATGACTCCGATCTGGCTCGGCGGCAGCCGGAACAGGCGGCACGCCTCGATCACCTCGAAGCCCTTGTTCATCAGCGTGGCCGAATCAATGGTGATGCGCGGTCCCATCTTCCATGTCGGATGGTTCAGCGCCTGCTCCACGGTGATGCCGTCGAACTCCTCCGCCGGAGTATTCAGGAATGGTCCGCCCGACGCCGTGAGCCACACCCGCTCGACCTCGTCCAGGCGTCCGCCGCGCATGCACTGATGCACCGCGTTGTGCTCGCTGTCGATGGGCAGCAGCGGCTTGCCCTGGAGTTGCGCCTCGCCGGTGATCAACTCGCCCGCGACCACCAGCGATTCCTTGTTCGCCAGCCCCACCGACTTGCCCGCGCGCACCGCTTCATACGTCGCTTCCAGTCCGGCGACGCCCACGATCGCGCTGACCACGAAGTCCGCCTCGGGATGCGTCGCCACCGCAACGTTTCCCGCCGGCCCATAAACGACGTCAATCCCGGTGTGTCCGGCCGCGCGCAAACGTTCGCGCAGCGCCGACGCCTGCTGCTCCTCCGCCACGGAAATCAGCCGCGGCTGCCACCGGCATGCCTGCTCGAATACGGCGTCGATGTTTTTTCCCGCCGCCAGCGATACCACGCGAAAGCGCTCGGGATACGCTTCGACGATCTTGAGCGTGCTTTTCCCGATGGAGCCGGTGGAGCCGAGGATGGCGATTCTTTTCATGCGAGCAATAAGTAATAAGTAATGAGTAATGAGTGATAAGTAATAAGCGAAGCGGGACTGCGGGGTGCGTTACTTATTACTCATTACTGATTACTCGTTCCAGCGGTATTCAGGACAGAACGCGCCAAGCCGCATAGTACCAAACCACCGGTGCGGCAAAGAGCAGCGCGTCAATGCGGTCCAGCATCCCTCCGTGCCCCGGAAGAATGTTTCCGGAATCCTTTACGCCGGCGCCGCGCTTGAGGAGCGACTCCGCCAAATCCCCGATCTGCGCCGCGACATTCACCACCGCCGACAGCACCGCGAATTGCCACAACGGCGGAATCTGCGGCGGCAGGTACGCCTGGTCCGGCGTCAGCAGCCCGATACGCATCAACCCGCTTGAAATCTCGCGCGAATAGGCAAACACCAACACGCCGCAAACGACCGCGCCGATCATTGATCCCGCTGCGCCTTCCCAGGTCTTCCCGGGAGAAACCCGCGGCGCCATCTTGTGCCGTCCCACCGCGCGCCCGGTGTAGTACGCGACCGTGTCTCCCATCCACACCACGATCAGCGTGTAGAGAATCAGGAAAGCGCCCGAGCCCTGCTGACGCAACTGCACCAGCATCGCCAGCGGCACGACGATGTAGAGAAAGCCAAACACCGCCGCCGCCGCCGCCGGGAAGCCCTCCGCCAGCGGTTCGCGCCGCATCGCCACCGCGAAGAAGAACATCAGCACGAACACCGCTGCGCCCGAAATTCCGAACAGCATCTGCGTGGTCGCCACCAGGTACGGCACACCCGTCTGCAAAGCCAGCAGCACGAACGCCAGTACCGCAAGCACGTACAAAACCCTGCCATACGCCGCGACGTTGTAATGCCGCACCAACCCGACGTACTCGCGCACCGTGAGCACCGACACCGCAGCCACCGCAACGGCCAACACCGCTACCGGCGCCCGAAGTACCAGGACCAGAACGATGGGGATTAATACAATCGCGGTGAGTACGCGTTTCATTTATGTGTAGAACGCAATCCTTAGAAGCGTGTCATCCTGAGCGACGGCGAGCATAAAGCGATCGGCCGCTTTTGCCGATTGCAAGCGAGTCCGAGCCGAAGGATCTGCATTTCCCAGCGACTAGCGACCCTTGGCCGCCCGTTTCTTCTGCTCTTCCGGTCCCAGCCCGCCGTATCTCCGCTCGCGCTTCTGATAATCCGCGATCGCTTCCAGCAGGTGCATGCCGCGAAACTCCGGCCACAGCAGCGGCGTCACGTAAATCTCGGTGTACGCCGCCTGCCACAGCAGGAAGTTGCTCAGCCGCATTTCGCCGCTGGTGCGGATCAGCAAATCAGGATCGGGCAGGTGGCTGGTGTACAAGTGCTGCGCGATGCTCTCTTCGTCAATCGTAACGTGCGCCAGACCGCCATTCATCGCCGCCGCGCCCGCCAGCGCCTTGAACGCGTCCACCAGTTCCAGCCGCGAGCTGTAGTTGAGCGCCAGCGTCAGGCGCAGGCCCGTGTTCTTCAACGTGACCTCCTGCGCCCACCGCATCCGCTCCTGCACTTCCTCGGGTAGCTCGTGCGTCCGCCCGATGTATTCCAGCCGGATGTTATTCCGATTGAGGGTCGGGACCTCGTTGCGCAGGTAGTAGCGCAGCAGCCGCATCAGGAAGCTGACTTCCGTCTTTGGACGCCGCTGCCAGTTCTCACTCGAGAACGCGTACAGCGTCAGCACCGGAATCCCGATCCGCGCCGCCGTCTCGACCGTCGAGCGCACCGCGTCCACGCCCGCCTTGTGTCCCGCGACGCGCGGCAGGTGACGCTTCTTCGCCCAGCGCCCGTTGCCGTCCATGATGATGGCCACGTGCTCGGGCAGGCGCGACGCGTCCAGCCGCGCATACGCTTCGGCCTCGTCGCGCGTCATGCCTGCGGGCGCCTCGGTTGTGGCGACATGCTTCATGGCAAAACTCAGGAACCTAACACACGGTTCCGCAGTCTGCAATTGTATCGCGCTCCGCGACATCCTTTATTCGGTGTCATCCTGAGCGAGGACGCGGCCATAGGCGCGAGCCGCCTTTGCTCGCGCATGCCGCGTCCGTGTCGAAGGACCTGCATTTCCTGCGCCTGCAATGAAAATGCCGGAGCTCTGCGCTCCGGCTTCAGCATTCGAGGTCCACCGGAAAACCCTGTTTTCCTGGCGATTGGCAAACAGCGGCCTACGCCGTGCGCCGCGGTCTGGTTGTCAGGTCCCGCATTTGCGAAAGCACGCTCTGCCACTGCATGCCGTTCAGCGTGCCGAGGAAGGGAATCAGCTCGCTGACGAACGGGTCTTGCGTCAGCTCGCGCAGCTCGGCTTCGCGTCCGGCCATGCCGCCCGTGATCAGCTCGGTGATGTGCACTTCCAGCGCCTTCGCCAACCGCTCCAGCGACGACAGCGTCGGCGTCGCCTTCTCGTTCTCGATCTTCGACACGTACGTCCGCGGCACCGACATGCGCAACGCCAACTGCCGTTGCGAGAGTCCGGCGCGCAAGCGCAGCGTGCGGATGGCCATTGCCACCTGCACTCCTTGCCGGTGCATCATCATCGGTACTGCGACCGGTTCGGGCTGCACCACTTCCGGCTCGGGGTCGTCGTCGAGCGAGAGCTTGCAGCGGCGGCAAATATTGTTGTTGGCTTTAAACTGGACTAGTTGGCAGCGGTCGCATCTCACCACTTCCCGGGAATCTACCGGAGCAAGGGTTGTAGCCATCAGGTTGTGGAAGATGCCAGAGCGGGCACCTCGCTTGCTTCCCGTTTGTGCAGTAGCAAGCTTGGTGCACAATTTCGGGCATACGTCTGATAAAGTCAATAGGAAATTCGGTGGAAAACCCTATAAATCCCGAAACGGTCCAAATAAAGCCGGATAAAACCGGCGAATAACCGGAGAAAACCGTGTTCGATCGACACGCAGCATGGTGTTTACTAACTGAGTTCACCCTCTCGGAATCCCTGCGCAAACATGCTCTCGCCGTCGAGGCCTGCCTGCGCGCCTACGCCCGTTGCTTCGGCGAGGACGAGGAAAAGTGGGGCATCGTCGGCCTGATCCACGATTTCGACTACGAAAAGTACCCGTCGCTCGAAGACCATCCTTACCGCGGCAACCAGGTCCTGACCGAGCGTGGCTGGCCCGAGGAGATGCGCACGGCCATCATGTCGCACGCCGACTACACCGGCGTCCCGCGCAATACCCGGCTCGAAAAAGCGCTCTTCGCCTGCGACGAACTCGCCGGATTCATTACCGCCGCCGCGCTGGTGCGTCCCGACAAGTCCATCCACACGCTGGAAGCCCGTTCGGTGAGGAAGCGGATGAAGGACAAGGCGTTCGCGCGCACCGTCAGCCGCGACGACATCGTCAACGGCGCCGCCGCCCTCGGCGTTGACCTGGACGAGCACATCGCGTTTTGCATCGAGGCCATGAAAAAGATCGCGCCGGAATTGGGATTAGCAGGCGTAGCTACTAGTTCGTAGCTGGTGCTCGTATTCCGTATCTCGTATTCCGTATTCCGCGAAATGTGCCTGAACGCCGGAATACGGAATTGACAGCGGAATACGGTATACGGAATACGGCATACGCCTTTCCGCCCTACTTCTTCCCCGCCATCACTTCCCGCTCCGCTTCCTCGACGGTCGGGTAAATCGAGAAGAACTGCTGCACCCGCGTTTCGTGCAGCGTTTCCAGCACGCGCTTGTTGACGCCGACCAGCACCATCCGTCCGCCGGCCATGTGCTGCGCAATGTAGCCGTTCACCAGGCAGCCGATGCCGGAGGAGTCCACGTAGGGCACGTCGGTCATATCAACGATCAGGCAACTGGTGGAGGTGTCGGCGCGCAACCGGTCCTGCAAGTCGAAGCAGGAGGACAGCGTCAGCGACCCTGCCAGCCGCAGTACCCGCGTGTCCGGCGCCGTTCCCGGCCGCGTTTCCACCTGGAGAGTCTCTTTAGGCATGATGAAATTGTAGAGCGTGGCACGGGTTCTGGGGATGTCGGGCGTCACGCTCGGCAGTGATTTGTGCCACAGCGGGAAGCCATGCGTCCCGATTGGGCACAATGCTTTTCCGCCGCACTCTCAACCGAATTGTCATCCTGAGCGAGGATGCGGCTGCAAGTTCGCGCCCGCTTTTGGCGCGAACACGCCGCATCCGAGTCGAAGGACCCCTACTCGGCCGGGTGGCCCACCCTAGCCGGTTTTGCTAGGGTGGGGACTATGCGAGCCCAGCGCCGTGAGCCTCGCCTTCCTTATCACTCGCGTTAGTGCCGCACATCACTGACACGCCATAACTGACGCGTTATTCTTCGCTCACGCACTAGGTGCGAAGGGAGTAGTGTCGGCTGCGCCCGATCAGCTCTTTCTCAAACAGCGTCTCTGGGTTACCCCGGGTTACCCATGCTTATCTCGTTGCTTCCATTCGAGAGCATGGGAAGGGGGTAGGGTATGCATGCGGTGCAGATAACGGTTGAGTTAACGAAACGTCCCCAAGTAACCGTAAGTAACTTGGACTTATCTCATTGATTAGACTCAACAGCAGGGGGAGGGGGTTAGGTCACCTTTGTGAACTGTGTCAGCTCGATATCGACCCGAAAATCCCCACCCTTCCAACCCCGGTCAGGGTGGGGCACCCGAATTCCCTCGGTTCACACCGCCACAAAGTCGATAAACCCGCGCTCGGGATCGGCGGCGGTGAGCTTGACGCGCAGTTTTTCGCCGACGTCGGCCGTGGCCGGCGGGTGCAGCAGCATGCCTTCGACGGTCGGGTTGAGCACGCGCACGAAAGTCCCTTTCTCGGATTTGCCGGTGACGATGGCGTCGTACGTTTGGCCGATGTGGTTGCGCATGGCGACTGCCGCGATGCTCTTCTCCATCTGGCGCTCGACTTTGCGCGCGGCGCTCCCTTTGTCGGTGCAGTTTTTCGCGATCGCCTCGAGTTCGTCGTCGCGATACGGATTGGCGCCGCTGGCGATGAGGGCCTTGAGCAGACGCTGGGTCACGACGTCGGCGAAGCGGCGGTTGGGCGCGGTGGAGTGCGTGTAATCCTGGACGGCCAGACCGAAGTGTCCCTGTTCGGGGTCGCCCGGCTTCTGCACGACGTATTCGCCCGGGCCCATCAGCTTGATGACCGCCAGTGAGACGTCGGGAAAATGGTCGGGATCGGCGGCCTTGCGGTGGGTCAGAAAATCGTTGAGCGCCTTGGAGTCGGGATCGGCCGGCAGACGCTCGCCGTATTGCGCGGCCAGCTCGACAATACGCGGCCAGCGCTCCGGGGTCTTGACCACGCGCCGGATGCAGGCCACACCCTTGTCGCGCAAGGTGCGCGCGACGGCTTCATTGGCCGCGACCATCAGCTCCTCAATCAGGCCGCTGGCGCGGTTTTTGGCGGCGGTCTGGATATCGGTAATCTTGTCGCCGACGAGCACCGGGCGGGTCTCGGTATTGTCGATATTGAGCGCGCCGTGGGCGAAGCGGTTCTTGCTGAGCGCGGCGGCGACGGCGTCCTGAAGCTTCAACTGCGCCTGCAACTCCGCGCTGCCCGCCACCTTGGACGTGGGCGGCGCCGCGGCATCGAGCCAGGGGCCGACCTCGGAATAGCGCAGTTGCGCCCGGTTCCGCAGCAGCGCGCGATAGACGGAGTAGGAATCAATGTCGCCGCCGGACGAAACCTGGAACTCGGTGACCACCGCGAGCCGCTCCTCGCCTTCCAGCAGCGAGGTGATTCCGGTGGAAAGTTCGTTGGGCAGCATGGGGAAATTCACCACGCCCGCATAAACCGTCGTCGTTTCGGATTGCGCGTGCAGGTCGATGGGCGAAGCTTTGGGAGCAACGGAATCGACGTCAGCAATGCCAATCAGGACGCGGGTGCGGTCGCCGGGAAGAGCTTCGGCGTACTCGACCTGGTCGAGATCGCGCGAGTCGTCGTTGTCGATGGAGGACCAATCCAGCGAACGCAGGTCGCGGATACCGTCGGCGGCCGGGACGCGCGCGGGAAGGGAGGAGACTTCGGAGCGCACAGCATCGGAAAAGTCGGGCTGGAATCCGTTGCGGACCATAACCTGGTGGGCGATGGCCTTGAGATCAGGGGACGAGTTGGACACGGAATCTCTTTCTCGGCAAGGTTGCCGGCGGACGTCCATTACTTAGACGCGTGTTTTGTCGGCGCCGCACGGATTATTTCGCGGCAAATGCGCGGGGGTCCAAAGACAAGCATTGCGGGGCTATAATGAGGCTGGAGCTGGCGATGTATGCTCGTCGCGAAAACTCGTCGCGTCCGCGGGCCGGGCTGAAAACGGTCCCGCACGATTCCCGCCCCAACCTCTTCGGCGGAGACTAGCTCCTCTTTCCCTACGCTGATAATCCGGACATCTTTCCGGAGCGGATTTCATGCACGCGTATGCGTGTCAGGAAGGCGCCAGTAATCAGTAATGAGTAATGAGTACTGAGTTGCCTGGAGAAGAGAGTTGAACATGACCACCACTGCTACTCACATCGGACCGAAGATCATTACCGAATTGCCGGGACTGAACGCGCGCCGCGTCCTGGAAGGCGACAAAACCTACATTTCTCCGTCCTACACCCGCTCCTACCCGCTGGTCGCCAAGCGCGGCCGCGGCGTGATGGTGGAGGACGTGGACGGCAACCAGTTTCTCGACTTCGCCGCCGGCATCGCGGTTTGCTCCACCGGACACTGCCATCCCAAAGTGGTGGCGGCGATCCAAAAGCAGGCTGCCGAGCTGATCCACATGTCGGGCACCGACTTCTATTACGAGAACATGATCACCTTCGCGGAGCGGCTGACCAGGATCGCGCCCATGAAGGGCCCGCACCGCTTCTACTTCGGCAACTCGGGCGCAGAGGCGGTCGAAGCCGCACTGAAGCTGGCGCGCTATCACACCCAGCGTCAGCACGTGATCGCGTTCTACGGAGCGTTTCACGGACGCACCATGGGAGCGCTGTCGCTGACCGCGTCCAAAGTCCAGCAGCGGCGCCGCTTCTTCCCGCTGGTGCCGGGCGTGACTCACGTGCCGTATCCGAACGTGTATCGCAGGCCGGAAGGCACGGACGCGAAGCAGTACGCGATCGACTGCGCGCGCTTCATCGAGGACAAAGTCTTCAAGACCACGGTCCCGCCCGAGGAGACGGCGGCGATCTTCGTCGAGCCGATCCAGGGCGAGGGCGGATACCTGGTCGCGCCCACGGAGTTCATGCAGGAGCTGCGTAAGATTTGCGACAAGTACGGCATCCTGCTGGTGTGCGACGAAGTGCAGGCCGGCTCGGGACGCACGGGCAAGTGGTGGTCGGTGCAGCACTCGGGCGTGGAGCCCGACATTATTACCGTCGCCAAGGGCATCGCCAGCGGTATGCCGCTGAGCGTGTGCATCAGCAAGGCCGAGATCATGGACTGGGTGCCGGGATCGCATGCGTCCACCTTCGGTGGCAACCCGGTGTGCATCGCGGCGGCGCTGGCCACGATGGACGTGCTCGAAGAGAGCGCGATCGACAACGCGGCCAAGGTCGGGAAACACATCCTGGACCGCGTCAGCGGCTGGGTGAAGAAGTACGAGATTGTCGGCGACGTGCGTGGGCGCGGGCTGATGATCGGCATTGAACTGGTGACGGACAAGAAGTCGAAGACGCCTGCCGGACCCGCGCGCGACAAAATCGTGGAGCTGGCGTTCGGCCACGGATGCCTGTTCCTGGGCGCAGGCGAGAACTCCATCCGCATCTGCCCGCCGCTGGTGATCACCCAGGCCGAAGCCGACGCCGGCTTGGACATCCTCGAACACAGCATCGGCTACGTTGGCGGAAGCGACAAAGCGGAGCTAGCGAAAGGCGTGAGACCAAAGGCAAAGTAAGACCACTTGTGATTCTTGATTTCTGATTGGCCCGGCCGAAATGGCCGGGCTTTGTTCAGGAGTAAGATTGGTGCGTGGATCCGTTGCGCATTTGCATCGACTCGCGACTCTTGGCGCGCATCGACGAATTGTCCATTTCGACTCGCCGCCGCCGAAATACTCTTATCAAAGAAGCTCTTGCCAACTATCTTGATCTCCAGATGTGGCAGGTAGCTGAGATTCGCAAAGGCATCGCGGAAGCAGATCGCGGCGACTTCGCCAGCGATTCCGAAGTTCGTCGAATCCTGAATCGGTACACAAAACGTCGTTCGTAGCTCATAAATAAGTCACAGATGCTGCCGTGCGCGCCTATCCTGTTTGTGCAATGAAAGGCACCCTGGTCCATTCCGCGGCGCGCGCGCTGGATAAGGTTTCCGGCGTGATCGGTCACAAGGAAAAGGCGGCAGCCCATCTCATCACCGGACAGGCCGGCGAAGATGCGGCGTACTTCCATCTGCGCAAGCTGGGTTACGTGATGGTGGCGCGCAACTGGCGCGTGCCGCAGTGCAAGGGCGAGCTGGACCTGGTGGCGTGGGAGGGCGACGTGCTGTGCTTCGTCGAGGTGAAGACGCGCACCACGCGTGATGTGAAGCCCGCCGAAGCCGCGGTGGACGAGCGCAAGCGCCGCGAGCTGGCGGTGATGGCGCGGAATTTCATGCGCCGGCTGCGCCGGGAGAAGCCGCCGGAGTATCGGTTCGACGTGGTCAGCGTGTATCTTTCCACAGCGGGACCCGCGGAAATCACCCTATTTAAGAACGCCTTCGTCCTGCCGTAGAATAGAGCTTCCGCCACTGGGGAGACCGATTTGCCCGAATTACGCAAAGACCCCATCGTAGGACGATGGGTAATCATCTCGACCGACCGCGCCAAGCGTCCCACCGATTTTCTCCGCGAGCAGAACAAGATGAAGGGCGGCTTCTGCCCGTTCTGCTACGGCAATGAGAACAAGACGCCGCCGGAGATTCTGGCTTACCGTCCGAACCCGAACAGCGGCCCCACGCCGGCCAAGAATTCGCCCGGATGGACGGTGCGAGTGGTGCCGAACAAGTTTCCGGCGCTGGGCATCGAAGGCAATCTGAACCGCGCCGCCGAGGGCATGTTCGACCGCATGAACGGCATCGGGGCGCACGAGGTCATCATCGAGACGCCGGACCACAATCTCTCGCTGGCGACCATGCCGGACAAGCGCGTCGAGGACACGTTGTGGGCCTTCCGCGACCGCATTCTCGATTTGCGGCAAGACAAGCGCTTCAAGTACATCCTGATTTTCAAGAACCATGGCGAGGCGGCGGGCGCGTCGCTGGAGCACGCGCACTCGCAACTGATCGCGCTGCCCATCGTGCCCAAGCAGGTGGTCGAGGAACTGGAAGGCGCCAAGCAGTACTACATCTACAAAGAGCGGTGCGTCTTTTGCGACATCGTGCGCCAGGAACTGGAGGACGGATCGCGGATCGTCGGCGAGAACGAGAATTTCGTGACCCTCGCGCCCTACGCGCCGCGCTTTCCATTCGAGACCTGGATCCTGCCCAAGCGGCACGAGTCGGCGTTTGAGAATTCGTCGTCGGGGATGTTCGAGGGCTTGGCGAAGTCGATCAAGAACCTGCTCGCGAAAGCCAACAACGTGCTCGACAATCCGGCGTACAACCTGGTGATCCACACCTCGCCGGTGCAGGACCCGACCAACGACTACTACCACTGGCACATCGAGTTCATGCCCAAGCTCACCAAGACCGCCGGATTCGAGTGGGGCACCGGGTTCTATATCAATCCAACGCCGCCGGAAGAGGCTGCGCGATTCCTGCGCGAGGCCAGCGTGGAGCAGCAGGCGCCCGTGACGGCGTAGAAGTAGTAAGTTGAATGTCGTGGGTTGTGAGACAGCCGCCGAGATTCGGCGGCTGATTCATTTTCGATTTGAAGAAGTTTGGTATGTCCGAAAAGCGGATTCCTCGCTGCGCTCGGAATGACAACTCAATCAATTGGGAATCGCAGGCCCGAGACCCGAGAGCCTGAAGCCCAGAGCCCTACTTCCCCCACGGGGTCCAGCCCCACACGGTCGTCTTGGCGCTCTGCCACATCAATTTTCCGCGCAGCAGCCAGGGCAGTGAGGGCGAGTCGTCGAGCTTATCCACGTGCTTGTAGCCGGTGGGAAGATCGAATATCTGCGGCTCGAGCGGCAGGCGGGAGAAGTCGGTCACCACGGCCGTCATCGAATGATTTGCACCGCTGCCGCCGCCATGGGTTGTGACTGATACTTCCACCGGGAAGCGTGGCAGCAGCGGCCCGATCTGTTGTACCTCGAAATCGTCATTGCAATTCGCGCTGACGAGCACGGTCACGGCGGGGCCGGAAGGAAGTTTGCCCTCCATGCAGGTCTGTTGCGACCGGTCTACGTCGATGTACCAGCCATCTTCGGTGGTCTCCTGGGCGACGGCGCACGCGCCGGGTGAAGGAACCTGTTTGCGGTCGGTCACGAAACGCCGCGCAGTTTGGCCGAAGACTTGTTTCGTCTCGCCGGTGTCGCGGGTTTCCACCGTAAGCTTCACCTTCGCGCCGCCGGGCCGGGATGGGGACGGCGAAGGAGCAGCGTTCGCCGGCGTCCCGTCCTTGTTGAATTCCGTCACCGTGTACTGGTGATGATCGAAGTCGAGTTGCAGGACGCGGTGCATGTCGCACTGGTAGATGGTGGCCATGCGCGGACCGAAGGCGAGCGTCTCCGGCCTGTCATCCTTCCAGCCGTATCCGACTTCATTGCGATGATCGATGCGGATGCGCTGTCCCTGGAAATAGAATGTCAGTGCCCCGTGCTCGCCGGATGCGTCCTTGATTTTCTTGCTGTACTTGAGGTCGGCCGCAGAGGCGACAAGGGAAACGCAGATGAGGATTGGGAAAACGAGCCGGAACATGCGGGAGACCCCGAACGCATGAGTGTAGCAGGGAAAACGATCCAGGCGGCAAAAGGTCGAAAGGTGGGGAACCTCGGCCCTCAAATATTCGAGCAACTGCCTGGATGCGCGTCCTCAGTAACACGCAATAGACCGCTGGCCGGCACAACGGAAGAACTCCGCAACTGTTGTGAATGAGCGAGGAGTGAATCAAAAGCCCCGCATCTGCTAATTGCAGCAGATGCGGGGCGCCATCGAGAGGAGGGCACAGATTATGAGGCCCCAGCCCTTGTCATGACGTTGGACTCTGGATCGGCGTAGATAAAATGTTGGCTCCATCTCCATTCAGAGAAACAGTAAAAATCTGAACGCCCTGCCTTATATCCTCCGCCGATCTTCTGACACTGTTCGTCTTCGATAGTCCAACCCTCGACCGCGTTTAAGGGCCTCCTCGTTTCACATTTTGAGATGCTACATTTTGCGGATTGGTACAGGCTGTTCACAACTGCTCGGTAGGAAGACAATTCTGAAACTGCCCGCCCTGTACCAAATTGACCGGTAATCCCTTTGCACTCGTGACATCGTGCAAGAATGCATAAGAACGAGCCGAAACACGAATCCAACCAAGCGACACTCGCTCGCGTCAAAAAGGAAATGGATGAGCCGCGCATGACCGAATCCGCACGGGAAGAAGACGTCGACCAGACCACGCGCCAGGAGCTGGAAAAGCTGCCGTAATCCAACGTGGTAAAGAGTCCCATGCCGTTCGTGCGCAGGGGGATGTTCAGCGGGAGGAAATAATGGCAAAGCTAACCAAGCCAGCTCGTGATCGGATATCCGCCACCAAGTTCGCTTTCCCCAAGCAACGCAAGGAGCCGCTGGAAAATGCTTCTCACGTACGCAACGCTGCTGCGCGCTTCAACCAGGTGACGGGCGTTACGGAAGCGGAACGTCGTGCGGCGTGGAAGCGGATACAGTCTGCCGCAAAACGATACGGGGTGGAACTTGAAAAGTCCGACTAACCGGGTTCTATAAAAGGGGGATGTCACGGGAAAACACGTTCCCCTTCCGCCGGGTCCCCCTTCGCGGGTTTCAAACGGTCGGCATCAGTAAGCTCAACATCTTCTACTCCGCCTACCGCCGATCCTGATCTCCGCCACTCGTTTAAGTTCACCCGCCCTTTCTCGCCGAAAGCATACGCCCGTTAGCTGCTCCACGCCCACAACTCCGCCGGCTCCGCCAGCCCGCGCCGCATCGGGTCCTGGCGCCGGACTCTGTTAAGGTAAATATTCCGTAATCCACCATGAACTCCTCCGAACGCCAGTACCGACGCAGTGCCTTCCTCGCCTTTGCACTCGTCTATTTTTTCTGGGGGTCGACTTACCTGGCGATCGCGATTTCGGTGGAGCACATTGGGGCGCCGCTGATGGGCGGCCTGCGCTTCCTTACCGCGGGAGTGCTGCTGCTGGGCTGGTGCGCGCTCACCGGACGCCGTATCTCCATCAGCGTACGTGAATCCGTCCGCCTCGCCGTCATCGGCATCCTGCTGCTGAGCATCGCCAACGTGGTGCTGGCGTGGGCGGAAGAGACGGT
>Ga0097691_1000773_pt1 | contig 25926 bp, 24 predicted proteins | sample NGESurdeep072012_8_FD_72858 | JGI IMG/M metagenome (GOLD analysis project Ga0097691, IMG submission 72858) | Arctic peat soil microbial communities from Barrow, Alaska - NGEE Surface sample 210-1 deep-072012 | ecosystem: Environmental > Terrestrial > Soil > Wetlands > Peat ... | reverse complement strand
GTTTCGGATAACAAAGGATAATGGAACGCCCCGGGGAGTTCAATCGCTGATGCACCTAAATCATTCCGGGGCGTTCGTACACGGGCCGCGACCCTAGCATCGGGAGGTCGCAGGAGGAGAAAATCTGCCAATATCCGTCCTGCAAGTCAGGGGAGGTGCGCCATGTCGTCGACGCGTGCGAAGAAAGCGGCCAAGGCCGCTCCGAAGGCGAAGGCCCAGAGGTGGGTGTACCTGTTCGCCGGCGGCAAGGCCGAAGGCAACGCGAAGATGCGCGCGCTGCTCGGCGGCAAGGGCGCCGGCCTCGCGGAGATGACGAACGCGGGCCTCCCCGTCCCTCCCGGGTTCACCATCACCACCGCGGCCTGCAACGCGTACTTCAAGGGCGGCGGGAAGCTGCCGTCGGGACTCTGGGATCAGGTGGAGCGCGGCATCGCGACGGTCGAACGATCCACGAAGAAGCGCCTCGGCGACCCGAGGGACCCGCTGCTCGTCTCCGTGCGCTCGGGTTCCGCGATGTCGATGCCCGGGATGATGGACACGGTCCTCAACCTCGGCCTCAACGACCAGAGCCGCCAGGGCCTCGCGGCGCTCACGAAGAACGAGCGCTTCGCGTGGGACGCGTACCGCCGGTTCATCTCGATGTTCGGCCGGATCGTCCTCGATATCCCCGCCGAGAAGTTCGACGCGGCGCTCGAGAAGCGCAAGCACGCGAGGAGCGCGAAGTCGGACACCGAACTCGGCGCGAAGGACCTCGCCGGGCTGGTCGACGAGTTCAAGGCCATCGTCAAGAAGGAGACCGGAAAACCGTTCCCGACCGAGCCGCACGACCAGCTCCGCCTCGCGGTCGAGGCCGTCTTCGGCTCGTGGTTCGGCCCGCGCGCGAAGGACTACCGGAAGCAGTTCAAGATCTCGGACGACCTCGGCACGGCGTGCAGCGTCATGACGATGGTCTTCGGCAACATGGGCGACGACTCCGGCACCGGTGTCGCGTTCACCCGCGACCCGAACACCGGCGAGAAGAAGCTCTACGGCGAGTACCTCATGAACGCGCAGGGTGAGGACGTGGTGGCCGGCATCCGAACGCCTTCGAAGATCGACCAGCTGAAGCGGGACATGCCGAAGGCGTACGCGGAGTTCCAGAAGATCGCACAACGGCTCGAGAAGCACTATCGCGACTCGCAGGACCTCGAGTTCACGATCGAGCGCGGCAAGCTCTTCATGCTCCAGACGCGCTCGGCGAAGCGGACCGCACGCGCCGCGATGAAGATGGCCACGGACATGGTGAAGGAGAAGCTCATCAGCAAGGACGAGGCGATCCAGCGCGTCGACCCGTTGCAGGTCGAGCAGCTCCTCGTGCCCGGCTTCGACCAGGCCGCGGTCGAGCGCGCGCGAAAGGAAGGCCGGTGCCTCGCGAAGGGCCTGAACGCGTCACCCGGAGCGGCCACCGGCCGCGCCGTGTTCGACGCCGACCGCGCTGTCGCGCTCAGAGGCCAGAAGCAGCTCGTCGTCCTCGTCCGGCCGGAGACCTCGCCGGACGACTTTCACGGCATGATCGCGGCCACCGGGATCCTCACCGCGCGCGGAGGCTCGACCTCTCACGCGGCCGTCGTCGCGCGCGGCCTCGGCCTGCCGTGCGTCGCCGGCTGCGCCGAGCTCTCGATCGATCTCGGGAAGCGCGAGATGCGCGTCGGCAAGACCGTCATCAAGGAGGGCGACCCGATCTCCATCGACGGCACGACGGGCGAGGTGTTCGCGGGCGAGCTGCCGACGAACCCGCCGAACTACGAGAAGGAGACCGAGCTCATCGAGCTCCTCTCGTGGGCCGACAAGCGGCGCCGGCTCGGCGTGTGGGTGAACGCCGACACCCCGGGCGAGTGCATCGAGGCGCGCAAGCTCGGCGCGGAAGGGGTGGGGCTCGCGCGGACCGAGCACATGTTCCGGCAGGCCGAGCGCCTCCCGCACGTGCAGGACATGATCATGGCCGACACCGAAGCGGGCCGAAAGGCCGCGCTCGCGAAGCTCCTCCCGTTCCAGCAGGGCGACTTCCGCGAGATGTACAAAGCGATGGACGGCCTGCCGGTGGTCATTCGGCTCATTGACCCGCCGCTCCACGAGTTCCTTCGTGAGTTCGCGGATGTCGATATCGAGATCGCCGTCGCCGAGGCGACCGGCAAGGACGGACCGGAGCTCGAGCAGAAGAGGAAGATCTGGCGGCGGCTCGAGCAGATCCATGAGGACAACCCGATGCTCGGCCTGCGCGGCTGCCGCCTGCTGCTCGTCTACCCGGAGATCCTCGAGATGCAGATCCGCGCGATCCTCGGCGCCGCAGCCGACTCCGCCGAGAAGGGCGTGAGCGCGAAGCCCGAGATCATGATGCCGCTCGTCGGCACGATGGGGGAGCTCGATCGCCTGCGCGATCAGGTGATGAGCGTCGCCGCGGCGGTCGAGAAGGAGCGCGGGCGGAAGATCCCGTTCAAGTTCGGGACGATGATCGAGATCCCGCGGGCCTGCATCATCGCCGACGAGATCGCCACGAAGACCGAGTTCTTCTCGTTCGGCACGAACGACCTCACCCAGACCGTGCTCGGCATCTCGCGCGACGATGCGCAGAAGAGCTTCCTCACGAAGTACGTCGAGCAGAACATCATCCCCGACGACCCGTTCCAGGTGATCGACCGTGGCGGCGTCGGCGAGATGATGAAGATGGGCGTCGACCGCGGCCGCAAGACGAAGCCCGACCTGAAGATCGGCATCTGCGGCGAGCACGCCGGCGAGCCGAGCTCGGTGGCGTTCTGCCACCAGATCGGGCTCACCTACGTGTCGCCGTCGACGTACCGCGTGCCAGTGGCGCGGCTCGCGGCCGCGCAGGCCGCGCTCGCGTCGGGAGAGCGTGACCGCTAGGTGTAAAGGCCACGGCCGCGATCACGTCGAAGGCAATGGCGATCTTGAACACGCCGCTCCGGTTATTGCGTGGGCACCTCATGCCCCACGGTAGTGGAGCTCGATGCTGACCTTTTCCGGGGCGGCCGTTCGGGTTGCGACTTCCCTCACTCGCTCCAGTTCCTCCTTGCTGTCGACGACGCCGCGGACGACGATCGCCGTCCCGTCGTGGAGGACTTCCAGGGTGGGAACGAAAACCCGGAAATCGGTGCTGACTTCCGCCTTCACGTTCGCCGCGGCCGCCATCCGGCGCAGTTTTTCCCGGGCTTCCTTCGTGGCCTGTTTGTCCCGGGCGGGGATCTCGTCGACGATCAGGGCGACCACCTCGTCGAAGCGCAGTTTGTCCAGGTTCAGGACCAGGTCGTAGTCTCCGGAATCGGAGATGTCCCTGCGGTAAACGCTTCGGACATAGCATGACCGCTCGTGGTCGCTGAACTCGATCATCCTCTCGGCCGCCTCCCTGTTCACAGCCTCCCGGTCGCAGACCCGCCGGATCCTCTCCTCGATGGATCCGTCGATGCGAACCCGTAGCGCGTAGGGAACGTCCTTGAGGAGCCAGTAGCCGCCCCGGCCCATGATGACGACGTTGTCCTTCAGAGCATGCTGAAGGATGCCGTTCTCCACCAAGGCCACGACCCCGGCGAACGACCGGTCGAACCGTTCCCAGACGGTGGGGCAGTGCTCGTCCATTTCCTTTCCCCACCGGGCCCACTCCTTCCCATGCTCTTCGAGGTCCTGGAAGATCGCCTTCGTGTCGAAGTATTCATAGCCGAGCTTCGCCGCGACTGCTCTTCCGATCGTTTCCCCGCCGGCCCCGCTGTCCCTCGAGATCGTCACGATGGCCATGTTATTTCTCCTCCGCCTTCGGGGCCGTCTCCTGGGCCACCGGGAGCCGCCCGTTCGCCTCGGGCGGTTTCTCCTCCTTGTTCTCCTTCCACCGGGCCAGGAGTTTCCCCGCCACGATGACCCCGACTGCAAACAGAGCCATCACGCCGTATTCAAGGGACTTCGAGGGCTGGAGCGCCTGGTGCACCCAGGGGTCCGTGATGATCATGTCTCCAGCCACCTTGCCCAGAACGGCCGAACCGATGTAGATGATGACAGGGTATTTGTCCATCAGCATGGAGAGGAGGGTGCTGGTGCCCACGACGAAAGGAATGCTCAGTCCCAAGCCGAAAATCAAAAGAAATACGTTCCCGTGCGACGCGCCGGCAACCGCGAGCACGTTGTCCGTGCTCATGATGAGGTCGGCGAAGACGATCAGCCGAACCGCCTGCCAGAGGTTCGCCGCCTCGCCGATCTTCCTTTCTTCCGTGCCTTGCATGAAAAGCTTCACCGCGACCCAGGTGATCAAGATCCCCCCGATGAGTTTCAGGAAGGCAATGTTCAGCAATTGCGCCGCGAAAAAGGTCAAGACCACCCTCAGGAGAACGGCGGCCCCCGATCCCAGGATGATGCCCCATATTCGCTGCTTTCTTTGGAGCGACTGGACCGCCAGGGCGATCACGACGGCGTTGTCCCCGGCGAGGATCAGGTCGATCAGGACGATACTCAATACTTGCGAGACAAACTTCAGATCAAACGATATGGACCCGAACCGACCGAAATCCCACATTCCATGTCTCCGTTAGTCGCTACAGATTCTTTGCGTCGCTTGCCGTCATGGTCCTTCAGCAGGCCGAGATGGCCGCTTTCAGGGAGGCCTTCGCCTCGGAAGGGTCCATGGGTTGGTATCCAAGGACTTCCCTGGCGGCTGCATCCGAGAGCTTCCAGGGGTCGGCCAGGAAGGCGCTTCCCGTCCACTCCTCCCTTGGAACGCATCGGATTTCCGAGCGCGAGCCGGTCGCATCCCTTACCATCCCCGCAACTTCTTCCCAGGTGACATAGATGGTGGAGAAATTGAACGTCCGACCGAATGCCTTCGGATTTCCGAGGCACAGGTCCAGTCCTCTCGCAAGATCCTCCATATGGAGGAAGCTGCCTCCGGAATCTCCCGGAACCTCCAGCGGATCGCCCGCCGCGGCGGTCCGAAGCATCTCCCGCAGATGCTTCCCCCCGATTTCCTCCCCGAACGCCCACCAGAACCGGACGACGGTGGCCGGGGGCCCTTTCGTCTTCCCGTACATCAGGCAGAGTTTCTCGGCTGCGGCCTTGGCGATCGCGTAGAGGGGCTTCCTCGCCTCCTCCACCACCAGGGGATGTTTTTCATCGATGGGGGAATATTCCGGTTTCCCGTATACCACCGCAGTGCTCGCGTAGATCATGTGCCCGACCTTCTGGGAGGCCATCTCCTCCAGGAGGTAGAGGTGGCCTTTAAGGTCGTGCTCCAGGACCTCGAGGGGATCCTCGGAGAAGGACCAGGCCAAGTGGAGTACTGCGTCCACCCCCTGGACGGCCGATTTCAGAATGCCCCTGTCCTCGATCCCCGCCTGGACAAGCGTCAGATTCCCACCTTCCATCGCCCGGAGGGGCCCCACGTTCCTGTCGATCACCCGGACCGCGTGACCGCGCGCAAGCAGCCAGGCGGTCACGTACCTCCCGCACGATCCCGCGCCCCCGGTGATCAGGACCCTGCTTCCCGGTTTCATGGCTGTCTGGATTCCCGGCTAACCCGCGCCCAAGGAATGCCTTCCTTTAGCTGGCCCCGACGGCGGGCTGTTTCTTCTTAAGGAGGGCCGTGATGGTCGGCATGAAGAAGATGATGATCGCCGCTATCATGATCGGTAACGCGATCGGAGGCTTGAAGAAGATCAGCGGGCTGCCATGTCCGATGATGAGGGCCTGCCTCATCGCCGCCTCGGCCATGTCTCCCAGGACGAGAGCCAATACCATCGGCGCAAGGGGATAGTCGAGCTTCTTGAAGACATATCCGAGCACGCCGAAGATGATCATGTAATAGATGTCGATCATCCGGTTGTTCACGGCGTAGGCGCCGATGGCACAGACGTACACGATCGCGGGCATCAGGATGGCGAACCGGATCTTCAGAACCGCGGCGAACAGGGGAGTGAACGCCAAAACGATGAAGAGGCCGACGAAATTACCCACCCAGCAGCTGCCGATGAGGCCCCAGACGAAGTCCGCATGCTCCTTGAACAGCATCGGCCCCGGCAGAAGCCCGAATATCATGAGGCCGCCCATGATGACGGCCATCGTCGGCGATCCCGGGATTCCAAGGGTGATCATGGGAAGCGTTGCGGAGGTTCCCGCGGCGTGGGCCGCGGCTTCGGGCGCGATGATTCCGGCCGAAGCCCCTTGCCCGAATTCATCCTTGTTCTTGGCGGCCTGTTTGGCGAAACCGTACGCCATGAAGGAAGCCGGCGTCGCGCCTCCGGGCTTGAGGCCCATCCAGCATCCGACTAGGGCTCCCATGAGGACCGTCTTCCAGTGCACGATAAGTGCCTTCGAACCTTCCGCGATATCCTTCAACGTCACCTTCGCGCTGATCCCTTCCATCTTGAGGCCTTCCTCGACCGTGAGGAAGATCTCCCCCAGGCCGAACAGCCCGATGACCGCGACGATGAAGTTGAACCCTCCCATCAGGTCGACAGACCCGAAGGTCATCCGGAGCTGTCCGGTCACGATGTCCATCCCGACCGCCGCCAGGATGAACCCGAAAAAAATGGAAACCAGCGTCTTTGAGGGGGACTTCCCTCCAAGCCCCACAAACGCGCTGAACGTGAGCATCATCACGGAAAAGACCTCGGCCGGGCCGAACTTCAAGGCGAACTCCGCGATGATCGGGGCGAAGAAGCTCAGCAAGACGACCCCGAATACCGCCCCCACGCCATGGGACAAAAACGCCATCACGAGCGCTTTCCCCGCCTTCCCCTTTTTTGCCATGGGGTAGCCGTCGAAGGTGGTTGCCACCGACCACGGCTCTCCGGGTATGTTGAAGAGTATCGACGTGATGCTCCCGCCGTAGAGCGCTCCCCAGTAGATGCTCGACAACAGGATGATGCCCGGCACGGGACTCATCGTCACCGTCAGGGGGATGAGGATGGCCACCCCGTTTGCTCCGCCAAGGCCGGGCAGGACGCCGACGATCACTCCGAGAACCAGCCCGATCATTGCGACCAGGAAATTCCCCGGCTGGATCGCAATGCTTATGCCCGCTAACAGATGATGGAGATTCTCGACCACGTTTGTTCTCGCTCCGATTTCAGAATGGGATCAGTTTGCTGCCCCACAGTCCGGTTGGCAATGGAATCAGGAAGAATTTGTCAAACACCACGAAAAGGGAGGCCGGAAGGAGGATGCTCACGAGGGCCACCGTGACCCACCGAATCTTCCCCACCGCCCGCATGTAGAACGCAAGAAATATCGCGGCCGCGATGTGGAGGCCGACGAGTTCCGTGAGAATGACCATTCCTGCCGACGGAATCAACACCCAGAGGATCGGCTTGAGCCCTCCTTCCGGGATCAGACGTTTCCCGGATCCTTCCTTCTTGAATTCCTTGAATCCCTTGGTCAGGACGACTGCACTGCAGATCAGCGTGCCCACTCCCAGATAAAAAGGGAAGAAGCCGGATTCGGGGCCGCTTGGCCCCCATCCAAAGCCAAGTCGGACCGAATCGACGATGACGATGATCGCGATCGCGACAAAGAAAAAGGCGACGATGATCTGAGCCTTCCGCATCTTCCCTCCCTGTCCGAGCCATCATGAAACCGCAGCCGGACAAGGAAGCAGGCGGAAACGGCCTGCCTCCCCTCAGTACGGCGCTCTCTTCCCGGATTTCCTGAAATCAAACGCCTTGTTACTTGATCAACCCTCCCTTTCTCATGAGGTCCTGGGTCGTTTTATCCTTCTCTTCCAGCCATTTCACGTATTCCGGACCGGCAAGGTATGCGTCTTTGAGCCCCATGTCGGACGTGTACTTCTTCCACTCGGGAGTCTCGGAGACCTTCTTGAACACCCCGGCATAGAACTCCTGCTGTTCCTTGGTGATGCCGGGCGCCGCGAAGAAGCCGCGAAGCATCAGGTAGCTCATATCCTTGCCGGTCGCTTCCTTCATCGTGGGGATCGCTTTCCAATCCGGCAGATTGATCCGCTCATGGTCGATGGTCGCCAGGGGGCGCAATCTTCCCGCCTTCCACTGGCTCACGGCCTCCGCCGGGTTGTTGACCGTGGAATCGACGTGCTTACCGACGAGCTCCACCGCCACTTCCCCGCCGCCCTTGAACGGCACGTACGAGAACTTCACGCCGAACATCTGCTCGAACATGACCGTGATGATCTGGTCCTCCTGCTTCGAGCCGGTGCCACCCATGTTGAATTTTCCCGGCTCCTTCTTGACCGCATCGAGGTACTGCTGGGCGGTCATATACGGAGATTCGGCATTCACCCAGAGGTTGAAATAGTCGAGGGCAAGCCGCGAAACCGGGGTCAGGTCCTTCCAGCTGAAGGGAACTCCCGTCGCCAATGGGGTCGTGAACAGGTTGTCCAGGGTGATGATGACGACGTTCGGATCGCCCTTCTTCCCCTTCACGTACATGAATCCTTCCGCTCCGGCGCCACCGGACTTGTTCATGACGATGAAGGGTTTCGGGGACAATTTGTACTTGTCGATGAGAGGTGAAACAAACCGGGCCATGACATCCGCGCCGCCGCCGGCGCCCGCCGGAACGATCAACTCCACTGGCTTGTCCGGCTGCCACGCATTAGCCGTGCCGGCCGAGAGGAAAATCAGAACCAGGGAACAAACGAGGACCGTGCCGACCCTCGCTCCCGAAATCGCTTTACTCATGGTGCCTACCTCCACATGTCAAAGAAAGTTTCCTTGTCTCTAGGCAACGCCGCATCGGTTTTCTTCACTCATTCAGGTGCAAATCAGGCCAACTGCTTGGTGGGAACGGCAGCGGCTACCGGTATCGGCCGCTGAACCTGCTTGATCTTTTCATCCACAAACGCCTGCATTTTGGCGATGTGTTCTGGCTTGAGGTGGGCAAAACGCCCCTGCGGCTTCATGTAGTCGCTGACCGGTTTGTACTTCTTCGGCACGTGTGTGTATTTATAGGTGCCGTTTTGCCACTCGTACATCGACCACATCCCCGTCTCCACGGCCAGTTTCGCCATTTCAGGCGTCAGCTTTTCATCGAACAGCCAACCCTTGGGGCAGGGGCACAGGATGTGCAGGAAGGTGGGTCCCGGCTGGCTCAGCGCCTTCCTGACCTTGTTCATCAGGTCCAGGGGATGGGCAATCGTGGTGGTGGCCACATATTTCACCGCAGGATGACCGCCAATGACCAGTTGGGGGGCGTTTTTGGGGAAGAGAGTGTTGCCCTCGGGAATCTCCTTGCCGGGAGGGGTGAAAGTGGTCGCAGCGCCATACGGCGTCATGGGCGATACCTGGATTCCCGTGTTTGCATACGACTCGTTGTCGTAGCAGATGAAGAGAACTTTGTGACCGCGGTACATCATTCCGGACATCGCCTGAAGACCGATGTCCACGCTGCCTCCGTCGCCCGCCATGACGATGATGTTCGGGAACGGCCCGCTATTACGGCCCTTGCGCGCCGCGATCTTGAAGGCCGCCTCGATACCGGAAGCCACGGCCCCGGCGTTGGTGATCTGGGCGTGGATCCAGGAGACGGCATACGGGGTGCAGAGATAGCTCGCGTTGGCCACGTACATGCAGCCCGTGGGGCCGATGAAAATGGTGTCCTTGCCCGCCGCCTTCGCGACGAGCCGGTAATTCAGAGCGGGGCCGCAGCCGGCGCAGGTGCGATGGCCCGGCAGATACTGCTCGTCCTCCGGCACGCTCTTGAATGACTTTAGCGGTGCCAACTGCTGAAACTTATAGTCAAATGCTGGCATGTTTCCTCCATGATCCTCTCATGAGTGTCGTTCTTCCTACATTCCGAGCCAGTAGACGTATCGATCGGTGCGTTTTTCCTTGACCATCCCGGAGAGGATTCCCGCCATGTAGTCGAAATCGGCGGGCCAGATGGTCTCGCCGCCGAGACCGCCCATGAAGGAGGTGACCAGAGGCCGGTCATCCAGGTCATAAAGGCTGGCCCTGAGCTCGTGAATCAGGTTGCCGCCCCTCATGGCTCCTCCGTAGGAGGTGCTGGTCTCGACAACGCCGACAGCCTTGACATGACCCAGGGCCTCGGCAAGCTGATGGGTGGGCCACGGGCGAACCCAGCGCAGCCGAGCCATACCGACCTTCACTCCCTCTTTGCGGAGTCTGTCCACGGCCGCCCTGGCGGTATTGGAATGAGCGCCCATGATAAAAAACGCGATCTCCGCATCCGCCAGCTTGTACTGCTCCACGAAGGGGTCGTACTTGCGCCCGAAGATGCGCGCGAAATCCGCCGTCGCCTCTTCGATCACCTTCGGAATGGCTAGGAACGTCTGGGCCCTCATCGCGTCCATCGGAGCGCCCTGGTCGGGCCGAATCTGCGGACCGTGCGAAACCGGGTTCGTAAGGCTCAGGGGGTGAATCGGCCGGTAGGGAGGCAGAAACTCCTTCACCTGGGACATTTCTCCCAGGATCACCTTGTCCGGGATATGGGAGATGAAGTAGCCGTCCTGGCACACCATCTGGGGCAGCATGACCCGATGGTCTTCACCGATCCGGTAGGACATCAGGGTGTTGTCGTACACCTCCTGGGGAGAGCAGGCCCAACCGAGAAGCCAGCCCTGATCGCGGGTCGACATGGCATCCGTGTGCTCGGAGCCGAAATCGCCCGGAGGGTCGAGCGTACGATCGGCAATCGTCATCTGCACGGGGTACCGGCCGCCGGCCATGGGGCTGTAAAGCTCCATGGCATACGTCACGCCGACGCCCGAGCTTCCCGTATACGCGCGGGCGCCGGCAGCGGAGGCACCGAGGACGACCGACACCTGCGCATGCTCGCCCTCGCCGTGGATGAACTCCGCATTCAGCTCGCCGTCGGCGACCATTTTCGCGAGCTCCATCATGATCGCCGTATAGGGGCGGATCGGGTAAGAACAGATTACTTCGACTTCGGCCGCCTTCGCGCCCTCTGCGGCTGCGCGGCAACCGGTCATCATGCTTTCTTTTGCCATAGCGTTCTCCTTTTAGAAAGGCTTTTCCAGACGAACCACGCCGCCCTCAAAATCGAGCTCAGGCACCGCGACGAGCGCCCCGTCCTCCGGGCACGCCTGGATGCAGACCTGACAGCCCTTGCAGAAATCGCCGACCCACTCCAGGGTTTCGCCGTCTGCCTTGTAGATCCAGCAGGCATCCGGGCAGGCCAGGTAGCACTGCAGGCACTTGGTGCATTTCTCTTCGTCCCTGACGGGGCGGACGACGCGCCAGTTCGACGTCTGGAACAGCTTCTGCGTGCCGACGGGAGCCGGGGTGACGGCGCCGAAGGGCACGACGCGATCCTCGGGAACGACAATTGTCCCGTAGCCGGGAAGTGCTTTTGCCATATTGTCCTCCTTGCTCATTTGCTGTGCTTGCTGCCGGCAGCGCCGCTGACGAGTTCGGCGACAGCGGGCTTGAAGTGCTTGATCTTGACCTCGTTGTATCCGCGTTCCATGCCGGAGACGTCGCTGACGACCTTCGCGAGGCTTTCTTTCTTGATCAGGCCGGTCACCTTCGCGATGGCGCCGACGATGGGCGCCGCGATGCCCTTGCCGATCCCGGTCGTGTCGACGCCACCTTCGGAGCCTGAAAAGTCGATGGTGCGGATTCCGGTGATCGCGTCGGCATCGACCGTCGCAACCGTGGCGAGCAGGTTGGCATTCGGAATGAACTTCAGCATGTCGTCGATCGAGCGGTTGGTATTGATGATGAGGGTGCCGCCCGGTTCCATGCCCCTGAGGACGTCGATGCCCTTCACGATGGTCGCCTCGGCGATGACGACCACTTCCGGTTTGTCGTTCGTGTAGACGTACTTGTGTTCGATCTCTTCATCACTGAGCCGTACGTATTTGCGGACGGTTACGAGTACGCGATCGGGCAGGTCTTCGTAATTGTCGAATGCCTGCGCGTGCTTGCCTTCCGCCTGGGCGGCCTTGGCGAAGAGATTGATGACGTCGCGCCCCTCCTTGTCCTGGAGGACGCCGCGCGCCCAAACCGTGATTTCGTGGACCTTTGCCATAGACACCCCCTTAAACGTCTCGAAAAGTAGGTTAATGTTTGATGTCGCGTTTTCTGAAGATCAGCAAGCGTATGAGACTGGAACTTCAACGCCTCCCTCTCTACTTGGAATAAGTAATCCCTTCGATATTCTCGAAGTGGACAGAGCGTGTATTGCCGCGCCTCGGCGCTGTCGCCTGTGGTGATGGTGGAAGAGACCCGCCGATGCCCTTCGGGAGATCTCGGGGCTCGCTTGATCCGGCCAGGCGCTTGAGACGACGGTGCCTGGATGTCAGACTCGCCCGTCTAACTGGTTCGACCATTGAACCAATGTAGAGGGTCCAGCCGGCCGGAAGATATGAGGCGAATGAATCAGTTAGAGGGCGATCGACACCTTCCTGGGACCGCCGCATGAGCATCGCCGACACCATCGACAGCGCTCGACGCGCCTTAGAGTTAAATCCTCTCGAAACAATGACATGGGTACCGTTCCCCTGGGGACTGTGGAGGAACTTCATGGATTCCAGGGTACTAGCTGAATGAGCGAGGTGCCCACGCTGGTGGCGTCAGGTTGTCATCCATGGCGAACGGGAGTCGACGCGTGCTGGAGGAGGTCGGCGATCTGATCGATGTGCTCGCGCATGGCTTCCGCTGCGGCGCCGGCGTCGCGCTGCCGCAATGCCGCGACGACAGCTTCATGTCCCAGGATGGATCGGCCTGGACGGCCCTTCTGCTTCAGCGTGAGCTTGCGCGATTCCACGAGCAGATCGTTCAGTGTGGCCATGATACTGACGATCACGCGATTGCGCGTGGCGCGCGCGAGGACGTGGTGAAAAGCCGTGTCCTCGACGATGGCCGATCGGCCGGTTCTGAGCTTCTTGCGTTGCGCGTCGAGGATGCGCTGCAGGTCGGCAAGGTCCTCGTCGGTGACGCGCGTGGCCGCGGCGCGCGCGACGGCGGGTTCGAACATGCGGCGCACGTCCAGCAGCTCGTCCTGCAGTTCATAACGGTAGCTCAGGACGGAAGCCAGCGGCGCGATGAGCCGGTTGACGTCGAGCTCCTGAGGAAATGTGCCCTGACCGTGGCGCGTGACGAGCAGGCCGATGGTCTCCAGCGTACGGAACGCGTCGCGGATCGACCCGCGGCTGACGCCGAACTGTTCGGCAAGTGCGCGTTCGGCGGGCAGAGCCTGGCCCGCCGGGAAGGTGCCGTCGAGAATCAGCACCCGGATGCGGTCGGCGATCTCTTCGGCCACCCGCGTCTTTCTGATCGGCTCGATCAGACCAGAGTCGCGGGCGCCGGACGAACTCCGAAAGTGTCGCCCGCCGGTTGGCGGCCAGCTCCGGCGCCAGACCAAGCCAAGCCGGTTCATGCAATCCTTGCGCTCCACGGGAAGCCTCGCGAGGCCGACCGCAGGAGGTGCTGTCTTGTCATCCTTCAGGATCCTTTAGCGGCGATGAACCCTGACATTGAATGAGTGTACGGTCCGGTCGCTCGGAAGATATGAGGCGAATGAATCATTAGAGGGCGATCGAATCTCCTAGGTCCTGCCGGAACACAGGTTGTGAAGGATCCACGCGACCGTCGATGACGGCCGCGATCAGGCGTTCGTAGGCCCCTATCGCCTCCGGGAGCGACGGGTGGCCGCGTTCCCACTGCAGCGTACCGCCGCCCGAGTAGATGAGCGTGAAATACCGGCCAGATGCGTACTCGAGTTCGACCATGGCGGCCGGCCTGTCGGGATCGCCCGCCTGACCGAGTACGTCCATCAGTGCGATGGACCACTGTCGCCCCTTTGGATCGGCGACGACCTGGCGCTCGAGGTATTGCCAGTCATCCATGCTCCAGCGCGGCATCGATAATCAGGATCGGGTCATGGGGTGATCTGGTGACGGGGCGATTGATAGCAGCTGGTCGAGCGCGCGTGCGACCTGTGCACCGGTAAACGGTTTCGGGATCAGGAGGACACGGTCGGCCTGCCGCGAACGAAGGCTTGCGTCCGCCGCCTCCGGCGTATCGCTGATGATCACGACCGGAAGGTCGGCATGAACCGGCTCGTCTCGTACCATATCGAAGAGCGATTCGCTCATGTCGAAGGCGGAACAATCGAGCACGAGCGCGTCGGCGCGCTCATCGACAAGCCGCTCGCTGACCGTGACTGTGTAACCGGTGGCGACGACTTCGTACCCGTGGTCACGTAGCGCGAAGGTCAGCAGTTCGGCGATCTCAGGCGTATCGTCGATGAGCAGAATACGTCGGGGCGCGTTCACTTCTTGCCGGAGCCGGCGCCCGGCAGGCGTTTCTTCTGCCCCGCGGACGGCTCCAGGTCGAACACCCACAACCGTCCGCCGGCCGTGTAGTAGGCGCGCTGATCGCTCTCGATCAGCGCGCCCCATGCCTCCAGCGTGCGCATCGCGAACGTGTAGCCCGCGAAGTTGTCGCGGACGTGGTCCGCCACTTCGGTCGTGTGCCAGTTGTCGGTGAGGATGGCGTCACCGGCATGCACGCGCAGGACGGTGTAGAAGCGATCGTGAACCGCTTCGGCACGCACTTCACGCGTCGCCCCGCGCTTCTTGCCTTCGTTGACGATGTAGCTTTCCTGAACCACGGCGGCGGCAGGCGGATGGGTCGTGTCATTCATGAGCTTCGCGTCCTAGACCGTCTGCGCTACTTCGGCGGCCGCTTCCGCAGCCGCCATATCGCTCAGATTCTTCGCTTCGGCCGCCCGCAGCAAGGCCTCCGGCAGCTCCACGCCCATCATCTTCCACTGCGCGTTGGCGAACTTCTGCAGCTTGGCGATGTGCTCGGCGTGGAGGTGACCGAAGCGTCCCTGCAGCTTCAGGTACTCGGATACCGGCCGCATGTTCTGCGGGCGGAAGGTGTAATCGAACTCGCGTCTTTCGGGATCCCATTCCCAGATCGGATACAGCCCGCATTCCACCACCAGACGGCCGAGATCGATCGAGCGCGGCGTCTCGTACACGAAACCTTTCTGGCACGGGGTGTAGATCATCAGGAACGCCGCGCCTTTGTGGTTGAGCCCCTTGCGCACCTTGTTCATCAGGTCGATGGGGTAGCCGACGCTGGCGGTCGCCACAAAGCAGTGCGGGTGACCGGCCGCCATCATGCGGGCGAGGTCCTTGGGGAACAGCGTCTTGGCTTCCAGAACCATCGGACCCGGAGGCGAGAACGTCGTCATGCCGCCGTAAGGCGTCCGCGAGGAGGCCTGGATGCCCGTGTTCGCGTACTGCTCGTTGTCGTAGCAGATGATCAGACAGTCGTGATTCCGGTAGAGAGCGCCCGAAATCGACGCGAGCCCGATGTCGGACGCGCTGCCGTCGCCCGCTTCGCAGATGATGTTCGGAAAGGCGCCCTTCCACTTGCCCTTGCGGATCATCGCTTCGTACGCGGCGGCAACTCCCGCGGTGAAGCTGCCGGCGCTGCCGATCTGCGTGTGCGCCCAGGGCACGTTGTAGGGCGTGCACAGATAGGAGCTGTTGGCGACGTACATGCAGCCGGTCGGTCCGACCAGGATCGTGTTGTCGCCCGCCGCCTTGCTCGTCATCCGGTACTGGATGGACGGCCCGCAGCCGGCGCACGTCCGGTGACCGGGGACGAATGGCTCCGTCTTCGGCAGTTCGGGATTGTAGAAACGCGCGCCCTGGTTCGGGCTGCCGAACATCGGCAGCATCTGCCGTTCCACTTTGATCGCTGACATCATGTCCTCCGGAAACCCCGATCCGCGACGTTGACCCTACTCCTCGAAACCGACCCAGTGCGTGCGCTTCTCGATCTTCCCGCGTTTCTTCGCGTCGAGCATCTTCTGCGTCATCCAGTAGAATTCCTTCAGGACGATCGCCTCGCCACCCATCCCGGCCATGAACGAAACGACGAGCGGTCGCGGCGCACTTTCGTAGAGCGCCGCACAGACCTCGGCGTACAGCACGCCGCCGCTGCCCACGCTGCCGAGCGCCAGGTTCGTCTCGACGACGCCGACGACCGCGAATTTGCTGAGCACCTCGTTGACGCGATCGGTGGGGTAGGGCCGGATCGTCTTGAGTCGCACGAGGCCGACCTTGGCGCCGCGCTGGCGCATGTGCTGAATTGCGTATCGTGCCGTCACGCCGTGGGCGCCCTGCAGGAAGAAGACGACCTCGGCGTCGCCCGTCATGTATTCCTCGATCCACGGGTCGTACCGGCGCCCGAAGATCCGGGCAAACTCCTCGTGCGCCTGCTCGATGACCGGCATGGCGCCTTCCATCGCGCGGGCCCGCTCCAGCTGCAAGGGCGGACCCTGTTCCGGCATGATCTGCGGGCCGTGCGAGACGGGACGCCGCGGATCGAGCGGGTACGGATGCTTGTAGGCCGGCAGAAACTCCCTCACCTGGCCCGTGTCGGGCAGCTCGACGTCGGTCGTGATGTGCGAGACGAAGAACCCGTCCTGGCACACCATCTGCGGAAGGAGGACGCGAGGGTCCTCACCGATCCGGAAGCCGAGCAGATGATTGTCGAACGCTTCCTGCGCGTCGCACGACCAGCCCATGAGCCAGCCCATGTCGCGCGTCGAGAGCGCGTCGGTGTGCTCGGACCCGAAATCGCCGGGCGGATCGAGCGTGCGGTCCGCGATCATCATCTGCACGGGCATGCGCGTGCCCGAGATCGGGGAGTAGAGCTCGTACGCGAACTGCACGCCGACGCCGGAGCTGCCGGTGAACACGCGGGCACCGCTCGACGAGGCGCCGTGAGCGATGCTCAACTGCGAGTGCTCGCTGTCCGCCACGATGTACTCGGCATCCAGTTCACCGTTTGCCACCATCTGCGCCAGCGCGATCATCGTCGCCGTGTAGGGCCGGATGGGATAAGCCGTGATCACGTCGACGTCGGCATACTTGGCGGCCTGCGCCGCCGCGACGCAGCCGTTGATCCGGACCTTCTTCTTCTGCGCGAGTGCGGGTGCCATATATTCCCTCGGCCCTATTTCCAGTTCTCGATGTCTTTGGGCGGACGATCCGACAGATTCTTCAGCTCCTCGGCCTGGCGCCCGTGCAGCCCTGGCGTGATCGCGAACGCCGTGTCCATGCGAACGACACCCGTATCGAAGTCCATCTCCGGCACGCTCTCGAGGCAGCCCGTCGGGCACTCCTCGATGCAGACCCGGCAGCCCTTGCAGTAGTCGGTCAGAATCTTGTAGAGGCCATTCGACCGCACGGAGCGCACGATGCACGGTTCGGGACAGACGAGATAGCAGTTGTCGCACGCGTTGCATGTGCCGCAACTGAAGCAGCGGTTCGCCTCCTCGATCGCCTGCTCTCTCGAGAACGCCTGAATGACCTCCTCCTGCGTGCGGCGCCGGTGAGCCGTCGGCAGCATCTGCTGCTGCACACGAGGCCACTTCGGGAAATAGGTCATGTTCATCCGGGAGAGGTCGGTGATCACGTCGATCGGGACCTTCCGTTCCTGCAGCGGCTCGCCCCGGAGCACCTTGTCGAGGCTGAAGGCCACGCGCTTGCCATCGCCCACGGCGTTCACGACCATCAGCGGCTGGCCGGAGCCGACCTGCGCGATGTCGCCGGCGGCGAAGAACATCGTCTCGCCGAGACGTCCGAACCGGTCGATCTTGATCGTACCGCGCTCGTTCTTGAACTCGGCCGGCAGCCAGCCGAGCGATGCATGCTGTCCCACGGCGATGATCACGTTGTCGACCGCGAAGCGCTCGGCCGGAGACTCCCGGTCGATGGCGATCGGCGAGGCGTTGACGGCGCCGCTGAAGCGTGCCGGTCGGAGCTGTAGCGCGTCGACCCGGCCGTTACCGAGCGCCGCGGTCATTGCCCGTCCGTGCATCAGCTCCACGCCTTCCGCGACCATGTCGTGCAGATCCTCCGGCACGCATGGCATCTCCTCTGGGTTGCGCTCGACGGTGATCATCGTCACGTCTTCGGCGCCTCGCCGAAGCGCTTCGCGGGCGCAGTCGATCGCCGTATTGCCGCCGCCGATCACCGCGACGCGCGGTCCCAGCTTTATCTTCGACGTGCCCATGCCGATGTCGCGCAGGAACGGCAGTCCATAGACGACGCCGTCCTTGTTCTCGCCTTCCGCGCGCACGCTGTTCGGCTCGGTGAGACCGACCGCCAGGACGCAGGCGTCGTACTTGTTCTTCAGGTCGTCCCAGGTGACGTCTTTGCCCACTTCCGTATTCGTCTTGATCGTGACGCCGAGCTCGACGAGGCGTTCGATCTCGCGATCGAGCACGTTCTGCGGCAGCACCCAGTCGGGAATGCCGCCGCGATTGAGACCGCCGGGTTTCGGCGATTTCTCCAGAATCGTGACCTCGTAGCCGAGCCGCGCGAGCTGGTACGCCGCGCTGTGTCCGGCGGGCCCCGATCCGACGACGGCGACCTTCTTGCCGTTGGGCGCGCCGGCCTTCACGACGTCGCGCGGCAGGGCCTGTCCGAGATCGCCGAGAAACCGCTCGACCGCGCGAATGGAAATCGCCTCGTCGTACTTTCCGCGATTGCAGGCCTGCTCGCACGGGTGGTAGCACACGCGGCCGGTCACGGACGGAAACGGCATGTCTTCCTTGATGAGCGCGTAGGCGTCGAGATACTTGCCGCGCTTCACGAGGTCCAGATAGCCCTGGATCTTCTCGTTGGTGCCGCACGCGTTGTTGCAGGGCGGCATCTTGTCCCGATACACCGGCCGAGTCGAGCGCCAGTTGCCCGTCGGAAACAGGTCCTGACCCTTTTCCTGCGACGGCGCCGGTGTGATCCCGGCAAACGGCACCGCCAGCCAATCGGGGATATGCGTACCTTTCGTCGACATTTTTTTTTGGTCCTTAATCCGTCAAGCCACCGCTCTTCCGAGTGGCAGGATGTGTAACTGGTCGAGCGCGGCGTGGAAGGCTCTTTTGTTCGTGATCATGGGCTCGATCGACTCGATCTTGACGATGCCCGTCGTCTTGACGACCGCGGCGATGAGCGGGGCGGCGATGTCGGGCGCGATCAAGGTGCTGCGTTCCGCCGCGCCCTCGGTCGACAGCCGATCGAGGCCGAGCTCGCCCAGCCGGTAGTACAACCACTTGTGGTGGGCGATGTGAGCGGCATCCACACACACCAACTGGGCGAGCCGCTCGGAACCGGGAACGAAGCGGATCATGTACTCGGGCGTGTAGTGCGTATTGATCACGAGCGTGCCGCCGGGCGGCATCCCGCGCATGTAATCCCAGCCTTTGACCATCGTCTGCTCGACGAGCACGACGATATTCGGCTGCTCGTTCTCGTAGGTGAGCTCGTTTTCGATCACGCTCTCGCTGAGGCGGCAATACTTGCGGGTCGGCGCGTTGGTGCGGTCGGGGTTGTCGACGTAGTTTTCCATCGCCTGGGCGAACTTGCCCTCGAGCCGTCCGGCGGCGGCGACCGAATTGACGATGTCGCGGCCTTCCTTGTCCATGATGATGCCGCGCGTCCACACGGTGAGCTCGGTGTAACTCATGTTGAGGCCCCACTTTCCTCGACGTGAAACCGGCTTTGGACCTGCCGGACGAAGCGGTCGAAGACGCCTGCGAGATTCTGCTGCTCGGGATGGTCCGGCAGTTCCGCGGCGATCGCCACCTCGGTCCGCTCCTGGCCCGCGTCGATCAGCCGGATTGTGCCCAGGTTCGTGTGCTCGATGGCCCATCCGTCGCTCTTGACCGCTGTGACCGCCATGCTCAGCGACTTGCCGTCGCTCTCCCACGGCACGACAATCGCGGTGACGTGGCCCTGGCCGCGGGCGTACTCCTCGATCGCGCGGGACACGACCTGCGGAGATCCGGTGGCGGTGAACGTGAGGAATTCGCCCATGCCTGCGCTCTGCCTCCGTGCTACACTGTACCAGTGGTCGAACCAGTTAGACGGGCGAGTCTGACATCCAGGCGCCATCGTGTCAAGCGCCTCGCCGCCTCTCGGCGGCGGTCCGGCGCCGGCGACTCTGGTCTGATCGAACCGATCAGAAAGACGCGGGTGGCCGAAGAGATCGCTGACCGCATCCGGGTACTGATTCTCGACGGCACCTTCCCTGCAGGCCAGGCTCTGCCCGCCGAACGCGCACTTGCCGAATGGTTCCGCGTCAGCCGCGGATCGATCCGTGACGCGTTCCGTACGCTGGAGACCATCGGCCTGCTCGTCACGCGCCACGGTCAGGGCACGTTTCCTCAGGAGCTGGACGTCGACCGACTCGTCGCGCCGCTGGCTTCCGTCCTGAGCTATCACTATGATCTGCAGGACGACCTGCTGGACGTGCGCCGCATGTTCGAACCCGCCGTCGCGCGCGCCGCCGCCACGCGCGTCACCGACGAGGACCTTGCCGACCTGCAGCGCATCCTCGACGCGCAACGCAAGAAGCTCAAAACCGACCGATCCGCCATTGTCGAGGTCACGGCTTTTCACCACGTCCTCGCGCGCGCCACGCGCAATCGCGTGGTCGTCAGCATCATGGCCACACTGAACGATCTGCTCGTGGAATCGCGCAAGCTCAGGCTGAAGCAGAAGGGCCGCCCAGGCCGATCCATCCTGGGACATGAAGCTGTCGTCGCGGCATTGCGGCAGCGCGACGCCGGCGCCGCAGCGGAAGCCATGCGCGAGCACCTCGATCAGATCGCCGACCTCCTCGAGCACGCGTCGCCCCCCGTTCGCCATGGATGACAACCTGCGCCACCAGCGTGACACCTCCCTCGCTCAGCTTGAGGTTCTGATTCGACGCGGCCATCAGATCAGGAACGCGGCGGCGGTCGATGCCACCCGAGCCTGGCAACAGGACTGCGCGGCCGCGATCAATCAGCTTTCCGGCGGCAGCAAAGCCCACTGGCTCGCCCGCGCCTACAGTGGTGCCTTTCTCGTGCGCTCGGACCGTGGCGGGGTAGTCGTCGAAGTGGACGCGACGGAGATCGTCGACCGGATTCTTGGCGTCCTGGCGCAGGGCGCGACGTCGCTGTCACGCATGGATGATGTCGCTGTCTCTTCCGGCGCGGCGCCGCGGCCGCGCCAATTCGAATTCGTGCACGACGCGGAGCTTCGGCCCGTCCTCGAGCAGACGTTCGCTGACAGCCGCGACGCCCTCGAGCGTGGCGAGTTTGGTCTGGCGCTGATTCTTTCCTGCGGCGTCATCGAAGCGGTGCTCACCGATGCGCTCGACCATGCTCGACCGCGGGCTCACGACGCACCCGAAGGACGCATTGCTGACTGGTCCTTCGAGAGGCGTATCGCCGCGGCCGAAAGCGCGGGACTCATTCGCAGCGGCTGCGCCCGCCTGCCGCCCGTGGCTCGGAGGTACCGGGATCTGACCGATGCCGATGGCGAGCTGCGGGTGGACGCGCCCGTGTCCGAGCGCGAGGCCCGACTCGCCGGTCAGGTGCTCCACGTCGTCATGCGAGATCTCGATCCCGGCCGATAAGCCATGCTGGTTCATGCGGCCCTTGCGCTGCACAGGTCGTTCCTGTTCTGATCTTCACGGGCGGCTCCTTTCCCCGAGAGGGGTCTCTTCATACAGCCATTCTCGCTGCTTGAAGGGAGCCGTCCTTCATCAGCATGGCCTGGCCTCATTGTTTTTTCTAAGTTCCTCGATCGCCGTCTTAAAGTGTGCTGCGGACACGCAGAGCTTTTCGTAGTTCTTGCCCTGCTGTTCATGAATCAGGTCGGCAATGGCCAGCATCGTCGCCCTCTTGCACAGGAAGGCGATGTGGGACCCGACCAGCCCCTCCGTAATGCTTGCCAGCACGCCAAGATCCACGTCGCCGCTCAACGGCCTCCCGTGAGTGTTGATGCGGAATATTTCGAGTCGCTCCCTCTCATCCGGGACATAAAACTTGAGAATATAATCGAGCCGGCCGGGCCGTACCAGGGCCGGGTCAAGCAGGTCTTCCCGATTGGTAGCCCCGATCACGATCACCTGAGAGAGATCGCTCAGAGAGTCCAGCTCGTTGAAAAACTGGCTCGCCACGCGTTCAATGGCTCCTGATCCCGTATCTTCACCGCGTTTTGGCGCCAGGGCATCGATTTCATCGAAAAAGAGGATGGTCGGAGCCGATTGCTTGGCTTTCTTGAATATCCCGTGCAGCGTCTTTTCCGATTCCCCCAGCCACTTTGAAAAAAGGATGGAACTGCTGATCGGGATAAAATTGATACCGGTTTCTCCAGCCAGAGCCCTTACCATTATGGTCTTCCCGGTGCCGGAAGGACCGGACAACAGGATGCCGCGTGACGAAATCTTGCCCGACGCGAAGAGCTCGGGATATTTCAGCGGCCAATCGACGATCGAGAGAAGCGTCTCCTTGATTTGGGCCAGACCGCCGATGTCGTCGAGCTTCAACGTGGACCTTTCGTTGAAGAATTCACGGGTTGCCGTAGGTTCAACCTCCCGAAGCGCCGTCAGAAAATCTTCGCGGGAAATCCGCATGCTTTCCGGAGTGACGGGGAGACGGTCGGCGTTGCCCCAAGCGCCCACCGGCAGATATCGCCGCACGGCGGCCATACCCGCCTCTTTGCAGAGCGCTTCGAGATCGGCCCCCACAAAACCGTGGGTAACCTGCGCAACCTGATCGAGATCGACATCGGTTGCAAGGGGCATACGACGGCTGTGAATCTTCAGGATGGCCCGGCGTCCATCCACGTTGGGAGCCGAGATGCCGATTTCCCGATCGAACCGGCCCGGTCTGCGCAGCGCAGGGTCTATCATTTCCGGAACATTGGTCGCGCCTATCACGAGAACATGACCGCGGGGAACCGTGCCGTCCATGAGGGCGAGAAGCTGCGCCACCACCCTCTTTTCCACATCCCCCACAACCTCGGCACGCTTCGGGGCAAGGGCGTCAATTTCATCGATGAAAATGACGCTCGGCGCTTTGCGTGTCGCCTCTTCAAAGATCTCACGCAATCTGGCCTCGCTGTCGCCGTAGTATTTCTGGATGATTTCCGGCCCGTTGATTTTGATAAAATGGAGCCTCGTCTCCCCCGCTATGGCACGGGCGATGAGGGTTTTCCCGGTGCCCGGCGGTCCGTAGAGAAGCAGCCCTTTCGGCGCCTCGATGCCCAGCCTGTCGAAAATTTCCCCATAGCGCAGTGGAATCTCCACCATCTCCCGAATGGATCTCAGCTCCGGTTCCAATCCGCCGATATCTTCATAAGAAATGCGAGAGTCCGCCTTTTCGGTATAGTCGGGCTTGTTTACCTTGAATTTGGTATGCTGATTGATGATGACCGCGCCGGAGGGTGAAGTGCCGTCCACGGAAAAGAAACGGTCCTTGCCTCCAAAAAGCGGAATATTCACTTTGTCGCCGGCGATGACCGCCAATCCCTGCAGGACCTTGCCGATATACCCGACCTCGTTTCCATCGGGCCACCAGTGTTCGGAGTCGATCGGGCTGAGCACGATCGTAATTGCGGTTTGGCGGGGCGCCTTTTTGATCTTCACCGTGCCGCCGATCTGAACCCCGGCGTTCTCACGGGTGTAGCCGTCAATCAGGACCATTTTCTTGCCAAAATAGTCGGGAAACATCCCAGAAATTCGGGCGACTGTACGTGTGTCGCCAATAATCTCAACAATGTCCCCAAGAGTAGCGCCCAGGGCCTTGACGTCGTCAGCGTCAAAGCGTGCCAACCCCTTGCCAACGTCTTCGATGAAAACCTCTGCCACCTTTAATTCGACTTCAGGCACCAGAGACTCATCTAACATAAAAGCCCGTGTCTACGTCCGATAGCGACGGACGCGCTCAGGGGGACTCTCACTCGCCGGAGACGTGCAGCGCACTCCAGCACGTTTCAAACCCGATTGTCGTGATTCGGCCTCAGGACGCACCATGGCGACCGATTCTACCAGCCTTCCGGGGTGACACCTTGCTGATTGCGATCCGGCTAACGGAACCGGCATCAGCCGCAGAACCTATCAGCCCGCCGGCGCCGCCGTGGTGTACGTTTCACCCTGATTCCCCTGACTGCCGGCGCCGGCGCCAGGGCCCCGGCGCAGGCGACAGGGCGGAGGCATGTCTCGGCCACCCCCCGACGCGGCAGAGATTCGCCTGACCGTCCTCGAATGACGCGCAGAGACCGCACTGGGACGATCGGTGAGCCTTCGGCCCCGGGGGGCTGCGCCGGAACGGCGCAGCCCCCCGGCCGTTCAGGCCCCGTCCCGACCGTCAGCCGCACTCCCGCCGAAAATCAAATCTCGTATTCCTTCAGCTGGGTGGGCACGCTTTTATGCGCAAGAGATATCTAACACAACGCCTTGTAAAGCATATACCCCCCCAGCGTAAACAAGCTAAGCGCGAAAACTTTTTGCAAGGATTTCACTGGCAAGCTATGTGCAGTTCTGGCGCCAAGCGGTGCTGTCAACACGCTCGCCAATGAAACAATCAGCAGCGCCGGCAAGTAGACAAAGCCGAGCGATCCCGGCGGCAAGTCTGGCGTATTCATGCCGTAATAAATATTCGATAAAGTGCCGGCTAGCGCAATCGGAAAACCAAGCGCGGCACTGGTTGCGACAGCATCGTGGATCTTGACGTTGCACCACGTCATGAAGGGCACGGAAACGAAGCCGCCACCGGCCCCGACCAAACCGGACAAGATGCCGATCACGCCTCCGGCAGCGAACATGCCGAGGGGCCCCGGAAGTTCGCGCGATGCGGCGGGTTTCTTGTCCAGCAGCATCTGAGTCGCGGAGATTGCGACAAACACCGCGAAGAACATCGCCAATCCCGCCGAGTTCAGTTGTTTGCCGATCCACGGGCCAATCCATGAACCGATCAGGATGCCGGGCGCCAGCACTTTCACGATATGCCATGACACTGCGCCGCGCTGATGATGTGCGCGCACCGAAGAGATCGAGGTGAACATGATGGTCGCCAGCGAGGTTGCGACCGCCATATGGACCACGCGCTCTCCGGGCACTCCTTTGATCGTGAAGAGAAACGTGAGAAATGGAACCAGTAACATGCCACCGCCGATTCCCAGCAGGCCGGCAGAGAATCCGACCGCCGCACCCAATGCCAGAAACGCGAGGATCAAGCTGATGTCCACCCAGATGTCTCCGAGAACTGTGAGCTATAGTGTCTTGGCCAGCTTCTGCGTGATGAAGCGCCATTCGTCAGGTGCACGCGGTGTAATCGAAAGGCGGTTGCCGCGGTTCAGAATCGGCATGTGTTCCAGGTCCGGCTGCGCGCGCAGGGAACTCTCATCCGCTGGAAACGTGCAGCGCGCTCCGGCACGTTTCAGCCCCGATTGTCGTGACTAGGCCTCAGGACGCACCACGGATGCCGATTCTACCAGCCCTGCGGGAGTTGAAGTCGTGCTCGAGGCCGACCGAGGTCGACTTACGGGTATAGATCGCGCAGCGGCGGGTCTCGGTCGCGACTTTCAGCGAAACGCCCCTCCCGGTTCTCATCAGCCACCCGCTCCGCATCGGGACTACGTGCCCGTCGCCCGTCCGAAGAAGATAGGGTAGCCGTTCCAGACCGTGCCCGTGATGACGCGGGCGATTTTCGAGAGCCAGCGATACCGCTCGCCGCGATAGTCGAAGCCGTCGTCGACGACGGTCACCCTGTGCTCTGTCGTCCCGTGGATCCGCGTGAGCACGCTCCCGACCGCGGGGCGGCGGAATCGGCGCGCCCCGCGGCAATTGCGGAGCTCGAACGCTCGTCTCTCGAGTGCCTCATCTCGCCTCCGGTGATCGCCACGACTCAGGAGCCGTGACATTTCCGGCTCTTTCCGGAATCGGGGAGGTGGAAACGGTGGCGCCGGGTGCTAGGCTGAAGCCGCCGAGCTGCCGCGCAGGGTTGTGTACACATGAAGACGTTCTCTTTCAAAATCGACGCGCTCACGGGCGAAGAGTTCCTCGAGGTCTACATCCGGGGGCGCCAGCTCCTGAACGACCCGCTCCTGAACAAGGGATCGGGCTTCACCCGGGA
>Ga0097691_1000772_pt1 | contig 25939 bp, 23 predicted proteins | sample NGESurdeep072012_8_FD_72858 | JGI IMG/M metagenome (GOLD analysis project Ga0097691, IMG submission 72858) | Arctic peat soil microbial communities from Barrow, Alaska - NGEE Surface sample 210-1 deep-072012 | ecosystem: Environmental > Terrestrial > Soil > Wetlands > Peat ... | reverse complement strand
GTGACGGTATCGATGGCGTTCGAGAACGACCGCGCGATGGTGACCCACGGGCATCGCGCGCCGATGAGCACCACCGAGATGATCGGGAAGCCGCCGTCCACCCGTGCCGTTGTCGTTGAGCTCGAAGACGATCCCTGGTGGCGGCCCGCCCAGCAAGCAGGTGCTCTCGTCTTCGCGGACATCGGATGGGATCCCAGCGGAGTGTGGGACCCGCGGATCCTCGATCAGCTCGACGGTTGTCACTGTTTCATGCCGAACGAGGTCGAGGCGCAGGCGTACACGAGGACGACGACTCCCGAGGCGGCCCTCGCGACCCTCGCCGAGCTTGTGCCGATCGCGGTGGTGACCCGCGGCTCACGCGGGGCGCTGGCCATCGACGCGGGGACGGGGGAGCGAGTCGATGTGCCCAGCCTGCCCGTGACCGCGATTGACCCCACTGGTGCGGGCGATGTCTTCGGCGCCTCGCTCGTCGTGGGCACCCTCGCGGGCTGGCCTCTCGAGCACCGATTGCGGTTCTCTGCCCTTTGCGCATCCCTGGCCGTCCAGCAGTTCGGAGGCGCCCTGGCTGCGCCCGGGTGGGGGGACATCGCGGACTGGTGGGCATGTCTGAACGACAAAGTCGGGGCTGGCGACCCGCGGGCGCGGCGACTGCGGGAGTCCTACGCGTTCCTGCCTGCAGTGCTCCCAACCGGACACGCGAAGGCGCTGCGCCGCGCGGACGCCACGATCGCCAGACTCTCCGACCTCGACAAACGACTGACCGACTCGCATGACAATGTGATGAAAAGGACGACATGATCACGCAGAAGCTCTCCAGCGACCGTTTCCGTGGGGGAAGACCACATTGCGTCCGTGTGGGTCAGTGACGGTCCACCCGCTTCCGAAGCTCCGACGTGGAGCGGAGAACATCAGGGTCTTCGGGTCGGTGGCACGCGGGCAGGACCGAGCCGACTCCGACCTCGAACTTCTGGTCGATTTTGACGTGCGGTCTGGGGGACTGTTCCCCCTGGCCAGGCTGGCGGACGAACTGACGCTGCTGCAGGGCGAGCGGGTCGAGGTTGTCCCGGCGGGCGCGCTCGCCCAGCGTGTTGCCAAGAACGCCCTCGCCGAGGCGGTGCCCCTGTGAGTCGCTCGGACCTTGAACGCGTGCGCGAAATCCTGGACTGCATCGAGGCGATCGACCGCGCCGAGGCGACCCTGCAGCGCTATGAGCGCGACCTCGAGGTCGCGCGGGTCGCCCTCGACGCCGTCCGGCACCGCGTCTTCATGATCGGGGAAGAGGTCAAGTCATTGTCGTTGGACATACGTGAGGACCATCCCGGCGTTCCCTGGTCCGACATGGCGCGCATGAGCGAGCTGATCGGCCATCACTACTTGGAACTCGATCCCCAGATCATCCGCGCCACCATCGGTGAGCCTGTCACCCACCTGCGGGCCGCGTGCAGGGCGATCGTTGCGGAGTCCGTCCGAACGGGCGAGGACGAGCCGTAGCACTTCGGCGCCGACTCTTCCTGCACCGGTACAACGGGGGTCAACCGATAGAGGTCGTCGACAACCCCCGGAATCAGTTGATCGAGAAAGACCGGCGCCAGCTCGAGAAACCTTCCATCTTCATCTGCGACCGCGGTTACCTTGGTGACCTCATCGACGACGAAGGGTTCGTCAGCCCCTATCGCGCGGCCTTGACCCGTTGGACAGCCGGCGCTCTTGGCACGCTCGAGGCCGTGCCTGAGACCAGGTCCGAGCAGAGGAGACTCCTCACAGCGGTGACGCCGCGTTCCGGTGGGCGTCGGTTCGGGCAGGTGTCCTTCGGGCGAGCGTTATCTCGAAGCCCTTGGGCATTAGCGTCAACCGTTCACTTATCGCCAGCTCGTACTCGGGGTTGCCGGTCAGGTCGTAGCGATGCAGCAACCGGGCCAACACGAGGGCTGCCTCGTGGAGCGCGAACTGTCGACCGATGCAGGCGCGCTCGCCGGTTCCGAAGGGCTTGTAGGAATGCGGTGCCCGGCCGCGCGAGTTCTCGGGCAGGAAACGGTCGGGGCGGAACTCGTGGGCGTCATCGCCCCAGGCCGACGGGTCACGGTGGATGAGCGGGATGAGTACGGTCGCCCAGTCCTGGGTTCGCATGGGGTAGCGGTCACCGATCACGGTGTCTGTGTTCGGGCTGCGTGTGAAGGCGGGGGCGGTCGGCCAGAGGCGCAGTGCCTCGTCCAGGACACGCCGGATGTGGCGAAACCTCGGCACCTGCTCGAAGGTCGGCTCCGCGTCGGGATCGGTCCCGAGGATCGCATCGGTTTCCACCTGCGCCTCGGCAAGGACGGCGGGGTTTCGCGACAGGTAGTAGAGCGCGAAGGAGAGGGCGCCGGACGTCGTCTCATGGCCGGCCACCAGGAAGGTCAGGATCTGATAGCGGATGTTGCGGTCCTCGAGGCGCTGCCCCGAGTCGGGATGCGCAGTAGAGAGCATGATCCCGAGCAGGTCCCGGTCTTCGAGGTCATCGTCCTGGCGTCGCTGAGCGATGATGTCGTCGATCATCGAGTCGACGTAAGTCTGATGGTGGGCGTTGCGACGGTTGAGCCGGCGACCGAGCAGGCCAGCGCCCGGCATCGCGTTGAGAAAACCCTTGCGCTGTCCGGCCCGCAGGGCCGCGACCATCGCGGGGACGAACGGGTGCGGATCCTCGCGGGTGAACGAGCCGAAGTCGCGACTGAAGGCAGCTCGGCTGATGGTTTCCAGGGTCAGCTTCGTCATGTCCGCTGACACGTCGACAGGGCCTTGGCCGGCATCCCAGGAGTCGAAGAGCTCGGACGTTGCGGCGAGCATGATCGGGTGGTAGCGCCGCATGGCCGCCTTGGTGAAGGCCGGGCGCAGCAGGTCATGTGCCAGCTGCCAGTTGGGTTCGTGGCTGTAAGCGGTGAACAGCCCGTCTCCTGCGAACTCGCGCAGCGCCACCAGCCCTGGTGAGAGTGCCTTGTGGAACCTGGTCTCCTCGCACAGCTCCGCTGCCAGCTCGGCGCCGGAGACGAACACGAACTTCTGTGCGAAGACCTTCAGCTCGAAGATCGGGCCGAGCCCGCCGCAGCGCGCCATGGTGTTTTGCAGGGGACCCGCTCGGTCTGCTCCGAGGACGTCGCCCAGGAACGGCTTTCGTCCGGCCGGGTGGGGAAATCTCTGCCTGGACCAGTCGTTGCGCACGATGGTCTCCTTAAGGGTGCCCGGTCAACGCCAACGAGGTCGTCATCACGAGCGCAGGGATACGGGCAGCCAGCTCCTTGGGTTCGAGCATGTCATATCCGCCTGCCACCGGCAGCCACACCACCCACGTGAGCGGCCCGCAGCGCTGGGCTCCGGGCCGCTGTGGTGAGTCGGGTTCAGATTGAAGTGGAGTTGGTGTAGCGCAGGTAGGGCTTGACCACGTCAAGGTCTGGGAAGAGCTCTTTGGCCTCATCGGTCGGGATGTCGAGGCTGACGATCGCGCGGTCGCCGGGACGCCAGTCGGCGGGCGTGGCGAACGGGCCAGACGCGTTGAGCTGCAACGCGTCCAGGACACGCAGGATCTCGTCGAAGTTGCGGCCGACGCTCTTGGGGTAGGTGAGCATCAGCTTGATCAAGTTGTCGGGGCCGATGATGAACACCGAGCGCACCGAGCTGGTGTCACCTTCGCCGGGGTGGATCATGTCGTAGAGCACGGCCACGGTCTTGTCCGGGTCGGCGATGATCGGATAGCCGACCGTCGTGTTCGAGACCTCTTCCACGTCCGGCTTCCACGAGTTGTGGTCCTGCACCGAGTCCACCGACAGTGCGATCACCTTGGTGTTTCGCCTGTCCCACTCCTCGCTGAGCTGGCCGACCCGGCCGAGCTCGGTGGTGCACACCGGGGTGTAGTCGGCCGGGTGGCTGAAGAAGACCGCCCAGCTGTCGCCCTTCCAATCCAGGAATGAGAGCTCACCCTCGGTGGTGGATGCGGTGAAATCGGGTGCGGTGTCACCAAGGTGCAGAGAAGTCATGGTTCGCTCCAGTTCTTTCGCGCTCGTGTCGTGCCGATACCTGACCATACCCGGAGGGGTATCGCGGGCTGTGGGGACGAAGCCCCTGTGGAGGCACAAGCCATGAGGCGGCACGCCCCATGAAGGCGCTCCGCCTCCCGCAAATCCTGCTCGGTTACGCCCGATGGCGCAAGCACCTCTACCGGCGGACGCCGTTCGGCGGGCGGAGCCGGGCGGAGTTGTGGACGGCGATGTCGACGCTTGGATTGGTCAGGTGGCAGGCTGCAGGGTGACCCGGCAATCGAGGGCTTCGCGCTGACAGATGCGTTGCGCTTCTTATGCTCTGGATAGATACGGTGCTGGGCTTGGCAGTCTCCACGAAGAAGCCCCGTTACCTGGTGGCGGCACCTGTCTGAGTCTGACAGTGCCAGACTCCCGCACCCATGAGCGCCATCCCTGCGTCGATGTGGTGGGCTCACACGAGCGGGTGGTCCGAATGGGGACGCCGGGACGGCAGGCGTGAGGAGCTTCGCTGTGGTGGCAGACGGGGCTGAGCCGGCGGGGAGAACTCAGCCGGCTATGAAATCGCTCAGCACCTGAACGAACCGCGCAGGCTCGTCCAGGTGCGGAAAGTGCCCAGCACCCTCGAACAACGCTACGCGGCTGCCGGCAATCGCCTGGTGTGCGTTGGTCGCGTGCCAGGCGGGAATCATCCGGTCCCGCGTGCCCCAGACAATCAGGGTGGGGATCTCGATGGTCATCGGCAGGTAGTCATGGGCGGTCACCGTCTGTCCGCCAGGATCGATGACGCCGCGGGTCGTGGCGAGAAAGGCTCGCCGAGTGTCGCCGTCAGCCAGGGATGTGAACCCACGCCAGGTCTCGGTCACGTCCGGACTGGCTCGCCAGCCCGTACGGGCGAGGATCCGTCCGGCGGCTTCGACTCGTCCGCGCACCCAGCTGGATGCGATCAGCGGCAGGACCCATTCGGCGCCGGGCAGAGTGGCCGCGCGCAGCAGCGGACTGACGTCTCGTCCTAGACCTCCGCTGGAGACCAGGACGAGACGTTCGACGCGTTCGGGGAACAGGTAGCAGAACTGCATGGCGATGCCGCCGCCGAAGGAGTGCCCAACCAGGGTCACCCGATCGATGTCGAGCCGATCGAGCAGATCCCGCAGGGTGGCCGCGTGCGCGCCCAGTGAGTAGTCACCCATCGGTTTTGCCGACGCGCCGTGGCCGAACAGGTCTGGGGCCAGCACGCGGTGATCCTTGTTCAGTGCGTCAACCAGATGGGCCCAGTTGCGTTGTGAACTAGTCAGTCCATGAATGAACAGCAGTGCCGGACCGTCGCCGCTGTCCGAGTAGGAGAACTCGTGCCCGTTCAGCATCGCCGTACGAACTCGCGTGCCAGTCATGGCGCCTCCCATTGCATACCCGTTGGTAACCTACGTTAGCGTAACGACATACCGGACGCGCCGCCCTGGTTCTGAACTACGTGGGGAACGTTGCCAGGGATGAGTTCCCAACGTGAGAGTCATTGACTCAACCCCATCGGCGCCTCGCGAGAACCTCCAATCAAGGTCAAGACCCTGCGAGTCGACCGCACTGCACATCGGAGCCCTCCCGACCCTGCGCCCTGGGCCGAGGCGCGGCGCCGGCCACCACATCGACGTCGGTTCGAGCGACCTGATCTCGTCGCAGGCGCGTCCGAACTCCTCGACGTGCTCGTCGCACCCAGGCTTCACAGACCAGCCCTGCCGGATTCCGCAGGCGCTTCGCCTTCCGGACCGGAACGAGTCTGGCTATTGGCGTTGCCCGCACCAAGAAGCAGAGAGACCAGGTCCAGAGCTGTGTCGATCTCGGGTTCGTCGCCACCCAGCAGCGGCGCGTACAGGTGGACTTCACAGATACGGACCAGTGCCTTTCCGAGGACGTCCGGCGCCAGGGTGAGCTTCAGGTTGCCGTTGGCCTCCTCGCGCGCGAGCACTTCGGCAGTGATGCGTGCCGCAACCGACTCGATCGCGCCGGGCATCAAGGCGAGCCGGATGAACACCATCGGTTCTCGCGTCGTGAGCGCACGCAATGGCGCGGAGGCGACCACCGAGCACATGAACCGGTTGAAGAAGTCAAGCACGAACGTGGTTCCCAAGCCCTCGGCTTGTTCGATGGCTTTCGCATACGTGCGCTCCGTCGCCTCGGAAAGCACGACACCCAGCAGGTCTTCCCTGTTGCCGACCCAGCGGTAGAGGGTGGCGCGGCTCGCCCCCAGGTCATCGGCGAGGGCAGACATGTCGAGTTTCTCCCCGACCAGGTACACACGAGTTGCCGCGTCGATGGCCCGACGGCGTCCCGAATCAGTAGGCATGCCGTCCATCTCCCCATGTGACAACGTCATCGGCTGGCCCTTGACGAACCACAGCGATCTGAGACACACTCGGCGGCCTGAGACACACGCAGCAAGTGTCTCACAAGGAAGTGTCACCCGCCATGATTAGGAGCCTCACGTCATGTCAGTTGTTCAGACCGTTCGAGGACCCGTCGACACCGCCGCACTGGGCAAGGTGTTGATGCACGAGCACGTCTTTGTCCTCGGCACCGAGATGCGCGAGAACTACGCGGACTATCCGAGCACCTGGGACGAGAAGCAGCGGGTGAGCGATGCGGTGGCGAAGCTGACCGAGCTGAAGTCCCGCGGCATCGACACCATAGTGGATCCCACCGTCATCGGCCTGGGTCGCTACCTTCCCCGTATCCAGAAGATCAACGAGCAGGTCGACATCAACATCGTCGCCGCGACCGGGCTCTACACCTACAACGACGTCCCCTTCCAGTTCCACTACACCGGCCCCGGGCTGCTGTTCAACGTCGCGGAGCCGATGGTCGAGCTCTTCGTCAAGGACATCCGCGACGGCATCGCCGGAACCGGGGTCAAGGCGGCGTTCCTCAAGTGCGCCATCGAGGAGCCAGGCCTGACCCCGGGGGTCGAGCGGGTTATGAGGGCCGTCGGGCAGGCGCAGGTTGAGACAGGGGTGCCGGTCACCGTGCATACCAGCGCACACACCCAGTCGGGCCTCGTCGCCCAGAAGGTCCTCGCCGACGAAGGGGTGGACCTGACCAAGGTCGTCATCGGTCACTCGGGTGACACGACGGACCTGGACTACCTGTGCGCCCTCGCCGACGCCGGCTCCCTGCTGGGGATGGACCGCTTCGGTCTGGACGTGCTGCTGCCGTTCGATCAGCGGGTGGGCACGGTGGCCGAGCTGGCCCGCCGTGGATACGCCGAGAAGATGGTCCTGGCGCACGACGCCTCCTGTTTCATTGACTGGTTCGATGCCGACGCGAAGGTACAGGCCGTGCCGAACTGGAAGTACACGCACATCAGCGACGACGTCATCCCGGCGCTCCTGGAGCTCGGGGTCACCCAGGAGCAGCTCACGACCATGCTGGTGGACAACCCGCGCCGCTACTTCGAGGCCAACTAATGGGACACCGTGCGACGGGGCTGATGACGTGATGGAGGCAACGAAGATCGCCACGTTGTATGACGAAAAGCCTTGGCTGTCCCTGTATGACCCCAGCATCCCGGCGGTGATGGAACGCGAGTACGAGAACGCGCTCGACATGTTCCGGGCTTCGCTGCACCGTTCTCCAGCGGCGCCGATCATCCGGTACTTCGATGCCACCCTCACCCTGACTGAGCTGGACGAGCTCTCGGATGCCCTCGCCGTGGCGTTGAGCGACGACGGGTTCAGCAAGGGGGATCGTCTGGCCCTGGTGCTGCAGAACATCCCGCAGTTCATCGTCGCAACGGTGGCCGCGTGGAAGCTCGGCGTGATCGTCGTCCCCATCAACCCGATGTATCGCGAACGCGAGCTGAATGAGGTCCTGACTGACAGCGGTGCCCGCGCAGTGATCTGTTTGGATTCCACCGCGGACCTGGTGGCAACGGCCAGCGAAGGCACTGCGGTGCGCACGGTGATCACCACCTCCCCGCTGGAGTTCCAGACCCGCAACGACCCGAGGATCTTCCCCTCCACCGAGCGGCCCACCGCCCGGGACGCCGTGGACCTGATGGAGCTGATCGCCAAGCACCGGGGCAGCCACCCCGGCGAGGTGCACCTGGAGCCCGAGGACCTCGCCCTGCTGCCCTACACCTCCGGCACGACCGGGCCGCCCAAGGGTTCGATGAACTCCCACGCCAACGTGGTGTTCACCGCCCAGATCTACCGGGACTGGGTCGGTCTGGGCGAGGGAGGCGCGATGTTCGCGGTGGCACCGTTGTTCCATATCACCGGCCTCATCGGCCATATCGCGGCGCCGATTCTCGCCGCAACACCGGCGATACTGACCTGCCGGTTCGAGCCGGTCGTCGCCGCAGAGGCCATCGCAGAGCACCAGGCGACGACGACGATCGGTGCGATGACCGTGTTCATCGCGTTCACCAACAACTCGGCCGTCACCGCCGAGCACCTGTCTAGCTTCCGTTCGGTGTACTCCGGCGGTGCCCCGATACCGAAGGCAGCGCTCGAGGCGTTCCGGGCTAAGTTCGGCCACTACATCCACAACGGCTACGGGCTGACCGAGACGAACAGCCCAGCGATCGTGGTGCCCTTCGCAAGAGAGGCTCCCGTGGACAAGGACTCGGGCGCGGTGGCGATCGGGGTCCCGGTCCCGAGCACCATCGCCTGGGTGGTCGACGACAGTGACGCGCTGGTACCGGTGGGCGAGATCGGCGAGATCGTCGTCTCCGGTCCCCAAGTGGCGCAGGGCTACTGGAAGAATCCGCAGGAGAGCGAGCACGCGATGCCCGGTGGACGGTTCCACACCGGCGATGTCGGGTTCATGGACGAGCAGGGCTGGTTCTACATCGTCGACCGCAAGAAGGACCAGATCAACGCCTCGGGATTCAAGGTCTGGCCGCGCGAGGTCGAGGACGTACTCTACGAGCACCCAGCGGTCCGCGAGGCGGCGGTCGTCGGTGTCCGTGATGAGTATCGCGGGGAGACAGTCAAGGCGTTCGTGTCCTTCAAGGAGGGTGCCTCGGCCACGACTGAGGAGCTGATCGGCTTCTGCAAGGAACACCTGGCGGCATACAAATCTCCGCGGCTGGTGGAGGTGATGGAGGAGCTGCCCAAGACCGTCACCGGCAAGATCCTCCGACGCCAACTGAGGAAGGATCAATAATGGATTTCGCGCCGTCGGCCAAGGCTGAGGAAGTGTCTGCCCGGATGTGGGCGTTCATGCGGGAGGAAGTATTCCCCGCGGAGACGGAGTATGCGCAGTGGCGGGCGGACAACGACCCGCATGCGCAGCCTCCGGTGCTGGAGCGGTTGAAGGCCTCGGCCAAGAAGCGTGATCTGTGGAACCTGTTCCTGCCCGAGATCTCGGGGTTGTCGAACCTGGAGTACGCGGCCGTCGCGGAGATCTCGGGCTGGTCGCCGGTGATTGCACCAGAGGCCATCAACTGTCAGGCCCCGGACACCGGCAACATGGAGACGCTGCACCTGTTCGCGACGCCGGAGCAGAGGACGCAATGGCTCGAACCGTTGCTCTCCGGACAGATCCGGTCTGCGTTCGCGATGAGTGAACCGGACGTGGCGTCCTCGGATGCGACGAACATCACCACCCAGATCGACCGCGTCGGTGACGAGTACGTCATCAACGGCCGCAAGTGGTGGATCAGCGGGGCCGCCGACCAGCGGTGCCAGGTGTTCATCGTGATGGGCAAGACCGACGAGACCGCGGAGAAACATCGGCAACAGTCGATGATCCTGGTTCCTCGGGATGCGCCGGGGATGACGATTGAGCGGAACCTGCCGGTCTTTGGGTATCAGGACCAGCACGGGCACTGCGAGATCGTGTTCCGCAACGTGCGGGTGCCTGCGTCAAACATGCTGGCGGCGCAGGGGGATGGGTTCATGATCGCCCAGGCCCGGCTGGGTCCGGGCCGGATTCACCACGCGATGCGTGCTATCGGGATGGCCGAACGCGCCCTGGGGCTGATGGTGGATCGGGCGAAGTCGCGGGTGGCTTTCGGCAAGCACCTGTCCGACCAGGGTGTGGTCCAGGAGCTGATCGCGCAGTCCCGGATCGACATCGACCAAGCCCGGCTGCTGGTGTACAAGACGGCATGGCTGATCGACAACTACGGTGCGAAGGGGGCGCGCACCGAGATCGCGGCGATCAAGGTCGCCGCCCCGGCGATGGCGGTCGCGGTGATCGACCGGGCTATCGAGGTGTTCGGCGGTGCGGGTGTCAGCGACGACACGCCCCTGGCGTATTTCTACGTCTGGGCTCGGATCCTGCGCATCGTCGACGGGCCCGACGCCGTCCACCGTCGTTCGATCGCACGCGAAGAGCTCAAGCGAGAACGTCCTTTTGTAGGGTGACCCGGGCGCGGGAGACGACGTGGAACGTCCCAGGCCCCGCAACGTTCAGCCGCGACCCACCCCCTTCTAAGGAGCAACCTGTGCAAGGCCGTATCAATGAAACGGGAGGCCTCTCGTGAAGGCCTGGCGCGTGTCCGACCTCGGCGAGCCCCGCGACGTGATGAGCCTGGACGAGGTGCCTGTCCCGCAGCCCGGCGCCGGCCAGCTGCTGGTCCGCGTGCTCGGCGCCGCGGCCAACTTTCCCGACGTGCTCATGTGCCGTGGTTTGTATCAGGTGAAGCCGCCGCTGCCCTTCACCCCCGGCGTCGAGCTGTGTGGCGAGGTCGCCGTACTGGGACCGGGGGCCACCGGCTTCGCCGTGGGCGACCGGGTCATGGGTTCACCGGTGCTGCCCTCAGGTGGGTTCGCGGAGCTCGCGCTCATGGACACCGCAACGACCTTCCCGGCTCCGAACGGGCTCGACAATGCGCAGGCGGCTGCTTTCTACATCGGCTACCAGACCGGATGGTTCGGACTGCACCGCCGCGCGCACCTGCAGCCAGGTGAGACCCTGCTCGTGCACGCCGCTGCGGGCGGGGTCGGTAGTGCCGCGGTCCAGCTCGGCAAGGCGGCCGGCGCCTACGTGATCGGCGTGGTCGGTGGGCCCGAAAAGGCTGAGGTGGCGCGGAAACTGGGCGCTGACGTCGTCGTGGACCGGCATACGCAGGACTTCGTTGCGGTGGTCAAGGACGTCACCGGCGGCCATGGTGCCGACGTGGTGTATGACCCTGTTGGTGGAGACGCCTACCAGCGCTCGACCAAGTGCATAGCTTTTGAAGGCCGAATCCTGGTGGTCGGCTTCGCGGGAGGGCAGATCCAGTCGGCCGCGCTCAACCACGCGCTGGTCAAGAACTACTCGATCGTCGGACTGCACTGGGGCCTTTACACGACCAAGGACCCTGCTTTGGTGCGCGTGTGCCATGACGAGCTGTCCGAGCTCGTCGCGCAGGGCGTTGCCAAGCCCCTGGTGAGCGAGCGGCTCGGCCTCGATGGCGTCGCGGACGGGTTGCAGCGCCTCGCCGACGGGGCCACGGTTGGCAGGGTCGTCTATGTCTGCTGACTGGCGCTCGCCTTTCCCCCTGGCGCAGCCGGCCCGACCGGCTCTGATACGCCGGAGCCCTGGACTCACGGCGTAGGCAGCAGCCACTCCGGGGGCCACGTCGAAACACCATGTCTGGTTGGCTGTCAGTGTCATCTGCCGTCCTTCGGAGTCGACGGTGGGACACAGGTCGACGAGCGGGACGGAAGCCTGTAGTCGATGAGCGGGTGCTCAGGGTCGAGGGAGCCAAGCCCGTGCTTCTTGTGGCGGGCGGACTGTTCGAGGGTGGGTGGCGCCACCAGTGCCTCCACGACGAAATCCTGCTGCTGGCCGGCGAGAAGCCGATGGCCAGCAGTGTCTCGCGTGGAGCGTGGCCGTTGTAGAGAGTGCCTCGGCGCAGGTCTGGGGGTCTCGCCGCGCGTCGATGATGGTGCGCTCCGCCCAGGCCATTCACCACGAGGATGAGCGGTGCGGCCCTGCTGCCGCCCGAGCCTTCACCGGGACATCGTGAGCGCCGCTTCGCCGGACACCTCACCAACGCACCCAGGGGCGATGAGTCTGGCGCGGACGCTGGCGCCGGACACGCCCTGGCCTCTCGGTCGAAGTGCCACAAGATTCGCGGCCTTGCCTGGGATGATCGCCTCCTGCACGCCACCGCGTTCAACCGTCGCCACCCGATGATGGAGGTCGCCTGACACGCGAGCTCACCACGGCGCAGCTCGACCGCGCAGCTGGCGTCCTGCTCGCCATGGCCTGCGGTGACGCCCTGGGCGCCGGGTACGGGTTCGGTCCGCCCCTGGGACCTGACGTTCCGGTCACCATGTCCGGCGGCGGCCCCTTCGAGTGGGAGCCGGGGGAGTGGACCGACGACACCTCGATGGCCATCGCCATCGCCGAGGTCGCTGCCGACGGCCACGACCTGCTCAACCCGCAGGCGCAAAACAGGGTCGCCGCCCGCTGGAGCGGCTGGGCCCAAGGCGCGAACGACGTTGGAAGCCAGACCCTCGCCGTCCTGGACGCGGCCCGGCAGGCCGCAGCCCGGCGCGGGCAGGAGAGCCCCTCAGCGACAGATCTCACCCACGCCGCACAGACCCAGCACGCCCGGGCCGGACACTGCGGCGGCAACGGTTCCCTGTTGCACACAGCACCGATCGCCCTTGCCTTTTTGGACGATCCAGCGGGGCTGGTGCGGGTGGCCCACCAGTTCAGCGCGCTGACACAACACGACCCGGAAGCGGGGGAGGCCAGCGCTCTATGGTGCCTGGCGATCCGTCACGCCGTCCTGCACGGGAATCTCCAGGGACTGCGGCTGGCTCTGGACCACCTGCCTGACGACCGCGCACTGGTGTGGTCCCAGCGCTTGGACCACGCCGAGGCCAGCATTCCTGCGGACTTCGAGCGCCATGGGTGCGTCGTACAGCCTCTGCAGGGTGCCTGGTCGGCGATCGCGACGTCTCGCGATGCCGCCGGAAGCGATTTCACGTCGGCGGAGCACGCTCGGTCCGGACTTGAAGCAGCGGTGCGCGGTAGCCGGGACACCGACACCGTCGCGGCAGCCGCCGGTGCCCTGCTGGGAAGCGTGTACGGGGCGTCCGCCATGTCCGCCGTGTGGCGCCGTCGTTTGCACGGATGGCCCGGGCTGCGCTCCCGCGATTTGGTACGCCTCTCAGTGATGATCACGCGCGGCGGACGCCCGGACGTAGAAGGATGGCCGGCCTCTGCCCGAATGGACTATTCCAGCTAATCGAACTGCGCCACGTTAGCCCGCCACCCCCACGACGACGGAGTGTGGCTCGGTGGCGTTGACGCACTGGAGCATCTGCCGGACGGGGTGAACGCCATTGTGTCGTTGTGCCGCCTGGGCAAAGCACAGGTCCTGGCCCCGGGTGTGGCTGCCGCCGACCACGTCGGGGTCTGGCTGATCGACGACCCCCGACCGTCAAAGAATCCGAACCTGGACTTTGTCCTGACCGACGCCGCCGCGCTCGTCGCCGCACTGCGGGCCGAGGGCAAGACCGTCCTGCTGCACTGTGTCCAGGCTCTGTCCCGAACCCCGTGCGTTGCCGCCCTGTATGGCGCGGGGCTCACCGGCCGAACCCCCACCGAAGCCCTGGTCGACGTCTTGCATGCCCTGCCCCAGGCCGACCCCAACAGCGGCATGCAGGCAGCGCTGGACCGGCTCGGATGAGCGCCGAGCCCATCTGTGAACAAGAGCCTTTCGACGATGACCACGAAGGCGTCCGTCAGGTTGCCTATCGCGCGTGCGTCGAGCCCAGATCGGTCACCGCGACATTGTGACTGCTTCTCGTGTGGTGATTGCTCGCGACGGCCGGCAGTGCTTACCCTGATCCGAGCGACGCCGCACTGGCGAAGCGAGCGTTGTCCGGCCCGGATCCTGGTGGTGAGGCGGTTGCGGGTGAATCCCGACGCGACCAGCACGGCTGTGCCCAGGCCCGCAGCGACACTGGTGAGCTTCGCAACCGAACACGTTCCCGAGTCTGCCCGCGTCGCGATGTGGGAGGAACACAACACCGCATCGCTGGTCGGGCTCACGTGCCAGGTTCCCCAGAGGCCAGCTTTTCGCGCGCGTGAGGTGAACCTGGCGCTGCCGCGGCTGCAGCTGGCCTCGGTCACCGCATCGCCACACGCGGTGAAGCGAAACCGGCGCCAGGTTGCCGACACGCCGGCGGGCTCACTTGCGGTGTACTTCGCGGTAACCGGCGAAGCCTTGCTCAGCAGCGGCGATCGGGCCTGCACGGTACGGCCGGGGCAGGTGCTGATCGTGGACGCCGACCGGCCGTTCGTCCGCTCCTTCGCCCACGGGCTGCGCGAGCTGGCCGTGACGGTGCCGTACGAAGCGATTGACCTCGACACCGGCTCCCGCGGGTTTCCGCAGGTCGTCGGGCCGGGGGGTGCGGTCGTGGCCCGAGCGCTGGCGGCACTGGTCCAACGCAGCCTGCGGCAGCCACCGCCGGACCGGGAGCATGTTGAACACGAGGTATTGATGATGCTCACCTTCATAATCAGTGGCTCGGTGAGCAACCCGCTGGCGCTGCAGTTTCTGCTGGCCGCCGAGCTGGTCCGGCGACGGCTGGCCGACCAGAGCCTTTCGGCCGCGCAGGTGGCCGCCGGTGTCGGGGTGAGCGAGCGACAACTGTCGCGAGCGTTCGCCCATCACGGCGAGAGCTACGCCCATTTCGTGTTGCGCGAACGGCTCGAACTGGCCCGCACGAGGTTGACTGCTGCGGCGCCTGACACCTCGATCGCCGAGATTTCCAGGTGTTGCGGATTCACCGCGGCGGCTCATTTCACCCGGGTGTTCAGCGCACTCTACGGCTGCCCGCCGCGCGACGTCCGCGATCGCAGTTGACTATTTCGGCCACGTCCGGCCGTCCCGCCCGTTTTCGGTCGCTCGGTCCGCGAGACTAAACGGCGCACAACTGCCCGCGCGGGCAGGCAGCAAATGAGAGGGATTGTGACGATGGCGACATTCGACGACGGGGTAGTCCCGACCGAGCTGCCCTCCTCCGACGTGGTAAGCACAGATGTGCTGGTCGTCGGCTCGGGCCCGGCCGGGGGGTCGGCGGCGCTGTTCCTGTCCAGCCTCGGTGTCGACAACATGATGATCACCAAGTACCGGTGGACGGCGAACACGCCCAGGGCGCACATCACCAACCAGCGCACGATGGAGATCTTTCGCGACCTCGGCATCGAGGAACAGGTCAAGGCCGAGGCGACGCCGCACCATCTGATGGGCGACACGGTGTTCTGCACCTCGATCGCGGGTGAGGAGCTGGGCCGCATCCTGACCTGGGGCACAAGCCCGGCGCGGCACGGCGACTACGAGGGCGCCTCGCCGTCACTGAACTGCGACTGCCCCCAGACCTACCTCGAACCGATCCTGCTGCGCAACGCCACGGTGCGCGGCACGGTGACCCGATTCTCAACTGAGTACCTCAATCACCAACAGGACGAAGACGGGGTGGACGTTCGGGTGCTCGACCGGGTGACCGGTCGCGAGTACACGATCCGCGCGAAGTACTTGATCGGCGCCGACGGTGCCCGATCCAAGGTCGCGCAGGACAGCTCCCTGCCGATGCACGGTGAAATGGACATTGCCGGGTCGATGAACATCACGTTCAAGGCCGACCTCGCCGAACTGGTCGGACACCGGCCGTCGGTGCTGTACTGGGTGGTTCAGCCCGGTTCGAACATCGGAGGCATCGGCACCGGCCTGGTGCGCATGATCCGGCCGTGGAACGAGTGGCTAATCGTCTGGGGCTACGACATCAACTCGGAGCCGCCGCAGCTCGACGATGTGGCCGCCGCCGAGATCGTGCGAAACCTGGTGGGTGTGCCAGACCTCAACGTCGAGATCCAGGGTTACAGCCTGTGGGGCAACAACGAGATGTACGCGACCGCACTCCAGTCGGGGCGGGTGTTCTGCGCCGGCGATGCGGTGCACCGGCACCCGCCAAGCAACGGTCTCGGCTCGAACACCTCGATCCAGGACTCCTACAACCTGGCGTGGAAGCTCGCGGCGGTGCTGCGCGGGCAGGGCGACACCCAGCTGCTCGACACCTACACCACCGAGCGAGCCCCGGTCGCGCGGCAGATCGTGACCCGAGCCAACCAGTCGGCGCGGGAGTTTGGGCAGATCTTCGACGCGTTGGGCATCGCGGGTGCGCTGACCGAACAGCAGATGCTCGCCGGGATCGAGGGACGCAAGGCGAATACCGCCGAGGGTGCCGCGCAGCGCAAGGCGTTGCGCGAGGCGATGGAACTGAAGAACTACGAGTTCAACGCGCACGGCGTCGAGCTGGGACAGTGCTATGCCTCGACCGCGATCGTGCCGGACGGGTCGTCGCGGCCCGAGCCCACCCGTGATCCAGAGCTGTACTACCAGGCGCAGACCTTCCCCGGCGCCCGGCTGCCGCATGCCTGGGTGGGGGATGGGCGGCATAAGTGGTCGACTCACGACCTGGCGCCATACAACCGGTTCACCGGCATCACCGGCATCACCGGGCAGGCCTGGGCCGATGCCGCGCCCGCAGTCGCGAAGAGACTGGGCATCGAGCTGGCAGTGGTGGTGATCGGGCCAGGGCAGGAGGTCACTGACCTGTACTTCGACTGGGCGAAGCTGTGTGAGGTTGATGAGGACGGCATCATTCTGGTGCGCCCTGACAAGCACGTCGGCTGGCGGTCGATGACGATGGTGGCTGACCCCGAGCTTGTGCTGGCCCGCGTGCTGGCCCAGATCCTGCACCGGGAGGTGTGACCGGTGGTCCTCGCATTCCACCACGTCACCCTCGGCCAGCGGGTGCTGTTCGGTACCGGACAGGCGGCCGCGAACCTGGCCGCCGAGGTAGAGCGGTTGGGCGCCAGGTCGATCATGGTGATCGCCGCGGCATCCGAACAAGCAGTCGCCGAGCAGGTGTGCACCGGTATCACCCCGGCCGTGCTCTATGACGAGGTTGTCCAGCACGTGCCGGTCGAGAACGCCGAGCGGGCCCGGGCGATCGCCGCCGAACATGGCGCCGACCTGCTGGTGTGCATCGGGGGCGGGTCGACCACGGGGCTGGCCAAGGCGGTCGCGCTCACCGGCGGCATGCCGATCGTCGCGGTGCCGACGACCTACGCCGGCTCGGAGGCGACCAATGTCTGGGGTCTGACCGAGGACGCACGCAAGACCACAGGCGTCGATGACCGTGTGTTGCCGGTCTCGGTGGTGTATGACGCGGAGCTGACACTGTCCCTGCCGGCGGAGCTGTCGGTTTCCTCTGGGCTGAACGCACTCGCGCACTGCGTGGACGGGCTGTGGGCGCCCAAGGCCGATCCGATCAACGCCGCGCTCGCCGTTGAGGGAATCCGGGTGCTGGTCGCCGCGCTGCCGGTGGTGCATCGTGAGCCCCGCAACATCGATGCGCGCGAGCAGTGCGTGTACGGCGCGTACCTGTCTGCGGTGGCGTTCGCGTCGTCAGGATCGGGGCTGCATCACAAGATCTGCCACGCGCTCGGCGGTGCGTTCAACCTGCCGCACGCGCAGACGCACGCCACAGTTCTGCCGTACGTCCTCGCGTTCAACGCCGACGCGGCGCCGGAGGCGGCCGGCCGGATCGCGAGCGCTTTCGGCGCGGCGGGGACGACCCCGCAGAGCGCGGTTTCCGCGCTGAACGGCCTGCGGGCCGTACTCCAGGCGCCGCGGGCTTTGCGTGACTGTGGATTCAACGAGGGCCAGATTCGCGAGGCCGTGGGCCTGATCCTGCCGGCCGTGCCTGAGTCGAATCCGCGGCGCGTCACTGAGGCGAACCTGAGCCAGCTGTTGCACGATGCTTGGTCCGGCGCGGAGCCCGTACGAAGGGGAGATGGCACATGACCTCAAGGGAGCAGGCCGATCGTGAGGCCGCGTTGACCGATCGGGTGGTGCAGAGCTTTGCCGGTACGGAATCGACGCGGTTGAAACAGGTCATGGAGTCGCTGGTGCGCCACCTGCATGCCTTCGCCCGCGACGTGCGGCTCAGTGAGGCGGAATGGCGGCAGGCGATCGACTATCTCACTGCCTGTGGGCACATCACCGACGACCGGCGCCAGGAGTTCGTGCTGCTCTCTGACGTGCTGGGGTTGTCAATGCAGACGATCACCGTCAACAACGCAGCCTACGGCGATGCCACCGAGGCCACCGTGGTCGGACCGTTCTTCGTCGCGCACTCACCCGAGATCGCGATCGGCGGCGACATGTCGCACGGCGCGACGGGAATGCCGTGCTGGGTCGAGGGAACCGTGCGTGACTGCGCCGGTGCGCCACTGCCCGGCGCGCGCATCGAGGTATGGGAATGCGATGCCGACGGTCTCTACGACGTGCAGTACGCCGATGACCGGACGGCCTGTCGTGCGCATCTTTTCGCAGCCGCGGACGGGTCGTACTCGTTCAAGGGGGTCAAACCGGTACCGTACCCGATTCCGGACGACGGGCCCGTCGGAGCGCTGCTGGGGGCCACCGGACGCTCGCCGATGCGGGCCGCGCACCTGCACTTCATGGTGTCAGCGCCCGGGCAGCGGACCCTGGTCACCCACATCTTCGTGGCCGGTGACGACTATCTCGAGCGTGACTCGGTATTCGGGGTCAGGGACTCACTCATCCGCGAGTTCGCCGACCAGCCCGCGGGCACCCCGACCCCGGACGGGCAGGTCCTGGCCGAGACGTGGACCCGGGCGCGGTTCGACATAGTCCTCGCCCCGGCTGGTAGGTGAGCGGTGGTGAACTGACCCCAAGCGCTGCGCGCGTCGAGCTCGTCGAGGTCCGTGAATGCGTCGGCCAGACCAGGTGAGTGCAACCCGAGCAAGCCGGGCGAGCTGCCGGCGCCGTGGACGTATGCTCGCGACGTGCTCCAGGCGGCGGGGCTCCGCGCCACCTCACCGCAGGCCGAAACAACGTCCGTGGACGTCCCCCCATAGGGGGCTGATCGGTCTGCGCGACCAACTCAATGCGCAGGCCGATTCGGGTGGACATCTCGGGACGTCAGCGCACTGATCTTGCGCTCAGCTGGGACTACCTCACATGTTCTTGGCGCCGGCTCTGGTGGCCTCACGGATCCGAAAGTAGGTGCCGCACCGGCAGATGTTGCGGATCTCGTCGAAGTCGGCGTCGCTGATCACGCGACCCTCGCGCCGGGCTTGGTTGACCTTGGCGACGGCGGCCATTATCTGACCGGGCTGGCAGTAGCCGCACTGCGCGACGTCCTCGTCGATCCAGGCCTCCTGCATCGGGTGCAGATCCTTGCCGACGGTTCCGGGCAGACCCTCGATGGTGGTGACCTCGTCGGTCTCCTTGATCTGCGACACCGGCACGGAGCAGGGGTTGAACGCCGCGCCGTTGATGTGGCTAGTGCAAGCCTTACAGACATTAATGCCACAGCCGTACTTTGGGCCGGTGACGCCCAGGACGTCGCGCAGCACCCACAACAGACGCACGTTGTCGGCGACGTCGACGGTCACCATCTCACCGTTGAGCTTGAAGGTGTGTTCGGGCACGGGATCGCTCCTCAATACGTGTGCGTCAAGCCGTCGGTCGGCGACTGCGGAATGGGCGGAACAGTGGCCTTGGGCACAAAGCCGAGGGGCTGGTTGTGGTTGATCGGGAAACTGGTCGGCATGGTGCCTGTGGCTCGTGTGTAGGCACAGGCGGTGGCGGCGTACGCCGATGCGACACCGAACTCCCCTGCCCCGCCTGGCTCTTGGACGTCAGAGGGCATCACGATCACCTGGATCTCGGGTGGGGCGTTCCACTGCCGCGTGTAGTAGTAGTCGTCCCAGCTGCCCTCCAGGAAGTAGCCGTCCCTCAGGTGCAGGCTCGACGTCAGCGCCAGGGCGATGCCGTCCATGATCCCGCCCTGCATCTGGGCCTCGAGGCCGCGCGGGTTGATGGCCAGACCGACGTCGACGGCCATCACGACCTTGGTGACGCGAGGACCCGTCCAGGCGTTGCGGACCTTGCGGTCGACGGTCTGCGGGCGACAGTCGAGCTCGACGAGGCACGCGTTCACGCCCTTGTACTCCTTGTGGAGCGCGATGCCCTGCGCCATCCCCGACGGCATGGACCGACCCCACTTCCCAACCTCGGCGACCTTGTCGAGCACGGCCCGTACCCGGTCGGTCTTGAGGAACTCACGGCGGAACTTGTAGGGGTCCTTGCCGAGTGCGTTGGCGAGCTGGTCTGTCATCAGCTCGCGCGCCGTGCAGACGTCGGGCGAGTAGATGTTTCGCATGCTGCCGGTGTTGAACGCCGCGTCGACCTCGGTGAGCGTCTGGTCGGTGACCCCGTAGTTGTAGGGCACCTCTTGGCTGAGCGTGAAGATCGTCTCGGCGAAGCTGAGGTTGCCACCCACCGGAAGCTTGGCGGCCATCGCTGTGATGATCTCGCCGAGCCCGTGCGCGAAGTTTGTGGAGACGCTGGTGTGCCGCTGTTCGAAGGTCAGCACGTTGCCTGCCAGGTACGACGCCCGGATCCGCGACGTCGCCATCGGGTGCGTGCGCCCCACTCGCGCGTCGTCGGTGCGGTGCCACATCAACCGCACCGGCTTGCCCATCGCCCTGGAGATCTCAGCGGCCTCCAGGGCGGCATCGTAGAACAGCTTGCGACCGAACGAGCCGCCACTGGTCATCACGTGCACCTTGACGGCGCTCTGCGGCAGCCCGAGCATCTGTGCGATCTCCTGCTGGGCCACGATCGGTGACTTCAGCCCGGACCAGATCTCGGCCCGGTCTGATCGGACGTCGGCGATCGCAGCGTTGGGCTCCAGGGCGCTGTTGCTGCGGAAGTAGAAGGTGAACGCCGACTCGACCGTCTTGACGAACGGTCCGAGCGGGGGCACGGCGAGCGGGAGCTCAGCCGCCTTGAGCTCGTTGAGGACCGAGGCGTCGGACTTGCCTTCGACCGTTCCCGCATTCCACGAGACGTCCAGCGCACGGATGGCGTCGATGACCTGGCCGAAGGTGTCGCCCCGCACCGCGACACCGGAAGAGACCGTTGCGATATGGGTGATCCCCGGCATCGCAAGAACCTCGGACATGTTCTGTATCTGCTTGGGTGTGCCGTTCAGCGTGGGCGCGCGGCAGACCATCGTCGGCTTCGCGTCCGGCAGATCCAGGTCGAGGGTAAAACCCTTGCGGCCAGTGACGGCCTCCAGTGCATCGACCCGATTCTGAGGCTTCCCGATGACGGTGAAGTCGGCGGTTGCCTTGAGGCTGACCCCAACCCTGCGCGTCTGCTGGACGGCGGCTTTGGTGGCCAGCTCGCCGTAGGTCACGCTCGACCCGCTCGGCGCCTGGATCACGCCACCCTTGGCCGTCAACCGGTCCACGGTGTCACCGAGCTCGATCGCCGCCGCCTCCATCAGCGCGCGCTTTGCTATCGCGGCAGCGACTCGAATCGGTGTGTATGTCGAGATGGTCGTGTTCGAGCCGCCAGTGAGCTGGTTGAAGAGCAGTTCGGGCCGCGCATCCGCAAGAGTCACGTTGACCTTGTGAACGGGGATGTCGAGCTCTTCGGCTACGAGCATCGCGGTGGATGTGGTGATGCCCTGGCCCACCTCGGCACGCGGGAGCGCGAAGGAGGCCGTTCCGTCCGTGTTGATCGTGACAGTGATCAGGTTCGAGGTCGGGAGCGTTGCATCCTTGAGCATGTCGTTGAGGTCGTAGATCTCCGGCGGCTGGGGCCCGGAGGGGATCGCGGCCTCGGCCGATCGCGGCGCGCTGAGCCCGAGCTCGGCCGCAGCCGCCAGGGTGGGCGCAGCGATCAGAAAGCCGATGAACCGGCGCCGGTCGGTCACTATCGAAGCGACGCCGCCCCGTTGCCCGGTCGATGACGGGTCGCTGTGGCGGGACGCTCGGCGATTCAAGGTCATGGCTGTCCTCTCAACGAACTATCCGCAGACTGGTTCAGGTGCAGCTCACGAGATGGGCTCGCGCGGCGCTGCCGCCTATCCGTGGGGTGTATTTCGGATCGAGCCTGACACAGCTCGTTGGTGTCCGGGATGCCCAAATCGCCCACGATTCTGCGATGTGAAGTGTGCACAGTGCCCACTCACCTGGTTGGGTTCAGCAGGTGGTTGGCGCGTAGCGCCAAGGTCAGCTCGACCGGGATCCGCTCGGTCGACAGGTCGCGTCCGGTAACCGCCTCGATCCTGCGTATTCGGTTGATCACCGTGTTGCGGTGGCAGTGCACCGTCTCGGCCGTTCGGGTTGTGGATCCTGCGCTGGCGACCCAACATTCGAGTGTCTGAAGCAGCGGGATGCGCTCGGCCTCGGACAGTGCGAGCAGCGGGCCCAGCCACATCTGTACCAGCCGCTCGGAGAGCTCCGGCGAATCGATGAGGATAGCCTCGGGCATCCGGTCCTGCAGTGCGACGACCTCGCTTCTGCCAGAGGTGAGGGTGCGCAAGGCGAGCATGGCCTGGCGGTGGGCAGCCTCGATCTCGGCCAGTCCGGAGACGACGAGCGAGACGCCGACCGGGAAGGCACAAGCTCGGCGCAGCACGTCCAGGGCCGTGCCGAGCGGATGACGTCTGAGCGCAACCAGTCCTACCACCAGGTCCGAGCGCCAGTGCCACGCCGAATCGACGCCTCGGCCCGACAACCGGCTCCGCAGGTGTCGGGTGATCTCGTCGTAGTTCGCGTGCAGGTCGGCCGACACGACGACGTACGGTCCGTTCTCAGGCAGCCCCACGGTGTGGGCCGCGTGGTGGGCGAAGACGGGGTCCGTCGCTGCTCCGCTCAGGAGTCCTTCCCAGAGCGCGACCTTGCGCTGCTCATGTGCACGGACTCGATCGCGCTCCGTTGCGTGGAACGACGCGGCCACCTGGGCGGAGGCCCGGTCTACGACCTCCCACACCCGGCTCCCGACGTCGAGCAGCTCATCGACGTCGACGTCACCGTCCAGCCGGGCCTGCTCGATCAGGGCTTCCCAGATCAGCCGCCCGCCGAGTCGAAACGATCGCAGTACATCGTCCAACGGAAGGCCTTGCTCCGCCCGGCGCTGCCCGGTGGCGCGTGCGGCGTCGAAGTAGCTGTCCTGCGCCGGATCGCCCGATCCTGCTGTCATGCCGGAGCCCACGAGAAGCTGCAGGATCCCAGTGATGTTGTCATGGCAAGACTGCCGGAGGTCTTCCTCCGGCACGACGTTGATTGTCCGATAGCCGGGGTTCTGCTCCAGGATGGTGAGCACGAGACGGTCGGTCAGCGGTGTGACCCGCTCTTTGACAGCCTCTGCCAGGGATTCCGTCCCACCCTGGCCGGTGACGTTGCGACGGTGCGTAGTGTCCACTCCCATAGTTGAGATAACGAACGAGCGCGCCGAAGGACACGCGGTCCCTCAGGGGCTGGAGATTGGCCAGGCAGCTCATGGCACGTACCTGGTCGCGTCGGGGACGGTGCCCGAGGCGGTGGCGCAGGGATAATGTGACGCGTACCAGTACGACCTGGAGGACCCGATGCCCGCAGAAGCGAACACTAGGCTGAGCCGCCTTGCCGTTACCGGAGCATGAAAGTCGCCGGGCTGGTTCTTGCCGCTGGTGGCGGCTCCCGCCTTGGACGTCCCAAGGCCGAGGTCGTCGTCGGCGGCCGCCGACTGGTGGACCTGGCGATCGAGTCGTGCATCTGGGCGGAACTGAGCCCGGTCGTCGTGGTCCTGGGCGCCGCCTGGCTGACACCCATGCCGCCAGCTGCGCGCCCCGACGGTGTCACCCCGGAGATCTGGCTGGTGGAAAACTCCGACTGGGCTACCGGCATGGCGTCGTCGTTGCAGGCCGGGCTGGCAGCTCTGCAGGCAGACCTGAGCATCGAGGCCGTGGTCGTCACTCTGGTCGACACCCCCTCTGTCGGCCAGGAACACCTGAGCCGCATCGGTTCGGCTCTGCGCGGCGGGTCTACTGCCGCCATCGCTACCTATGAGGGCAAAGCGCGCACCCCGGTGGGACTTGCCCGTGAGGTTTGGGCCGACGTGGGCGCAACCGCCGCTGGGGACGAAGGAGCCCGGGGGTGGCTGCGTGCCCACCCGCACCTGGTCACCCACGTCGAGTGCGCCGACCTCGGCTCGTGGAAGGACATAGACACCCCGGCTGACCTGCCCGACTGACTCAGCGCGCACGGGTGACTGGGCAGGTTTGTGGGTCAGGTCAGCGTTGTGGCCAGGCCCGGCTCCGCGCGGGTCGGGCACGACTTCGGCCAACACCGCCAGCGAGACGGGGAGGCATTTCCCAGGCCGGTCGGCCGGGACGGCGCCGGCTTGTCCGGTGCCAAGCGAGCTCCTTCTCCGGTTGTCGGTGTAAACCCGCCAGGTGCCTGGCGACGGTTTCGTGTACGGGGCAACGGCTCGCGCACAACCATTGCCTCCACCGGTGTGCGCGAGGTCCTCCTGCTTGACCAACCGGGTGGCAACGCAAGCGGATTCGGGTGGACATCGGGGGACGCCGGTGCACAGATTCCGCGCTGGTTGGGGGTGTTGAGCACGGTAGTTGTGCCTGACACAGAAGAGGTCACTGGGTCGAGTCCGGTATTGCGTCCGCGTTGGCCCGTGATTGTCCAACGGTGTCGGTACACCAGTCCGGCCAGATGGAAGAAGTCACGAGACTGTTGGCGTCGGAGCGGTTTGGGCCGGGCTGGACGAAGTGCCCTACCCTTGCCATGTGACGATCGACGACCAGGTGACGGTTCGGTTCTTCGCGGGTGCTCGTGCTGCGGCCGGGTGCGATCAGGTGACGGTGGTCCCTGGACCGCTGGAGGAGGTCATCGAGGGTCTGCATGCCGCCTTCCCCGCTCTCACGGCGGTGACCCCCTTGTGCACTTACCTTGTGGACGGCGTCAGCGCGCAGCGGCGCGACGACGGCCCGTACATCGGCGCAGGCTCAAGCGTGGACGTGCTGCCCCCCTTCGCCGGCGGCTAACCGGCGGTTGCCGACATCGGTCGCGGGCGGTCGCATTGTCCGCAGAGGGCCGCGCGGCGCGGCCCAACTGAGGCCAGGGCATGGATTCGAAGAACAGTAAGGGCCAACAGGCGGTATGAGCGTGCACTAGACCGAAGTTACGTGCCGTGTGACGCGTGAAACCCCTGTTGAGCAGGGGTTTCACCGTTTTCTGGGTTGGGCGTTCTGGCTACTTCAGGGTGAGTGGGATCGGTGCGTCCAGGAGTTCGAAGGCGCGGCGCCCGGTGGGGGTGGCCACGGCGAGTAGGTCGAAGCCGGACTGGTCGTGGCCGGCGACGCGTAGGTGGTTGCGGGTCAGGGTGGCGAGGTGGTCCAGCAGGGCGGTGAAGCTGTGGGCGGGCTGGTCGTCGGTGGTGGTCTTGGTCGCGGCCTTGTGGTCGGCGCCCTGGGCGGGGGCGACGGAGTCGAGGGGGTCGGGACGTTGCTCATCGGTGAACGTCAATGGCGCCCACGCGGCTCGTAGGTGCCAGGCCAGGTAGGCGGCGAGCATGCAGATGAACACGTGGGCCCGGACCCTGGTCTCGGTGTGGTGGTGGATGGGGCGTAGGTCCACATCGATGGCCTTCAGCGAGCGGAAGTCGCGTTCCACCCGGGCCAAACTCTTGTAGGTCGCCACCACCTTGGCGGGGTCCATCTGCTCGGGGCCCACGGTGGTGGCGATGACGTAGAGGCCGTCCAGGGCCGCCTCGGCGGTGATGGCTTGGGTGTTGCGGGTGAACGCGAACCGGTCATCGGTGATGGTCAGGGTGTAGTGCTTGGCCATCTTGTACCGGCCGACGACTTTGCCGACCCGCACCCCGATCTTCCCCGCCCCGTTCAGGCGCCCGGCAGCCACGGCGGCGGTGATCTTGGTCAGCTCCGTGTCGGTGGCCTCCAGCAGTGCCAGGCGTTTGCGGGCCCGCTCGGTGGCCAGGGCGGGGTTGCGGCACGCGATGAGGCGTTCGGCGGGGTAGTGCGGGTGGGTGATCTCGGCCAGGTTGGCCTGGTCGAACAGGCTAACCCGAAAATGAA
>Ga0097691_1000771_pt1 | contig 25939 bp, 25 predicted proteins | sample NGESurdeep072012_8_FD_72858 | JGI IMG/M metagenome (GOLD analysis project Ga0097691, IMG submission 72858) | Arctic peat soil microbial communities from Barrow, Alaska - NGEE Surface sample 210-1 deep-072012 | ecosystem: Environmental > Terrestrial > Soil > Wetlands > Peat ... | reverse complement strand
TTTTCGATCGCCGCATGGCTGCTGACGATCGGGATCAAGCCGCTACCCTGTCGCGTTCTAGAGCCGGGGAGGGAACTGGCGACTCTATTAGTATATTTGCTGCCGCTGACCGCCTTTATCGCGTTCGGTTTCTCAGCGATCCACCGCCCCGTCACTTTGGAACCGGCTGACTCGCTGGCAATACTTGCGGCAAAACTGGCAGTCTTCGTGGTAGTTCCGGCGTGGATCATGGTGGTTCGATTTGGCTACCGATTGACTGAGCTGGCGCCGATGTCGACGCAAACCAGCCACACGCTTGTGTTCCTGGGAATGTCGCTGGTCTTGGTGGTCTTCCAGTCGGTCGCGGGGCGGGGGTTGCGAGACATCGCCGAGGCCCACGTCTCCGGCAATACACTGCTGTTCGGGATGCCCCTCGTATTCCTCTGGCTGGTGCTCGAGGTCGGCGTGGTGGAGGAGTTTTTCTTTCGCGTGCTGTTGCAGTCGCGTCTGTCGGCAGCACTGCGTTCGGAACTGGGTGGCATCGTCCTGATGTCGCTGATCTTCGGACTGGTGCACGCCCCGGGACTCTACTTGCGCACCAGCATGACGCAGGAAGGGCTGGCGGCGCATCCGTCTTTCTTGATGGCAGTCGGATATTCAATTGTGATCACGTCCGTTGCCGGGTTCTTCCTGGGCGTATTGTGGGCGCGAACGCGCAACTTTCTTGTACTCATTCTGGTCCATGCCGCCACCGACCTGCTACCAAATACGCTACCCACACTGCGTGCTTTCCATATCGTGAAGTAAACCACCGCGGAATTTCTCGCTTCCAAATGCGCTCTTGCGCATCCGATCAATATTCCAGCTTGGGGAAGCTGGCCACAGTAGCCAAAACGGCGCTCACAAATTACATTCTTCGTTAATACAGAGGGACTTTGGCAGCGACTGCAGAAACGCTCAACGCGGTGACTGTCTCCCGTCCGCAAACCAGCCCGTGGATGATCGCCCTGGCGGTCATGCTGGCGACGTTCATGGAAATTCTCGACACCACGGTGGTGAACGTCGCGGTCCCGCACATCGCTGGCAACATGGGCGCGACCGTCGAAGAGGGTACCTGGGTCGTGACCTCGTACCTCGTTTCCAACGCCATCATCCTTCCCATGTCAGGATGGCTCGCCAATCGTTTCGGCCGCCGCCGCATCCTGCTCTCCTGCGTCATGGGGTTTACCGTGACCTCGCTGCTATGCGGCATGGCTACGAGCATAGAGGCCCTGATTTTCTTCCGCGTGCTGCAGGGGCTGACCGGAGGCGGACTGCAACCTCTCGCCCAAGCTGTGTTACTGGAGACATTCCCGCCCAAGCAGCACGGCTCGGCCATGGCCGCATTCGGACTAGGCATTATCCTCGCGCCGATTCTCGGCCCCACTCTCGGAGGTTGGATCACCGACAACTATTCCTGGCGCTGGATTTTCTACCTCAACCTTCCCGTCGGCATCATCTCGGTAATGATGATCAGCGCCTTCGTGCGCGACCCGCACTACATCGGCAAGCACAAGACCGGTGGTGTCGATCTCTGGGGCATCGGCTTCCTCGCCCTCGGTTTCGGCATGTTGCAAGTCGTCCTCGACACCGGACAGCGCAAAGACTGGTTCAGCAGCCCGCAAATCCGTCTCTGGGCTGCGCTCTGCGTCTTCGGCCTGATCGCGCTCGTGGTGCGCGAGTTGATGGCCGAACATCCCATCGTGGACTTGCGCGTCCTCAAGGACCGCACCTTCGCCACCGGCACGTTCCTCATGACCATGCTGGGCTTTGTGCTCTACGCCAGTCTGCTGCTGCTGCCCATCTTCCTGCAAACGCTTCTTGGATATCCTGCGCTGCAATCCGGCCTGGCGCTCTCGCCCCGCGGCATTGGATCGCTGATCATGATGCCGATCGTCGGGCAACTCACCAACCGCTTCGATCCACGCAAACTCATCGCTGCCGGCCTGGCCGTCGGCGGCTGGACCATGATCAGTCTCTCGCATCTGAACCTCAACGCCGGTTACTGGGACATCTTCTGGCCGCAAGTAATTCAAGGCGGCGCGCTGGCGTTTCTGTTCATTCCGTTGATGGCCACCAGCATGTCAGGCATCGCCAAAGAAAAGATGGGCAATGCCACCAGCATCTACAATCTGATGCGTAACATCGGCGGCAGCTTCGGCATCGCCACCATGACCACCTTCCTCGCGCGTCGCAGTCAGGTGCACCAGAACCAGCTTATCGTTCACGTCACCCCCTACGATCACGGCACCCAGATGTCGCTGCGCGGCATGCAGGCGTGGTTCATGATGCACGGCTCCAACTCCGCCGACGCCATGAAGAAATCCATGGGCGCGATCTATGGCATAGTGCAGCAGCAGGCGGCCTTGTTGTCGTTCGTTGAGGCGTTCTGGATCATGGGCATCATGTTCTTCTGCATGTTGCCGCTAGTCCTCTTGCTGCGTAACGCCCGCGACCTGCATCCGCATGAGCGCAAGTCAAAGGGCGCGACCAATGGCCAACCCGATACTTCGCAAACTGAATCCGAGCCGGAGATGATCGGGGCATTGCACTAGCTTCTGAGTCGCACTCTACAATCGCCTGAATGCCCATCCTCCCGCCAACGTCGGTTTCTTCCTACCGCGGACGTATTGCGCCGTCGCCCACGGGACTGCTACACCTCGGCCATGCCTGCACTTTTTGGACTGCGTATCAACGGGCGCTCAAGCATCACGGCACTCTGGTCTTCCGTAACGAAGACCTCGACCCGCAACGCTCTCAGGCCAAGTACGCCGATGCCATGTTGGAAGATCTGCTCTGGTTCGGCATTCGCTGGCAGGAAGGCCCTGACGTGGGCGGACCGTTCGCGCCATATCAGCAAAGGCAGCGGCGAGAGTTCTACCTGGATGCGTGGCGCAAGCTGCGCGACACAGGTGCCATCTATCCCTGCACTTGCTCGCGCAAAGACCTTGCGCTTGCGGCAGCCGCTCCCAACGATGGCGACGACGAGCCAATGTATCCGGGGCGCTGCCGCAACAAGATCAGGGAGGCGACGAATTACGAAACTCCTGTTGGGGTGAATTGGCGCTTCCTGGTTCCGGACGGTGAGATGATCCGTTTTGACGATCAACGTCAAGGTCCGCAATCGTATGTCACGGGTTCGGATTTCGGCGACTTCGTTGTCTGGCGGCGTGATGATGTTCCGGCCTACCAACTCGCGGTGGTGGTCGATGATGCTGCCATGCAGATCACGGAGGTCGTTCGCGGCGCAGACCTGCTGAAGTCCACGGCGAGGCAGTTGTTGTTAATCCGCGCCCTCGGACTGGCGCCACCCGCGTACTATCACTGCGATCTGGTTCGAGACGACACCGGAACTAGGCTGGCAAAGCGCCACGACTCACTTAGCCTGCGAACCCTCCGCGAGCAGGGACATTCACCCGAAACGGTACTGGCCATGTGCGTTCGTCGCTAGTATCCAAACTCTCATTGCGCCGAGCCGCCAAACCAGCTATTGTTTCGCCGACGCAGGAGGAAGCCTATGAAAGTGAATTGGGGCGCAATCGTGCTGGCGGCAATCATCCATTTTGGGTTTGGAGCAGTCTGGTTCACGGCATTCTCGAAGGCTTGGCAGGCGGGCACCCGCATTCCTCCGGAAGAGATGCAGGCTTACATGGCCCATCCCAACTTCTGGCCCTACCTCATTTCGTTTCTCTGCAGCCTGGGAATGGCCCTGGTCATCTCCTGGGTCATGGGTGGGTACTGCAAATACAACCTGTTCCGCGGCATCGTCGCCGGGCTCATGGTCGGCATTGTGGCCGCTCTCGCCATGATTACCGAGATGGCATTCGAGATGCGCTCCAGCAACTTCATGTTCATCTCGGCCGCATATCCGCTCGTCGGATCGGTGCTGATGGGCATCATTATCGGCGTGTGGAAGCCAAAAGGAGCAGCGGCCGCCTGACACGGCAGCGAAAGGCGAGGAGGCCAATCATGCAGGGACACCTCCGAGTGAACGATGGTCTCGGGCGCCTGCCCGGACCCAACGGCGAGCGTTTTGCCGAGTTGTTGAAACACGGAACCCTCAGCGTCGAACTCTACGCTCCCCACCGGACCGACCCCCAGCAGCCGCACCCGCGTGACGAGGTCTATGTTGTGGTCGGCGGTACCGGCCGCTTTCTTCGCGGAGACGAACAAGTCGTCTTCGAACGCGGTGACGTATTATTTGTAGCGGCTGGCGAGGTTCATCGCTTCGTCGACTTTTCCCAGGACTTCGTAGCTTGGGTTTTCTTTTATGGCCCGGAAGGCGGAGAAACCGAAACGCGTCCAGGGAAATGACCTCCGGCATTGCGCCGTTATAATCGAACGATATGGCCACCACGCCGGAAGCTCCCGTTGCGAAGCAGTCCAAATACGAACCGGTCATCGGGCTGGAAGTCCACGTCCAGCTTCTGACCAAGACGAAGATTTTCTGTGGTTGCTCGACCCAGTTTGGCAATCTGCCGAATACCAACGTCTGTCCGGTATGTCTTGGACTACCCGGTCCGCTACCGGTGCTTAATCGCCAGGCGGTGGAGTTCGCAGTGCTCGCGTCGATGGCGCTCAATTGTCAGATCAACGAGCGCTCCATCTTTGCCCGCAAGAACTACTTCTATCCCGACCTGCCCAAGGGCTACCAGATTTCGCAGTACGACAAGCCGCTCGCCGAGCACGGCTACATCGAGATCCCGACTGCCGCCGGCAGCAAGCGCATTGGCATCACCCGGGTCCACATGGAAGAAGACGCCGGCAAGAGCCTTCACGACGGCCTGCCCGACAGCAGCCAGTGGACTTCGATCGACCTCAATCGTTCCGGTGTGCCGCTGATTGAAATCGTCAGCGAGCCCGACATCTCTTCACCCGACGAAGCCTGGGAGTACTTGACGCGGTTGAAGGAGATCATCCTGTACACCGCGGTGAGCGACTGCAACATGGAAGAAGGTTCGTTGCGCTGTGATGCCAACATCAGCATTCGTCCCATCGGGCAGCAGAAGTTCGGCACCAAGACGGAAATCAAGAACGTGAATTCGTTCCGCTTCATCCGCCAGGCGCTGGAGTACGAGATCGTGCGGCAGGAACAGGTGCTGGAATCCGGCGGCAGCATCACGCAGGAGACGCGGCTCTACAACGCCGGTGAAGGCAAGACCTACAGCATGCGCTCGAAAGAACAGGCCCACGACTACCGTTACTTTCCCGAGCCGGACTTGCTCCCCTTGGTGGTCGATGAGGCATGGCGCAAGCAGATCGCCGCGCAGCTTCCCGAGCTTCCCGAGGCCAAGCGCAAGCGCCTGGTGGAACACTACGGCATCACCGAAGCCGATGCGGCCACGCTGACCCGCACCCAGTCCATGGCCGATCAGTTTGAGGAAGCCGCCTCTGCCGCCAAGAACCCCAAGCGCGTTGCCAACCTGGTACAGGCCGAGTTGCTCGGTCGCCTGAAGGTCAAGGGGCTGGAAATCGAACAGTCGCCGATTTCGATGAAAGGCATTGCGTTGTCGGCGGACCTGGTTGAGTCAGGCGCCATCAGCGGCAAGCAGCTCAAAGAACTCTACGATCTTGCGTTCGAACGCAACGAAGACTTCCCGGCGGTGTACGAGAAAGAGAAGCCGCAGCAGATCACCGACACGGGCGCGATCGAGAAGATGATTGACGAGGTGATCGCCGCCAATCCCAAGCAGCTGGAGCAGTACCGTGCCGGAAAAAAGACCGTCGCCGGGTTCTTCGTTGGACAGATCATGAAGGCATCTAAAGGGCAGGCGAATCCTGCGTTGGTCAACGAACTGCTTGCTAAGAAGCTCGACGCCTAGTGCCTGTGTCATGCGGACCGCGATTTGTTAGGCTGGTGGTTCGCATGACTCGACGTATTTCATTCCTGGCCGCCTGCCTTGTGCTCGGAGCACTTCTGACCGGCTGTGGCACTCCCGGCGCGCCCCAGTTGCCCTCGCTGCAACTGGCGCGGCCGGTTGACGACCTAACCGCGTCGCGCAAGGGCAATAAAGTTCAACTGGACTGGACCCTGCCTCGCAAGAACGTCGACCGCACTCTGGTCAAGAACATCCCCCAGAGCCTGATATGCCGCCATGACGGTACTGCCTTGATGAGCGGATGCACGATGGTAGCCTCCGTTCCGAATCCCAAGCTCGAGGAGAAGCACAAGGGTGAACAACCTCCGGCCGTGCGCATGAAATATGTGGATACACTCCCGGCAACGTTGGGCGAGCAGAACCCTGCGGGCTTCGTTCGCTATGCCGTTGAAATCCTGAATTCGCGCGAACGCAGCGCCGGACTCTCCAACCAGGTGCTGATTCCGATCGCTCCCACCATTGCGCCGCCCGACCAACTCGCCGCGAAGGTTGAAGCCGATGGCGTGCTGATTTCCTGGGTGGGCGCGAACGTTCCGACCGCTCCAGCAGGTCTCACCTATCGCTATCGCATCATGCGCAGTCCAGCCGGAGCGAACGCCTACATCGCGCTCGCCGAAGTTGAGCCTGAAAACGAGGGTTTCTACCTCGACAAAACGTTTGGCTGGGAGATCAAATACGACTACCGCATCACGTCCGTGACGCAGGTCCATTCCCAGGGCATCAACATGGCAGTGGAAGGCGACGACTCCAAAGCTACCGAGATATTCACCCGCGACATTTATCCGCCAGGCGAGCCGACCGGACTGCAAGCGGTGTTTTCGAGCGTCGGACAAAAGCCTTTTGTTGACCTATCCTGGGCACCCAACATGGAGAACGACCTGGCGGGATACAACGTCTTCCGCAGCCTCGCGGGCGGGGAACCCGTAAAGTTGAATCAACAGATCGTGACGGTGCCGTCATTCCGCGATAGCAGCGTGGCACCTGGCAAGACCTACGTTTACAGTGTCTCGGCAGTCGATGCGCGAGGTAACGAAAGCCCGCACTCGGCCGACACCAAGGAATCTATACCCGACAGGCAATAACGGAGTTGTTATGCGATTCTGCCGTTTTACCTCTGACTCTGACAATGTGGTTCGGTACGGACTGCTGGAAACGGTCGCCGCTCAGGATGTCATCCGCCGCACTCTCGACCACCTGCCAACTGGCGAGTCCGATTTCGACTCGGGTACGTCGGCGGAAATCCCTCGCGTCTCAGTTCGGCTGCTTGCTCCTGTTCTACCCTCCAAGATCGTCTGCATTGGCCGCAACTACCGCGAGCACGCGAAGGAGTTGAACCATCCAATTCCTTCCGAGCCGTTGATCTTTCTCAAGCCTCCGTCGGCCGTGCTCGGTCCCGGCGAACCGATCCTTCGTCCCACAACGCTTTCGCAAAGAGTCGATCACGAAGGCGAGCTCGGCGTCGTCATCGGCAAGCGCTGTCATGGCCTGCGCGAAGGCGACGATGTGGGGGAGTTCATCCTCGGCTACACCTGCGTCAACGACGTGACCGCCCGCGACTTGCAGAACAAAGACGGCCAGTGGTCACGCGCCAAGGGATTCGATACCTTTTGTCCAGTCGGTCCGGTCGTAGTTTCAGGGCTGGATCCATGGAGCGGCATACGCGTCCAGACACGTGTAAATAGCCAGCTTCGCCAAGATGGAACTACCGCTGACTTCCTGTTTCCACTGGATGTCATCTTGCGTTTCATTTCGCAGGTGATGACGCTCGAACCCGGTGACCTGATCGCTACCGGCACGCCAGCGGGAGTCGGTCCGCTACAGCTCGGGGATACGGTGGAGGTGACTGTCGAGGGCGTGGGCTCGCTTAGCAATCCAGTCGCCGATGCCTCGCACTAGGGCGATTTAGAACTTCCTGTATCCGTTCGGAGGAGATTCACCACGGAGGCACGGAGGACACGGAGATTCTATTTCTTCAAGCGAATCCGTGAACTCAGTGTCTCAGTGGTGGTGATTGATCCCGTTGGGCTACCGCCTCCCGATGGCCGACAAATCCAGCTACACAAAATCCTAATCCGCTACTAGTGGCTGTTGGGGGAAGCTTCGCTTGCCCCGCCGTCATGCCCAGCAGCGGCCGGCTCGTGATAGCGCAGTTTCATGAGCAAGAGCGGGAAAGCCAGGAAGAACGTGATAGCGTTCGGCAGAATGAGGGGGAGCGAGTGAATCAGAAATCCGTAGGCCACCCATAGCACGAGCCCAACATTCAGACTGAGGAGCATGCTCAGCGAAAGGTCGCGGACGGACTTGGTGCGGAAGGAATGCAGGGCCTGCGGCAGGTAGGCCAGCGTGCACAAAGTGCCGGCTCCGAATCCCACTAGAGAAACGAAATTCATATTTCAGCTTAGCATTTTTGAGCACGCCAAATGGTTGATCGCAGGTTACGTTGACCGGCGGTTCAGCCACCATACACCGAAGTTGAGATAGCTGGCGTAGGTGACCCACAACAGGTACGGAATCAGCAGCAGTGCAGCTACCGGCGTAAGCCAGTGGAACACCACGATGTTGAACAGGATGGCGAGCCAGAGAATGACGATCCCGGCAAAGGCAACGCCGGGCAGCCGCGCACCGAAGAAGATTCCCGACCACGCCATGTTCAGGGCAAGTTGCCCGAAAAAGAGGGCGAGTGCTGGGCCGCCTCCGCGCCAGCCATAGTCGCGCCACACCAGCCATGCGGAGAAAGCCATCAGAAGGTAGAGGACGGTCCAGACGGGACCGAAGACGAATCCGGGAGGAGTGCCCGGTGGCTTGCGCAGATTGGGATACCACTCACGCACGCCGCGAGCGGTGAGGAACCCGGCGAGGCTTCCGGCGCCGAGACAGATGAACAGGAACAGGATGAGCATCAGAGCGTTATTCATAAGTGAATGTGTAGAAATTTAGGCAATCGCCCGGGAAATAGTCCCTCGAAAACCCGACAAAACAGATCCCTCGGGAGCTAAAGCTCCCTCGTGCTGACAAACACAGAAAATGAGGCTCGTACTTTAACCAATAGTAAGTACGATCTTGCCATAATTGGCGCGCTGCAACAGCAGGCGATGGGCTTCGCCGGCTTGCTCCATCGGCAAGGTGTGGCCGATTTCGGGATGCAGCCTGCCCTTCTCGATCCATGATTGCATGGCTTTCAAACAATCGTTCATCAGGCCATGATCGTTCGCCAGGACGCTCAGCCACAAGCCGTGTGCACTTAGGCTACGCGCCATCATGGCTCCGACGTCGAACTTCTGGCGCTCGCCGGTGGCGGTACCGTAGATGATGACCCTTCCATATTCACGGCAGCAGCGCAGACTCTTGGCGGTGTGTTCGCCGCCAAGCATTTCAAATACGGCGTCCACGCCCTCGCCGTTGGTGAGTTCGGCGATTCGCGCTTCATAATCGACTTCGCGATAGTTGATGCCGTGATCGAGTCCCAGCTTCTGCACGCGGTCTAATTTTTCGGCGGTCGACGAAGTGCCGTAGGTCTCGATGCGAAGGAGCTTACCAATTTGGACGGCGGCGGTTCCTACTCCTCCGGCGACGGCGTGAATCAGCACGCGGCGGCGGCGTTCGCCTTCGACGTACACGGGCTCGATGGCGTCCGAGGTCATGCCCGCTTTCCAGAAGGCAAGATACGCGGTGAAGAAATTCACCGGGAACGCGGCAGACTGCTCGGAAGTCCAGCCTTTGGGTTGGGTCCAGATCATTTTTCGCGAAACCGCGATCTTCTCCGCAGCCGCGCCGTACTGGACGTAGCCCATCACGCGCTCCTGCGTGCCCTCGACGACGCCGGCGAACTCCCGTCCCGAAATGAAGGGTGGTGGCGGGGTGCTGCTGTAGGCGCCGCGGGTGGAGAGAGTATCGGCGAAGTTTATTCCCACAGCGTCAATCCGCACGATCACTTCGCCGGGCTTGGCGACGGGATCGGGCACATCACGCACTTCCAAAACTTCAGGACCACCGAGACGGGTGACGACGACAGCTTTCATGGCTAACTCCCCCTGCGAGTGTAAAACATCGGGCCCGATGGCTCGGTGATGCGGCGCACTCGGGAGGGTGTTCTTCAACACGGAGGCGCTGAGAACACAGAGAGGAAAGAATAGAACAGCAATCTCGCGCTCGCGGTGTTTTCGAGGTGAATTCGTTGCGGCTTGACGTGAATTGCACAGCGATCCGGGCAGCTTATCTCAACATAAAGGCACTTGAGAGCGAGAAAAAAGAACTACAACCTCCGTGCTCTCCCTGGTGAATCCAGCGTGGTTAAGCACGAACGGAGCAGCTAGGAGGACTTGGGGGTCTGCATGAAGTCGAGGGCCCGGGAAATGTAAGCCTTCAATTCGCGGCGATGTACGACGGCGTCGAGCATCCCGTGCTGCAACAGGAACTCGCTGCGCTGGAAGCCTTCAGGCAGTTTCTGGCGGATGGTCTGTTCGATCACGCGCGGCCCGGCGAAACCAATCAGTGCGCCCGGCTCGGCGATGTTGAGGTCTCCGAGCATGGCGAAGGAAGCCGTTGTGCCGCCGGTCGTTGGGTCAGTGAGGACGGAGATGTAGGGGACCTTGGCGTCGTCCATGCGGGCCAGCGCGGCGGATATTTTCGCCAGTTGCATCAAGCTAACCACGCCCTCCATCATGCGCGCTCCGCCGGAAGCCGAAACGATGATCAAGGGGACCTTCTCGGCCGTGGCCCTCTCGATCGCGCGCGTGAGGGTCTCGCCGACCACCGCACCCATCGATCCGCCGATGAACGCGTACTCCATCGCGCTGACGATGACGGGCTTGCCATTGAGTTTGCCGCGAGCATTGATGATGGCGTCGTTCAGCCCCGTGTCGGTCTTCGCCCGCTTGAGGCGATCGGCGTAGGATTTCAGGTCGGTGAACTTCAGCGGGTCGTTGGAGACCAGGTTGCCGTCTTCAGTTACGTACTTACCTTCGTCGAGCAGGTAGGCAAGGCGAGTGCGGGCGTCGATACGGAAGTGGCGGTCGCACTTGGGGCAGACGTTGAAGTTCTGGTCGAGTTCCTTCTTCCAGATGATCTGGCGGCACTGGTCGCACTTGACCCAGAGCCCCTCGGTCTTGACGCGCTTCTCGCCCGAGGCGTCGATGTCCGCCTGTTCCCGCTTAAACCATGCCATAGGAGTAGTCTTCGTGTTTCTATGACTTCATTTCGTTGCCAACTGGCAGCGCAGCCCTGACCTGTTCGACAGTCAAGAGAGGGTTGGCGACTTCCACAATCAGCTCGTTGTAGCGCTCATCCCGTAATTCGATGACCACCGTGTTCTCGGGATCGTGTACGTCCCAAAAAATACGCCTGCCGTGTTGATAAAACGTTCCGGCGGTAAGCACTCCCGGGATGTCGGTCCCTGGACAATGGATGCCGTGCCACCAGCCCCGGGCCACCTCTGGATCAGCTCGTATTCCCGCAATGTGCCGAAGTGGGATTTCAAGCGAACTCTTCAGCGCCCACAACCTGTCGATGCCCAGGACGTGCAATTCAAGGCTGCCGCCCGAAATTGTTAAATCCACCATTCAGGTCAGGATTCAGTGTAGCCGACAGGGGCAAGAGTTGTCGCCGCTTAGTATTCAATGCCCCGCTGCGCCTCGATGCCCTTGGTGTAGGCGTGCTTGACTTCCTTCATCTCGGTGACGGTGTCGGCGATTTCGATAATACTGGGATGGGCGTTGCGTCCGGTGAGAATGACGTGAACCATCTCGGGCTTCTTCTTTAAGGCCGCGACGACTTTCTCGGGATCGAGCATCTTGTAGCTGATGGCGTAATTGATTTCGTCGAGGATCACCAGGTCCCATGCGCCGGAGAGGATGGCCTGCTCGGCTTCTGCCCAAGCTTCTTCGACCATTCGTACATCTTCGGGATCGGTTTCCGCGCCGCCGACCTTCACGAAGCCGCGTCCCATCTGCTTCATGATGAAGTTGTCGCCGAACGCCTTGACGGCATCGAGTTCGCCGTAATGCCAGGAGCCTTTGAGGAATTGCAGCATGAGCACCTTCAAGCCGTTGCCCACCGCGCGCAGGCCCGTCCCCATGGCAGCGGTTGTTTTGCCCTTGCCGGGTCCGGTGTTGACGATGATGAGGCCTCGACGTACGTCTGGCATGGTGCGGTCTCCCCAGTGATCTGCGAATTCCTAGCTTAGCAGTTTGCGTTTCGGATTCGCGCAGCGATTGTCCCAAGTCCAGCGCGGCGCTGGTTTCTTAAGCTCGGCTTCAGACACGTGTCCTAAGTGCTGAGAAACTCCCGAGAAATTGTTAAGAATGCTGAAATCGCCACGTCGAACTCAACTATGCGTTCGATGGAGGGTTTGCATGGTCGTACACGATGTGGTGGCACCACTGATCGTCGAAGGTAAGAGAGATGGATCGGGAGGGCACAATGAAACGGAAACTGAATTTCGTATTGCTGATGGCGCTGGGCGCCGCGATGGTTAGCGTTACGGCAGCAGCGCAGAACACGGCCCGAATCAATGATCGCGAACAGGCGCGGGATGACTACGCGACCTACGATGCTAGCTCGAGCGCATGGTTGCTCCGACAGGTCGATTGGGACGACCGTCACCGCTGCGATGGCGATCACGACCGGAACGATCGGCACTGCTATTGGCGAGGCCGCGATGATGATCGCTATCGGAATCAGTATTACGCGCGCGGCAACGGCTACTACGGAAGCGCACCGGGCTACGGCCAGGGTGGCGGGTATGACCAGCGCGGCCGTTGGCAAGCCGACCCCGGCGGGTGGTATGACCGTAAAGGCAAATGGCATAGCTACAAGCGCAATGGTCACGGCGATGACCGATAAACGCCTTTCGGCTGTTGCCTGAAGCCAGCATGAGAAAAACATTGCTGGAGCCGATCGACAAAGGTAATGAAAGAGGTCTGGACGCGAGTCCAGGCCTCTTCTTTATTGGCGAAGATCAGGACCGGTGCACGCACGGCATCCCACCGCGGTTATCTGCGATACTAGAGAGTAGGTTGTCGCAGAAATGCTTGCGAAGAAGAATGCAATCATGGAATTGGTAGCAGATCCCAAGTCCGTCAAGGTGAACAAAACCGCCGGTACGGGGATGGACATCGAATGGAAGGACGGCCATCGCAGCTCGTACACCTTCGTTTTTCTGCGCGACGCATGCCCATGTGCGCTGTGTCAGGAAGAACGCGACAAAGACGGCCGCCAGCCGGGCGATCCCTTGAAACCGGTTGCGGGTGCGCTGCCGATGTACAAGGCGCTGGCGCGTCCGACCGAGGTCGAACCCGTGGGCAAATACGGCATCCGATTCACCTGGAACGACGGCCACCAGCATGGCATCTACTCGTGGCAATTCCTCCGCGAAAACTGCCCGTGCCGAGACTGCAAGGCCGAGCGGTTACGAGCGGTCGCGAAGGGCAGCAAGCCCAACTGATCGCGCAGATTGACTTCGGTTCTACGGCGCGGCGTGATGACCGCGCCGATTTGTTTGAGCGTTGGAATTGCACACGCCGTATCGGCACGACTAAAGTCGTGCCCTGATACGAAGCTCCTTCGAGGAAACAACAGGGATTTCAGGAAACAAGATTTGTCGTATCTCTCAAAGTTAAATCCGCAGCAGCGTGAGGCAGTCGAAACCGCCAGTGGGCCAGTATTGATACTTGCTGGCGCGGGCAGCGGCAAGACGCGGGTCATTACCTACCGCATCGCGCACTTGATCGATCATGTAGGCGTGGCACCGGACTCGATACTGGCCGTCACCTTCACCAATAAGGCTGCCAGCGAGATGGCAAGTCGCGTCGAGTCGCTGGTCGGGGGCCGCACGTTGGCCAAGCCGCTGATCGCAACCTTTCACTCGTTTTGCGTGCGTTTGCTGCGGCGCGATATCGAGACCCTGCAGATCGGCGGCAAAGGGTACCGCAAAGACTTTGTGATCTACGACGAGGCAGACCAACAGAGCGTGGTCAAAACCGCGATGAAGCGACTGGGGATTGACCACAAGCAGCTAACGCCGCGCAGCGTGCTCTCGCAGATTTCGTGGGCCAAAAACCACATGCGCGATCCGCAGGAGGTTTACCTCGAATCCGGGGACCCGAAGACGGAGCGAGTGGCGCACATTTACGAGGTGTACAAACAGGAACTGGCGAAATCGAACGCGCTCGACTTCGATGACCTGCTGCTCTATGCGGTGCGCGTGCTGAAGGCGTCCGGCGAAACCCGCGAGCGCTATAACCGCCGTTACCGGCACATCCTGGTCGACGAATACCAGGACACCAACCGACCGCAATACGAACTGATGCGGATGCTCGCGGGCGAAGAACACAACGTATGCGCCGTGGGAGACGAGGACCAGAGCATCTACTCGTGGCGGGGCGCGGACATCCGCAACATCCTGGAATTCGAGAAGGATTTCCCCGACGCGCGCATCGTCCGACTGGAGCAGAACTACCGCTCGACCCAAACCATCCTGCAAGCGGCTTCGGCGGTGGTATCGCGAAATATCAAGCGCAAGGGCAAGAACCTTTGGACCGAGCGTTTGGGCGGGGCGAAGGTCGGCTACTACGAAGCTCCCGATGGAGAGAACGAGGCGCTATTCGCCGCCGACTACATCGCCAAGTATTTGCGCCAGGGGGTGGCCGAGAATGGCGAAGTGCCGCGCGCGGCGGTGCTGTATCGCACCAATTCGCAATCGCGCCTGCTGGAAGAGGCAATGCGGCGCTATCAGTTGAAGTACCACGTTGTGGGAGGCTTCAGTTTTTACGAGCGCGCCGAAATCAAGGACCTGATCTCGTATCTCAAGGCGATCCAGAATCCCGACGACTCCATTGCCATGCAGAGGATCATAAACACTCCCACTCGCGGGATCGGGAAGAATACGACTGAGACGCTGGAAAGGGTTGCGCTGGAGACCGGCCTGTCGCTGTGGGGCGCAATGGGGCAGGCGATCAGCCGCGAGTTGCTGCCGCCCCGGGCGCTGGCAGCGTTGAAAGGCTTCAAGCAGTTAATCGACGATGCCAGAGCGATGTATCTCGGATCGTTTCAGGAGCGCATGGAGGCAACCGCTTCTCCGACGCAGGAAGCCGGTCCGATCTCTGAACAGCCGGCTGATGACGAAGACCTCCAGCACGCCATGGACTTTTCAGCGGATATGTTCGGCGACGACGAATCGACTGAGTTCAACGCAGCGGCGATGGGCGCGCAGGAATCATCGATTCCTGAGGGTGAAGAGGCGGTCGAAGGGTTTCGTGCACCCGGCGATGCTGCCTCGACAGCCGAACTGCTGAAATTCCTGATCGACCGCACGGGCTACATCAAGCAACTGGAGGAGGAGGACACGCCCGACGCGCTCGCCCGGGTGGAGAACTTACGCGAATTGGTGAATGCTGCCATGGATTCGCGCGACCGGGACGAAACGCTGAATGAATTTCTCGACCATGCGGCTCTGGTGAGTGATGCCGATGATTACGACGAAAACTCGCGCATCACATTGATGACCCTCCACGCGGCCAAGGGACTGGAGTTTCCGCTGGTTTTCCTGGTAGGGCTCGAAGAAGGGCTATTTCCACATTCGCGCACACTGCTGGCGCCTGACGACATCGAGGAAGAGAGGCGTCTTTGCTATGTCGGCATGACGCGCGCGATGGACACGCTGATCCTGACCCACGCCCGCTATCGCCGCCGCTACGGCACTGATATGCCCGAGGCGAGTATTCCCTCGCGCTTCCTGGAAGAGCTGCCTCCGGAGTTGCTGCAAGACCTCGGAACGCCACGGCGCGCGGCATCGGTGGTCGCGCAGGACGAAGGGACTTCGAGCCATTACTCGTATGAAGACGAGGACCAGCGTCCGCAGTACGGACGACCCAAGACGAAGCCGCAAAATGCGTACCGCGGCGCCTCGTATAACTCGATCGGCAACATCGCGGACTTTTTCGCGTCGCGCGGCAAGAAGTTTACGCTACCCAAAATGGCGCCGACGGAAGCCCCGGGGCGCACCGGCTTCCGCCCTGGACAGCGCGTTCGTCACCCAAAATACGGCGAGGGAATGGTGTACCAACGTGAGGGGGATGGGGAAAACGCGAAGATTACGGTACAATTTACTAAGTTCGGCTTGAAAAAGCTGGTGGAGAAGTACGCCCAACTGGAAAAGGCGTAAGGCTCCCGAAATCAAGGCGAAGGATCGCAGGCTTGATTGTCAGGCCTAACGGGCGTTTAGAAGCGCCGCCTTCGAATCCAAGATCACAAAGGAACGCAGTATTCATGGCAAATACCAAGAGCATTACCGACAAGATAGAGCGCAAGAAGGTCAAGCGCGTAGCACGCAAGAAAGCGGCCCCGAAAGCTCCTCGCACCTATGCCCGGGGATCGGCGAAGCGTAAGGTCAAGAAGATGGCGCGCGGCCAGTCGAAACGTTAGTTCGTAGACGCCCGCGTCCCAGAAAACACGAAGGCTCCAGCCCGCTCGTCGGGTTGGAGCTTTTTTGCTGATAAGGGTAGGGACGCGGAGATGTATCAGTGGGGAGATGCGGAGGTAGTGGCCGGCGAATTCCCAGCCGTGGACTTTGCAGCAGGGTCGCTTGGGTTCGCGCCGGCATTCTTATTGCGCTCATCGAGATTCACCAACTCAGAACCCACGGGCTGTTGCAAAGCGAATTGGTCCTCGGAGATAGGCTGGTTCAGCGTAAGCTTCACCATGATCAGGCGAATGTCGTACTCTTCCTGCGGCCGCTTGATATCGATGAGACCGGGAAACGGAATGCCGTCGTAATCCTTGAACGTCTCGTAGCTGGCTTCGGTAACCCGGTTGCCCTGATCATCAAAAGTGATCTGTCGATGGGGCCTCAGGTTGGTGCGGTCGAACACGACCTTGCGCGCCAGCATCCATGCTTTGTCGGTCCGCCGGATCACATCCAGGATGTAATTGGGTTGCTGGACCATTTTCTTGGTTTGAGCGTCGAACACCATCTCGTTACTGCTCTCCAGTACAGCGACCTCATTCTGGGGGTCGACCTCTTGCAGTAACAAGGCATCGTAGATGGACTGGGGACGAATGGTGTCCAAGGGATTGGAGGAGTCTTTAATGGCCTGGTTATGCCCGATGTAGAACTTGTTGGTGGCCGGAATGGACAACTTGAATTCATGGCCATCGCTCACCATGTCGAACGCTTTGTTGCGGACAATGGGATAGAGTCCAATCATGCGCATCATGTTAGGTTTGCGCACCAGAACGTAGCCTCGGATCTCCTTGAAATCAGTGATCTTGCCCCGCTTTTCGCCCCCTACTGAGCTGTCGATGTCGACTGTCGCGTTCAGGGTCTTGATGCGCGCAGCTTCCTGGTTGAGCCGATTGACAAGTTGCTCCTGGGTGGCCGTCTGCAGCTTGGCGTTGCTGAGCCGCACTTCGACCGTGCGGGTGCGGAATAGACAGCCGGGTGCACCCAGTAAGAGCGCGAATACGGCTGGGATTAAAGGTCGGGAAAGCTTCATACCAGACGGGCCAAATGCTGATCCAAAGTAGTTAGTATATCTCGGACTGGCAGACCGTGCGGATTGGGAAGGGGCCGCGCCGATCTTGTGCTTGCGAACTCAAATTCCCTGCAAGATCAGATTATCGAGACGCCGCAGTGGCCTTGCGGTACGCGGCCACGTTCCTGGCGTGCTCTTCGAGACTGCCGGAAAAACGGTGGTGTCCGTTGTTATCGCTCACGAAGTAGAGAAACTCGCTTTGGGCCGGGTGCATCGAGGCTTGCAGCGCTGCGACTCCCGGATTGGCTATGGGGCCGGGCGGTAACCCATGGAATTTATAAGTGTTGTAGGGGGAATCGGACTGCAGGTCAGACTGGTAAATCGTTCCCCGGTATCTTCCGGCCAGTAATGCCGCATAAATGACCGTGGGGTCGGCCCCCAACGCCATGTTCTTGTCGAGCCGGTTGAAATACACGCTGGCCACCAGGGGACGCTCGTCGGCCACCGCTGTTTCTTTCTCAACGATCGACGCCATGGTGACGATGCGATGGATGTCGGGCGCGCCCAGCAAGCCGATCTTCTGCGCAGTCTGGCGGAAGCGGTGCACCATGGCAGCGGCAATCTCGTGCCCCGTATCGATACGGGTGAACTGGTAGGTGTCGGGAAAGAGGTATCCTTCCAGCGACTTTGCCTGGGGATCGATATCGCGCAGCAGCTGCAAGTCATTCTGGGCAGCGGTAAGGAAGTCGGCGGCAGAGCCTAAACCAGCCTGTTCGACGACGGCCGCGATGTCGTAAATGTTGTATCCCTCGGGTACGACAACGGTACGGGCGAAAACATCGCCACGCAATACGCGGTCCCGCACCTCCAGGGCATTGGCAGGCACATCGAATTTGTACTCACCCGCCTTGAGGCTTCCCTGGCCCTTGGCGTAGTGCACCATCAGGAAAGCGCTGGCGCTGCGGATGATGCCCTCCCGCTGCAACGTCTGGGCGATGTGACGGGTACTCCAACCGGGACGCAGCAGGACGAATTTTGTGTCGCCTGGGTTGACCGGGAGCCATACCGCCCAGGCGAACCACAGGGCACATCCCAGCAGGACCAGCACGATGAGTTTGAAAAGAGTTCGCACGAATAGGTTAGATGCTAACGGATGTCAGAAGTTTAGCCGATGAGACGCAGGAACCGGACTTAATCGCGGTGTGAGCTACGAAATTCCATGAACGCCTGCAAAATCAGTACCGCTGCCAATTGATCGACGACTTCGGTCTTCCGGCGTCCGCTCATGTCCGTCTCGCCCAGCACTCGATTGGCTTCCACGGAGGTGAGGCGCTCATCGAACAAATGAACCGGCAGCTTGAACCGTTTCCGCAGTTCTGCGGCGAAATCCTCGACCTTTTCGGACTGGATCCCGTGCTCTCCGCTCATGCGGAGGGGAAGGCCCATCACGATCTCGCCGACGGCGTATTGCTTGATGGCGCGGCGCAGATGGTTGAAGTCATTCTGCTTGTTGCTGCGATGCAGGGTGGGCAGGCCTTGGGCCGTCAAGCCAAGTTCGTCCGTCACGGCCAGCCCGATCCGGCGCGAGCCGAAGTCAATGGCCATGAGGCGCACATGCCGGGATTTTTCCTCCGGTGACGTAGAAGTAATTTCCATATTGAGCCCGCAAGGGTATCCTAATTCGAACTCGGTAAGTCGTGCGAGTAGGATAGGCGAGATGGCCGACCCACTGATCGACGACATCAACCTGCCGGAAGAGCCTGCAGCGTTTCCCGACCTGCAGCAAACTGATACGCGCGGGTTGCGCCCGGTTCCACCAGAACAACCGTCCCGAGCGCTGTTGGAAGAGCGCCGGGTGCAGCGAGTACAAGCGGCCGCGCTTGTGATCCTGGCAACCGCAGCCGTGCTTTGCCTGATGTACGTTGCCAAGTTGATTCTGGTGGTCATCCTGACATCGGTCCTGCTGGCATTCGTGTTGGCGCCAGTGGCCGACGCTCTCTCGAATTTCCGGGTTCCGCGATCGCTCGGTTCGATTATCGCCGTGTTCCTTCTGGTGGCCTCAATTGGCACCGTTTCCTACCTCTCCTATGCACGCGCGGTGGAATTCATGATGCAGGTGCCGGAGTACAAGATCCGGCTGAAGCACATCGTGGACGAGATCAGGCTAAAGGCCGAGCAGTTTGAGCAGACGACGGAGACGGTGTTGCCGTCCGAGCCCGAAGAAAAGAATTCCGTCACGTTGCGGCAGCAAAATCGTTGGCGCGAATATTTGAGCGAAAACGCGAGCTCGGTGTCGCAGACGCTGTTGGCGGTCACGTTCATTCCCTTCCTGATCTACTTCATGTTGAGTTGGCAGGACCACGTGCGGGCTTCGTCAGTGATGCTGTTCAAGATGGAGAACCGCAATACAGCATACGTGACGCTGGGGCTGATTGCTGCGATGATCCGCTCATTCATCGTGGGCAACTTCATTATTGGTCTGTTCTTGAGCGCTGCCAGCATGGCGGCATTTGGATTGATGGGATTGCCGTACTTCTATTTCCTCGGCGTGTTAAGCGGATTCCTGAGCCTGATCCCGTACCTGGGCGTGGTCCTCGCAATCCTGCCACCCGTCATCGTCGGCCTCGGTTATCTGACGACCGGCACCTTCGTTCTCGTATGCGGAATCGTGGTCGGCCTGCACCTGTTCGCCATGAACGTGCTCTACCCCATGGTGTTGGGGAAGCGTCTACAACTGAATCCCCTGGCGGTCACGATGTCGTTGTTGTTCTGGGGATGGCTATGGGGCGCGATGGGGCTGATCCTGGCGGTGCCGCTGACGGGAGCCCTTAAAATTATTTGCGACAACATTGAGCGGCTGCGACCCTATGGCGCCTGGATGGGCGAATAGATTCAAAACCTTGCTTCAACCTTGCATCTGAATTTTCCCAGCAGTTGGGTCAGTAACGTGACATTTCAAGGAGACGCCGTGACTGAATCGAGCAATTCCCCATTTAATCGTCGAGAGTTTATCCAGGGCGCACTGGCAGGAGCCGCCCTCGCCGCTATTCCGGTCCCGTCATTCGCCGCCGGCAATGCGGACATGCAAACTGTCCTGGCCCAGGTCCCGAAGATGCACGACGAAAACGTCAAGCACTTGCAGGAGTGGATTGCCCTGCCTTCCATCGCCGCTGAGAACCGCAACTTCCCACAGGGTCCTGAGTACATGGCGAAGCTGGCTCGCGAGGCTGGGTTCACCGATGTCGAAATCGTCCCGACCTCCGGCAAGCCTGGCGTCTTCGGAGTCATCAATGCGGACGCGCCCACGACGGTCGGCATTTACTTCATGTACGACGTGAAGCAGTTTGACCCGGCCGAGTGGTCCTCGCCTCCGCTGGAAGGCAAGATTGTCGACAAGCAAGGACTCGGCAGAGTCTGCATGGGCCGTGGAGCGGTGAACCAGAAAGGTCCGGAGACCGCGTTCCTCAGCGCATTGCGCGCTTTCAAAGAGGCCAAAGTAAAGCTGCCAGTGAACCTCGTACTCGTCTGCGAAGGCGAAGAGGAGATCGGTTCGCCGCATTTTCCCGAGATTGTGAAGAATCCCAAGGTCATGGCCGCGTTGCAGAAATCCATGGGCGTATTCATGCCTTCGGCAGGACAGGAAGCCGACGGAAACGTCGAGATTGACCTCGGCGCCAAAGGCGTGGTCGAGCTGGAATTGGTTTCCACCGGCGAAAAGTGGGGACGCGGGCCCAAGCACGACGTCCACTCCAGCCTGGAAGCAACCGTGGACAGTCCTACGTGGCACCTGGTGCAGGCCTTGAACACCCTGATCCAGCCCGACGGCCACACCCCTGCAGTGCCAGGCTTCTTCGACAAGGCAAAGCCGCTGACTCCCGCGCAGGTGAAGATGGTCGAAGCAGTTTCCGCCCGGCGCAGTGAAGCCACCATGAAGCAGCAGCTCGGCGTGGAGCACTGGGCCGGCGACAAGCAGTGGCTGGACGCCATGATCGCGCTGGAATCGCAGCCCACCATCAACATCGAAGGGCTGGTCGCCGGTTACACCGGGCCAGGCGGCAAGACGGTTCTGGGGCATCGTGCGGTGGCCAAGATCGACATGCGCCTCGTGCCCGATATGACCGCCTCCGGCACCTTGGCGTTGCTGAAAGACTATTTGGCGAAGAAAGGCTTCGGCGACATCGAAGTCAACATGAGTGGCGGCTACGATCCCAACCAGACCTCGCCCGACACCAAGCTGATCCAGGCGCAGATGGCGACCTATAAGAAGCTCGGCAAGGATCCCTTGTTGTGGCCGCGCGCCGCTGGATCATGGCCGGGATACATCTTCACCAACGCGCCGCTGAATCTCCCGGCGGGACACTTCGGACTGGGTCACGGCACCGGCGCCCACGCGCCCAACGAGTACTACCTCATCGACTCCACCAATCCAAAGGTCTCGGGATTGGATGGGGCCGTGGGTTCGTTTGTCGAGTATCTGTACGCGCTGGCGTGAGCGATCCTACGTATTGTCAGACACCCCGCTCAAGCGAACCCAAGTGAGCTTGAGCGGGTGCTGCGTTGCGTATGATAATGCCTGTTTACAACAGTTGAGATAATAACGACAGCCATGCTTTCGTCGAACCCGGTCGTCTTGCGTGCAATCGGTGCGCCGCTATTCATCATCGGTGGCGCATGGTTGGTCGTGATGTCGCTGGTAGGTCTTGCACCGAGCCTCTGGTATTTCCTCTGCTTTTTTGCGCTGCCCATCGTTGGGATTGTTTGGATCTGGCGACCTTCCCTCGCAGCTGCTTTGAGCATTGGGCCGGTTGTATCCGTCGCCGCTTTGCTGAGCCACGCTTCCGGTATGTGGGCGCTGTCTCGAGTGTGGACCATAGCCTTAATTGCGGGACTGACGATGGCCATCGTGCTCGTCATCGCAGCTTTGCGCGGGTTTTCTCGCTGGCGAGTACCGGTCATTGTTTCGCTCGTATTTGTGTCTGGCAGTTTTGCGACCGACCGTCTATTCACGAACAAGGTCACGGTCCAGTCCTATCAAATGTACGTTGCTGTAAATGGGCACGCACCCTGGGGAGACGTGGGACCGGAATGGCCTAGTGGCTCGGTACCCGTTGTGCTCTACCGCCGTGTGGGAAGCAGTTACTGCTATGACGCGTTCCAGTCGGAAGAGTTGCGCCAGCGCCTCGAAAGGAACGACGGCCACGCTGTTACCGTGGAGTACAACGTCTTCAGCGATTTCGGCAAACAGCGCAGCTATAACGTGCGGTCGGTAGATGGATTGCTTCTTGCCAATGGGCAGCACACCATGCGTGATTTTGAGCGATTCGGCGGCCAAATCTTGGGAAATGGCGATACCCATGATAATTGTCGATAAATCGCCATTTCATTAGTAACCCGGCCATCCAACTTAGCGCCCCAAGGCTTCACCAGCGATCGTCCCCGAGGCGCTACCGTACACTTGATCCATGATCCGTCAGATCGCACCTCAGTTCTTCACCACCGACATTCCCGCCACGCTCGCCTACTACAAGGACAAGCTTGGTTTCGAGTGTCTGGGAACGTGGCAGGATCCGCCGGTTTACGCTATCGTAGCGCGCGATCAGCATGCGATTCACTTTCGCTGCGCCGAGCCGCCCGCAGCCAATCCGGACAAATATGCTGACGAACTGCTCGATGCCTATGTCTCCGTCGAAGATCCAGACGCGCTTTATGCCGAGTACGCAGCCAAAGGGTTGGAGTTCGTGCGGGAACTCGCCAACACGCCATAGCACTCGCGAGAATTTGTGGTGAAGGATTGCGACGGACGTTTGCTGGCTTTCGGTTCGAACTTGTAGTCCCTTAAGGTCTTGATTTTGGGGCTGAACGACTTTCAGTCGACGTCCCCTCAACAGCTCCGCCCCGTTCATGACGACGGTGACACCGCGACAGGACTCGTCACAGTTCCAGGTGCTGCGTTGCGTATGACAAGGCCGGTTCACGCCAGCAATCACTTAGGGGCTCGACTGGCGTTACAGATCAACTTCCCGCAAGCCGACTGTATCCGAAGCGCCCCGCCAACGATCATGCGACTGCCGACTGTTCCGCGCCGGGCGCTTCAGATACAGCACTAAGACTTGTCGTTACCGATCGCGTATCCCTATCTCGATTACTTCCGATTTGCCGACAAACCGAAACTTAGCGCAATATTGATAAGTTGGAGGGCCGTTGCGGCACTCTCGTTTCGAGGGTAATTCAGGATGTTGGTAGAGAGCTTAGCGAGGTGACGTGGTGCTAGAATGGAGCAATTCGTCCACCTTTTCCAGCAGATCTCTTCGTGATACCGGCTTTTGCATCAGCGTAGCGCCATGAGAAACGAGTTCTTGCACGACCGGGCGCTCAGCATATCCCGAAACGTATAAAGATTTTGTTTCCGGATGGATCTTCTGTACCTTGGCCACAACTGAAGGTCCATCCCTATCAGGAAGCACTATGTCGCTAATCATAAGGGGAATAGCTCGATGGTACTGCGCTGCCAAATCGATGGCCTCGTCACCCCGGGCGGCTTGCAGGACATGGTAGCCACTGGCCTTGAGAAACTCGCAGAAAACCAGGCGCAGAGCCTCTTCATCTTCCAACAGCAGAATGGTTTCTGCACCTCTCGGGTACTCCCCCCGGACTTCTGAGTCGGAAAGTAATGGCGGTACCTTTTCGTTAACGCGTGGCAGATAAATGTCAAAGGTGGCGCCGGAATTAGGTTCACTTGAAACCCATATATTCCCGTTACTGTGCTTGACCATGCCGTAGACCGTCGCCAATCCCAGTCCAGTGCCTCGCCCCAATGGCTTGGTAGTGAAGAAAGGCTCGAAAATGCGGACTCGTACCTCTTCGCTCATCCCTACCCCCGTGTCGCTCACCGAGAGGCGAATATACTTTCCCGGCCTAACGTCGGGATAGCGCGCCGCGTCCTGAAGACCCAACTCTGCATTCCGAGTTCGAATTGTGAACCGACCACCGTTGGGCATGGCGTCGCGTGCATTCGTGGCTAGGTTCATCAGGATATGTTCGATCTGTCCGCGATCATCACGGATGGAACCCAGGTCCGCTGCCAAGTCGGTCATAATCTGCACGTCTTCGCCGATCATGCGTTGCAAGATCTTGCCAAGATCGCGAACCATCGAATTCAGGTCCAGCACAGTCGGATAGAGCACTTGTTTGCGGCTGAAGGCCAGCAACTGCCGCGTCAGTTGAGCGGCGCGCCGACCCGCTCGTTGGATCTCCTCCGCATAATGCTGCTGGGCGCTGGACTGGGCGGTTGCGAGGAGTAGATCGGAATTTCCGAGAATGATACTCAGGAGGTTATTAAAGTCATGGGAAATTCCTCCCGCCAACAGCCCGACAGCTTCCATCTTCTGCGCCTGACGGAATTGCTCCTCTAGGTTTCGACGTTCCGTGATATCAACGCCTACGCCAATCATGTGGGGCGAGCCATTACGAACCATCAAGCCATGTGCATCAATCCAGCAAGTGCTGCCATCCGGCCGTAGCAGTCGATACTGGGCTGAGTATTCTCCGGCTCCGGCCAACACACTCCGTATGGCATCCTCGACTCCGGGCAAGTCTTCTGGGTGAATCCGCGTCACTGCCTCATCGACGTGGCCAGAAAATGTATCTCTCGTGAATCCGAACTGGCGATAGGTTTCCTCCGACCAAGTCACCGTGTTCGCCGCGACGTCCCAGTCCCACAACCCAATACGCAAGCCGCCTTTCGTAGCCAATTCCAAGCGTTGCTGCCACTCGTCAGCGGCCTGCTCGGCCCTTTTTCGGCCCCTGATATCGCGCAGAACCACCTCGATTGCAGGACAGCCGTTCCAGGTAATTGGAATGGCCACCGCTTCGATTTCCACCGACGAACCATCGCACGCGATCAGTGTGGACTCCATGGGAGGAGAAGCCAATCCGGTCAAGTAACAATTTCGTATTCGACTTCTTATGGCAGGCAGATCTTCGGGAGAAACAATCTCGGAAATGCCCTTTCCGAGTAGTTGCTCTGATCCATCGGCAGCGAGCAATCCCGCGCAGAAGGGATTCACAAAGACGATTTTCTCGTCGCTGTGAATAAGAATGGCGTCAGGCCACGCTTCTACAAGTTTGCGAAATGGGTGTTCGCTTTCTGTTAGCGCGTCCAGCGATGGTCTGCAATCGAAACGTGTCATATTTTGACGGTGCCGTCCCTTGGGACAAGGCAGATCCGTGCGTCAAATGTTGACCTTACACGTTGCGTCACCCGTCTGGCTATGACTTAAGTCACTAGCCAGCCAAACGCCTGGATCACGGGCAATCCGGAAGTAATGCCTCCAGATCGGTCCCGATAAGCGCGCTTCTGAGAAGCACCGAACTGTTTCTAAGTGGGTCGAGAGTAAGTGAGGCGATTACGAGCGAAAAATTGATGGGATAAGGACGAAGACTTCTGGCGACCTGTATGTTTCTTGTTGAGGACAAGAGCATCCGGGTCAGGAGAAGCCTTCATGATCATTGTAGGGTGTGATTTCCATCCGGGTTGGCAACAAGTAGCAGTCTTTGATTCTGCGACCGGAGAGA